>ERZ1106943.2578-NODE-2578-length-15371-cov-5.415513_pt1 | contig 15371 bp, 13 predicted proteins | sample MGYA00403671_ERZ1106943 | MGnify/ENA primary metagenome ERZ1106943 (study PRJEB35170, sample SAMEA104062427) | human gut metagenome | biome: human gut; feature: human-associated habitat; material: faeces | place: Denmark | collected 2012-06-14 ...
TCTTTCATTTTTGCCTGCTATCAAATACTTTGGACATTTCCAAAATCCCGATACCATGGTGTCTTCTCCGGCACAAGCGTTTTTTTTCGAAGCGCTCCTACCAGCACAAAACGGGCATCATCAAACTCATAGCTGCTTATGTAGCGTAGAAGAAAAGAAGGCATCAACCACTCAATTGCCGAAAACTTTCATTCAATGTACTTATTGCGAAAACGCCTCGCTTCGGCTATTATATATTATAAGTATATTATAGGGAGGCGCTGCGGCAGATGAGAAAAGAAAAGTCCTATAGCTTTCCCGCCATTCTTGCGGCGGCCGCCATCCTGCTTGCCTATTTATGCCGCATAACGACCAAGTTCGGCTTTGAGCTCAGACTTCAGGAGGAGCTTATTCTCCCGCTGACGCTGCTGCGGAGCATGATATATCTATGCCTTTTTATGGCGTGGGGAATTTCCCTGAAAATGCGTATTCAGCAAAAGCAGGTGCAGAAATACATGATAGGCGCGGCGGTGCTCATCGTGTTTTGGATATTTGTCCGCTCGCTCAGATTTATGATATTCACCGTGCCGCCCGCCACGCGCTATCTCTGGTATATGTACTATCTCCCGCTGCTCGCCTTGCCGACCTCGGCGCTCATGGTTGCGCTGTCTATCGGAAAGAGCGACGATTACCGTCTGCCGCAGCACGTCGTTATGCTGTGGACAATTCCGGCGCTGCTGTTTTTGCTCGTCATGACAAACGATCTGCATCAGTTTGTTTTCAAGTTCCCGGCGGAGCAGTCCTTCATGGAGTGGAACAACGACTATAGCTACGGCTACGGCTTTGTCCTCGTTACGGCGTGGGAGCTTATAAGCTCCGTGACGGCCTTTGCAATGCTGCTGAAAAAGTGCCGTCTGCCGTGGAACCGGCGGCTTGCATGGCTGCCCGCGATCCCGCTGGCGCTGTCGTTTTTGTATCTCGGGATGTACGGCTTCGACTTCAAGTGGTTTTTCCTCTTCTTCGGGGATATGACCGTGGTGCAGAGCCTGCTTTGCGCCGCGACGCTCGAGGGCTGTATTCAGTTCGGGCTTATTCAATCCAATTCGCATTACGGAGAGCTTTTTGAGGCGGTGAACGGCTGCTCCGCGCAAATCACCGACCGCGATTTTAAGGTAAAGTTCCTTGCCACGGACGCGGAGAGCTTTTCCGAGGAGAGGATACGCGCCGCCGAGAAAGCGCCGCTGCGCCTTGACGACGGCAAGGTACTGCATACGATGCCCGTCAGCGGCGGCTACGCCGTGTGGACGGAAGATAACGCGGAGCTTATCGCCCTCGCCGAGGAGCTGGGGGATTTGCAGGAGGAGCTTAAGGACCGCAATGAGCTGCTGCGCTACGAGTATGAGCGGGAGAAGGTGCGCAAGGAGATAGAGGAGCAAAACCGGCTCTATGACCTGCTGCAATCCGTGACCCAAAAGCAAATCGACGGCATTGCGGCGCTTGTAAAGGAATATCAGCAGAGCGGGGACAAGGGCTCGGAGAGAGCCCGCCGCATACTTGCAAAAATCGCCGTGCTATGCAGCTTTATCAAACGGCGCAAGCATCTGGCGCTGTCGAACTATAAGGACTATCGAATTCCCGCCGAGGAGCTGCGCTCCGCGTTTTGTGAGTCGATGCAGACTCTGGAGCTGCTGGACGTCAGCCACAGCTTCTGTTTTGCGGAGACGGAGCTTTTGGACGGCTCGGAGGCCACGGCGCTGTATGATTTCTTTGAGGACGTGATAGAGGCGGCGCTCGACAGCATGCGCTCGGTCAATGTCCGCATCTCGCGCATCGGAGGAAGGCGGCGCATCGCCGTGACGCTGGAGTGCGAGGCGGAGCTTTCGGCGCTTGCGCGGGATTATCCCGGCGCAGAGCTTGACAATGACGAGGGCGAATGGACCTGCCTGCTCACGCTCGGAACAGGGGGTGAGGGCAGATGACGGTATTTTCCGGCATATCGCTTTTTTATCAAAATCTTCTGCAATTACTGCTCTTTGTAATGCTGCTTGCGGAGCTGTATCTGCTCATTGAGAAAATCTCACACCGTGCGCCGTGGCAGCTTTGCCTTGTGTCGAGCATTATGCTTACGCTGAATTTCCTGCTCCTGCTTTTCCTTGCGCGCGAACGGCATGACGTGCCGCCGAGCGAGATAGCGGAGCACATACCCTGGACGGTGGTTGCAATAGTCGTGCTTTTGTCGGCGGAGCATATCGCCATAGACTTTCCGATGGAGAGAAGCCGCGCGGCGGCGACGCTGTCCGCAGCGTCCATCGTGGAGGCGACAAACGACGTGCCCATGGGAGTATGCTTTTCAAATCCCACGGGGCGCATAATCCTGTGCAATAATAAGCTTCGTGTTCTGGCAAATCAGCTAACCGGCGGCTATCCGCAGATGATGGAGGAGCTTACCCGGGCGCTGGACGCGCCGCCCGAGACGGTGACGCGCCTGCCCGACGGGAAGCTGCGCTTTTCGGACGGCTGCGTATATAATTTTCAGTATATCGGGCTTACGGTCGGCGGCGAGAGAGGCTGGCATCAGCTCATGGCGCAAAACGTCACGGAGCAGGTGGAGATAAACGAGCAGCTTGCCCGCGAAAACGAGAAGCTCAAGAAAACAAACGCAAGACTGCAAAAAATGCATGAGCGCATGGCGGACGATATCCGCGAAAAGGAAAGCCTGCAATTCAAGGTCTATATACATGACAGCATGGGCAGGAGCCTTTTGAGTATTCAGGATATCATGAACAGCGGCGAGGAGACGGAGAAAAAGCTGAAATCGCTCAAGGAGGCGGTCGCGGTGCTCTCCGGCAGCCGCCCCGAGTTTGACGACAGCATACAGAAGGTCATTCAAAGCTCCGCAGAGCTTGGCGTAAGGGTGCTGATGTCCGGCTATCTTCCGAGCAGGACACGGGTCGAGGCGCTGACGGTGCAGGCGGTGCGGGAATGTGTGACAAACTGCATCCGCCACGCAAAGGGCAATGAGGTGAGGGTAGACATTAAAAACTACGCCCAGATATACACCGTGACCATAAGCAATAACGGCGAAAAGCCGAGGAGCGCCGTCACCGAGGGCAGCGGACTGACCGGTCTGCGCCGCAGTGTGGAGGCGGCGGGCGGCGAGATGAGGATATCGCACTCTCCGGCCTTCGCGCTGATCTTGAACCTGCCGGGAAAGGAGAACGAGGACTATGATTAACACCCTGCTTGTCGAGGACGACCTGTATATACAAAGGCATTTTGTCGAGCGCTTTTCCGAGGAAGAGGATATACGCATCGTCGCCGCCGTGCGGGACGCATTCGAGGCGGAAGGACTATGCGGTCAGGGGGGCATCGACCTTGTGCTCATGGATGTGCTGACGCTGCACAAGCATTCCGGGCTTGCCGCCGGCAAGCGCATTAGGGAGGCGTATCCGAATATCAAGGTGCTTATCGTCACCTCCCTTGTAGACCCCGAGGTCTTGCAGCAGGCAAGACGCGGCTGCGCGGACAGCCTGTGGTATAAGGATCACGGCACGGACGCAATTATGGACGTGATACGCCGCACAATGGCGGGGGAGCGGGTCATTCCGGGCTTTTCTCCCTCCGTCGAGATGAAAAGGTGTATGTCCGAGGATTTTACCCCCGCCCAGATAGAAATTCTGCGCGCCTTTATAAAGGGCTATACCTACCGCGAGATTGCGGAGAAGTTCAATCTCTCGGTAAGCGGCGTGCGTTATAATATCGCCGAGATGGTGAGGATAGGCGGCTTTAAGAACAAGGAAGAGCTGACCACCGTGGCAATTGAAAATAAGCTTGTCGTCACGACGCTTGACGACGGCGAGACAGAATAAGCTTGAGCTCCCGAGAATTTTTCTCGGGAGCTTATTTTTCGGCAATTCTAATGATTTTTGACGAGATATTTATGCTATATGCTGAAGCACGGCGAGATAAATTTGAGCTTATGAGCAAAATCCACAACATACTGACACAAGTGTCAGTGACAAAAGGGGAGAGTGCCTCTATAATTATTAATGTGAAAGTTTAAGCAAAAGCGGAGGTGACGAAGGAGAAGTGAAAAGAATAGTTTTGGATATGCAGAGCACCTTGTATGCAAGGCAGATGGAGCGGGCGCTTTTGCAGGAGCTTGACAACTGGCAGGTCGTTATCGCCGAGGAGCCGAGTCTTACGGCGGATATCTGCAAAACGCATATGCCGAGCGTCCTTTTGATGGAGGTCACCTGCTACACTCCGTGGAGACTGTCCGAGCGCATGGAGGTACGCAGCAAGGTGAAAAGGAATTGTCCCGACTGTAAGATCATTCTCACCGTCGAGGAGCGGGCGGATAAGGAGCTTGCAGAGCAGGTCAAGGCCGCCAAAAGGGATGGGCTGATAGATGCGTTTATCTTCCTGTCCATGACTGATAAGTATCTTACGGCGCTGCTGGATACGTTGTGAAAAGAGGTAATGAGATGAGAAAAATCACCTGTGCGCTGCTGGCACTGCTGATTGTGGCGGCACTCCTGCCTATAAGCGCTGCCGCAGCCTGTGACCATAGCTTTTATCAGGCCGAGGCGTACAAGGCCACCTGTACCGAGGACGGATATTATATCCTGCGCTGCTCAGAGTGCGGATATGAGAAAAAGTACGTCACCGAATATGCCTACGGGCATAACTGGGTGGAGTTCAGCCGAGAGCCTGCAAGCTGCATGAGCGAGGGCATGATAGCCTATAGATGCGGAAACTGTGGAGAGTTCGGCAAAACCGAGACGATACCCCGCAAGCCGCACAGCTTCGGAAGCTGGTTTGTGACCACGCCCGCAAGCTGCTATGATGAGGGCATAAAGACCCGCGAGTGCAGCTATTGCGGCGTGACCGAGAGAGCGTCTGTCCCCAGAACTCAGCATAATTATGTGTTCGCCTACGTCATGTCGCAGCCGACGACGACAAGCGAGGGCTATGAGCTTTATGTGTGCAGCATTTGCGAGACGGAGTATGTAAAAACTCTCCCAAAGCTCAGCGGCGGCACTACGGTGACACCGCCCCCGGCGCTAACTCCGGAGCCTACGCAGTCGCCGGAGCCGACGGAGACGCCTGACGACAAGAGCGCCGATAAGAGCAGCGACAAGGAGCGCGCCGAGAGAACGGACGGCAAGAAAGGCGTAAACGGCAAGCTCGGCAAGGGCACACCCGGCGAAGCGAATGCAGCGACCGGCATAGAAGCGCCGAGTGCAAAGGACTCCGTCCCCGTTTGGGCGATAATCATGGCGGCAGTCGGAGTTCTGGCGGCGATAGCGGCGGGAATAGTGTTTCTTGTGAGAAAGCGCAAGAGAAGCTGACAAACGGCCGCAGGCCGTCAAGAACATAAAAAACAATTAATAATAAGGAGACAACAGATATGGGACTTATTCAGGCAGCAATGGGTGCAGCGGGCGGCGTATTGGCCGACCAGTGGAGAGAATATTTTTACTGTGAGTCTATTCCCGAGAGCGTGATGGCCGTCAAGGGTCAGCGCAGAGTCACGGGCAGGGGCAGCAACAAGGGCGTTGACAACATCATCTCCAACGGCTCTATCATCGCGGTTGCCGACGGACAGTGCATGATGATCGTCGAGCAGGGCAAGATAGTCGAGCTTTGCGCGGAACCCGGTGAATTTGTCTACGATACCTCGACCGAGCCTTCGATTTTCTCCGGCGACCTCGGCGATGCGCTGATGGCGACCTTTAAGAACATCGGCAAGCGCTTTACCTTCGGCGGCGAGGCACCCAAGGATCAGCGCGTGTACTATTTCAACACCAAGGAGCTTATCGGCAATAAGTACGGCACTCCCTCTCCCGTGCCCTTCCGTGTCGTTGACCAGAGCGCGGGCATAGATATTGACATCTCCATTCGCTGCTTCGGCGAATACAGCTACCGTATCGCAAACCCCATCCTCTTCTATACAAACGTCTGCGGCAACGTGAGCGAGTCCTACACCCGCGACAAGCTGGAGGGTCAGCTCAAGACCGAGCTTCTGACCGCGCTTCAGCCCGCGTTTGCAAAGATTTCCGACATGGGCATAAGATACAGCGCCCTGCCCGGTCATACCCTTGAGCTTTCTCAGGCGCTCAACGAGGTGCTCTCCGGCAAGTGGCGTGACCTGCGCGGTCTTGAGATAGTCTCCTTCGGCGTGTCCAGCGTAAAGGCCAGCGAGGAGGACGAGCAGATGCTCAAGCAGATGCAGCAGGCAAAGGCGTATATGAACCCCGGCATGGCGGCGGCAAACCTTGCCAGAGCGCAGGCTACCGCGATGCAGGATGCGGCGAACAATCAGGGCGGCGCCGCAATGGCGTTTATGGGCATGAACATGGCGCAGAACGCCGGCGGCTTCAATGCTCAGCAGCTCTACCAGATGGGCGCGCAGCAGCCCGCGGCGCAGCCGGTTCAGCAGCCCGCAGCACCGGCAAATCCCGCTCCGGCTGCAAACGCATGGGTCTGTGCCTGCGGCGCAACGGCAACGGGCAAGTTCTGCCCCGAGTGCGGCGCGAAGAAGCCGGAGCCCAAGCCCGCGGCCGAGGGCTGGAAATGCCCGCAGTGCGGCGCAGCGGCGACGGGTAAGTTCTGCCCCGAGTGCGGCGCGAAGAAGCCGGAGGCTCAGCCCGAGGGCTGGACCTGCTCCTGCGGCGCGGTGAACAAGGGCAAATTCTGTGCCGAGTGCGGCAAGCCCAAGCCCGCCGCAGCCCCGCAGTACAAGTGCGATAAGTGCGGCTGGGAGCCGGAGGACCCGAGACACCCGCCAAGTTCTGCCCCGAGTGCGGAGACCCCTTTGATACAGGGGACATAGTGTGAGCAAGCTCTGGCGCAGGCTCCTTGCGGCTCTGGTGATTATTGCCCTGCTCATCCTGATTTTCTGTGTGCTTTTCCGCGTCTTTGTCACAAACCGGATCATGGACGGCGGCTGCGGGATGGAAAACCCGGACCTCAGGAGAGCAGAGGCAAAGCTACCCGCCTCGGACGCGGAGGAGCTAAGCTTGCGGGAGGATATATATAATTAAAATACTAAAGGAGGAAACGCTGTGAAGGGAAGCAAATTTCTCAAGGTCACCGGAATACTGATGATAATAGGCTCGGCGATGGTCATACTGCTCGGCGTTATAGTCGCGGGCTTCGGCGCGCTTGTAGCCGGAGTTGGCGCTGCCTCCGGGCTTACGGGCAATTACTTTCTGGCTCTGCTTGCAACGCTTGTAGGCGGCATATGTCAGCTTGTCGCGGGCATCATGGGAGTCAAGCACTGCAAAAACCCTCAAAAAGCCAAGCTGCTTATAATATGGGGCGTGCTCGTCGTGCTTTTCGGCATCCAGATCATCGTCATGAACCTGTATAACGGAGGCTTCGACTCCAAGGCGCTCATGTCCGGGCTTGCCGGACTTGTAATTCCGGGGCTGTATATCTACGGCGCGGTGCTCAATTTCCGCGAGCTGAATTGAAGGCATAAAATAATAATAAAAAAATAATATAAAGGAGGCAGCCGCCTTATGGGACTGTTTGATAAAAAATACTGCGACGTCTGCGGGGAGAAGATAGGGCTTCTCGGAAACCGCAAGCTGGAGGACGGGAATTTGTGTAAGGACTGTGCCCGTAAGCTGTCTCCGTGGTTCTCAGAGCGCCGCAACAGCAGCGTGAACGAGATAAAGCGGCAGCTTGAATACCGCGAGGAAAACCGCGGCCGCGTTGAGGCCTTTCACATAACGCGGACGCTCGGCAGCGGCACAAAGCTTTTGCTGGACGAGGACGCGGGACTGTTCATGGTCACAAGCGCGAAGAATATCGCGGAGGCAAACCCGGACGTGCTGGCGCTGTCGGACGTTACCGGCTGTACTCTGGACGTTGAGGAGAGCAGTAAGGAGCTTTTGCACGAGGATAAGGACGGAAACGAGGTCAGCTATAATCCGCCGCGCTATGAGTATTCCTATGACTTCTACATAATCGTCAACGTCAATAACCCCTATTTCAATGAGATGCGCTTCCGCATCAATCCGAACTCCGTGGAGATCAGCCCGCCCCCGTCCATTCGCCCCGGAGTGACCCTGCGCTTCAACCCCGAGACTAACGCGGAATATAAAAAGTATAAGCAGCTTGGGGAGGAGATACGGCAAATTCTCGTGAAGGTACGGGATGATGCCAGAGAGAAGATAGAACAGGCCGCCGCGCCCAAAACGGCAGTAAGCTGCCCCTACTGCGGCGCGACGACTACACCGGACGCAAGCGGCTGCTGCGAATACTGCGGCGGTGCGCTGATGGGATGATTGCCGGGACGGATTTTGTTTTCCGGTTACGGCAGCATCAGGCTTTATTGAGAATGGCTTAGGAGGAATTTACTGAAATGAAAAAGAGAAAAACCAGACTGCTTTGCCTGCTCCTTACGCTTGCAATGGCGCTCACGCTCTGCGCCTGCGGCGGGGATAAGGCATCGTCAGACCCGAACCACATCGTCCTTGAGGACTGCACGCTCGACTATAAGGGCGCGGTTCTCACTCAGGACTCGGTAGGAAACGACACAATAGTTATCACCCTCAGCTATACGAACACGGGCAAAAGCTCCGCGTCCTTCCTCTGGACGGTAGTTGAGAAGGGCTTCCAGAACGGCGTGGAGCTCGATATCGCAAGCATCTTTACAAATGAGGATACATATGAGACCGTGACCGACGGACAGCTCACCGAAATTCAGTCCGGCGCAAGCACCGACGTATGCCTTGCCTTTATCCTGCGCGATAAGGAGAGCAAGGTCGAGGTGGAGCTTTCGCAGATAATCGGCAAGAAGGTCGGCAAGCTCAGCATTGACCCCACGACCCTGAGTACCGAGCAGTTCGGCGGCAGCGGCAGCGGCTCGACCATGCTCAACAAGACCGGCGACCCGCTGCTTGACTGGTGGAACGGTCAGTGGTACGGCTGGTGGATACTCACCGGCGGCACCGGCGCTTATGAGGAAATGAATAATAACTGGTGGGACGTGTCCGGTATTATCGAAATAGGCTCTGACTACATGGGCACGGTCACACTCTGGGATGAGGACTACTCGAGGAGCAATCCCATGGTCGATGCAGCCGTCAGCCTGAACTCCGCCGGTACCGGCGAGCACGGCACGATGATGTCCGAGGGCGGCTGGTTTACGGATATACGGCTTGAGCACGCCGACTGGATAGTCGATCCGGGTCTGTCAGAGTTTGACGCGATGATATGCATTGACGGCTGGTACGAAAACGGCGACGATGAGTACAGATATGAGATATATCTGCGCCCCTGGGGAACCTACTGGGATGACGTGGCGGAGGAGGGACGTCCCTATCTCTATGACGATTGGTATATTCCTCTCATCGAGAAAAACGCCCTGATGCCGGATGTTATCGGCGGTGAGGCTACGGAGTTTGCCGGCGGCGGCTCACAGGGCGGCGGCGAGGCGACGCAGACCGGCGCCACCGGCGGCGATTACGGCAAGTCGAACGCAAACGCGACCGGTCAGGTCTCCCGCGAGGTCATGGACAGAGCAATTCTCTCCCTCAAGGGCGACTTTATCTGGGATGACGTGAAGTATGAGGATATCCGTGAGCTTCTCGGCACGGACGGCGTGCCCTACACCGAGTTTGACTCCTGGCGCGCCGACCGCCATACCTATGAGTGGTTTGCGCCCGAGAGAGTTACCCTGCTTGTAGCCTTCAAGGTGGAAAACGGCGAGGAGATAAGCAATAGCTGGACCAGCGGAAGCTGGGACGGTCCGGAGTATGACGTGACCCCGGTGAAGCTCGGCAGCCGCCCCGAGGGCAGCGGTAATATGATTGACCAGAGCGTCACGATAACCGACTCCCGTCAGAATGTCGAGGCGACCGTGATGTTCAAGATACCCGAGGGCGCATGGTGCGTCGATCCGGGCGTCCGCTCAAGCTTCCAGATAATCAACAACCCGACGACGGATAACGTGCCCTTCCAGACACCCTATATCAAGGTCGAGCTGTTTGAGACCTCCGAAAGCCTCAATTACTATGAGAAGGACTTTGAAAATCTGACGGAGCTGGAGTCCAGAACAATCGGCGGAGTCACCATGAACGGACGCAGCTATAAGAACGTCGGCATAGAATGGATAGAGTTCTACGGTCAGATACCGAGCGGCGGCTGGATAAGCATCAGGCTTGCCTATATGAGCGCCGATCCCGGCTCCGATTGCAGCAATATACTCGACAGCATGAGCTTTAAGTAAAATAATACTGTCTCTTGATTTATCCTTCGGGGCAAATCAAGAGGTGACCCGCCGCAGCTCTCGGCGGGATATGGAAGGAAAGATAAGATGGCAATACAGGTAACTAACTATCAATGTCCGGCCTGTACCGGCCCCCTGCATTTCTCCAGCGAAACGGGAATGCTTGAGTGCGACTACTGCGGCTCAAGCTATGACGTGGCCGAGATAGAGGCGCTATACGCGCAGAAGGACGAAAAGGCGGCGGAGGCAAAGCAAAAGGCGGACGAAAAGGCGGAACGCGCCGCGGCAGACGGCGACGATTGGGACACCTCCGGAATGAGCTCCGACTGGGGCGACGAGGCAAACGGGATAAAGGCATATACCTGCCCCTCCTGCGGCGCGGAGCTTCTCTGCGAGGAGACTACGGCGGCGACCTCCTGCCCCTACTGCGGCAACCCGACGGTCGTGCCCGGCCAGTTCTCGGGTATGCTCAAGCCCGACTATATCCTGCCCTTCAAGCTTGGCAAGCAGGATGCGATCAACGCGCTCAAGCGGCATTACCGCAAAAAGCCGCTGCTCCCCTCGACCTTCTCCAAGGCAAACCATCTTCAGGAGATAAAGGGCGTGTACGTCCCCTTCTGGATGTTTGACGGCTCCGCCGAGGGCAGCGTCAGATTTCACGCGACACAGAGCTATACGCACACCTCGGGCGACTACGAGATAACCACGACCGACCACTACGATGTGCGCCGCAGCGGTTCGCTCAACTTCAGCCAGATACCCGTGGACGCCTCCAGCAAAATGCCGGACGACTACATGGACTCCATCGAGCCGTATGATTACGACGATTTGAAGCCCTTCTCCTCGGCATATCTCCCCGGCTACCTTGCAGACAAGTATGACGTGAGCGTGGAGGACAGCCGTGCGCGCGCCGACAGGCGCTGCGAGGGCTCCTTTGTTGCCGCCATGGAGGGCACGGTCGAGGGCTATACGAGCTGTAGTGTCAGGGAGGAGAACATTCGCCTCAAGCGCGGCAAGGTGCAGTATGCGCTGATGCCGGTGTGGATATTGAATACCAAGTGGGAGGGCAAGGACTATCTCTTTGCCATGAACGGTCAGACGGGTAAGCTTGTGGGCAATCTGCCGGTGAGCAAAAAGCGCGCGCTGGGGCTTTTCTCCGCAATCGCGGCGCCTCTGCTTGCAGCGGCCATAAGCCTCGGACTGCTTTTGATGAGATAGGCGGTGTGAGATGAAAAAAAGACTGATATCAATACTGCTTATCCTCGTTCTTCTCATCCCGCTCTGCGCCTCGGCATATGCCACCAAGGCGGACGGTGCAGAGCCGTATAACATCACGGACGATGTAGGTCTTTTGTCCGATGCCGACAGACAGCGGCTTGAAAAGATGGCACAGACGGTGACCTATAAATACGGGATAGGCGTTTACGCCGTCATTCTTGACGATTACAGCATATTTAACTCCGACAGCGCCTATGCTGCGGCGGAGAGCATATACCATCGCTATGATATGGGGCAAAACTCCGGGAGAGACGGTATTTTGCTGCTGCTCAGCATGAGTGAAAGAGAGTATGGGCTCTATTACTACGGCGACAAGAGCGCGGAGGTTTTCACGGACTCCGCCTTGCAGGGGATTGAGGATGCCTTCCTGAATAGGTTCGGAGAGGACGACTGGGCAGGCGGCTTTGAGGACTACATAAAGTATTGCGCAAGCTATATTGAAAACGGCGCCGCCTCGATGGGCGGAGCGCAGCTTGACAATATCACGGACGATGCCGGACTTCTCAGCGAGCCCCAGTGGCAGCAGCTTGAAAAAATGGCGGAGGCTGTCTCTCAGAAGTACGGAGTCGGCGTCTATATCGTGACGGTGGACGATTACCGTGACTTCAATGTGGGTACGCCCTTCCAGACGACCTACACCATATACCATGAGTACAACATGGGCGAGGGACCCGACCGCGAGGGTATCATGCTGCTTCTCAGCATGGATGACCGCGACTGGGCGATTTTCTGCTACGGCGAGAACTCGGAGTACACCTTCAGCGAATCCGGGCGCAAGGTGCTCAAGGAAGTATTTCTGGACAACTTCAAGGACAACGACTGGGCAGGCGGCTTTGAGAATTATATCCGCGAATGTGCCCGCTTCCTTGAGAGCGCAGCCGAGGGAAAGCCCGTTAAGCAAAGCCCCGTGACGTTGATACTCATATTCTGCGGCGTTGCGCTGCTCATCGCACTGGTAGCGACTCTCACCATCTGGGAGAGAATGAACTCCGTTGCGATGGAAACTACGGCTCACGCATACATCTCCGGAAATCTCGAGCTAACCGAGAAGACCGACAGATTTACCCATTCCACGGAAACCAGCAGGAAGATCGAGCGCAGCTCTTCCAGCAGCGAAAGCTCCAGTGAAAGCGGCGGAGGAGGTTCCGGCAGCAGCGGCAAGTTCTGACCCCATGCGCTTCCGGCAGATCCGCAGCCGGAAAACATATGCGGACAAATCTAAAAAACGGAGGGAATAACATGAAGAAGCGATTACTGAGCATCCTGCTTTGCCTTGTCATGATGGTCGGACTGCTGTCCGGCGCTGCATCCGCAGAGGGAACTACTCCGATTACCTCTTTGAAGTTCACTCTGAGCGGATACACTCTGGGAGCCAAGGCGCTGGAGCTCAAGTTAACAAAGGACCCGGGCGATGTAGGCATCGATATTGAGTCTGTGAAGGTACTCAAGAGGGGGAACTCCCTTGAGATCGTTGACCCGAACGAGATTTTTGTGCCCGAGATGACCTACAGCGTGGTCATCAGGCTGAAGGCGCGCGACGGCTTTGACATCACAACGCTTACAAAGGAAAATGTCAAGGCAACGGGCGCCGACATTGAGAAGACGGAGTTGTTCCAGATTGCCGGTCATCCGGAGAACGAACGGTATGTGACATTCCACTTTAAGCCCTTTGACTACCTCCCCGTGAAGGATGTTGCCGTGACCGTGGCTCCGCCCGTGCTCGGCGCGGAGATAACGGCGGAGGCGCTCTCCTTCACTGCGACCGGAGCAGTGCTTCGCAAAACGACCCCCACAAGCTGGGCGATAATCAGACCCGAGGGCTCCTACAACGCCGGGAGCACCTTTGTGGCAGGAGAGGTCTACGAATACAGAGTATTTATCACTCCGCAGGAGCTTTATAAGATTTATCAGGACGACACGTTTACCATAAACGGTCTGGCCGCTGAGCTGACTGTTATCTCTGACGGAGAGATGGGCATGCTGAGCTATGAATTTGAGCCTCTGGAGGAAGCCAAGACCTTCACCGTGCAGCCCGTTGGCGGCATCACGCCTTTCAGAACCGAAAAAGAGGTGAGCTGGAATACAAACTTCACCCCGCTCAAGGTCGAGAAGCTGCGTGACGGCGTGGTCTACGGCGTGCTTGCAGACCCCACGGCGACCAGCGCCATGTACAGCGCCGGTCCCGGTCTTGAAAAGCTCCGCGCCTACTACGGCAGCGGCGATAAGGACTATGTGGAAAGCGACGAATTCTCTGTGAGCTATGAGGTGCTTGACAGAGCCATATCGCCTCAGAGCTTCGGCATAGGCGGCGTGGGACTCTTTGAGCCCATAGAAAACGTGCAGCTCAACCCGGACGCCGCCAATGACGGCGCTATGACCGAGGTGTTTATCTGCAAGGACCGTGAGCAGATAGATAATCTCGTAAAGGGTACGCCTCCGGTATGGTACGGCGAGCTCTTCCAGCCTGACACCGATTATTATCTGGTCGTGAGATTTACCCCGGAGTACGGCTTTGACGGCAACAAGCTCGATAAGGAAAGCATTTCTATTGAGGGCTACGGCAAACCCGATGAGCTGATCTTCGACAAGGGTGACACCATGACACTCGGCTACGCCGTGTTCAAGCTCCCGCAGCTTACGGAAAAAACCATAAGCCTTGAGCTGCCCTTCGTCAAGACCGTCAAGCAGGGCGGCGGCGTTGCTCCCGGTGAGGAGAGCTTCCGTCTTGAGATAATCCGTGACGGCGAAAGCGTCCCGGCGCAGTATATGAAGGTAAGCTACTCCACCGCGGTTACGACCAATGGCGTGGGCGATTTCAGCAGTAAGCTTGTTATCACCGGACCCGAGTCTCAGGTCGAGGGCTTTATTGACGGCGGCTTCTATATCCGTGAGGTCAAGGGCTATAACGACCGCTGGACCTATTCCGACGCGCTGTGGTATGCCCGCCCCTACATTGATAGCGGCGATAGCGGCGATCAGCTCAAGCTCCAGATCTACTCCGCCTCCATCATGAGCTCCGATAACGGCAGCTACTATGTCTGGAACCGCGAAAATCCCGTAGACAAGATGAGCTTTGAAAACGTCTACACCTTTGACGATCCGGTGATAAAGGTCGAGATACCTTTCACCAAGACCGTCAAGCAGGGCGGCACCAACGCCCCCAACAAGCAGACCTTTAAGCTTGAGATATTCGATGTAGGCAACGGCAACGCCGACAACTATAAAGATGTCAGCTACACAGCCTCCGTCAGCACCAACGGCAAGGGCGATTATAACGGAACCATGGTCATCACCGGTCCCCGTTCGCAGGTAAGAGAGTTTATCTGCGAGGGCTTTCTCGTCCGTGAGGTCAAGGGCTCGGCCTCGTTCTGGAGCTATTCTGACGCGGTCTGGGCGGTCATCCCCGAGTACGATGTCGAAAATGACGTGACTAAGCTCTATATCTATCCCACCAAGGCGGAGAAAACCGAGGATGGTAATCGCTATGTCTGGGAGGACATGAGCGCGGCCGGAAGGATGAGCTTTACCAATACCTATACCTACAGCCCTGCCGCCGCACCCAAGACCGGCGATGACAGCAATATGCTGCTCCTCTGCGCGCTGCTCGTCACCTCCGGCGCCGCCGCGGTGCTCTGGCTTGAGGTAATCAGAAGAAGACGCTCCGACAGCTGATCAAACGCCTCAGACAATTGGTATAATAAACTTGAGAGACCTCGTTTCAAACGAAACGAGGTCTTTCAGTCTGTCAAAGAACATGTGCAGCAGGGCGCGGATAAGAGAGTAGCGGGGGAGCTTGAGGGGGCAAGGCCCGCTTCAAATACAATAAACCGCCGTCCAAAAGTCTTGATACATCAACGACTTTTGGAGC
>ERZ1106943.2585-NODE-2585-length-15324-cov-3.277359_pt1 | contig 15324 bp, 19 predicted proteins | sample MGYA00403671_ERZ1106943 | MGnify/ENA primary metagenome ERZ1106943 (study PRJEB35170, sample SAMEA104062427) | human gut metagenome | biome: human gut; feature: human-associated habitat; material: faeces | place: Denmark | collected 2012-06-14 ...
CGAACATGTGGTCATCCTCGTTGATGGTGCCGCCCACGGCGCACAGGCTGTTGTGGCAGTTGGTGAGCACATACGGGATGGGGAACTTTTCCAGGCCGGACGCGCGGGCCGTCTGGATGATGCCCACAAAGGTGATGTCATGGCTGGCCATGGCGTCAAACTTGATCTTCAGGTTTTCGGCATCGCCGCTGGTGTTGTGAGCCTGCAGAATGCTGTAGGCCATGGTACCGGTCTTGGCGTTTTCCACCGCAGCGGCATCAAAGCCCTTGGCGGCCAGTGCTGCCGGTGCGTTGCCGTCTGCCGGCACCCACTCGCCGCGGGCATAGTATGCGCCGCCGGTGCTGCATTTGATCATATCCAACATCTCGATTCGCCTCTCTTTTTCTGTTTCCCGCCTGCACACTGCTGCAGGCTTTGCCCCAGCAGAGCCTGTTGCTCCAAGCCCTGCGCTTTACGGTCAGCGACCGTAATCAGCTTTTATTATAACATGGAACGCCAGAAAGAAAAAGCACTTTTTCCGACTGAACTGTGAACGAAATGTAAGGATTGCTTTTTTCTTGTCTCTGATCAGTCCTTTTTCACACCGGTACCCATTATTTCATCCAGCGTTCCCGAGAGGATCCTTGCCTCATCACTGCCATTGGTGGCAAACCGAACCAAGGGAACCCCATACTGTGCCAAGATATCGTCTTTTATCTTATCTCGCTCTGCCTGTTTTGTACCCTCCTTGTGGTAGCGATATCCATCTACCTCGATGGCGAGGATCGGTCGCTTGCTCACACGGTTGTAAATCAGGAAATCAAGATGTGACACCCCACTGTTGACAAACGCCTTTTCCCTGTTGTCCAACTTTGACAGATCTCGTATCAGGAGGTAAAGAGGCTGATGAAAAACAACATCTAAGGCCTGTTCCTTTCTCTGATGCAGTTCGTCTCGAATCAGATGGTAAACCAAATTTTCCGAGTCAAATTCTGAGATCCGTCCTCGCTTTTGCAGATAATCCAGGCGCACATCTCGATACTGCTTATACAGATAATCAAACACCGAACTAACTGCACTGTATTGGACATCGCAATTATGATAGCGGATATAATCAATCAGCTCCCCCGTATTGCTGTCTGCAGGCTGTTCCATTTCCGATGCAACTACAACCAGCTCCTTCTTTGCTCGTGAGACCGCCACATTCAACAAGTTCGGATCATCCGAGAAGGGCGTCACAATATCATCCACAGTCGATAAGACGATCACGTCCTTTTCGCGCCCTTGAAACTTATGCACTGTAGAAATGTCGATCTCCGGTCTGTTAAGCTCCTCTTTCAGCTTGTAAACTTGATTCCGGTAAGGTGCGATCACGCCGATCTCTGTATCTGCAGCCGCAACACCCGGCAAAACATCCTTTTTGATCACGTCGATCTGCCGCTGATTCATCCGGTCTCGTTCATGCTGTCCTGGGACTGTCAGCACCAATTTGAGTGCTTTTTCCCCATGATCCGGTGTCATGACGATCAGCTCGTTGTTATAAAATTTCTGATTGCAAAACCCAATGATCAGCGGATGACATCGGTAGTGTTCTCTCAGGATTGCTCTAGGGCCCCTGTTTTTCATCAGCGCAAAAAGCGATTCCAGAAAACTGTACTGCGAAAAATCGTATGCATCTTCAATGTTATACTTTTCAAAAAGTTCCTCAAGATGCTTCTTTTGGCTTGATGCTATAACATTTGGCAGCTGCTTGGTATCTCCAACGATCACTGCATTTCTTGCACAGGAAAGTGCCAGACATCCGGTGGCCACATCCACCTGCGACGCCTCGTCCATCACAACATAGTCAAACCGGGCATTCTTTCCCAAACTGCTTCGTGCCGTATAGGTCGTACTCAGCACGACCGGGTATTCTTCAAGAACGTTCCCCGGCATTTTCCAAAGAGCCTCCTTGGAGAACACAGGACGCTGGGACTGTTTGCCGTATCGCTCAGCAAGGTGTGCACGGAAACAACACAAGGACATTTCCGTAAATTCATTCATCAAAAAATCTGCATCTACACCCTCCAGCTTTTCTTCCAGTGCCTGGATCTCACGGTCCAGCTCCTGAGTCCTGTCCCTGTAGTACAGTTCGTGGAGCTTATCCAGCACATCAGCCGGTTTCTCACGCAGCAAGTCCAACACATTGATTCCATACCAGACCCTGCATTTCAACCATCTAAGAAGTCCCACTCTGTTTCCATGTTCCTGTAGGTCCATGTATTCCTGCAAGAACCTCAAAACCTGGATAGATGTCAGCTTCTTTGAGGACTTTGCCCATCCGGAAGGGCAGTCGGGACGAAGTACATCGTAGTGTTCCGCCTCCAGTTGCACTTCGCTTCTTTCTTGGTACAATTCTGCCAACCGATTTTTGTCACGAAAGATCCCCTGCAGCTTCAACGACATATTTCTTACGTTCTCAAAGGACTCCGGCGTCTGATAGTCCGGGTCTTTCCACTTTTCCAGCTCCGGGTATCTGCCTGTCTGCTTTTGTAAAAATTCTTCTTTTCGCTGGTCTTTTCCCAAAAGTGCCACAAAAAAATCCATCTGGTACTTTGTACTCGACAGCTTTTCTTGCACATTTTCAATAGCAGAGTTGTTATTACTTACAACCTGAACTGTTTTCCCCTGCAGTACCAGATTCGCAATAATATTTAAGATCGTCTGTGTTTTTCCGGTACCCGGAGGTCCTTCTATCACACTTATGCGATTGGACAAAGCATTCGTAACTGCCATGAACTGACTTTCGTTGCATCCAAATGGAAAAATCGGTGCTTCCGACCGCAGATTTGTCCCTTCCTCATACTCTGACGGGTCCAAATATACCGCAGCTGCTGACTCTCTGCTCAAAAAATCAATTTTCTCATACTGCTTTGTCAAGATCGCCGTTTGGTCTTCTGCCCGAACGCTGATTACATCTGCCGCTTCCTTGAGATAGTCGAACACTTTTTTTGCATGGCTATTTTCGAAAATCGACCTTTCAACTTGAAGTTCTCTGCAGCTATAGTCATGCTCATAGCCTGTAGAAAACACAAGGTGCCAATATTCCTCATTTTCTGCCGAAAACGATAGGATCGTTTCAATATTATCAAGTATCTTTCCCTTACGGCACACTTGATATTTTTGGGGGTCCAAATTCTGTGGGTTCTTCAAGCAGAGGACATTCTGCTGGTTGTAGAAAAAACTCCGTCCACTTTTGAATACAATTTCCCATTTATGATTTTCTTTGTGGTAGATGCAGTCTGTCACATCTGTTGTGACAAATTTTCCTTTCGCAATGATCATGGTAGTGCGTGCATCCATACATTTTCTCTCCTACAAAACACCCACGATTTAAAAGCAAAAGAGCCCGGATACCATACGCATCCGGGCTCTTTTATGCCGCCGACGGGGGTCGAACCCGGTCCAGAACTTTTCCGGCGAAAATCCGGCATACATATCCAACGTACTTCCGTTAAATTCCGAAATCCACTTCTCCGGGAAGGAAACCGTAAACACGGTGCGAGAAATAGAAACGTGTTACAAAATGTGTTACTTCTCAAGACTTTCCGGATCAAGAACCCTGCTGAGAACGTTGTCCAGGTCTGCGGCAGTCTGCACATCCTCGCCATGAATAAGATGCGCGTAGATCCCGAACGTGTCCATCTGGCGGGAGTGGCCAACCAAGGGCTTGACTTGTCCCTCTGGCAGCGTTTTTGCCAGTGATACAAACGTATGCCGGAGATTATACGGCGGAACATAGTGCAGGCCGTTGGCCTCGCAGTAGCGCCGCCAATATTTTCTATAGGTGTCCTCACAGGAGATGCCAAACACGCTCTCCTGCCCGCCTGTCAGCTTTTTCTGTGCCTGCAGAATAGCGGCCGCACTATCGGTGAGTGCAAAGGCGCGCACAGCGTTGTCGTTCTTGCCGCGGGTTTCCTCGCCACGGGTGTTTATAGCTCGCCGGATCTTCACCCGGCCCCCCTTAACGTCCTTCCAGCTCAGTCCGATCAGCTCGCCCGGACGAAGGCCAGTCACAACGCTAAACCTGTACGCATTGACATAAGGATCCTCGATCAGTTTGCCGTCCAGGATCGTAGTGTCCACCTCAAAAAGTGTACGCAGATCCTCCGGCTGCAATATTTCTTTTTCCTTGGAGCGTGCACCCTTTGGCACATGCAGTTCTTCCGGCCGCAGAGTGGACATTTTGCTCAGGCGCAGCCATTTGCAGAACATGGTCAAATCCGTGCACATGTTGGAAAGGTATTTTTTGCTCAGTCCTCCTGCAAATCCTTTGTTGATGATGGCTTGCAGCTGTTGTTCCGTCAGGTCTCCCACACGCCTCCGGCCAATGACTGGACGCACCCAGACGTTCCACCGGCTCTGGATCGGTTCCCAGTTGGAGCGGCTGGTGGTCAGTTTCAGCGCGCCGATCCACTGCGGATAGGCTGCTTCTACCAGCATCCGAGTATTGCTGATGCCCTCATCCAGCCAGGCGTCGGCCTTGCGGTTCGCTTCGCGCTGGCCGGTCCGACCGGCTTTTGTGCTGGTAAAGGTCCGGCGCACGCCGTCCTTCTGCACCTTGATCTGCCAGCGGTTCTGGTTCGGCAGCCAGACCGCTGTATTCGTTCGCAATCCCATAAAAATACACCTCCATGGGTACACTTTGACAAGCCTGCCCGGAGGTGGTACAATACAACTGCTGGATTGGATTGTTCCTCGTGAGCAAGCCACTCTTTGACGCCCTCGGTGTTGGTAGCACCGGGGGCGTTTTTGTTTATTCAAAAATCAGGATGCCTTCCGGCCTTCGCTCTTGCCGGAAGAGATATAGTGCTCATAGTATTTCTGGTTATCTTCGCCAAAAGCGGCAACCAGATCAGGATTGTTTGCTTTGTAGGCGGCAAGGTTAAATGCACTGCTGCCCTGACGGCCTTCCTTCATGCCGCTGTTTACGAAATGCTCCAGATACTTCCACTGGTTATCCCCGAACAGGGCAGCCAGATCGGCGTTGTGCTCTTTGTAATACTGATAATCGTAAACAGGGGCGTATTTGCTGGTCAGCACATAGTAAGGCTGATTCGTCGGGTCGCTTCTGAAGTGACCCGAATACAGGGCTTTTTGATTGACAGTCTCTTTACTTCCGTCCATATAGATGATATCCGCCTTGGTCACGGCAATCTCGTCGATCGTGCTGTTGTACCAAAGGCAATCCCATTCCACTGCTGCATTGTAAATTGCATTCTGAAGTTCGTCATCTGTCAGATAAGTAGTAGAATCCAGCTGACCCCGCGTCTTGGAATGGTCGATCACAGACAGAACGGAGGACGGAGTGTAGGAATCAGTATAATAGGCATTACCGTCCTTGTCCAAAAAGATTCTATGCCCGTTGCGCTCTTCTGCGCCAAAGTAATAATCCGTCGCAAGCTGCTGCTGTGCCTGGAACGGCCCAAAATCCCCCATGGACGCGGGAGAAGTCACCGTGTTTGCGACCGTTCGGTCGAATCTTGTCGGAGCAATCGGCCCTACTACCTGTGCCGTCACCGTCGAGCGGCCGCTGATTGTACAGGAAGTTCTATCACCGACCGCATTAAGAGGAACCAACGTGAACGTAACGTATTTAATGGTTTTGTTTGAATTATTCCGGAAGCAGACCGTGGGGCTGACGCCGTCAAAAGCATCGACCGTAAAATAGACGTCGGTGAGCTCGACCGCAGGCTTTGCCGCAAAGGCACCGCATGCGAGAATCGTCATCAGCGCCAGTGTAAAAACAACGCCTAAAAGCCTTTTTACTGACTTTTTCATGATTCTCTCCTTTTTTCTGTTGAAAAAATCCCAGATTTCTGCGATTTTTTCGTTTGTTTTCAGTTGTCAAAAGTTGTTGCAATTAACGCCAAACGGTTGTATAATATTCTTGAACATAAAACCGAATCGGAGGATTGCCACATGACACGACAAGATTACATCAATGCCATTTTGAAACTGCTGGAAAAAGCCGATTTCCGCCAGCTGCGGCTTGTGTGGGTGTACGCAAGCCACCTGATCGGATGAGCCACCAGCCACCACGCGAGGGAAGCCTTTACGGGCTTTCCTCTTTTTTTTGCGTCAATTTTTCGGCCATGCGTTCCAGCAGCTCCCAGTCCGCCGGGCTCAGGCCTGCCAGCATTTCGATAAAACGCTTTTTAAAGGTGTCGCTGTCATCCTTGGTCAGGTCAGCCAGAAAGGCCGCCACCTGCTCGGACTGGGTGTCCTGCACGAACATTTCGCCCTCGCCGGTACGCAGCCACGCTTCCCGGACACCGAACTTATCGCAGATGTCTTTAATAGTACGGTCGCTGGGTTCAACAACATTAACCTCGTAGCTGCCAACGGTGTTCCGTTTAAGGTTCAGCCGGTCAGCAAACTCTTGTTGAGTCAGCTTTTCATTTTTTCTAACTTCTTTAATTCGTTCGCCTATCGTCATTTTGTTCACCTCCTTCGCCATCATTATAGCAGGTACAAATCAGCACGTCAAGATGTTTTGTTGGAAAAATCAACAAAACATCTCTTGACAAATGTTGTTCAATGACTTATACTTGTCGTGCAGTCAACAAGATTGCGGCGCATTCTCAACGAAAGGAGGTGAAGAAGATGGACCGCTCTCCCCGAACACCGGAAGAACAGGAACAGCTCGACAAGAAGATGCAGGAACTCGACCAGAAGATGCTGGAGGAAAACGAGCGATACTATGCACGCCTTGTCCTGAAATACGATATTACTTTCGCTCTGTCCATCATTGCGCTGCTCATCAATGCCATCAACCTTTTAAGGCTGTAGCAATGGCAACAAGCAGGCTCAAAACCGACAAACCAAGAGCAATGTTGGCACGCCTTTCAGTTTTTGTGAAATGCTTTTGTTCTTCCAGAGCAACACGGCCACCAGCATTGATCTGATAGGTGTACTCCGGCTCTTCATACTCATATCGGAACGCATCCTCATCTTCATAACGAAAAACCATATTTTTGTCCGTCAGCCATTGCATCGTTTCAAAGTTGACGGTCATGCCACACTTTTCCATCTGATAGATGGAAAAGGCTTCATCAGGATGCTCATTCAGAAACTCCAGAACCTTCAGCGTTTTTACGTCCAGCATTTTTAACACTCCCTTCCGCTCAAGTATACCGCAGAAGGGAGTACCCCACACCCCACCCGATGATGGCCGCATGGCAGCGGCCGAAACCATTCCGGTGACGCCGCCGGGATGGTCGTGGGAGCCACCCACAGAAAGGAGTGCTTATTATGGCACGAAAGAGCTATTCCCTGAACCCCGCCATGTATGGTCTGACGCAGCAGGACGTGGAGCGTGTGATCCGCATCCACACCATGTGCAAGGACATGGACGAGGACGCATTCGAGCAGATGGAGACCGCTGCGGCGTCCATCAATCTGGTGGCCAGCCTGAAGAAGCTGGACAGCCGCCCCGTGGCATGAAAGGAGAAACCACATGACAGACATCACCATAATCAACAAGGAGGTGAAGAAGATGAAGGACAACAAAAAGCCCGGCGAACCGGTGGCATCCAGCCGGGACGTCGCCAAGCGCTTCGGCAAACGCCATGACCACGTCATCCGCGACATCGCGGAAATCGTGAAGAGCTTCCCCAAAAATGGGGACACCCCGCTGTTCTTCAAGACCGAGTACGTCCACCCTCAGAACCACCAGAAGTACCCCATGTACCTGATGAACCGGGACGGCTTTTCGCTGCTGGCGATGGGCTTTACCGGCAAGGAGGCCGCCCAGTGAACGGCCGCAACAAGCGCTGGGCAGAACAGCGCTGGGACAAACGCCAGCCGGAGCGGCTGGCACACATCCGCAAAAAGAAGGAGGACAAAAGCCATGAGAAGGCCAAGAAGCCCTTACCTGAAGCTGGCCCGCCTCATCGAGGACGAAGGGTTTGAGCACCGGGAGTTCGCCAAGCTGGTCGGCATGGGTGAAAGCACCCTGTCCACCCGCCTGAACCCGAAGCCGGAGCAAAAGAACAATGAGTGGCGCCATTACGAGATCACCGCCATTTGCAGGGAGCTGCACATTCCACAGGAACAGATCGGAGAGTATTTCTTCCCGAAAGTCGAGAAAGGAGCATAAACATGAAGGCAAAACTTTACATCGACAGTGAGGACTCGACCATCAAGGTCGAAGGTGGTCCCAGCGACGTGCTACATCTTCTGGTGTGCGCAATCGCCCAGATTCTGAAGAGCTATTTCCCGGACGATTTTGAGCGGCAGATGGGCTGGGTGTCTGGACTGCTCTACAACACGATCCGCGAGCTGAAAGAGGAGGACGACGATGAAGATTAAATCTACCGTTTTGCAGGTGCTGGCAGCCGCCAGTCTGGGCGCAGGCCTGCTGTATGCTATGGGCATCGAGGGCGGGGCCCAGCTGGGCGGCACGATCACCGACGGCGAGTTCACCACCGCCATGGTGCTCATTCTGGCTGCCCTTGCCCTGATGCGCATCAGCTTTGCCGTGCAGGACGCCGATGAGCGGGCCCACCGGAAAGTCCACAAGGAGCCCCAGAACACCGTGAAGGGCAAGCGGAAGGTGGGGTAAGCCCATGGCTGACTGCGTCAACAACGTCCCGTGGTACACCGTGTGGGACGCCAAGACCGGCGACCTGCTGGCCAGCGGCACGGCTGCCATGTGTGCCCGGCGGCTGGGCTACGCCAGCGCCAACAGTTTTGCCGCTTCCGTCTGCCACTGGCTCAAGGACGGCAGGCAGCACGTCAAGTACATCTACCAGCGGGAGCTCATCCCGCGCAGCGAGGTGGACAGCCTGCCCCGCAAACCAAAAAGGCCAGCCCGTGTTCGCAGCACGGACGAGCCCAAAGGGTGATGGAATTTGCAAGCCCCATCACCCCGAAGAATAACACACTTTGGAGGTTTTTACAAGCATGAAAGGTATTCTGATCGAACCGGGCCGCGCCCCGGAACCGGCAAATCTGCCGGACACCCTCTCCGCTATGGAGGCCCGGCTTGGCGGCACGGTGGAGCATTACATCTTCCCGCGCACCCCGGCGGTGCTGTTCTTCCGCACGGCGGGCCAGCCGGTCAACCGTGTGGTGCGCGGCCAGCCCCTGTGCGGCACCATCTTCTGCTATGGCTGGCGTGGCGGCGACATCAAGCCGCTGTCCGGTGCCCTGCTCGCCGAGCTGCTGGACCGTCTGAAGGACACGGAGGTGCGGGTATGATGCCCTCCAAACTGGACGCAGCCGCTGCGCTGGAAAGCATGGACAGCATGGACGCTCTGCAAAGCAAGCCCCTGACCATGATCCCGGACGAGATGCGCCCGGCGTTTGATTATTCCGGGCTGGATGCACAGACGGTGGATGACCTGCACTTTGCAGAAAAGGAGTACCAGCACGGCAAAAAGCTGGCCGAGCGCGGCCTTGTCCACATGGGCAATGCCATTGCCGCCGCCCATGATGCACTGTGTGGCACCGTTGTCCAACAATTGGACAACGGTGAAGATGGAGCTTGTCGCACAATGCGAAAAGCTCGAAATAACCAGCACAGCGAAGATACGTTCAAAAGCTGGTGCCTGTCTATCGGCATCACCAAGGATAGTGCCTACCGACTGCTGCAGGTCTCTGCCCTGATGGACGGCAGCAGCCCCCGCCAGCGGGCCATTCTGGAAGCCCTGCCGCCGACCCTGCTGTATGCCGTGGCAAAGCCCAGCGCTCCGGCAGAGCTGGTGGAGAAGGTCAAGAACGGTGAGGTTTCCACGAACAAGGAGTATCAGGACCTGCTGGCCCAGATCAAAGCCGAGAAAGAGCGGGCCGATGCTGCCGAGGCTGAGCGGGACAAGCTGCTGGGTGCCCAGAATCGGGCTGCTTGGGCGGAAAGCCACATCCAAGATGTCGAAGCCCAGCGGGATGCCGCCCTTGCGGACGTGCAGGGTCTGACCGAGCAGAACGCCAAGCTCCAGCAGAGTTACCACGATGCGGACGAAAGCCGCATTGCCGCCAACCTCCAGCGCCAGAAAGCCGAAGCTGAGCGCGACAGGGCCGAAGCCCGCGCCAAGGACGCGGAGAACCAGCTTGCAGGCTCCCGGCAGGTGGCCGAGGCGGCCAAGCTCCGGGGCGACAAACTCAAGGCCGAGAACGACGCGCTGAAAAGTCAGCCCATCACCGCGGTGGTGGACGAAGAAGAGGTGGACAGGCGTGCCGGAGAAAAGGCGTACCAGATGGCCGCCGAGATGACCGCCGAGCTGCAGGCGCAGCTGGAACAGGCTTCTTCCGGCACCGAACAGGATGCCCACAGCTCCTATGACAATGTGCTGCTGGCCGACCGTTCTTTCCAGAACATCGGCAAAATGGTGGTCCCGTCCCTCCGCAGGCTTCCGCCCGAACAGCGGGAGCAGCTGACCAATATGCTCGTTCACACACTCGGACAGATCCAAGGGGAGGTATCCAGATGTCTGTAACCATTACGGCCCTTGAGGCCGAAAACGTCAAGCGCATCAAGGCGGTTGCGCTCACCCCTGCCCCCACTGGGCTCACCCTCGTGGGCGGCAACAACAATCAGGGCAAGACCAGCGTGCTGGACGCGCTGGCGTGGGCGCTGGGCGGGGAGCGTTTCCGCCCGGATGCAGCACAGCGGGACGGTGCTATCGCTCCTGCGCACCTCAAGGTCACACTGTCCAACGGCGTGGTGGTGGAGCGCAAGGGCAAAAATGCCAGCCTGACCGTCACCGACCCCACGGGCCGCCGCAGCGGCCAGCAGCTGCTCAACGCCTTTGTGGAGCCGCTGGCCCTCGACCTGCCCCGCTTCATGGACGCCAGCGACAAGGAAAAGGCTGACATCCTGCTGCGCATCATCGGCATTGGGGCCGAGCTGCACACCCGGGATCTGGAGATCAAGGGCCTGTACGACAAGCGCACCTTCACCGGTCAGCTGGCCGCCCAGAAAAAGCACTTTGCCGAGGAAATGATCTCCTACCCGGAAGCCCCGGACGAGCTGGTGAGCGCCTCCGAGCTCATCCGCCAGCAGCAGGACATTCTGGCCCGGAATGGCGAGAACCAGCGCCTGCGGGCCCAGTATGCAGAGCTTGAACAGCAGGTGCAGCAGTGTGTGGACGAGCTGAAGCGCACCCGGGAACGCATTGCCACACTGCAGCAGCTGGCAGATGAACTGGACGCCAAGCACACCAAGTTGTTCAATCAGCGGGAAACTGCAAGAAAGACCGTCTCCCAGCTGCAAGACGAATCCACCGCCGAGCTGGAAGCCTCCATCCGGGACATTGAGGAGACCAACCGCAAGGTGCGGGCCAACCTGGAAAAATCCCGGGCTGAGGACGAAGCCGCCCAGTACGCCAGCGAGTACGACCGCCTGACCGAATCCATCCAGCAGAAGCGTGCCGAGCGCATGGCCCTGCTGAACGGGGCCGACCTGCCCCTGCCGGGCCTCAGCGTGGAGGACGGTGTCCTTACTTACAACGGCAAGCGCTGGCGGGATATGTCCGGCAGTGACCAGCTGCGGGTGGCCGCCGCCATCGTGCGCCGGCTGAACCCGGACTGCGGCTTTGTTCTGCTGGACAAGCTGGAGCAGATGGACATGACCACCCTGACCGAGTTTGGCCGCTGGCTGGAAGCAGAGCACCTGCAGGCCATCGCCACCCGGGTTTCCACCGGCAGCGAGTGCCAGATCATCATTGAGGACGGCATGGTAAAGGATGCCGAGCCGCCTGTCACCGAAAAGCCCCAGCCGAACAAGAGCTGGACGAAAGGAGCGTTTTAAATGAGCAAGTATTCCGTGACCACCGGCGTGCAGACCGCGCCGGTCAAAACCGTGCTCTACGGGCCGGAGGGAATTGGCAAATCCACCTTTGCCTCCCATTTTCCGGATCCGGTGTTCATCGACACCGAGGGCGGCACCAAGCGGCTGGACGTGGCCCGCCTGCCCCAGCCCACCAGCTGGGCGATGCTGCTGGACGAGGTGGCCGAGGTGCGCAAGGGCAACGTGCCCTGCAGCACGCTGGTCATCGACACCGCCGACTGGGCCGAGCGCCTGTGCATCCAGGCCGTGTGCGCCCGTGCCAAGGTCAACGGCATCGAAGATTTTGGCTACGGCAAGGGCTACACCTACGTCAAGGAGGAGTTCAGCAAGTTGCTGGATGCCCTGGAAGAGGTGCTGAACGCCGGCCACAATGTGGTGGTGCTGGCCCATGCCGCCATCACCAAATTCGAGCAGCCGGACGCCGTGGGCAACTACGACCGCTGGAGCATGAAGACCTCCAAACAGGTGGCCCCGCTGCTGCGGGAGTGGTGCGACATGCTGTTGTTCGCCAACTACAAGACCGTGGTGGAAAAGGCGGGCAGCAGTCCCAACGCCAAAAACAAGGCCAGCGGCGGCAAGCGGGTGCTGTACACCACCCACCACGCCTGCTGGGACGCCAAGAACCGCTTTGACCTGCCGGAGGAGGTGCCCTTTGATTACGCCAGCATTGCCCACTGCCTGCCCGGCGGCAGCGCACCGGCAGCTACCCAGACGCCGGTGCAGCACGCCCCGGCTCCTGCCCCGCAGCCCAAACATCAGCCGGATGCCGACATCCTGCCCACCCCGCAGGCACAGCCGGAACCGCCCGCCGAGACGGTGCCCAAAGCCCTGCTGGTGCCCGACCTGATCGCGCTGGGCGTGCCGGAAAAGCTGGCTCCCCTGATGAGTGCCAACAACGTCACGCCGGAGGAGCTGCAGGCTGTGGTGGGCAAGCGGGGCTATTTCCCCGAGGATATGCCCATCCGGGACTACCCCGCCGATTTCGTGGAGGGTTGCCTGGTGGCCGCATGGCCCCAGGTGCTACAGATGGTGCTGGACGGCCGTGACCTGCCGTTTTGACAATTGAAAGGAGAATTTACTTATGAATGACATGAACACTGAAGGCCGCGCATTCGGCTGGGATGACGAATTTACCAACGAGCAGCAGGAATTCGTGCTGCTGCCGGAGGGGGATTACCCCTTTGAGGTCACCGGCATGGAGCGTGCCCGCTACGAGGGCGGTGCCAAGCTGCCGCCCTGCTCCATGGCAAAGTTGACCATCAAGGTGTTCGGCGGGGCCAAGGGCGACGCCACCGTCACCCACCGCCTGTACCTGCACACCAAGACGCAGGGCCTGCTGGGCGCGTTCTTTGAGAGCATCGGCCAGTGCAAGCGGGGCGAAACCTTCCGCCCCCGCTGGAACGAGGTGGTGGGCAGTAAGGGCCTGTGCCGCCTCGGCATCCGGGAGTACACCAAGCAGAGCGGCCCCCACGCAGGCGAGACCGGCCAGAGCAACGAGGTGCAGCGCTTCCTGCCGCCCCCGGCACCCAAGGCGGCACCCTCGCAGGGCTGGACGCAGGGGGCATTCTGATGGGGCAGGAACTGAGACCCTACCAGCAGCAGGCCCGTGACCGCATCCACGCCGAGTGGGAGAACGGCCACACCCGCACCCTGCTGGTGCTGCCTACCGGCACCGGCAAGACCATTGTGTTTGCGTCGGTGGCTGCCGATCAGGTGCGTGCCGGCGACCGGGTGCTCATTCTGGCGCACCGGGGCGAGCTGCTGGAACAGGCTGCCGACAAGCTGCAGCGTTCCACCGGCCTTGTCAGCGCCGTGGAAAAGGCCGAATCCACCTGCCTGGACAGCTGGTTCCGGGTGGTGGTGGGCAGCGTGCAGACCCTGCAGCGCACCGCCCGGCTGGAACGCTTCCCGCAGGATTATTTCGGCACCATCATCATCGACGAGGCCCACCACGCCATCACCGACGGTTACCGCCGCATCCTGGACTACTTCAGCGGGGCCAAGGTGCTTGGCGTCACCGCCACGCCGGACCGCGGCGACATGCGCAATCTGGGCGAGGTGTTCGACAGCCTGGCCTTTGAGTACAAGCTGACCGACGCCATCAAGGAGGGCTATCTGTGCAAGATCATGGCCCAGACCATCCCGCTGCAGCTGGATATTACATCCGTGACCATGAGCGGCGGCGACTACGCCGTGGGCGACCTGGGCACAGCCCTTGATCCGTATTTGGAGCAGATCGCCGCCGAAATGGCTCGGCGCTGCAAGAGCCGCAAAACGGGGGTGGTCCTGCCGCTGATCAAGACCAGCCAGAAGTTCCGGGACCTGCTGAACACCTACGGCTTCCGGGCTGCCGAGGTCAACGGCCAGAGTGCCGACCGCAGGCAGGTGCTGGCCGACTTCGATGCCGGGAAGTACAACGTGCTCTGCAATTCCATGCTGCTCACCGAGGGCTGGGACTGCCCCTCCGTGGACTGCGTGGTGGTGCTGCGGCCCACCAAGGTGCGCAGCCTGTACAGCCAGATGGTGGGGCGCGGCGCCCGCCTTTCCCCGGGCAAGACCGACCTGCTGTTGCTGGATTTCCTGTGGATGACCGACAAGCACGAGCTGTGCCGCCCGGCAGACCTGGTCTGTGAGGACCGCACTGTGGCCCGCCAGATGACTGAGCATCTGGCCGAGACCGGCTGCCCGGAGGACATCGAGGAGGCCGCCGCCCAGGCCAGCGAGGACGTGGTGGCCCAGCGGGAAGAAGCCCTTGCCAAGCAGCTGGAAGAGCAGCGCCGTAAAAAGGCAAAACTGGTGGACCCGCTGCAGTACGAAATGAGCATTCAGGCCGAAGATCTGGCCGGGTATGTGCCCGCCTTTGGCTGGGAGGCCGGTCCGCCCAGCGAGCAACAGACCGCCGCGCTGGAAAAGCTGGGCATCCTGCCGGACGCAGTGGAATCCGCCGGCAAGGCCGCCCTGCTGCTGGACCGCCTGAACAAGCGCCGGGACGAGGGCCTGACCACGCCCAAACAGATCCGCTGTCTGGAAAAGTACGGGTTCCAGCATGTGGGCACCTGGAGCTTTGAGGCCGCCCGCCACATGATCGATCGCATAGCGGCTCAGGGCTGGCGCGGCGTGCCCAAGGGCGTGAACCCCCGCACCTATACCCCCGCTGCGGAGCCGCCTGCTGCAGACAGTCCTTTTGATTTTGGATGGTAACGTGAATGGACAATGCGAATGAACTCAAAGAAGCGCTGGATTTTCTCAGCCCGTCCGCCCTGACCTACGACGAATGGATCCTGGTGGGCATGGGCCTGAAGGAAGCCGGCCTGCCCGTGGAAGCATGGGAACAGTGGAGCGCCCGGGACGGGGGCCGCTACCACAAAGGCGAGTGCGCCAAGAAGTGGGCCAGTTTCCACGGCGGCGGGGGCAGCCCCGTCACGGCCAGCAGCACGAGCAAAGCGGCGCGGCACCAGACCCGCAGGGCGGCGTGTCCCTCCCGGCCGAAGGCCAGCAGGTACAGGAAAAGCAGG
>ERZ1106943.2587-NODE-2587-length-15310-cov-5.496165_pt1 | contig 15310 bp, 18 predicted proteins | sample MGYA00403671_ERZ1106943 | MGnify/ENA primary metagenome ERZ1106943 (study PRJEB35170, sample SAMEA104062427) | human gut metagenome | biome: human gut; feature: human-associated habitat; material: faeces | place: Denmark | collected 2012-06-14 ...
AACATTTTCATCTGCTCCCGGCTGGTGTTCTGGGCCTCGTCCAGAATGATGAAGCTGTCATCCAGCGTCCGGCCCCGCATATAGGCCAGGGGCGCCACCTCAATGTTGCCCCGCTCCAGATACTTCTGGTAGGTCTCCGCCCCCAGCATATCAAACAGGGCGTCATACAGCGGCCGCAGGTACGGGTCCACCTTGCTTTGCAGATCGCCGGGCAGGAAGCCCAGCCGCTCGCCGGCCTCCACCGCAGGACGGGTGAGGATGATGCGGTTCACCTGCTTTTCCCGGAAAGCCTGCACTGCCGCCGCCACCGCCAGATACGTTTTGCCGGTACCGGCGGGGCCTACGCCGATGGTAACGGTATTTTTCAGCACCGACGCGATATATTCCTTCTGGCCCAGCGTTTTCGGCTTTACCGGGCGGCCCTTGGCGGAAATGCACAGCACATCCCCCGCCAACTCGCTGATCTGCTCCTCTTTGCCGGTGCGGACCATGTCGATGATATAGCGGACGTTCTGCTCCCCCAGTGCCTCCCCCCGGGAGGACAGGGTCAGCATGGCCTGCACCGCTTTGGCGGCGTGCATCACGTCCTCCGCCTCGCCGCTGATCCGCAGCTCGCCGTCCCGGTTGGTCACCGTCACATTAAATTCCTTTTCCAGCAGGCGGATGTTCTCGTCAAAGGAGCCGAAAATATTTACGGCCTGCTCCATCCGCTCAATGCTGATCCTCTGTTCCATGCCATCACTCCTAAAAGTTATCCGGACGCGCCGTCCGGTTCATTTGCTGTATAAATCGGGGCCTGCGTCCCGAGTTCCTCCCGGCACTCCGCCGTCAGTGTCACCGTCAGGACATCCCCCCGGAGCCGGGAGGCCACCTGACTGGCCGTTACCTCGCCGTAGGGGTCCACAAGGCTGTGGAGATACGCTTCCAGCGCCGCCCCCGTCTCCTTCTGCCGCCGGGCCTGCGTGACCGTCACCGGCTCCGTTTCGTAAAACCGGAGAGTCTCCGTCTCCCATGTGATCGGCAGCGGGAGACCGCACACCCGAACCGGCGTTCTCTCGGTTATTTTATCACACTGGCCGCTGTCAATGCTACTGTTTGCAAAGAATTTTATCCGGCGGCTGCCGAAAATCACGGAATGGAGCCGCTTTTCCCGTCCGGTATATCGCTTTTCCGTTCCGGTGAGGGGCACGTTGGCCGTCAGGGTGTACCACGTCCGACCCTCCACGGACCCAAGCCCCGCTGTGAACCGGGTGCCGAAGGTCCCTGTGTCCTCCACGCCGGAGATCAAGAGCTGCCCCTCCGTCACCGACATTCCCTTCAGCACCTGAGGGACGCCCCCCAGTGCCTGCACCCGCAGCACCAGCCCGTCCCGCCGGGCCACTAAATTGCACGGTATTTTCCGGTCCAGCGGCTTCGGGGCCGTCCGCCGCTCCCGGACTTCCACATTGGCCCGGCAGCCGGATACGTTCACCGCCACCCAGCTCAGCTCCGGGATCTCCAGCAGCACATGGTTGCGGATGTCCTCCCCATTCAGGGCGAAGCCGAAACACCCCCGATGAACGCCGTTTTTCTCCAGGGATCGCAGGATCACCTCCCGCGGCACCGTTTCATTCCCGGCAATCTGAATATCCCACACGAAGAAGGACCCGATCAGCACCGCCGTTCCGCACGCCGCGATGCCTACCGCCAAGGCCTGACGGTGCCGCAGCTTTGCCAGCGTGTAGGGCGCGCCCTCCCGCCGCACGATTTCGATCGTACAGTCCAGCTTTTCCGCCGCGCGGCTGAGGATGCGGTGATCCCCCCGGCTCATGCGGCAGGTAAACGTCTCCGCCCCTTCCCATTCCAGATCCCAGAAGGCCAGCTTCCGGGCGGAGCACAGATTCAGCACCCGCTCCGGGTAGGGGCATGTCACCCGGAGCCACACCTGTCCCCGGACCCTGTTGATAAACTCCTTCAGCATGGCACCCACTCCACGCCGTCGATCTTCCCGCCGATCCGCAGTTCTTCTCCCGTCATGGCCACCAGCGTCAGCCGTTCTCCTCGAATCCGCAGAACGCCGAAGCCTGTGTTGGCATCGATTTGCGTATCGCTGTAAGCCAGCAGGCCCGTGTGGCGTTCCAGATATAGCTGCCGGTTCCCGATCAGCTCCAATCGTGGCAGGCCCGCCACCACATCCACCGGCAGGTCAAACAGCTCCGCCACGCCGCCCAGAATACCGCCCTGCTCCCGGTCCCGTTTTTTCTCCATGCTCTCACCTCACCGAACTCTATGCGGAAATTCCCCCCGGCTTGCCTGTCCCGCCGTATGAACCGCCCCCGCCCCGCATAGGGTATAGCGGGTGATGCGTATGAAACGGCGGATACGGACGGATGTGTGCCTGATCCTATGCGGGGTCTTGGTCTGGTTTCTGGCGGACGCCAGACAGCTGCGGCTCGAGGCAGCCAAGGCCCTGACCCTCTGCGCCGGGACGGTGATCCCCGCCCTGTTCCCCTTCATGGTCGTCACCGGTCTGCTGGTGCGGCTGGGCTTCGGACAATGGCTGGCGCCCGATATGGCTGGCCTGATGGCGTCCCTGTTCCGCTTGCCCGGCTGCGCCGGGTCCGCGCTGCTGCTGGGGCTGGTGGGAGGCTATCCCATCGGCGCCCGCACAGCGGCGGAGCTGTACGCCTCCGGGGACCTGACCCGGCAGGAGGCGGAGCGGCTCCTGACCTTCTGCAACAACTCCAACCCCGTGTTCCTCATCAGCGTGCTGGGCCTGGGGGTGTTCGGCAGCGTCCGGGCGGGCCTGTGGCTCTGGCTGATCCACGTCTGCGCCGCCCTTTTCACCGGTCTGCTGTTCCGGGGACTGGGCCGGGGCCGGAAAACCGTTCCTCCCGCCATTTCCTTTCAGGCCCCCTCTCTGCCAGCGGCCTTTGTGTCATCCGTCCGGGACAGCGCCGGGACCATGCTCTCCGTCTGCGCCTTCGTCACGTTCTTCTATGTGCTGATCTCGCCCCTGACGGCCCTCCCCGGCCCATGGGCGGCCCTGGCTGTTGGCTGCGGGGAGCTGTTCTCCCTGACGCCCCTCCTGCCCTGTGACCGCTCCGGTTTCCTGCTGGCCGCCGGGTGCGCCGGATGGGGCGGGCTGTCCGTTTTCTGCCAGACCGCCGCCCTTCTGGACGGCACGGACCTCCCCCTCGCCCCCTGTCTGCTGGGGAAGCTGACCCACGGCCTGCTGTCCGCGCTGCTGGCCGCCCTCGTCTCCCTTTGGCTGTTCTGACATTTTTCAACAGGTCTCGCGGGCAAAACGCGGCAAAACGGGGCGTCGGTTTGGAAAACCGGCGCCCCGCCTTGCTTTGGAGAGGTCATGTATGAAAAGATCTATCAACACGCCGCTTGCCCGCGGCGGGATCGTTGGTCTGCCGGTTTGGGACTCCTCCCGGGCGGGCAGTGGGCCGTAGGGGTGTATTTGAAAGAATGGCTTTTTCTCTCGGATCAGCGGCGGGGCCGGGAAACGGCTCTCTCGCCTGCTGATGTACGCAGTATACACCCCAAATCTGAAGGGAAGATGAAAAACTTGTAAACCATTCGTGAACGGTGCGGCGGTTTTTTCACTTCCGTTGCACGAAACCGTGCAGCAAACGGCGCTGGCAGGGGCGGGAAAATGCCGAATTGCCGTTACCGATTACACCGGCAAAGGCAAATATGGCATTGAGAACTCCAACCAACTCACCTTTCAGTATCCGCCTCTGGCCGTATTTATTTTCGGTGAGGATGTAGGCCTTATGTCCAGAGGCAAGCGCCTCTATGTTGTGCGCAGCGGCTCCACCGCATCGGCCGAAGCCACCTGGGCCGCGGACGGCAAAAGTGTGCGCTGGCACTCAGGACACGCCACCGCCCAGATGAACGTGGAAAACGTTTCCTACACTGTGGTCTATCTCTATCAGGCCTAAAAAATTCCCCCGCTCCTCGGAGCGGGGGAATCTTTATCTCAACTCAGATGAGTTTTTGATAGATGTGCGATCAGGGAATAGAGAACATCGTTGCATTGCCAACGGCGAGAGTGCCGATGGTGTTGTTGCTCAGAGTCACGGTCACGCGATAGTTGCCGTTAGGCAGAGTTCCAGTGGTAATGTCAGCGCCAGTTGTGCCATCCGCAAACACGTTGCTGGGAGTGCCGGGAACGACCGTTGCGGTGAAGGTAGCAAACTCAGCCCAGCCGCCCTCGATCTTCTCGACCTTAGCGGTCAGAGTAGCATTGGCGCCGAAAGCCTTGTTAGCACCGTCATTGTCAATAACCTGACCGTTCTTGACGGTGATCTTGCCGGAAGCATAAGTGATGCTCAGAGCAATGCCGTCCAGCTTGTCAGCGACCTTGTAGCCAACAGAGGAAGGCTTGGTCTCCTCGCCAGCCACGAAGGTGTTGTCGGTATCGTCGCGGATCACAACAACCTTAGCGGCACCGTTCTCCAGGATGGCGCTGATCACGAAGGAGTACTTTGCGTTGTCCTTCTTGTTCAGATCGTCGATGAAGTGCTGGACCTCGTCAGAGCCGGTAGCCAACTCAGTGGTGGTCTTACCGGAGTTGGTCTGGATGAAGACAACCTTGGCATCCTCGTCCACGAAGAAGCCCTCGGTCATGTTCTTCTGGACATACAGGGTCTGGCCCTTCATGGTGGGCTCGTTAGCAGAGTACACCAAGAAGGTCGAGATCGGCGACATCTACAAGGATCTGGGCCTGGGCAAGAGCATCTCTGCCAAGAAGGTCACCGTCTATGTGGACGGCGTTGAGAACGCTTCTCAGCCCGCTCGCGACATCACCAAGGGTGATGACAAGAACAAGTACGGCGATAACGGCGTTCTGACCGAGGTCTTCTACAATGATGACAACAATTCCGTCATCATCACCGAGGTCAACACCTACATCGGCTCCATCAACAAGACCGTCAAGGCTACCGACAAGAAGGACGCCTATGTGGTTGTGACCGCCGAGGGTCCCGTTGTTGCCAACTTCAAGAACGAGTTCGAGACCGATGACAAGTTCGAGGTTGACGATTATGTTCTGTACACCTACTCCCTGAAGGAGAAGGAGATCGAGTCTGTTGCCGCTGCTACCAAGGTGGAAGGCACTGTCACCGTTGCTGAGAACAGCGACACCAACAACAATGACAAGAAGGCTCTGACCATCGATGGCACCCGCTATAAGGCTTCCGCTTAGATCGGCGGCCAGAACCTGAGCGACGTGTCCGTGAAGCAGGACTACACCATCTATGTGGACGCTTACGGCTACATGATCTATGTCGAGGAAGTTGAGGAGATCGGCAATTACGCTCTGATCCTGAACATCAAGGGCGGTACTGACTGGTACCTGGGCAACCGCGTTGAGCTGCTGTTCACCGACGGCACCACCAAGATCGTCACCACCGACAAGGACTACAACGCCAAGAAGGACATGGTTCCCACTCAGATCGTCACCTACAAGGTGAACGATAACGGCGAGTACACCCTGAAGGCTCTGCCCACCACCAAGACCACTTCTTCTGTGAATGACGCCACCTTCAAGATGGACAACAACAAGGCTGGTATCGTGACTGCTAAGGGCACGTTCTATGCCAACAGCGCCTCCGTGTTTGTGGTCTCTGATACCGATGATTACAAGGCCACTTCTGCTTCCTTCACTCTCAGCAGTCCTACCACTGTCACTAAGCAGTGCTATGACATCGACGATTTCACCGCTTACACCGGCATCAAGAATGCTCCTTCTGTGAAGGTTGGCACCACTGGTACCAATGACAATGTTGATGCTTACTGGTACTGCAAGTTCAACAGCATGGTGACCGTTATGTTCGTCATGCCCCAGGCCAATGCTGAGGTCGAGGACAACACCAGCAAGGGCCTCATCACCCGTCTGACCGCTTATAACGATTATGACGGCACTGATAAGGAAGGCTTCCTGCAGGGCGTCGGTATCGACAAGACCTCCAAGGAGTACACTGTCACCCTGAACACCGCTGGTAAGCTGACCCTGAAGAACGGCACCACCGATACCACCAACCACAAGAACGAGATCGTCACCGTGGATAAGGACGCCAAGAGCTTCTATGTCAACACTGACGATGAGATCTCTGTCTCCTCCTACAACGCTATCGCTAAGGACGAGAACGATGTTGTCTACGCTGTGATCAAGGACTACATGGTCAAGACTCTGGTCATCTATGAGAAGGATGGCAACACCGGTCCTGTGACTCCTCCTCTGAGCGATGATATTGAGGTCAAGACCGTCGATATCGACACTCCCAATACCACCATCAAGTTCTATGTTGAGTCCGGCAAGGCCACCACGCTGACCACCAGCGACATCAAGGCCATCCTGGCTGACAAGGGCTGCAAGGACATCACCAAGAGTGGTGCTACTTGGAGCTTCACCTATGACGGCATGACCTTCGCCGGTGTTACTGTGACTCAGGAGCAGGTCTACAAGGTGACCTTCAAGGTTGGCCCCACCGCTGCGGGCTACACCAACAAGATCGTTTCCGGCAGCTCTGCTTATATGTCTGCGACTGGTTCTAAGACTGCCACTGTTGTTATGAGCGGTAGCGGTTGGACCGGCGTGACTCCTACTGTTGTGGCTGATCCTGTTGCTGGTGGTACTTTCACCATCGTTGCTGCAAATACTACCACTCTGACTGTGACTGCTACTGCTATTAGCAAGGACGTCACTGTGACGATCGACTTCTAATAAACAGAAAAGCCGTTACAATCAGTTAAGATAAAGAATACCCCCCGCGCCGTAAGGTGCGGGGGGATTCTTCCTTATTTTCTGCCGTAGATCGTCAAAGTGGTCCCCGCATTGACCGTGGTGCCGGAACCGTTGGGGGACAAGACCAGGCGATCCCCCAGCTTCTGATAGGTACGAGGATTGGAAAAGGTGTTCCCGCCGAAAAATTAGCCCTTTAGCGATGCGTTCTTGCTGGAAAATGGGTAAACCACAAAGGAACTGTCTCCCCCCAGGGTACCGCTGAAATAAACGGAGCCGTCTGAAGTCATAGCGCGGTTCTCAAACGAAAGCTGATAGGTGAGATTACTGCCGGACAGCTTCGGGGTCAGGAAGAAAAGGACTTCCGTCCACTGATCCCAGTCGATGCTGTATGTGAAGATGCTGCAATCGCCGGTTGTGCCGTTGACCGTCTGAATGTGCTGTAAGCCCATCTTCTGCTCCAGCGCCGTGGCCGCCGCCAGCGCCGCTGCGGCCTTGTCCTCGCTGCCCTTGATGGCCGTGTCGATCTTGTCCCAGTTGTCATTGAATTCCGTGTGCAGGATGCGGTCCTCGCCGTCCCAGCGCTTCAGACCGTAATTGCTTGTGTTTTCCATACAATTCCTCCTTGTTATGCAGCCGTAACGAATTGCGTCCGCCATATTCGCCTCCGTTGCCCGCGGAAAAAAGCTGCACGAAGCCGTGCAACAACCGCTTTTTCTCCTAAAACCTCCCAGAACATGACAAAAAAAGCCCCGAAGGAAAACCTTCGGGACTTTTTCAGTCGATTGATTCGATTCAGCTGCTTTTAGTCGGTGACGTAGGGCAGCAGAGCGATCTGACGGGCACGCTTGATGGCCTCAGTCAGCTCACGCTGATGCATGGCGCAGGTGCCGGTGGTCCGACGGGGCAGGATCTTGGAACGCTCAGAAATGAAACGACGCAGCTTGGCGGCGTCCTTATAATCAATGCACTCGCACTTCTCGGCGCAGAACTGGCAGACCTTACGGCGCTTGTTGCCGCGTGCGGGACGGGCGGGACGAGCTTCACGATCGAAAGCCATGATTGCTTCCTCCTTATAGTAATATCAGAACGGCAGTTCGCCGTCATCCTCGCCGATCTCGGCGAAGTCAGAGCCGCTGGCGCTGAAATTGCTGGGAGCGGCGCTGTGGGAAGCGGGGGCGGGAGCATAACCGGGGTTGTAGCCGGAATTGTCGCCGCCGTCGCGCTTGGAATCCCCGAAATACACATTGTCGGCCACGACCTCGGCACTGCGGCGCTTGCCGCCGTCCTTGTCGGTCCAGTCCCGGATCTGCAGGCGGCCCTCCACCACGGCCATGCGGCCCTTGGTGAAGTACTTGCTCACAAATTCGGCGGTGTTGCGCCAGGCCACGATGTCGATGAAGTCCGTTTCCTTTTCGCCGGACTGGGACTTGAAGTCCCGGTCAACAGCCAGAGAGAAGGACGTCACCGCCGTACCGCTGCCGGTGCGCCGGAGCTCGGGGTCACGGGTCAGGCGACCCATGAGAATGATTCGATTCAGCATGTGCTGCTCCTTTACTCGCCCTTGCAGACGATCAGGGAACGCATGACGCCCTCGGCGATCCGCAGCTTACGATCCAGCTCGCGGGGGAATGCCGGGCCGCTGACGAAGGTCATGAGCACATAGTAGCCCTCGGTCTTGTAGTTGATGGGATAAGCCAGCTTGCGGTTGCCCCACTCCTCAACCACGACGTCAGAGCCGTTCTGCTCGGCCAGGGACTTGAAGTTCGCAACCTGAGCGGCGATAGCCTCCTCACCCTGTGCAGGGTCGAGCACATAGACGACCTCGTAATTGGCAGTAATCTTTGCCATATTTGCACCTCCTTTTGGACAAATGGCCCTCATTCTCAGATGAGAGCAAGGATTTACTTACATATTGCAAGCTTTATCATTATATCCGAAATACAGCAAATGTCAAGGAAAATATTGAATTTTTTCGAAAAAATCCGAATTGATGTAACTTTCCCCGGGAAAACGGTTAAAAAAAGCGGTAGGCCCCGGAAATCCGGGGCCTTGTTCCACTCAACCGCTCAAATATTCGTTGGGGTCTACGGCCTTGCCGTCCTTGGTGACGGCGAAGTGCAGATGGGGCTGTCCGGACTCCGCCGCCGCGGTGGTCCCCACCGCGCCGATGATCTGCCCGGCGGACACCGGGTCCCCGGCCTCCACGTTGGGCTTGGCCTGGAGATTGGCATAGGTGGTCTGATAGCCGTTGTCATGCTCCAGCACCACGGTGGTGCCCATCAGGGGATCGTCCGTCACCGACAGCACCGCCCCTGCGGAGGCCGCCAGTACCGTAGTCCCCTGCTGGGCGGCGATGTCCACGCCGTTGTGGGTACGCCAATCTCCCAAAGTAGGACTGTATACCAGCTCCTCCATGGAAAAAGCCGTCAGCACATCCCCCCGCAGCGGGGCCACCACCAGACGGGGTGCTTCCGCCGCCACAGGCGTGTGATCCACCTCCACCTCCGGCAGCTCCTTGGTTTCCTTTGGCGGGACCGGCACCGGCGCCGGCTCCAAAGTCTCCACTGTCGGAAGTCGCACCTCCGGCATTTCCACCGGCTGCGACACGGGGACCTGAGGCGTCACCGCCTGCTGGGGCAGCGGGTCCTCCCGGTCCTGCAGCAGGACCCAGCCGCACACCCCCACCACCAGCAGGCACACCGCCAGCGTGCCGTAAAAGCCAATGCCCGAAAGTACGTTTTTCACCTTGTTTTCCATACAATACCTCCCTTCCTGTTCATAGGTACGGAAGGAGTATGGTCAAAAAATCCAAAGGCTATACCAAACCCGGCAATTTTCCACTGTCAGCGGCGCGGAAATGAGAAAAAAGCTTTTTTTCTCCGATGCGATGTGGTATAGTTGGGAACGTACACAGAACTTCGCGTGGGAGGGGATCTCATGAACTACACCGGAAGCATGATCCTGTTTATTTTTCTCGTCCAGTTGGCGGCGTACACCCTCAAGTGGCTCATTGGGTTCGGGAATCCCCTGATCTCCGCACCGCTGCTGGCCATGCGGCTGGACAACACCCTGATCACACCGGGCAGTCTGCTGCCGGATCTGGTCATCAACGGCCGGATCACCTGGCAAAACCGGAACAACTTCCGCTGGCGGGCCATCCTTCCCCTGCTGCTGGCTATGGTGGCCGGGGTGGTCCCCGGGACCTGGCTGCTGCGCTTCTCCCTGCCTTGGATTATCAAAACGGTTTTGGGCGGCGTTGTTGTATTTCTGGGACTGGAAATGGCCACCCGCCGGCTGCGCCCCATCCGCCCGGACCGTCGGGAGATCCCGTGGCTGCGGTATCTGGTGGCCTTCTTCTCCGGTATGTGCGCGGGGCTGTTCGGCATCAATATGTTTCTGGTAGCCTACCTTCAGCGCACCGCCAAGGATTACGATGAATTCAAGGGCAGCATTTGCTTCCTCTTTCTGGGTGAAAACCTGTTCCGCACCGGGCTGTATCTCTGCACCGGGCTCCTGAACCGCTCCTCCCTGTGCTTCAGCCTTATCTCGCTGGCCGCCGCCTTCTGCGCCGCCCGGCTGGCCCGGCTCCTCTCCCCTCACATCAGCGGAGAGCGGCTGCAAAAGCTGTCCATCGTGTTTTTCCTGCTGGGCGGCGTCAGCATCATCGTGAAATCCGTTTTGCTGCATACATAAGAAACGCTCCCGCACCTTTTCGGTGCGGGAGTGTTTTTATCTCAAATCCGGAACAGCCGTCTGCCGTTTTCCCACGTCACGCGGGTCATTTCCTCCGCCGTCACGCCCTTCCACTCCGCCAGCTTTTCGATCACATAGGGGAGATAGCGACTGTCATTCCGCTTGCCCCGCATGGGTACCGGAGCCATATAGGGAGCGTCCGTCTCCACCACGATCCGCTCCAGCGGCGTCACCGCCGCCACCTCCGGGGCCCGCTTGGCGTTTTTATAGGTGATGGGGCCGTCAAAGCCCAGATACCAGCCCCGCTTCAGCAGCTCCGCTGCCATCTCCGGTGAGCCGGAAAAGCAGTGGAACACGCCGGTGACGGTGGGAAATTCCTTGATGATGGCGAGACTATCCCCGTGGGCTTCCCGATCATGGACGATCACCGGCAGGTCCAGCTCCGCCGCCAGTGCCAGCTGCTTGCGGAATACCGTCTGCTGAAACGCTCTGGGCGGGTTGTCCTCCCAGTAGTAGTCCAGTCCGATCTCCCCGATGGCCACCACCTTGGGCTGCTCCAAAAGCTGCCGCAGCTCCGTCAGATCCTCGTCTTGGAAGCCGTCGCAGTCCTCCGGATGGACGCCCACGGCGGCGTACACATGCGGGTACCGTTCCGCCAGCTCTGCCGCCGCACGGGAGGAGGGCAGGTCGCATCCCGGGTCCAGCACCAGCCCCACGCCGACCCCCGGCATGGCGGAAAGGAGCGCATCCCGGTCGCTGTCAAAGCGGTCCGCGTCATAATGGGCATGGGTATCAAAAATCGGCATAATCCTCTACCTCGTTCGTTTTTTGTTCCAGTATACACGGAAAGCGGCCGTTTGAAAAGAAAAACCGTGGGAGGACCCACGGTTTTCCGAAGTTCATTCTGTTGGCTTCTTGGGCAGCGTCACCGTGATCACGGTTCCCTTCCCCGGCTGGCTTTCCAGCCGGAGAGTACCGTGGTGATACGCTACGGCGTGTTTCACGATGGACAGCCCCAGCCCCGTGCCGCCAATGGCCCGGGAATGGCTCTTATCCACCCGGTAAAACCGCTCAAAGACCCGGCTCTGATCCCCCTCCGGGATGCCGATGCCGGTATCCCGAACCAAGAGGGTCACGTCCCGATCCGTTTCCGCCACCTCAACGGTGACGCTTCCGCCGGGGACGTTGTACTTCACGGCGTTCTCGCAGAGGTTTCGGGCGATCTCGTACAGCAGCCGCCGGACGCCGAAAACCGTTCCGGCGGTGCCGGTCACGGAAATGTGCACCGCTTGTGCCGCCGCCTGTGCTGTCAGAGAGCGGGCCGCCTCCTGCGCCAACTCCAAAACGGATACCTGCTCATGGGGCAACGCACCGCCCTCGTCCAACTGGGACAGGCGGAGAATATCGTTGATCAGCGCCACCAGCCGGTCCGCCTCCTGATGGATGCGGCTCAGGAACCGAGGCTGATCCTCCGGCTTCACCAGACCGTTTTCCAGCAATTCCGCGCTGCCGATAATGGACTGCAAGGGCGTTTTCAGTTCGTGAGACACGTTGGCGGTGAACTCCCGCCGCATCCGCTCGGCTTCCGCCTGCTCCGTCACATCAAAGGCCAGCAAAACCGTACCCAGCACCTTGCCGTTGGATTCGATACGGCTGAAATCAAGCTGGTATTCCCGGCCTCGCCGCTCTGCCCGCAGCTGACTGTGCCCGGTCTCGGCGGCGTCATGGATGGCGGCGGTCAGGTCCGGATGGCGATCCACTGTCAAGAAATCCTGTCCTACGCAGGTACCGTCCGCATGAAACAGTGCTTGGGCCGCCGGATTGATGCTGAGGATGCGCCCGCTGTGGTCCAGCAGCACCAGACCTTCCCGCATACTGCCGGTGATCTGTTCAAATTCGTCCTGCCGCTGCCGGAGGTCTCTGGTCCGATGGCGGATCTCCTGCTGCTGGGCGTAGACCCGCCCCAACAGCGGAGACAGCTCCTCATAGGCGTTGTTGTCCAGCGGGTGCTCCAGATCCAGCCGGTTCAGCGGCTCCACCACCCGTCGGGCCGCCCGGCTCGCCAAGAGTGCGGAAAGTCCCACCGCCAACAGCGCCACCACGATGACGGCGTGGAGCATCCCAAGAACCAGCATCCATACCGTTTTCTGACTGCCGGAAATGCGGAGCACAGAGCCGTCCGTCAGGCGCACCGCCTGATAGAGCATCTTTTCCGTCAGCGTCTCGGAATAGCGGGCGCCGCTGCCGCTGCCGCCGGTGAGCGCCTCCCGGATCTCCTCCCGCTGGCCATGATTTTCCATGGGCTGCGTATCCGTTCGGGTGTCATACAGCACTGCGCCGTCCGATGCCACCCAGGTCAGCCGCTCCGCCGTGTCCCGGACGCGGGCCAGATAGTCCGCGCCGTCCGATGCCACCGCCGCCGCAGCCAGTGTCAGTTCTGTCTGAAGCTGCTGTTCCCGCACCGTGCCGAAATAGGTGTAAAGGCAGCCGGTGATCACCAGCAGCGATGCCAGCAGCACCGTCAGTGACGCCGCCAGAGTCGAACGAAAGATCTTCCCGGTCATAGGCCGGTCTCCATGCGGTAGCCCACGTTCCGAACGGTCTCGATCAGCTTGCCGTAGGCCCCTAACTTCTGCCGCAGGGTGCGGATGTGCATATCCAGTGTGCGGCTGTCATCCATGTACTCCATATTCCACACCTGTGTGAATAGCTGTTCTCTGGTGAATGCCATTCCCGGATGGGACAGAAACAGCCGCAAAAGCTCAAACTCCTTATAAGTGAGCTGGAGCCGCTGGCCGTCCGCCGTCACGGTGCGGCAGTCCAGGTCCATAGAAAGGCCCCCGGCAGAGAGCACATGGCCCGTGTCAGCGGGATGACACCGCCGCAGCACCGCCTTCACCCGGGAAACCATCTCCATGACGCCGAAGGGCTTCACCAGATAGTCGTCTGCCCCTAAGTCCAGACTTTGAATTTTGTCGTATTCCGCGCCCTTGGCCGTGGCCATGATGACGGGGATGTCCCGCAAGGCCGGTGCGGCCTTCATCTTTTTCAGCAGAGACACACCGTCCTCCCCCGGCAGCATCACATCCAGCAGGACCAGCTCCGGCGTTTCCGTCTGCAGCGCCTCCCAGAAGGATGCTCCATCGTCAAAGCCTCTGGCCTCAAAGCCGGTGGATGTCAGGGCGTACAGCTCAATATCCCGGATACTGGCGTCATCCTCCACGCACCAGATCATAGCAATCTCCTTATGTCAGTGTGATTTCGTCCTTGTGGGTCCCGGTCACGGAGTAAATAACCCACTCGGCAATGTTCGTGGCGTGATCGCCGATGCGCTCGTAGTACTTGGCGATCATCAGCAGGTCCAGGGCGTATTCGCCGTCTGCCGGGTCCGCCGCGATCTTTCCGATCAGGCTCTGCTTGACCCGGGCAAACTGCTCGTCCACAACGTCATCCGCCGCGATGACCTTTTTCGCCAACATTATATCACATTTCACATAGGCGTCCACACTTTCCGTCACCATTTGTATGACCGCTTTCGCCATTTCCTTCAAAAGGGCGTCATTTTCCGCCTGCCGCCCGTCTAAAAAGGCCACGATCTCCGCGATGTCCTCCGCCTGATCGCCGATGCGTTCCATGTCGGTGATCATCTTCAATGCAGCGGAGATCTGCCGCAGATCCCGGGCCACCGGCTGCTGCCGCAAAAGCAGCTTCAGGCAGAGGTTTTCGATCTCCCGCTCCTTGTGGTCGATCTCGCTGTCCAGAGGAGCTACCTTGGCGGCCAGCGCCGTGTCCCCCTCCGTCAGCGCCTGAGAGGACAGGGCGATGACCTCCTCGCACAGCGCCCCCATCTCGATCATCTCGTGGTTGAGCTGCAAAAGCTGTTCGTCGAATTTATTGCGCATCTTACCCAAACCTCCCTGTGATGTAATCCTCCGTCCGTTTGTCGGCGGGGGTGGAAAACAGCTGCTCTGTCTTGCCGAACTCCACCAGCTCCCCCAGCAGGAAAAAGGCGGTGTTGTCGGAAATACGGGCGGCCTGCTGCATATTGTGGGTCACCATGACCACGGTGTACTGGCTTTTCAGCTCCGCCGCCAGATCCTCAATTTTAGAGGTGGAGATGGGGTCCAGAGCGCTGGTGGATTCGTCCATCAGCAGCACCTCCGGCTCCACCGCCAAAGCCCGGGCGATGCACAGCCGCTGCTGCTGACCGCCGGAAAGTCCCAGGGCATTCTTCCGCAGGCGGTCTTTTACCTCGTCCCATATGGCGGCATCCCGCAGCGAGCGCTCCACGATCTCATCCAGCTCCGCTTTCTTGCGGATGCCATGTGTCTTGGGGCCGTAGGCCACATTATCGTATATGCTCATCGGAAAAGGATTCGGCTTCTGGAATACCATGCCGATCTGCCGCCGCAGCTCGCTTACCTCTACCTCAGGCGCATGGATATCCTGCCCCAGGTAGCATACACTACCTGTAATGCGCACGCCCTTTACCAGGTCGTTCATACGGTTCAGCGTTTTTAATAGGGTGGATTTTCCGCAGCCAGAAGGCCCAATAAAGGCCGTAATACTCTTTTCCGGTATCCCCATATTGATATGGTGCAGCGCCTGATGGTTCCCATACCACAGGTTCAAGTCCTGCACGCTTATGATATCACTCATTGTTCTTCTCCCTTCCAAAGCGCTTTGTCACCACTCCGGCCGCGATATTCAGCAACAGCGTCATCGCCATCAAAATCGAGGCAATGGCAAAGGCCACCCCAAATTCGCCGTCCTCCTTGGCATAGAAATACAGCGCCACGGTTAAGGTCGCACCGGGTTTTGTAATTGCGGTAAAGAAATCATTCAGCACATGTCCAAACCCGGCCGTGAAAAGCAGCG
>ERZ1106943.2590-NODE-2590-length-15304-cov-2.916716_pt1 | contig 15304 bp, 10 predicted proteins | sample MGYA00403671_ERZ1106943 | MGnify/ENA primary metagenome ERZ1106943 (study PRJEB35170, sample SAMEA104062427) | human gut metagenome | biome: human gut; feature: human-associated habitat; material: faeces | place: Denmark | collected 2012-06-14 ...
GAGCCGTCCTGTAACGGGAACTGCCGTTGGACGAGTCCCTTGCCGAACGTGCGCCGGCCGATCAGCAGGCCGCGGTCCCAGTCCTGAATCGCTCCGGATACGATCTCGCTGGCCGAAGCCGAGGACTCGTCCACCAGAACGACCAAACGTCCCTCTTGGAATTGTCCACGAGCGGTAGAGTTCGCCTCCTCACGAGGTTGCTTACTCCCTTTCGTATAAACGATCAACCGGTTTTTATCCAAGAACTCATCCGCTAACTCTATGGCGATATTCAAATATCCCCCGCCATTTCCCTGCAAATCCAGAATCAAGTTCTTCATGCCCTGTTTCCGGAGCTTCTCCAACGCCTCCCTGAATTCATCGGCGGAAGAAGCGGCGAAACGGTTCAACTTAATATAACCGGTATTCTTATCCGCCATATAAGCGGCATCCAGACTATACACGGGAATCTTACCGCGAACGATCTTGAAATCCATCAATTCCGGCGACTTGCCTCGCTTTACTTTCACACGCACCTCGGTACCTTTCGGTCCGCGTAGTTTCTTCATGATATCGGTAGTCTTCATCTTCACGCCGGCGATCAAGGTATCGTCTACTTGGATAATACGGTCGCCCGCCATCAACCCCACCTTCTCAGAGGGACCTCCGGGGATTACCTGAATCACGTAAAGCGTATCCGTCAACATATTGAACTGTATGCCGATACCATCGAAATTGCCTTGTAAAGGCTCGGTCATCTCTTTCGTCTCCTCCGGGTCCATATAATTGGAATGAGGGTCTAGCTTATCCAACATGCCGACTATAGCGTCTTCCACCAACTTCGTCTCGCTAGTAGAGTCGACATATAGATTAGATATAGCGAATAAAGCCAATTGGAGCTTCCGGGCATCCATATTCGCTTTTTGCGCTGTCGCTCCGGTAAACACACCTAGAACGATCAGCAGGGATAAGACGATTCTTTTCATCAGATATATTCGTTTCATAATTTTCAATACAATCTCGTCTCTTTAGGGACGAATTGGGAAATGTCTTTGCCGTAGCGTAACAACTCACGGACAATACTTGAGCTAATATGCGTATGCTCCGGTTCCGTAAACAAGATAAAAGTCTCGATACCCGTCAACTTACGATTCACGTCCGCGATCGTCTTCTCATATTCGAAATCATTGACCGTACGGATTCCTCTTAAGATAAAGCCGGCTCCGACCTCTTTAGCGAAATCCACCGTCAATTGATTATATGACATGACTTTCACCCTTGGATTATCCTTGTATAGATTCCAGATCGCTTCCATCCGCTTCTCCAAGGAGAAATAGGTAAGCTTCTTATCGTTGATACCGATCGAGATCACGATCTCGTCCACCAGTTCCAACCCACGCCTTACCAAGGATTGATGCCCGATCGTAAAAGGATCGAAGGTACCGGGAAAAAGCGCGATACGTTTATTTTCAATTGATGACATCTTCTTCAACCACTAAGTTATCGATAATAAAGTTCTGTCGCTCCATGGTATTCTTCCCCATATAGAACTCGAGCATATCTTTCACGAGGTCCTCTTTCTTCATTGTCACCGGATCAAGGCGTATATCCTTGCCGATAAAATGCTTGAACTCATCGGGAGAGATCTCTCCCAGACCTTTGAATCGGGTGATCTCCGGATTCTTCCCGGCAGCGGCTATGGCAGCCAAGCGTTCCTCCTCTGAATAACAATACCACGTCTTCTGCCGGTTACGTACTCGGAATAATGGGGTTTGCAAGATATAAACATGATTACGCTTAATCAAATCGGGGAAGAATTGCAAGAAGAAGGTAATCAACAATAAACGGATATGCATCCCGTCCACGTCGGCATCTGTCGCGATAATCACCTTATTATACCGCAAACCTTCCAAGCCATCCTCAATATTCAAGGCCGCTTGAAGCAAGTTAAACTCCTCGTTCTCGTAAACGATCTTCTTTGTCAAGCCATAACTATTCAAAGGCTTACCCCTCAAACTAAATACAGCTTGGTAATTCGGGTTACGGCTCTTCGTGATAGAACCGCTAGCCGAGTCACCCTCCGTGATAAAGATACTGCTTTCCTCTAGCAAATCCCCTTTCGAATCGGTCAGGTGAATCCGGCAATCCCTTAGTTTCTTATTATGTAAATTCGCTTTCTTCGCACGCTCGCGGGCCAGCTTCGTAACACCGGCGATCGCCTTGCGCTCTTTCTCGGACTCCAAGATCTTCTTCAGCAAAAGCTCCGAAGTCTCCATATTCTTATGCAAATAGTTATCCAGGTCATTCTTGATGAAATCACCGATAAACTTCGCTACCGTAGGGCCGTCCGGTCCTATATCTTTCGAGCCGAGCTTGGTCTTTGTCTGGCTCTCGAATACAGGCTCCTCCACTTTTATGCTGATAGCGGCCACGATACCCGCACGAATATCCGAATACTCGAAATTCTTATTGTAATATTCCTTGATGACACGACCTACAGACTCCTTGAAAGCGGAAAGGTGCGTACCGCCTTGGGTGGTATGCTGGCCGTTCACGAACGAATAATATTCCTCTCCATATTGGTTGCTATGCGTGATAACCACCTCTATATCCTCCCCTTTCAGGTGGATGATCGGGTAAAGAGGCTCGGTGGTCATATTCTCGTTCAACAAATCCACCAGACCGTTGCGGGAATAGAAACGCTTGCCGTTGTAAATAATGGAAAGTCCCGAGTTCAAGAAGACATAGTTCTTTAATAGCCCCTCGATAAACTCGTCCTTATAATGATAATCCTTAAAGATCTCCCGATCCGGGACAAAAAACACCTGCGTACCGTTCGCCTCCCCGGTCGGTTGGATATCCGATTCCTCCGTGACGATCGCTTTACTATATTCCACCCGCTTACACTCTCCGTCACGGTAGCTGGTTATCAAGAAATAACTACTCAAGGCATTCACAGCCTTGATACCCACACCATTCAAACCCACGGATTTCTTAAACGCCTTGCTATCGTATTTAGCGCCGGTATTCATCTTGCTAGACACATCCACGACTTTACCCAGAGGGACACCACGGCCATAATCCCGTACGGCTACCGTACCTTCCTCGATAGTCACCTCGATACTTTTGCCATACCCCATCATGTACTCGTCGATAGAGTTATCCAGCACCTCCTTCAACAACACATAGATACCATCATCGGCATAGCTACCGTCCCCCAGTTTTCCGATATACATACCGGGACGCCGGCGGATATGCTCCATCCAGTCCAGTGTCTTGATGTCATCATCGTTATATTCCGTAGGTTGTTGTATCGTTGAATTCAGCTCATCCATATCTCTTATAACTTTTTAATATATGCTCTTCTTGATTTATGATGCTCTCGCTTAAAATAATCCCATTGCGCTTGTACGGCGCTATTCGTCTCCAGCTCCGGGTTACTCTCGGCGTAAACGGCACCGATACGCTTATAGACAGGAATCAAGTCATTAAATAATAAAGCGTTCACGCCTTTACTTTGATATTCCGGCAAGACTCCTGTCAAATACAGGTCGATTACTTTCGGTTTGCTCTTCAACGCTTTCAGCAAATGAATCCACCCGAAGGGTAACATATGCCCACGAGCCTTTTGTAAGGCTCTCGATAGGTTGGGCAGGGAGATGCCAAAGCCAACCACCGCATTATCCTCTTCCCTTACGATCAGCGTTACCAAATCATAACGCAGCATAGGGATATACATATTGATATAATAATCGATCTGCTTCTCGGTCAATTGCGCGAAACCATACAAGGGAGCGAAAGCCGCGTTCAATGTATGGAATACCGGACGGGCGTAAGGCATAATCTCCTTAGCGTTCTTGAACTTCAGCACCTTCAATCCGTATTTCTTCTTCACGATCTCGCCGATACGCAAATGCTTCTCGGGAACGCCATCCGGTATATAGATCTTAAATTCATGCCAATCTTGATCCTTTCCGTATCCGATACGCTCCACTTGCTTGGGGTAATAGGGATAATTATAAATTGTAGCCATCGTACCGATCTGATCGAAACCCTCGATCAACATACCCTCGTGATCCATATCGGTAAAGCCCATCGGACCGTGGATCTCCTCCATGCCTTGTTCGCGGGCCCATTTCTCGACAGCACCGAAAAGGGCATCAACCACCTCGTCATCATCAATAAAATCAACGAAACCAAAGCGGGCACGTTTCTGTCCCCAAGCCTCGTTACTCGGGCGATTCACCATACCAGCGATACGGCCTACCACGTGCCCGTCCTTTTCGTTGGCGCGGGTGTTCAGTATCCCTGTGACCCGGCCCGACAGCTTCCCGTCCTTATAGGCAAGGAAGTAAATAGCGTCGCACACCTCGAACGCCGGATTTTTCTTCTTATCCAGCGTCATCATCTCTTCCTCTATTAAACCCGGTACGTGATAGGGATTACCCTTGTATAATTCGATATTGAACTTGACAAATTTCTTAAGCTCCTTCTTACTGGTAACTTCTCTTATCTCTACGCTCATCGGTAATTTTATTTAAGCGGCAAAGTTACATAAATAATCTTTTATCATGGCATTATAAAACAAATTTATACCTTTGTAAACTCAGATTCATAGCATACCATGAAAAAAATAGTTATTAAATTAATATTGGCATTTATCATGTTTGAAGGAACCTCTTGTATAAACGATCCTATTATAATCAGCCCCGATCTGGCGTTTCGGGCGGAAGCTACTACAGGGGAGGGATCGATTTGGCATCCCGATCGCAATACACTTTTCTGGGTAGATATTGAAGGAAAGACGTTATATGAGTATATACCGGACTTGCAAAACTGCCGTTCATGGCAGTTCGACCGCATGGTCTCTACCGTCGTACCGGAAACGGACAGTACGGTAGTCGTCGCTTTACAAAACGAGATCATACGTGTAAACCTAACGGATGGGAACACGGCATCTATCGCCCCAATCCCGGACAATAACGGGAAGATTCGTTGCAACGATGGGAAATGCGACCCGTCCGGACGCTTATGGATCGGCACCATGGGATTTGGCGCGCCTAAAGGGGCTGCCAGCCTTTATTGTGTATGGGCAGACGGAACCGTCGAAACAAAGTTGACAAAAGTCACGATCTCCAATGGGATCGTATGGTCCGCCAACAAGAAATACATGTATTACAACGACACACCTACCCGTAAGATCATACGTTTCCGGTATGACGATAGCTCCGGTGACATATTGTACGATGGCGTAGCCGTAAATATACCCGAGGGCACCGGCTCCCCGGATGGAATGACGATAGATTGCAACGACAACCTTTGGGTGGCTCAATGGGGAGGTGGCGGTGTTTATTGTTACAATCCCTATACCGGCGACCTGTTGACAAAAATTGTCGTACCGGCCCCCCACGTAGCGTCATGCGCTTTTGGAGGGGATAAGCTCGACACGCTTTATATAACGACTGCCCGTGCCGGATTGAGTGAGGAACAGCTTGAGGAATATCCACTAAGCGGTAGCGTATTCTGTTGCAAGCCCGGAGCGAAAGGGGTGCCGGCGAATTGTTTCCATTAAGAATCCGCGAGCTTAATAAATCTAATTAACACAATTGTCAACCAAATATCAATTTAAATTGTTTCCTTTGTAGACATGGCGTGCAAAAGACGAGGCGTGCCCCGTCTCCACAAAAACAAATGCAAATAATTATACAGAATGGCAAAGAATAGACCAGCAAAAAAAGATAACAATAAGGAGAAAAAAGGAAAAAAGGAAAAGGCTGTTGGTAAACGTATGAAAAAAGAAGCGATGATCCAAGCCATCATTTCCGTATTCCAATCCTCTCCCAAGGAACCTTTCAACTATAAACAAATCAGCAAGATCATCGGAGTCGAGAACCAAGTGCAGAAATTGCAGGTGGTAGACATCCTGTATGACTTGTCCGCCGAGGATATCATCACCGAGATCGACCGTGGCCGTTACCGTCTCAACGGATTGGGAACCCTAGCCGTAGGAACTTTCGCACGCCGCAGCAATGGAAAGAATTCTTTCATCCCTGAAGACGGAGGTACGCCGGTATTTATCGCTGAACGTAATTCCGGGCATGCCATGGATGGAGACAAAGTGAAAGTACAGCTTTTCGCCAAACGTAAAGGTGCCGAGCCGGAAGGTGAGGTCGTGGAAATCCTTGAGAGCAAGGAGCGTACTTTCGTAGGTAAACTTCAAGTAGCTAAAGGCTTTGCCTTCTTGATTACGGAAAACAAGACGTTGGCTAACGATATTTTCATCCCTAAGGATAAACTGAAAGGGGGCAAGAACGGCGACAAAGCGATCGTACGTATCGTGGAATGGCCGGATGAAGCCAAGAATCCACTGGGTGAGGTCATCGATATATTAGGTATCGCCGGACAGAATACCGCCGAGATGCACGCGATCCTTGCCGAATTCGGATTGCCTTACAAATATCCTTCCTCGGTAGAAAAAGCGGCGGATAAGATCCCGGAAGCGATCTCTCCGGAGGAAATTGAGAACCGGGAGGATTTCCGGGGGATAACAACCTTCACGATCGACCCGAAGGACGCGAAAGACTTCGACGACGCCCTTTCCGCACGCCGTTTGGATAACGGGAACTGGGAGGTTGGCGTACATATCGCCGACGTAACACATTATGTGAAAACGGACGGTGTCATCGATAAAGAGGCACAAAGCCGTGCGACTTCCGTTTATCTGGTAGACCGTACGATACCGATGCTTCCCGAGCGACTTTGCAACCAAATATGCTCTTTACGTCCCGACGAGGAAAAATTATGCTTCTCCGCTGTCTTCGAACTAAATAGCGATGCCGTGGTACAAAACTCCCGGATCTGCCGCACGATCATCAAGAGCGACCGCCGCTTTACCTATGAGGAGGCACAAGAAGTGATCGAAACCGGCGAGGGAGATTATAAAGAGGAGATTCTAGCCTTGAACGATCTTGCCAAGAAATTGCGGGAACGCCGTTTCAAGAGTGGCGCTATCAACTTCGACCGCTATGAGGTTAAATTCGAGATCGACGAACAAGGGAAACCGGTCCGTGTTTATTTCAAGGTCTCAAAAGACGCTAATAAGTTAATCGAGGAGTTCATGCTATTGGCAAACCGTACCGTAGCCGAGTTCGTGGGCCGTCCTCCTAAAGGAAAGACTAAGAAGACATTTGTTTATCGTATCCATGAGCTTCCGGACCCAGATAAAATGGAGAATTTCGCCTCTTTTATCCGTCGCTTCGGCTATAAGTTGAAAACAGACGGCACGAAGACGGATGTCTCCAAGGGAATCAACTCCTTATTAGACAATGTACAAGGAAAGCCGGAAGAGAACTTGATCGAGACAGTGGCGATCCGTGCCATGCAAAAGGCCCGTTACTCCACGGAGAATATCGGTCACTATGGCTTGGCTTTCGAATACTATACACATTTCACCTCTCCTATCCGCCGCTATCCGGATATGATGGTACACCGATTGCTGGAACGTTATCTAGCCGGTGGCCGTAGCGTTATACAAAAGAAGTATGAGGATTTATGCGATCATTGTTCCAGCATGGAGCAAGTCGCCGCCAACGCAGAGCGTGCATCCATCAAATATAAGCAAGTAGAATTCATGCAGGATAAGCTCGGCATGGTATTCGACGGCGTTATCTCCGGTGTCACCGAATGGGGGCTTTACGTAGAACTGAACGAGAATAAATGCGAGGGGCTTGTACCAATCCGTGATCTGGATGATGATTACTATGAGTTTGATGAGAAGAATTATTGTTTATTGGGCCGTCGCAAGAAACGTCAATATCGTTTGGGAGACCCTATCACTATCAAAGTAGCGCAAGCGAATCTGGAACGTAAGCAACTCGATTTCCAATTAGCGGAATAAGGCTTTTTTCAAAGTAAGTATAACTTCATCAGACAACGAAGTTATACTTACTTAGGCATTTTGATTATACTTACTAGGACAAGTAAGTATAATTTACTTTTTATCACCAATACATAAGTCCCAGCGCCCCACAAGCGATCAGCCCGATTCCCAACAACGCATAGAAGATACGTGCGCCGCCACGACCGAACCAGTTCACGAAAGTCATCGCCCCGCTGGTTTTAAAGTACCAATCAAAATTACAGATCGCCGCTACGATTGAGAACAATCCCAAAGCGATAAACAAGGATAAGATAAAGTATTCGGAAGGATCCATAGACTTACTTAACCTCTACAGTACGTGAACCGTCCGGATTCTCCGAGATCGTGACATTTACCACATCTCCGGGTAACAACTCATCTATTTTCTCCGGCCATTCAATAAAACATAAAGCTCCGCTATAGAAATAGTCTTCCGTTCCAATATCTTCGGCCTCACTCAATTTATTGATCCGGTAAAAATCAAAATGATAAATCAATTCTCCCGTCGTATCGCTACGGTACTCATTGATAATAGCGAATGTGGGACTGTTGATCACGTCCTCCACACCCAATTCCTCACAGATCGCCTTGATAAAGGTAGTCTTACCGGCCCCCATCGGACCATAGAAGGCAAAGACCGTACGATCATCCATCCCGGCGATAAACTCCTTAGCCGCCTCATGGATCTTATCCAAACTTTCTATTTTCAGTGTGCTCATAGCATTCGTGTTTACAGTTTATATGGACTGCAAAGTTCGTGATATTTATGATATACGCAACTTTTCGGCATATTATCATTTCGGTTCCATCGTAATAAACGGCACCAACATCTCCTCCATCGAGATTCCTCCGTGCTGGAATGTATTTTTATAATAGGATACGTAGTAGTTATAATTATTCGGATAAGCGAAGAAATTCTCTCCGTAGGCGAAAATATACTTACTGCTTAGATTCGGGGAGGGAAGCCCTACTTTTTCCGGGTCCCGGATCTCAAATACCTCTTTTGGATTGTAGTTCAAGTTCTTGCCTACCTTATAGCGTAGATTGGTATTCGTATTCTTATCACCTATCACCTTGATCGGATTCGTTACCCGAATCGTTCCATGATCGGTCGTAACGATTACTTTTCCTCCCCGCTCGGCGATTCGTTTGAATAACTCGAGCGTAGAAGAGTGCTGGAACCATGACTTAGTCAAACTGCGATAGGCCGCCTCGCTTTGCGCCAACTCACGGATCATCTTACTCTCCGTACGAGCATGCGAAAGCATATCCACGAAGTTTAGCACAATCACATTCAATTGATTACGAGTAAGAGAAGGGATCGTACCCAACAATTTCTCGCCATATTGAGAATCGTGTACTTTATTATATGAGAAGGTATATTTCTTACGGAACCGATCGATCTGGGTTTGAATCAATGGAGCCTCATTCAAATTCTTACCTTCCTCGCTCTCCTCATCTACCCACAAATCCGGAAACATCTGCTCTATTTGCGAAGGCATCAAGCCCGAGAATATGGAGTTGCGGGCATATTGCGTGGCGGTTGGCAGTATGCTATAATACAAGCTCTCGTCAAACGTAAAATACTCAGTAAGCAATTCTTTTACCACCCGCCATTGATCCAGCCGGAAATTATCGATCAATATAAAGAAAACCTTCTCGTCATTATCCAACATTGGGAAGACTTTCTTCTTAAACAGGTCGGGGCTCATCAACGGGCGATCGGCCGGATTCTGTATCCAGTCCACATAATTCTTCTTTATGAATTTGGCAAAAGCGTTATTGGCCTCTTCCTTCTGCATACGGAGCATATCTGTCATTGCCACTTGGCTGCTTTCCAGTTCCAGTTCCCAGTACACCAGTTTCTTATAGACCTCCATCCAGTCGTCTGTGGTCAAGGAATCATTGATTTGCATACCGATACGACCGAATTCCTGCTGATAACCCACCGTGGTCGTCTCGGAGATAATTACGTTCTTATGGACATTCTTCTTGATAGAGAGAAGCAATTGGTTTGGATTTACCGGTTTGATCAAATAATCCGCGATCTTATTTCCGATCGCCTGATTCATGATACTTTCCTCCTCACTTTTAGTCACCATCACGACCGGCACATTCGGAGCGATCTCCTTGATATGCGACAGCGTCTCCAACCCTGTCAAGCCGGGCATATTCTCATCGAGAAAAATAATATCAAACGATTGTTCCTTACAGCAGTCAATAGCGTCTTGCCCGCTCACCACCGGAACGACCTCATACCCTTTGTCCTGCAAGAACAAGATATGCGGTTTCAACAAATCAATCTCGTCATCCGCCCAAAGTACTCTGTCTTTCTTCGCTGCCATAAGCTTACCTAGTTTATTTACAAATATATGGATAATCCTCCATATAACAACGAAAGAAACGGGATGTTTCGTATTTGATCTCGTAATTTTCCCAAATCCAGATAAGCGAATAGCCAATGAAGAGATCTCCTTCATCAACTCACGAACAGTACTCTCTTTTACTGACTAAGGTTCAAAAATATCCAATTTATCTACAACATCTACAACTATCCTTGTAATCATCTATCTTTAGACGGTTTAGCCTATGGTGGTAGATAAAAAACATCTACAATTATCAGGCCCTATCTACCATCATTTACCGCTTTCTTATCACTAAACAGAACGATCTCCCCACACTTGCCGCAATCATCATACGGTCTCTTCCTTATACAGACAAAACATTAACATATAAGCTTATACAGTTTTTATCCATGAAAAACTAAAGTTTTATACCGCTAAAACCTTTGTTTTCCGCTTAGGAAACTTTTGTTTCTATATAGGGAAACTAAGGTTTCTTCGGCACGAAACTTTTGTCTTCTGTAGGAATGAAGAACATAGTTCCCTAGGAACTATGTTCATGACTATTTAGTGCCAAATGCCTTTTATGTTAAAACTCCAAAAGATGAGGCAAATATATTGATTTCTTTTAGCAAAACACAATCTTTTCTATTCTAAATCAATATTGTCTTATATTTTATTGACATAACTATATGATTTCAGGGCATAAAAGTCCCACCGGTTAGTCTATTTACGCTCTGTAGATACAATATGTGAATTAGGAAGAAGCGTAGTTTGTAAATACCGAATATAGTTCCTAGGGAACTTTGAAGAACTTAGTTTTACTCCAGAAGTCATGTAATCTTATTTTTATTACTCAGCTTATAATGGCAAAAGACAATTTTAACATTATTTACGAACGAAACTATCAACGATCGTTCATGTTCGCTAAATCATACGTACATGATGATATGATAGCAGAAGATATCGTATCCGATTCTCTTGTGAAGTATTGGAGACTGATCTCCACCCAAAAAGGAGAAGCAACAGAAGCTCTTTTACTTTCGATCTTGAGAAATAAAGCTCTCGACTACTTACGCCATAAAGCTGTACATGATGCTGCGATCGAAAATCTAGAAGAAATAAAAAAGCGAGAACTAAGCATCCGCATATCCACTTTAGAGGCTTGCGATCCAGAAGAAATTTTCCGGGAAGAGATACGCACAATCCTTCAGCGCACCCTACAATCATTGCCCGAACAAACTCGCAGGATATTCGAGATGAGTCGTTTCGAAAACAAAACAGTGAAAGAAATCGCTATAGAAACCAACCTCACCGTAAAAGGAGTAGAATACCACATTACCAAGACTTTAAAAGTATTACGTATCAATCTAAAAGATTATCTTCCCTTATTCTATTTTCTTTTTTCTTGACTTTTCTCGTTTTTCCACTAGGGATCTATCTTGCAGCATCGTTTATTATTTATAAAGCGAAATTAATAGATACCATGAAGGAATTACTACAACGATACATAAAAGGAGAGGTTTCAGAGAAAGAAAGACTGAAAATAGCATCATGGTTAGACGAAAGCCCTGAAAACATGCGTGAATTTCTGGTTTTACGCAAATTATATGACATTTCACTTTGGCAAGCCAATACAGATAAGACAAATTCCGTAAAGAAAGTACATTATTCCATACGGAAGGTAATGGCCGAGATCTTAAAAATCGCAGCCATCTTTCTAATCGGCTTTTGGGGAAGCAAACAACTGCAGATACAACAATCGAACAAGAAACAAATGCAAACCATTCATGTCCCTGCCGGACAACGGGCAGAGGTCACCTTAGCCGATGGTACGCATGTATGGCTGAACTCTCGCTCAACCCTAAAATTTCCTGAACAATTCAGTGCAAACACCCGAAACGTGGAATTAGACGGCGAAGGTTACTTCTCTGTCCAGCACAATGAAAATAGTCCATTTACCGTACATACCCAAAATCATGATATTCAAGTATTAGGTACAGAGTTCAATGTGAAAGCTTACCATAACACATCCTTGTTCGAAACCGCCCTTTTAAAGGGAAGTGTAAAAATCAGTTCCCCTAATTTAAGAAATGGATTACAACTCAAGCCTAATGAAATCGTTAGTATAGAGAATAGAATGCTCAAGAAATCTACAATTAATAATAGCGACTATTTTAAATGGAAAGAAGGCCTGTTCTGTTTTGAGAATGAATCAATCCAAGATCTAATAAAGAAACTAGAACTTTATTATGATACTACGATTGAGATCCAACGTCCCTCATTGTTGAAACATCACTATTCCGGCAAATTCCGTATTCAAGATGGAATAGAGCATGTATTAAAAGTACTTCAGTTAAAACATAAATTCACATACATCAAAGATGACGATAAGAATCTAATAATCATAAAGTAAGAACAGAATATTAACCTTATAAATCATGTATGCCTATGAGATAAAAAATATCAAAAAAGAAACGGTATAAAAACCGGGAAATGCGGCAACACTCCCCGGAAAGAATCAATACCACATGCACTTAAATCATCAGTATCAAATTCAAGAGTTACAAATGTATGAAAAATCAAACAAAAAGAGTTATGAAGTTAACTTTTATAACACTATTTCTATCAACCACAGGAATGTTTGCATCTGTTAATTCGCAAAATACACGGGTCAATATCCATGTGAACAATGCAAACACTCAAATTGTCTTAAACGAAATCGAAAAACAAACAGACTATCTCTTTGTGTACGACACCAAAGAAATAGATCTAAATCGTAAGGTTTCCGTAGAGGCGCAAAATAAAACCGTAGCAGATGTGTTATCATCTGTCTTTACCCAAACAGACATCTCATATGCGATGGAGGGTAATAACATCATGTTAATGCGAAAAAACACTTCTGTTACACAACAGAGTAACCGGAGAATTACCGGTATTGTGAAAGACGCAATTGGTGAACCTATCATTGGAGCAAATATCGTGGAGAAGGGAACCACAAACGGTATAATCACCGACATTAACGGAAATTTCAGCCTTATGGTCTCCGAGAACGCCATCTTGCAAATTTCCTATATCGGATATCAGACACAAGAAATCCCGACCAAAGGGCAGACGAACATCCAAATTACCATGAAGGATGACGCACAAGCATTGGATGATGTCGTTGTTATCGGTTATGGTACGCAACGCAAGAAAGACGTAGCCGGATCTATCTCTTCCATATCTACGAAGGATTTATCTATTCAATCATCCGGGAATATACAGAACCTTCTTCAAGGTAGGTTATCCGGTGTGTCCGTAACAACTTCCGGCGTAGCTGGCGATGCTCCTGCTATCCGTATTCGAGGTGTCGGAACACTGAATAATAACAGCCCGTTGTATGTCATTGATGGTTTTCCTACAAAAAGCGAGATCGCATCCCAAATAAATCCTTCAAGTATAGAGTCTGTACAAGTACTGAAGGATGCTTCCTCCGCCTCTATCTATGGTTCCCAAGCGGCTAACGGGGTTATCTTAATCACGACAAAGCAAGGTAAAGAAGGAAAACCTACCGTTGACGTAAAAGTAAACGTAGGTGTACAACTTCCTACCAACTTGCCGGAAATGCTAAACTCCCAACAATATGGAGAAGTCTTGTGGAACGCAATGAGAAACGCCGGGTTAACACCACAGCACGACCAATATGGCAACGGAGCTACACCCGTCATTCCTGATTATATTCTACCGGCAGGAGCCATGGAAGGCCAGGTAGATCTCAGCACTTATAATACCGCAGAAAATCAATTTATGCGCGCTAATAAGATCGGAACTAATTGGGCTGATGAAGTTTATCGCCCCGCACCGACTACAAACATTGATATCAGCGCACAAGGAGGTGGCAATGGGTCTAAATATTTCTTGAGCGCAAACTATTATAAACAAGAAGCTCTTGTAAAATGGGCGGGCTATGATCGCTTCTCTTTACGAGCCAATTCTCAATTTAAGATTTTGAGCTTCGCCACATTAGGATCAAACCTAAGCGCAACTTACTCTAAATACAAAGGAAGCAAATCAGACCATGAGGCCGTACGTATGGCTCCGCTTATTCCGGTTTACGACGTAGAAGGTAATTGGGCTGGAACAAAAGCTAATGGTTTAGGTGATTCCAAGAATCCGGTAGCCCAACTTTATAATCAAAGAGAGAATTACAATGACAACCTCAACTTGTTAGGTAATTTGTATTTGGATATCAATTTCTTGAAATACTTCCAATTCAAGACAAATGTCGGCGTAAACGTTGAGGATAGCGGCTCCAAAGAGTTCAATCCAAAAACTTATTGGAACAAAGGAGACGCAAATACGCTAGTGAATTCTTTAAAGGAAGCAAGAGGCCGTAAATCAGAATTGGTTTGGAACAATACTTTGACCTTCACGAAAAAATTTCGTGAAACACATAATCTGAATGTTTTGCTAGGTACAGAAGCCATTAGTTCTAAAATAGAGAATCTCTCTGCTTATAGAAGTAATTTTATTATCGAGGATCCCGATTATAGATACCTTGACGCTGGCGAATCCAACAAGGACAATACAGGCAACGCAAATGAATACGCTTTGTTCTCTCTGTTCGCACGTGTCAATTATCAATATAAAGACAAATATTATTTAGGGGCTATTATTCGTCGAGATGGGTCCTCACGTTTTGGTGCGAATCATAGATATGGCTACTTCCCAGGGGTAAACGCCGCATGGAGACTTACGGAAGAAAACTTCATGAAAGGGCAAGATATTCTTAGTGATTTGAAAATCAGAGCCAGTTACGGTTTGACAGGAAATCAGGATATCGAAAACTTCGCATTTGCGTCCATGTATTATACGAATATCTCAACTAGCAGCTATCCTATAGCGGGAGATCCAAACTCTGTCACTCAAGGTATCAGTAAGGAGAGCATTGGTAATCCGGATCTTAAATGGGAGACGACTACACAAACAAACATTGGTATCGACGCAGGTCTTTTTAATAATAAACTGAATTTGTCATTCGATTTCTACCATAAATATACTACCGACATCTTGCAAAGAATTA
>ERZ1106943.2595-NODE-2595-length-15284-cov-3.564843_pt1 | contig 15284 bp, 16 predicted proteins | sample MGYA00403671_ERZ1106943 | MGnify/ENA primary metagenome ERZ1106943 (study PRJEB35170, sample SAMEA104062427) | human gut metagenome | biome: human gut; feature: human-associated habitat; material: faeces | place: Denmark | collected 2012-06-14 ...
AACCGCTTGAGCCGGAGGCTCCTGCTCCCGAAGCACCCGCCAGCGTGTTGCCTAATGGATTTACCGTCGGCACCACTGCCTGAGGCGTCACAGCGGGATTACTGTTGGGCGTTTTTGCGACCGCTCCCTTTTTCTTAGCTCGCTCCTTGGCAGCTTCAGACATTTCAGCGTTGTATGCCTCATTGAATGCCTGTCCCACAGATTTACCAATATTCGAGAAGCCCGCTTTAAGTTTGTGCAGGGCTGCCGATATTCCGGCGCCGTCAAGGTTGAAGCATGCCTTCAGCAAATCTCCGATTGCGCCGAACACCTGCCCGGCCATTTTGCCTATAGACGTGAAACAGGCCTTGAACGCCGCCCATGTCCCCTTAAGAATCGCCCGGAATTTTGCCGATGTGTTCCAGAAATAGACGCCAATAGCGACAAGCGCTGCAATGGCGGCTGCTATCCAGCCCACTATCGGTATGTTCGAAATTGCCACAGAAACGGCCCGGCATGCAACTCGTGCTGAAGTCGCAAATGCTCCGAAAGAAGCAGATGCTATGCTTGAGAATGTTGCCGAGGCGGTGCCCCCGGTGACAAACGATAATATCAATGCGCCAATACCTTTCAAGGCATTGAATATACCTACGGTAGCGAAGCGGAGCAGTGCGATAGTCGCACGTCCCATGTTGCCTAGAAATCCCAAAGAAATCATGTTTGATGCGCTAAGGGAGCCGTTCATCAGTGAGAGGTTAACTGCTGCTGTTCTGACCCAAGTGACAAATCTTGTCCACTTTCCAGTTATCCATTCCATGAGGCTACCAGTCGCAGTAAGCAGCGGCAACAGTTGGGAAATAGGAACCAGTGCGTTTATCAGGGTACCGCACCAGAGCGATAAATCGCCCGTGGTCTGAAATATTGAAATTTTGAAATCCTCGATTTTTTGGTTTACTCTTGCCTGCCTCTCAGCATAGCTGTCCATGATTATCGCGGCCTGCTCGGTTGCACTGTTGGTGCCGGTAACGGCGTCCGTGAAGTCTTGCAGGGCGTCGGTACCTTGAATGAGGGCACGTGCAGCATTGGCGTTTTCAACACCAAAGAATTTTGAGAGCAGCGCGGAATCGTTCAACATCGGCTTCAGCATCTCGAGCCGTTCTTTGAGGCTCTTTGAGTTGTCGCCCAATGCGGTTACGTCTATTCCCGCTTTTTGCAGCTCTTCAGCCGCGGTCTTTTCCACGAAACGACCCTTGCTCAGCTGTCCTAAGACGTTGCGAAGCGCTACGCCTCCCTCGCTCGCCTTCTTGCCGGCCTTGTCTAGCACCTGGATCGCGGCGTTCGTCTCCTCAAAGCTCACGCCCGCCGCCTTGGCCGCCATGCCGCACTGCTGAAGCGCCGCCGATATCGCCGGAAGCTCCGCGGAGCCGGCCTGGCCCGCTGCCGCCATCACGTTCATCATCTCAGCCATACGCTCGCTCGCGGCCGTCGGGTCCTCCAGGCTCACACCATACTGGTTCATAGCCGTCGTCAGCACCTGAGCTGCCGCCACGCCGTCACCACCCATCAGCTTGCTCGTCGTCTGTATGCAGTCGCCCATCGCGCTCAACGCGTCAGGGTACTTGCCAAGCTCCGGGCTCAGCTGCGACAACAGTAGCTTGTAGCCCTCCACCGCAACCGCTGCATCCGTACCAAACGCCTTCGCACTCTGTCGCGCAAAGCCCTCAATCTGCTTCAACCCATCTCCCGTAACTCCGGCCACAGCACTAAGGTCGTGCATTTGGCTGTCCAAAGATAACCCGGCAGTCGTAAGCGTATTGAAGCCATCAGCGATATTCTGTAACACATCCTTGAGATAGGAAAACGTAGCAAGCGCACCGGTTAATTTGCGTACACCTTTGTCCGCACCATTCACTTGTGCGGAAAACTGACCGGCAGCTGCACTCATTCCGCTTATTTGGGAGCTGAAATTTCCGCTTATGTTGAATTTATAGTCGAATACGTTTGCCATGTCAAAATAATTTCTTATCTTTGCATCAAGTTACACAAGTAACTGATAAGTAATATGTTCAGCTTTTTGGTAAAAGCAGTTTTCTGCTTCGTTATGATAGGCTTTCTACGATGGGTTCTTTATGTCATGTACCGGGCTACGTTTAAAGCCGGTAAAAACGGGACCCTCCCTTGGCTCTAACTTTCTCCTTCCCCGAACAGTGATGCTATAAGCTCTGCCAGGTTACGGTTGCGCCAGCGCTCAAGCCATATCGCCTGCGCATATAATCGCGCCCATTCTTCACCGCTCTCAATCTTTTCCGTATCAATATGCAGGTTCGCCCGGATAAGGGCGCACCCCTTCGCAAAGCCGTCTCCCTCATCCGACTCTGCCAAGGCGTGCGCCTCTACAAGTTTTTTAGCGAACTCATGCAGCTCGTAAGCATCGTGCCAAGCTGCTTCTGCACTGCCATAAACAGCAACGCATCCTTGCGCAGCTCCGGGCTCCCTCCTAAGAAGCAATTGTCAAACATCGCCTCGCCGGCCTTTATCTCATCCGTCTTCGCCAGATGCGTTACGGCACGCATCGTCGCAAAGTCAGGGCGTTTGAAATACCCTATATGGGTATCCTCCCCGTCTACCACGTCTATACGGATTACTTTGCCGTATTTCGTCTTGAACGCTGTGGCCTGTGCCGGCGTTACGCCCCCGTCGAATGTCCTTGCCTCCGACGTTTCCTTTGCCATATTGCCCATGTTGTTGTCCATATTGTTTAAATGGTGTTTAAATCAGTGTTAAATGAATATTAATGAGTGTCACACCGCCTGGCTCCACTCGATGTGCGACGGCACTAGCGGCAGTTCCACCTCCTGGCCGGTGTCTCCCTCTTTCCATTTACGCGCATTCCCCGAGAACTGGCAGTTCCGGATTTTGTCTACTTTCACTATTCCGCTGTCCGGCAGATAGGTCACTATGATATCAAATGGAGCTATGTCCTGAAGACGACCGTTCACCGACTGCGCCTGGATCGCCTGAACTTCCTCCTGATACAGTATCAGTTTCGCCGTAGGTGTGATACGCCCCTTGGCTCGGCCAACCGGGTGACGCCCTGCTCCGTATTTGTTCACCACCTCCTGCTCATCGCCATATTCAATTCCAACGATGCCTGTGACCGGTACGCCTCCTATTAGCACCACGATGTCTGCCCATGCGCATAGCATGCCGTTCACCAACGGTATGCCGTTGTTTATTACACTTGCCATTTCCTCTTGCCTTTACTTACACGCTTTTTGCAAAGCCGATTTTCACATTTATCTTTCGCATCACGGCCACAGCCACATTACGGATCACTATCTCTACTGTTCCCGTCGAAAGCACGTCCTGATCCGGGTCAATCTCTACCTTATAGCCGCTCAGTTCCCCGGCGCGCTCCATATCCTCCAGGGCCTTGCCCGCAACTGTCTCCAGATGTGCCACGCTGTACGAGGCCATCTTGCCGCTTGTCGGGTCGATATATATATTACCCCCAAGCTCGGGTATAAGATACGTTCTCACTCCCCTCACGGCCTTATCCATCGTCCTTACGCTCTCTATGTTGCTGTAATCACTGATGGCCGAGTCCATGTTGTGGCTGTCGTTCATGTAGCTCCCCGCCTGACCCGTCTTCGTCACGAAGAATAGATAACGAGCCGTGTCAAGCTGTTCTATCAGAGCCCGGTCTATCTCTCGCAGTAGCGTTCCGTCGCCAAATGCCGGCAAACTCACACCCGTTGGAAATTCCCTTACCCAGGCTATGCACTCATGAACCTTTGCCCGGCTTACAAGACCAAGAACCACTCCCAAGCCGCCTACCGTCGACTTCGACTCATTCCCCTCGTCGGCATACAGCTCTGCTCCCGTGCCGCTGCCAGCCTGACCGATCACGACACTTACCCGGCTCTTCCCGGCGCCCGCTATATCAACCGGCAAGCTCTTTATGTCGCTTACCTTTGGACTATAGATTATCGACAGCTCCGCAGCCCCAGCCGCCAGATTATCTCCGATTCCCTGCATCGCCACAAGGTCATCCTCCGAAAGCTCTCGATCGCCGCACCATACGCCTATCTGCCTGATGCGACCGCCCGCATAGTTCTGCACAGTCTTGATTTCAGCAAAGGTCATCCCGGCCCCTTCAGGCTTCTCAAAGATGCCGACATAGAGGCTCACCCCCGGATTGACCCTGTATAGCTCGCTCAGCTGATAGTGCAGCACTCGCAACGCCCATGCCGCCGGTGTCTTCACTCCTTCGGTATCCTCGTAGCAGTCAACTATTCCCGCGGCCTCTGCCGATTCTATCGTCGACAACGGCTGAACTCGTTCATCCTTGAAGCCCGCAGGTATATCAGCCCCGGCCATGTAAATCACTAGACCCGTTATATGGTCTTCGCCGGCCAGCGTCTTCGGTATGTTCCCGTTCTGGCGGCTTATTGTCAGATTCGTACTCATTTTGCACTTACTTTCATGATTTCCTTATTCGTCAGGTTCACGGCATGAGCATTTGCATCCGCCTCCAGCACGAATGCCTGGCCGTCACTCGTCACCCACACCTGTGCCAGATGGTGTCGCCGGCACGCCTCAAAACCTACAGCCTTTAATGCCCCGGTCTGCTCCGCAGCTTTGCCTCGCGCTGCTTTCAGCCGCGCCTCAACCTCAGCCTCTGTCGCCTTCAGTTCTGATTTTCCCTCGGGCTTCGCCGATGCCTCCGCTATGTCGGCCGTCTGCACGTTCTCTGCCATCGTTTCAGCAGCATTATCTTTTGTTTCTTCACTCATCTCTTTTTACGTTTTTTCAGTTTATAAACTATCCATCCGGCTGCCGCCGGAATCATTATTGCGGTCGCCCATGCCACGCCACATTTCATGTGCTCCCATACGCCCGACTCTTTTATGGCCGTCACCGTCACATCCTCAAGCGTGCCTCCCTCATAGGTCTGCACATCCTCCTCAGTCGCTTCCATCGTCCCGCCGGTCGTTGAATCCACCTGCGCACGGCTCCTCCTCTCATCGCCTTGACGCTGACGCACGCGTGCCTTCACCGGGCGCTCACCCGTCAAGGAGTCCGCCGGCTGAGTTGTGTCGTAGATTTCAATCTCCGTCTCCGTCCTTCCACGGCTCTCCATCTCCGTCGTCACCGTCGCCGCCTGTTTTTGAGTCTGTGCCTCGTGCTTCCGCCATGTTGTCGTCATTTGTTCCGATGTCTCCATCCTGCTTTGATCCGTCACCTTGCGGTTGGAGCAGCAACTCGTATTTGACAGGGCAACGGTCAACATGAGGACAACCCCATATACGCTCCAGGGCATTGTTGAGCCTCTGTACATCATTACGCAGTTTCGTTATTTCAGCTTTCAGCGGCGGAACAATACTCTCCATCAGTATGTCGCTGGCTTTGCGCACATTCTCCAGCTCGTGGCTCTTCACCTCGGCGAGCTTGTCTTTCATCTCCGCCCGAAGCTGGTCCACCTCGGCCTGGTACTTGGCGCGCATCAGCCTGCTCCCTACCCATGCCCCCACCGGGGTAGCTATCGCCGCTACAAGCGCCGATACTATGATTGTGATTATTTCGCCGCTCATTCAATTTCATTACTGTTTTATGCCGGCCTCGGCAAGCCACTTCTTCACATCGAAGCTCGGGCATGCCTTGGCGGCAAATTCGTTATGTCCATGCACTGTCGCCCCGGGGTAGCACCTGAGCAGTTCCCTCACCAACGCAGCCAAAGCGCTTCGCTGCGCCGGCGTGCGTGTATCTTTCGGAGTCCTTCCATCGACGGCGCATCCGCCGATATAACAGACCCCTATCGAATTGGCATTCTGCCCCGTGCAGTGAGCCCCGGCTACCGACACGCTGCGTCCGGCATGCACACTTCCGTCGCGGTAAATCACATAATGATACCCTATGCCGTTGAACTTGCGGGCACGGTGCCACCTCTCTATGTCTGCCACGGTAAAGTCCTTCCCCTCGGGGGTCGCTGCGCAGTGCACGATTATTTTGTTTATCTTTCTCACGCTTCCGATTGTTTACGCGGTTGCCTTGTCACTCACTATTGCCGCGCGGCATTTTGTCTCGCTTAGCGGCAGACAGATGCCGTACTGCTCGAAGTTCACCAGGTTGCTGTGATAGAATTTGGTCGAGCCGTACGCTTTCATCATGCGCCCTGCATAGAACGCAACTGATGCCCGCGCATCGGTAGCCGCCGGTACTGCACCCCACGCCAGCTTCTTGCCGGTCGTCATGTTGTAGTAGGGCGTACCGTCGTATTCGTAGATGTCGAAGCCATACATGCGGCAGATTTTGCCGTCGGTCTGGTTGATGTTGTAATGCTCTTTGAACTTCTGTTCAGTCTCCAGCAGGTCGTTCACATGGTCGCTGCACAGCACCAGCACGCGGTCCTGGGTCGGTATTCCCATTTTGTCGAACTGCCGTTTCAGGTTTAGCACGTCGGCAAAGGTCATTTTCTTCCGTTCCCCGTCGCTTGCGCCCGTGGTCTTGATTACGGGAATATCAGTTGCATTTTCGTCCGGTGCTATCGCATGGATGCCACGCTGGGCGATTTTCTCACGCAACGCATCGCGGTGACGCTCCTGTACGCTCGCCATTTTGTCGTAGCTCAGAGCATGAAGCTCGTCGTCGGTCACCGGAGTGGCCTCGGTGCTGAATTTGTCCAAACTGATGGGCTTGTCGGCATCGGCCAGAGCCGTTATCGCCAGCGGATACGTCGTGTTATTTACCAGCACTGCCGGGTCGCCCCCGATGGCCACGAAGTGAATCACGTCCTGGTTCACATACTGATTGTAACTGCGGATACGCTGCATCCACCCAAGCGATTCGGCTGTTGTTCGGAACGCCTTGATCATCTCGCCTGTCCAGATTTCCGTCAATACGCCGCCCCGAACTGCTCCAGATGGAACGAAATGTCCGGCTACAAGCGCCACTAAATTGCCTGCTACCGCACCGGCGCCGGGTGCGCAGCCAATTGCCACAGCTAGCGTCGCGCCCGCCGCGGCATTGAATGTTACGGCTGTGAGCATCATGCACACTGCGCCGATAATCTTTGCTAAAAATTTACTTTTCATTTTTATTGCTTCTTGTTTGTTCAATCTTCCAGTTCAGGGCACTCCACACCATATTCCGCTTTGAACAGGCGCATATATTCACCCTTGTTACTCTTGCGCAGCTCTAGACGCTCGGCCTCCGGCACCTGGCTCAGTTTGGCGTAGCTCTTGCTGCTCTCGCCCCCGCCCGGAGCGCTCTCTTTACCTAGATTGATAATCTCAGTCGGCTTCTGCTGCGCGGGTAGCGTCCCCAGCGTTTCGCGTAGCATTTCGATGCCCGCTGCTTTTCCTAATTTGATGTAATGCTCACGCTGCCCCCCAAGGATGCGTCTTTCCGCCACAGCCTGGTCTACGGCCTGCGTTACTGCCGCAAGCTCGATTGTTGAGGCGTTGTCGGCGCGCCCTTTCATCAACGTAAGCGCCGCCGTTGCCTGTTCCTCGGTCGCACTTTCGGGCAGGCCCAGGAGCCTTAACTGTTCTTTTGTCATTCTTCTCCTTTTATTTTTGTGGTTATCATTTCCCTCTCCCTCGCCGATTTTTCCTTCCGGCGCGGAATCGGGCTCTTTCTCTTTCAGTAGCGGTAGTCCCGGCGCGTCCTCACACGAGGCAAGTTTCAGCAGCTTCCCCTCGGCCTCATATAGTTGCAGTGCCTCGTCATTGCCGCCTATGTCTACTATGCTTACCTCTATCAGCTTGCTACGTGTAACTGTCTCCCGTATCTGTCCGGCTAATATAAGCCCCGGATCAGCACTCTTTTCCACTATTTCCAGTCCGGCGCTGGCCATCCGTAAAAAGCCGTTCTCCCACTTGCTCGCTATCTGCTTGGCAAAGGAGTCGTTCTCATCGAATACCGGAGTACCTATCAGCTTGCCTTCCTCTACCCGCAGATTCTCAACCCTGCCTATAGGCATCGCCCCAGGCTCCCAGCTCCGACGGTGCATCCATAATAGTACCGGGTTTCGCTCATACTGCCTGAAGTCTATGCCGGCGGTCAATACACGGCTGCCGTAACTGTTCACCGCTTCGGTCGATATTATTACCTCTTTCATTCTTTTAAGTAAAGCCCGGGGCGCGAGGAAGGAGTGGAGGTGGGGGGATCTCCCTCGAGCCCCAGGCTTCGTTAATCAATCCTTTTTACCTATTTCCTGATTTTGTGGCGGCGGCAGGACTCGAACCTGCGTCCTCGAGGTAATGAACCTCGTGAGCTCTCCTCTGCTCCTCGCCGCGATCTCTTTTCACCTTTTCCGCAAATCCGTAGGATTCGCAGTGCGATTCAAGTGCATGTCGGGCTTACCCGGTGCGCGGTGCTCTGCATCAATCGCACCGCAAAGTTGTACATTGTTCGCTACCCTCGCAAAAAGTGTGTAAATCTTTTACACTCTTTTTTATTATGGAGCTTTTTTGAGCCAATTTTGCAATGTGAATTGTCACGCAAGCCGAATGCAGAGCCCCACTTGTGCGAGCTATGCTGAGGCGCAACCGACAATGCACTTTATGTGAAAGCGCGTCCGCAGTGGCCGCGCTGCATCTAATTCATGTAATTTTAATATGAATGGCTACTAAAAAAGACCTCGAGCGCTCACGCGAACATGCACGCCTGCTGTTCATGCAGGGCGAGCCTCAGAAAGTAATTGCCCAAAAAGTGGGCGTATCAGCTCAGACTATTACTAAGTGGGTCAATGATTTCGGATGGGCCGAACAACGGGCCGCCACAAATATTTCGCGCCCGCAGCTCGTCAACAAACTCCTCGCTACATGCGACCGTATGATTGAAGAAGCAAACGCTTCAACTGATCCAGCCGTGCGCGCCGGCCTCGCCGACAAGCTCGCAAAATTCGGCGCGACTATCGAACGTCTCGACAAAAAAACTTCTGTTGTCGATATGATTGAAACGGCCATGGCTTTCAGCAAATGGCTCCAATTCCGAATGAGCTTCGACCCCACAATCACCCCGGAACTATTCAAGACTATCACAAACTACCTCGACATGTTCATCAACGAACAGGTCGCCAATTCCTTAAAATAACCTCATATGGCCGCAAATTCCACAAAATCAGAAATGCTCCGGGCTAAAGAACGATGGGACGCTCTGGTTGAGACCATACGTTCCTCAACTTCGTTCATTCCCCCTGAAACGGAAGCCCAGCGCCTCGCGCGCATTAAGCGGCTCAGGGGCGATTACGCCGCTTTTGTGGACTATTACTTTCCGCACTGGACGGTAAATTCAGAAACAGGAAAGGTAACGCCAAGCGCCCCGTTTCACATCGACGCGGCCAACATGATTCTGAAAAACCGGAACCTCAAGGCCGGATTCGTATGGCACCGTGGAGCAGCCAAGTCTACCAACATGGACGTGTTTATCCCTATGTGGCTCATGATGCAGCAACAACGCCAAATAAATGTCATGGTGCTGGTCGGTAAGTCCGAGGATAACGCCAAAACACTTTTGGGTGACATTCAGGCAGAGCTTCAGTATAACCAGCGTTATATTGCCGACTTCGGCGAGCAATTCAATAACGGACATTGGGAAGAGGGCGAATTTGTCACACGCTCCGAGGTGGCCTTTTTCGCCCGGGGCCGTGGTCAGTCGCCGCGTGGTCTCCGCTACCGTTCACACCGTCCCGATTATGTCGTAATCGACGACCTCGACGACGATGAGCTCGTCGAAAGTCCCGCACGTGTCTCTAAATTGTTCGACTGGGTGCGCTCCGCCCTGTTCGGCACACTCGACGGCGGACGGGGACGTTTCATAATGGTCGGAAACCTCATCGCCAAAAATTCGGTCCTCGCTAAGTGGTGCGACATTAAAAGCGTACACGTTACTCGCGTGAACATCTACGACCGCGCCGGCAAAATCTCATGGGCCGCCAAATGGACTCCGGCCGAAGTGCGCGACCTTGAAGCGGTCGCCGGTTATCGGGCGTTTCAAAAGGAATACATGAACAACCCCATCATCGAGGGCGCTGTGTTCAAAAATGAGTGGATCCGCTGGGGCAAACGCCCGGCGTGGTCCAAATTCTCCGAAATTGTCCTCTATATCGACCCCAGCTTCAAGGGCTCCACCAAAAACGACTTTAAGGCTGCAAAGCTCTGGGGCAAGGTCGGTTCTCAGCTCTGGCACCTCCGCGCCTTTGTCCGGCAGTGCTCCGTGGCCGAAATGGTCCGCTGGTGTTACGACCTCTACGAGTGGGCGCGTGCCCAGGGCATTGCCGTGCGCTGGTACATGGAGGCCAATTTCATGCAGGACACTATCCTCGACGAGTTCCGCCGCGAGGGGGAATTGCGCGGCTACCAGCTCCCCATTACCGGCGACAAGCGCAAAAAGCCCGACAAGTTCCAGCGCGTCGAAGCGGTCAGCCCCCTGTGGGAACGCGGCTTTGTTACCTACGACGACTCCCAGCGCGACGACCCCGACATGCTCGCCGGCATTGACCAGACTCTTGCTTTTGAAAAAGGTATGCGCGGCCACGATGACGCCCCCGATGCCGACGAGGGCGCTATCTGGATTTTACAGCGTGATACCCGCGTCCAATCTTTCACCCCCTCTTTCGGCATGAGGAAAACAGCTAAAAATATATTATGGTAATTCTCGACTATTTCCGCGCCCTCCTGTTCGACTGGCGCAAAAAACGTGCTATCAGCGAAGCCCGCCGCTCCGCTGACCTCTACCGCAAAAAGTTCCTGGTGCTCGTGTATCAGGGCCGCCCCGTCTGCGTTTCCATGCAGGGAGTCAAACAACTGATCCGACAAAAGCGGTTCCCCGGCCTCACAGCCGACAAAGCGCGCCAAATCGCAATCTTTGAAGCATCACCTCGTAAATCCACACGCTCATGTTCCTGACTGTTGAAGATTACCGCTCTGTCTGCGACGATTTTGAGTTCCAGCAGATAACCGAAAACGCCCAGACCCGCGAAGTGGCCGAAACAGCCGCGCTGGAGCAGATTGCCTCTTCCCTCCGCAGCCGCTACGACATTGACCGCGCTTTTGCACAAGCCGGTGCTGACCGAAACCCTATGCTGGTGCAGGTGGCCGTAAACATCTCCCTCTGGCTTATGGTACACCGACTGCCACAGAATATGGGGCACGAGCGCCGAGAGTGCCTTTACAACGACGCCATTAAATGGCTGCGCGATGTCCAGGCTTCTAAAGCATCTCCGGTTCTCCCTTTATATACCTCTGACAACGGCGAAACCGACGCGCGAAACCCTGTGCGCTCCGGTTGTATGAAACCAAATAGATACGATTATTGAACTCTTAAACACCATTTAACGCCCGATTAATTGATGTTCAGACTTTGCGCCAAAATTGAGATTAACGGCGACCGCTCTTGGTCGCTCCACTTTGTTTCTGCCGTGGAAATTACACGCGACACGGAAAAACTCACCGCCGAAGCCAAAATAACACTGCCTAAAAAATTGAAGTGGGACGACTCGGCTGAAATTCCAGTGCGTCGCGGCGACAGCGTGCGCATATCTCTGGGCTACGACGATAATTTGCAACTCGCTTTTGTCGGATGGGTGCGTGATGTCGGTTTCAAAACTCCCGTCGTCATTACCTGCGAGGACGATATGTTCTGGCTCAAGCAAATGCCCGCACAGAAAAAAGCATATCGCTCCGTTACGCTCGAAACATTGCTTCGCGACCAGGGAATCACCCAACGTCTCAACATCATGGGCGAACAAAACCTCGGCGCCTACCGCGTCACGGCCGACACCGTGGCCTCGCTACTGGGCAAACTCTCCGAGCAGGGCATCCGCTCCTTTTTTCGTTATGAGTCCGGCCAGCCTGTACTTTATTGCGGCGTGCTCTTTGAACGTGACAACACCCCGGCACAGGTGTTCAAAACCGGACTGAACATTATTTCAGACCAAAGCCTCACGCAGCAAAAGGCCGAAAACATGCGCTTGCGAGTTAAGGCTATCAGCCTCTTGCCTGACAATAAGAAAATCAAGGTCGAGGTCGGTGACTCCGACGGCGAACTACGAACGCTCCACACCTACAACAAAACTGAAAGCGAGCTAAAGGCTTGGGCCCAACAAGAGGTCAAACGCCTTAAGCGCGATGGCCTCACTGGCTCTTTTTCATCTTTCGGTTATAAGCTCGTTGACCTGCTCGATGCTATCGGACTCGTTATAGACGGTGCTAAAGCGGGCGTATATCAAGTAAAGAAAGTTGTAATCAAATACGGCGACGGTGGCTTCCGTCAGGATATTACCCTCGGTCTTCGCGTGGCTTAAGCAATTTTGATATGTCTGATTTACGTAACATCATCCGCCGGCTCGCTCAGTCCGACGGCGAAACAGCAGCTCTAATCTGCTCTGTCGACAGCGTCGATAAAAAAGCTCGAACCATCGACTGCACTCCTATTAACGAGTCTGCACCCCTGCTCGGTGTAAACCTCCAGGCAAACCAGCAGGCTGACTATGGCCTTTGCATTTTCCCCGAGGTCGGCTCTTTTGTCGTTGTTGGTTTCATTGCCGACGGTGCCGCGGCTGTCATGCTCCTCTCTGAAAAAATTGAGTCGGCCGAAATTGTAATCGGCAATGCCTCGGCCGCCATCAGCGCCGACGGTTTGCATTTCGATGCAGATAACATCATTTTTAACGGGGGCAAACTCAACGGCATTATTGCAATTCAGAAACTGACCGACAAACTTAATGAACTCAAAGATACGGTCAACGACCTTATTTCAAAATACAACACCCACATACACACAACCACTGCCACCGTCGGAACCGGGCCGGTTGGAGTCTTAAGCCCTACGGCAAGCACGGCTACTCCCGCCAAAACTTTTGTCTGCTCCGACTACGAAAATACCAAAATCAAACAGTAATGGCAAATATCATTTCAAGCATTCGCGAGTGGCTCAACCGCCCTACACGAGCAGAAGTCATGTCGCTCGCTCGCATGGCCTCCGGCAAAAAGGGTCTCCGCATTACCGCCCAGCTCCTCCAGCAGACCGATACTCTCACTAAAAAAGATATTGCCGATTGGCGTAGTGCTCATCAGGTCGCCATCGACTACGAAAATCCAAACCGCCAAAGGCTTTACGACATTTACGCCGACTGCGAGCTCGACGCCCATTTATCGGGCTGTATCGAACAACGAAAGGGTAAGGTCCTACAAACGGATTTCCGACTGGTCGATTCCGGCGGTAAAGAAGATGTCGCGGCAACTGAACTCTTGCAGCAGGAATGGTTCGCCGATTTCCTCAGCTATACGCTCGATGCCACTTACTGGGGGCATTCCCTCATCCAGCTCGGTGATGTCGTTCAATCGGACGCCGGTCTGTTGCGTTTCGACTCCGTAGAGCTGGTCCCGCGAAAACACGTCGTCCCCGAGTATGGCCGTGTGGTCATTAACCCGGGTGACGACTGGCGTAGCGGTACACCCTACCGAGAGGGAAATTTCGCTAACTGGTGCATCGAGGTTGGTAAGCCTCGTAACCTTGGGCTTCTGCTAAAATGCGCTACTTCTTACATCAGCAAAAAGAATATGCTCACCTTTTGGGATATGTTCGGCGAGATTTTCGGCCAACCTATGCGCATAGCCACTACCAACAGCCCCGACGAGAGCGAACGCGCCCGTGTCGAACATGCACTGGAAAACATGGGCGCTGCCTTCTGGGGGCTATTCCCCGAAGGAACTAACATCGAAATCAAGGAAAGTAGCCGGGGCGATGCATACAACGTTTTCGACCGGCGCGTAGACCGTTGCAACTCCGAGCTCTCAAAGGTCATTCTCAACCAGACTATGACCATTGACTCCGGCTCTTCCCGCTCTCAAGGCGAGGTCCATCTCGAAATATTCGAGCGTACCACCGCGGCCGACGCAACTATGGCTGCATATGTCATTAACGGCCGATTACTGCCGCTGATGGCTGCTCACGGGTTCCCCGTCAACGGTCTCCGATTCCAGTGGAATAACGCCGCAAGCTACTCCCCCGCAGAGCAACGCGAAATCGAGCGTCTGCTCCTGGAGTATTACGAAATTCCACCCGAATATTTCATGGACAAGTACGGCGTCCAAATTGCTGCCAAGCGTGAGGTTAAGACTCAGCCCGACCGTTTTTTCGACTGAGCCCCGCCCTACGTCTGGCTGACCCATTAAAAGACATGGCGGGGCTGCGCCGCTCTTATCAAGCGTTTAACGCCGCTTTGGGCTCGTTGTATGAAATTGACTTGCTGGAGCTCGCCGACGCATCAGACAAGCCCGATTTTGACGACAAGGCCTTTTTTGACGCCGCCGGCATGGTTTACAACGCCGGCTCTTTCGACGCCTCCATGCTCAGCACCCCGGAGGCGCGCCGGCTCATTGCCGAAACGCTCCGACAGATTAAGCGTGGCATCGACTCCGGCGTTCCCCATGAGGTCCCGGAGGTCGTGCGATATGCTCTCGAAAACAATGCTTTTATTTTCTCCGGCTTCAAGACGTTCCACGCTCTCCGCGAAGTGGGGCTCTCTCTCCTTACCGAGGGTGGCGATATCAAACCCTTTGAAACGTTCCGCCGCGACGTGGAGGCGGTCAACAACCGTTATAACCATAACTATCTCTATGCCGAATATAATCACGCAGTCGGTGCTTCGCTTATGGCCGCACGTTGGCAAAAGATTGAGGCCGACGGCGACCGTTACGACCTCCAGTACCGGACGGCTCAGGACGACCGCGTCCGTGAGGATCACGCCATTCTGCACAACACCACGCTGCCCCCATCCGACCCGTTCTGGTCGCTCTATCTCCCCCCGAATGGCTGGAACTGCCGTTGCACTGCCGTGCAGGTCCGCAAGGGCAAATATCCCCAGAGCGACCCGGCCCTCTCAATGCTTCGCGGTAACAACTGCACCGAAGCCGCCAAACAGCAGATTTTCCGCTTCAACCCCGGCAAGGATCTGAAACTGTTCCCGCCCAAACACCCGTATTACAAAGCGCCCGAAGCAGCTAAACAGGTAATTGAGCAAATGAGTGACAATTACGAGCTCCACCGGGCCGAATATGAATATCTTACCGAAAACCCCGATTATACAGGGGTCAGGTTTGACTCCTCCACCGGCGGTGTTACGGCTGAGCATGTCGGACATAATTTTGATAAAATCGGTGGTGCCTTTGAACGTCATGCCCAGAATGCCGCCCACGCTGCCCCCCAACAGGGGCAAAATCAGGAGCGTTTTTTCCGGGATGCGCCACTGCCCTTTTTTCGCCCGGCGCTTGTCTGCGCCGTACAGGGCAAATGTC
>ERZ1106943.2596-NODE-2596-length-15277-cov-10.898962_pt1 | contig 15277 bp, 8 predicted proteins | sample MGYA00403671_ERZ1106943 | MGnify/ENA primary metagenome ERZ1106943 (study PRJEB35170, sample SAMEA104062427) | human gut metagenome | biome: human gut; feature: human-associated habitat; material: faeces | place: Denmark | collected 2012-06-14 ...
CGTCCCTGCCAGTAACTTTGCGCGTCCGCAGACGCGCCCCCAAGCTGCTCTTCCCACAAGATTCCGTGAAGAACCGAAAAAACCTCCGAAACACAGCCGCGTTTCGGAGGAAGAAAGATGCATATATAGAGGAAGTTACTTCTTCAGTTCAATCCCTTGACCCTTCAGCCGCGCAACCACGCCGTCAACAACCGCCTGCACTTCGTCGCGGGTGAGCGTGCGCTCCGGGTGCGAGAAGGAGAGGCGAATCGTGATGGTCTTGCCGGTGATGTCGCTGTATGTGCCCAGCACGGTCACCTTCTGCACCAGCGGGGAGTTCTCCGCCTTCACCGCGTCCAGAATCGGCTGGCAGCGATTGACCACGAAGGTCAAATCCTGCTCCATGCCGGGGAAGCGGGACGGCTCGCGGTAGACGATGGGCGCGGGCGCGATGGACGCAAGCGCTTCCATGTCGATTTCGGCAAACACAATTGCCGCCTTCTTGTCGATGTTCTTGCTGACAACCGGGTGCGCCACGCCGATTTCGCCGAGTTCAACGCCGTCCAGCACGATGGCGTTCAGGTTCTTCGGATGCTCATAGGAGTGGGTCGCGGTCATTGCGTGGAAGGACAAATCCTTGTGCAGGATGTCGCTCACGGCGACGCACAGCATGTCGCGCAGGCGGAAATACAGCGTTTCCACGTTATCGACCTTGCTGAAGAGCGTCACGCACAGCTTCTTGTGCTCCTTCGCCAGGTTGTTCTCGTCCACGCCATCGACGATGTGACCAATCTCGAAGATGCCGAACGACGGCGCATAGCCCGTGTTGCCCTTCACCTGGCACAGCTGGGTGGGAATCATGGAGCGGCGCAGCGTCTCGATGTTGGGGTTGGAGGCGTTGAGCAGCTTTACGTTGTCCTCAACGGCAATGCCGAGCTTCTTGTAGTCGTCGGCGTACTGCCAGATGTAGGAATGCACCTCGTGCAGCGAATAGCGCTTGACGAGGATGTCCTTCAATTTGTCCTCCACCGTCTTTTCGGTGGACATGCGAACCGGGTAGAGCGGGGATTCCGCCGTGTGCAGGTCGAAGTTGTCGTAGCCGTAAATGCGGGTGATTTCCTCGATGATGTCCGCCTTGATGGTTACGTCCTTCGTCGCGCGCCAGGAGGGGACGTCCGCGGTGAAGGAATCGCCGTCCCGCGTCATGCCGAAGCCCAGCGCGGTCAGCGTGTGCATGATTTCGTCGGAGGAGATGTTGATGCCGGTGTAGCGGTCAACAAACGCCTTGTCGAAGGACAATTGCACCTTCGGATAGTGGAAGGCGTACTCGTCGGTCAGGCGGGAGGTGACGCGCATTTCCGGGTCGTATTCCTGCAAAAGCTTGACGAAGCGGGCGATGGCGACGGTCGTCATTTCCGGGTCAAGGCTCTTTTCGTAGCGGGCGGAGGCGTCGGTGCGGTGGGCGAGGCGGACGCTGCTCTTGCGGACGGACGCCGCGTCGAACGTGGCGGATTCCAGCGTCAGGCTCGTCGTGTCATCGACGATTTCGCTGTCCAGACCGCCCATGATGCCCGCGATGGCAACCGGCTTGTCGCCGTTGCAGATCATCAGCGTGTTCGGGTCGATGGTGCGCTCCACCTTGTCCAGCGTCTGGAAAGGGAAGCTCTCCGGGAAGCGGCGGATGCGGATTTTCTCCACCTTGCGGCTGTCGAAGGCGTGCATCGGCTGCCCCATTTCCAGCATCAGGTAGTTCGTCAGGTCGGCGAGGAAGTTGATGTCGCGCATACCGCAGTAGTTCAGGCGGATACGCATCGCCATCGGGCTGACGTGGCGGTTGATGTTCTCCACCCGCAGGCAGGAGTAACGCTGGCACAGCGGGTCTTCAATCTTCATGTCGATGGCGGGCAGATTGTTGTACGCCGCCAAATCCGCCACGGGCAGTGCTTTCAGCGGACGGCCGGACAGGGTGGAGAATTCGCGCGCCATGCCGTAGTGCCCCCACAGGTCGGGGCGGTTCGTCAGGGACTTGTTGTCCACCTCGAAGATAATATCGTCAATGGGGTAGAGCGCCTTCAAATCCGTGCCGCAGGGAACATCCTCCGGGAGGACCATGATGCCGGAATTGTCGTCGCTGATGCCGATTTCCTTCTCCGAGCAGCACATGCCGTAGGACGTGTACCCGGCGAGCTTGCGCGGGCTGATGGTGATGTCGCCCAGCTGCGCGCCCACCTTCGCGAACGCGGTTTTCATGCCCAGCTGCACGTTCGGCGCGCCGCAGACCACGTCGGTCAGCTGCCCGTCGCCCGCGTCCACCTTCAGCAGGTGCAGCTTGTGGGATTCGGGGTGATTCTCTACACTGACGATCTGCGCGGCGACAACGCCGGACAAATCCGCGCCCTTGTGGAAAATTTCATTCTCAACTTCCGCCGTGGACAGGGAGAACTGGCGAATCAGCGCCATCTTGTCAAGACCCGTCAGGTCAACGAAGTCGGAAATCCAGTTCATTGAGATCAGCATGTTCGTCTTTCCTCCGCATTACTCGTCGTCCGTGAACTGCGCCAGGCGCGTCAGGCTGCCGCTGTTCAGGTCGCGAATGTCCTTCACGCCGTACTTCATCATGGCAAGGCGCGTCATGCCCAAGCCGAACGCGAAGCCGGTGTACTGCTCCGGGTCGATGCCGCCGGCTTTCAATACTTCGGGGTGAATCATGCCGCAGGGGCACAGCTCCAGCCAGCCGGAATGCTTGCACGACGGGCAGCCCGTGCCGCCGCAGATGAGGCAGGAAATATCCAGCTCAAAGCCCGGTTCAACGAACGGGAAGAAGCCCGGACGCAGGCGGACTTTGATGTCCTTGCGGAACACCTCGCTCAGCATCGTTTTCATGAAGTAGATCAGGTTCGCGATGGAAATATCCTTGTCCACCATGATGCCTTCCATCTGGAAGAACGTGTTCTCATGGCAGGCGTCGGTCGCCTCGTTGCGGAAGCAGCGGCCGGGGAAAATCGCCTTAATCGGCACGCCGTCGTTCACCAGCGCGTCGCGGTAGCGGCGGTAGATGGCGTTCTGGGCGGCGGAGGTCTGCGTTTTGAGCAGCTGCCCGTTGTCCAGATAATAGGTGTCCTGCATGTCGCGCGCGGGGTGGAACTTCGGAATGTTCAGGCTCTCGAAGCACTCGTAGTCCGTCACCACCTCGGCGTAATCCTCCACCGTGAAGCCCATGGACTTGAACACCTGCTCGCACTGGCGCTGCACCAGCGTAATCGGGTGATACGACCCGCGGGTCATGTCCGGCGGCATGGAAATGTCAAATTCGGGCAGGGCGTTGATTTCGCGCTGCAATTCCTGCGCCTTGAGCGCCTCCAGCTTTTCCGCCAAGGCGACGGTGATGGCGGTCTTCAGCTCGTTCGTCTCGCGCCCGACGGTCTTTTTCTGCTCGTCGGTCAAGCTGCCCATGCCCTTGAGCGCGTCGGTCACTTTGCCCTTGCGGCCGAGGTAATTCACGCGCAAGGCTTCCAGATCCACCATGTTGGCGATCTTCTTCAGCTCGGAATCAAAGCTGCTTTTCAGGGCTTCGATCTTCTCGTTCATTCCGGATGTTCCTCCTTACAGTTGGATGAAAAAAGCCCGTCCCATCGTTTGATGAGACGGACTGAATCCGCGGTACCACTCGTCTTGCGGCAAAGGAAAAAATCCCGCTGCCGCCGCTTGATAGGCGATAAGGCTGCCCACGCCCAAAAACTCACGGGATGAAGGTTCACGCCGTGCGCCCTGCCGCCTCGCACCACCCGGCGGCTCTCTGATATCCTATTTCCTGCATTCGCCTGTGCCATCTGCTCGCGCCTTTTTCCTTCTGGCGTCCGCTCGTTCCACTTAGCGTAGCGCTGCTACGCTGCGTTTCACTCCCGTTAGCCAGCAGAAAAAATTCGCTTCGCATCTTGGCACATTCTCATTTGGAAATAGGAAGGGGACTTGCACGCGCTACTGTTTCCCGGTCATCGCTTCCAATATTTCGCTGACTTTCGTCGGCATGCTCTATCTTACCATAGCCGAACGACTTTTGCAAGCGGAAAAGCGAAAATAATGCGGAATGGAGGACGGAAACGCGCACCGAAGTAAAAATCTTTCCATCTTACAGGCGAACAAACCGTGAATTTTTCCGATTTATTATTTACAAGCCATTTTTTTGTGCTATACTGTAAGATGCGTTATCATGTAAAGCGCGAAGCAGGCGCTTGCGTGAAAGTCCGCGCGCGGGAGGGTGCAATTCCTCCGTCCGCAGGCGCGGCAGGGAACTTCGCGCACAAACGCGCGGAAGAAAGGAAAGGAAGCCGGATGAGCAACAGCCGTCCACCCTATGATGGCGCCGGGGACGCCGGACAGAATCCTCAGCAGCCCGGTTTTTCGCAGGGCAATTATCCGCCGGCGCAGGGCTATGCCCCGAATGGCGGCTACGCGCCCAATGATGCCTATGGTCAGGGCTACGCGCCGCAAAACGGCTATGGGCAGCCGCAATATGGTCAGCAGGGATATGCGGATTATCAGCAGCCCTATGGTCAGCAGGGATACCAGCAACCATACGGTCAGCAGGGTTATCAGCAGCCGTATGGGCAGGGCTATGACCAGCAGGGGTATCAGCAGCCATACGCCCAGCAGCCTTATCAGCAGCAGCCGTATGACCAGCAGGGGTTTGTGCAGCCCGGCGGGTATCAGCAGCAGGGATACCAGCAGCCGAATCCGGCGTACAATCAGCAGGGGTACAGCCAGCAGAATCCGCAGGAAACGGATTTGCCGCCGGAGCAGCAGTACGCGCAGTACACCCCCGACGGTCAGCGCGTGTACCCGACGTCGGGGCGCAGCGGCTTCCGGGTGCAGCCGGCGGCGCACAGGGAAATTCCGTGGGATACGATTGCAAAAGTATTGATGTTCGGCGTGCTGCCGATTCTCTTCATTTTGAGCATGGTCTTTGCGTGGACGGCGGTGAAGTGGGTCGTCCTCGTCGGCGCGGTGGCGAGCATCGCCGCGCTGTGGCTCCGCGAGCTGGTTACGCCCAACGCGCGGCTGGTGCTGTCGCTTTTGCTGGCGTCGGCGGCGGTTGTCTGCCTCGTCAGCGCATTGGCGACGAACGCGGCGGACAATCAGAACCCCGCGCAGCCGAATCAGTCTGGCCAGATGCAGCAGGGGAGTACATCGGGCAATAACCTCGATGTCAACCTGACCGCGACGGACACGCCCAATCCCGCGCCCACGCCCACCGCGACGCCTGTGGATGACTCCGAGGAGTGCTACGCGCAGCTGCATTCCTTCTTCACGCTGTGGAAGAACAACGCCATCAGCCAAATGGTCAACCTGACGGCCCCGTCGTGGCGCAGCAGCATCAAGGGCGGCACGGACGCGGTGACGCAGAAGCTCTTCGGCGAGGTGCTGACCAACCGCACGCCCGTCAGCTGGGATTTTACGGCCATCACGGGCACATCGAACGACATCGCCCGCATGGTGACGGTGCGCGCCGTCATCAACAAGAACAACACCCTGGGCGAAAGCGTCTACCTGTGGAAGGTGCGCATGGTCAAGGAGGACGGCGTGTGGTACGTTGACCCCGCGACGCTGCAAAGCAACGAGCAGGAAAGCACCGCCACCCCGACCAACGCCCTTGCCACCCAGCCTGTGCTGAACACCAGCCATCCGGACTTGCTGATTTACTACAATCCCGAAGGCGGAACGTACTACCACATTGACCCGAATTGCGAATCGCTCAATCCGAAATACCGCCCGCTGTCCGGCGTCATCAAGTGGTCGCAGATTGAGGATGACCCCTACGACAAGCTCGAACAGTGCAAACGCTGCGGCGCACCCCTGCGCGAAAAAAAGGACAACGCCAACTAAGTCAACATAGAAACCTACATATATTTAGGAGGACAACACGATGGACACCAATGCCAAGCTGTATCAAGACATGACGAAGATTCTCGTCAAGCGTGAGGACATCCAGAAGGCCGTTGCCCAGCTGGGACGGGAAATCACCCACGACTATCAGGGTCGCGATCTGGTGATGGTCTGCATTTTGAAGGGCGCGAGCGTCTTCTTCTCCGACCTCATCCGCGAAGTCGATTTGCCCGTGACGCTGGATTTCATGGCGCTTTCGAGCTATCGCAACTCCACCAAGTCCTCCGGCGTGGTCAATCTGGAGAAAGACCTGTCCGTGTCCATTAAGGGGCGCGACGTGCTGATTGTGGAGGACATTGTGGACAGCGGCAACACGCTGTTCTACCTCGGCAAGTATTTGATGGGCCGCGGCGCGTCCTCCATCCGCATTGCGACGCTGCTGGACAAGCCCGACCGCCGCAATCCCGAACACAACCTGACGGTGGATTACCACTGCTTCAAGATTCCGGATGAGTTCGTCGTCGGCTACGGGCTGGATTTCGCCGAGAAGTACCGCAATCTGCCGGACATCGGCGTGCTGGACAGCCGCGTGTACGGCGCGGCGCACGAATAAATCAGCCGATTCTTCCCCCAATAAAGATAAAATTTTTGTAAAGATGGATTTTTCCGCACACGTCATTCGTCTATATGGGTATACGCCGCAACAGGCGGATGGCGCTGGAACGGAAGGAGGATGCTCGCATTGAAGAAGTCTCGCGGGATGTTCGGCTACGTCGCGGTTCTGCTGCTGATGGTGCTCACCATTTCGATGCTGTTCACCAACGGCTTTGGCAGCAATATCCGTGACCGCCGCATCACCTATCCCCAGCTGCTGACGATGATTGAGGAGGGGCAGGTTCGCTCCGTCGCCATCCGCGGCACGTCGCTGGTGGGCGTGACGACAACAACAACGGTCGCCGACGCGGATTTCCCTGACAAGAACTACGATTTTGAAACCACCATCGGCGCTGATTTCATCGTCACCGCGCGGCAGATGCAGGCGGCGAAGCTTAATAAGCCGCTGGATGAGGTGTCCGTCAAGGATTTGCCATTCACCATCATCTACCGTCAGCCGCTGACCACCCCGTGGTGGTATGATTTGATTCCGCTGGCGATTTCGCTGGTGCTCTGCGGCGTGATGTTCTGGCTGATTATGCGCGCGCAGACCGGCGGCAACGGCAAGGTGATGAACTTCGGCAGAAGCCGGGCGCGCATCCATGACCCGAACAAGAACAAGGTGACGTTCGCCGATGTCGCGGGCGCGGAGGAAGAGAAGGAAGAACTCAAGGAAATGGTGGACTTCCTGCGCAACCCCAAGGCGTACATTGACATGGGCGCGCGCATCCCCAAGGGCGTGCTGCTCATCGGCCCGCCCGGCACGGGCAAAACCCTGCTGGCAAAGGCGGTTGCGGGCGAGGCGGGCGTGCCGTTCTTCTCCATTTCCGGCTCTGACTTTGTGGAGATGTTCGTGGGCGTGGGCGCGAGCCGCGTCCGTGACCTGTTCGACCAAGCCAAGCGCGCTGCCCCGTCCATCATCTTTATTGATGAGATTGACGCGGTCGGCCGTCACCGCGGCGCGGGTCTGGGCGGCGGACACGACGAGCGCGAGCAGACGCTGAACCAGCTGCTGGTCGAGATGGACGGCTTCGCAATCAATGAGGGCGTTATTGTCATGGCGGCGACGAACCGCCGCGATATTCTTGACCCCGCGCTGCTGCGTCCCGGCCGCTTTGACCGCACGATTCTCGTCAATTACCCCGATATGGCGGGGCGTGTTGCCATCCTGAAGGTGCACGCCAAGGGCAAGCCCCTTGCGGATGATGTGGATTTGGAGAATATCGCCAAGCGCGTGCCTTTCTCCACCGGCGCGGAGCTGGAAAACATCATGAACGAAGCCGCGATTCTGGCGGCGCGCGGGCGCTTGAAGGCCATCAATCAGCAGACGCTGGTGGAGGCAATCTCCCGCGTGCAGATGGGTCCGGAGAAGCGCAGCCACAAGGTGACGCAGCGCGACAAGCGCATGGTCGCCATCCACGAGGCGGGTCACGCCATTGTCGGGCACGTCCTGCCCAACTGCGACGAGGTGCACCTGATTACCATCGTCCCGCGCGGGCAGGCGGGCGGCTACACGCTGTCCCTGCCGACGGAAGAGGACGATTTGCAGACTTACAGCCAGCTGATGGACTTCGTGGCGATGGGGCTGGGCGGTCATGCCGCGGAGCAGCTTTATCTGGGCGAGTTCACCACCGGCGCAACGAGCGACCTGAAGAAGGCGACGGAGGTCTGCCGCCGCATGGTGACGCAGTTCGGCATGAGCGAAAAGCTGGGCCCGGTCTATCTTGACGGCGATCAGGAAGTGTTCGTCGGCATGGAGTTCGGGCAGAGCCGCGGGTACAGCGAAGAAATGGCGGCGCGCATCGACGCGGAAGTCAAGCGCCTGCTGGAGGAATGCTACCAGAAGGCGATGGATGCCCTGAGCGCCAACCGCGACCGCATGGAGAAGCTGGTGGACGCGCTGCTCAAGTACGACACCATCAGCCGCCGCGAGTTCGTCACCCTGATGGAAACGGGCGCGCTGCCGGATATTCAGGATGCCGACACCCGCACCACGGGCGACGTGATGATGCAGGATATGGCGGACGAAAAGAAGGAAGAAAGTTCCGAAAAGTCCGCCGAAACGCCTGAAAAGAGCGCGGAAACGCCTGATAAGACGGCGGATGCGCCCGAAAATCACCTGGATGCCCCCCATGAAGCCTGATTTGCACACCCACACCACTTCCTCCGACGGGCTGCTTACGCCCGCGGAGCTGCTGGCGCTGGCGGACAAGCACCGCGTGACGCTCCTTGCCGTGACCGACCATGACACGTTTGACGGCGCGGCGCAGCTGCTGGGAAAACCCGCGCCGATGCCGATTCTGCAAGGTGTCGAATTGTCCCTGCGCGATATGCCCGGCCTGCACCTGCTCGGCTACGGGCGCGGGACGGATACGCCCCTGCACCGCAAGGTTCGGGCGCTGTCCCAAATGCGGCTCGGACGCGCGCGGCAGATGGTGGAGAAGCTGAACGCGCTGGGCTATCCGCTGGATTACGACGAAATCGCACGCGAAGCCAAGGGCAGCGTTGGTCGGCCGCATATCGCCCGCGCGATGGTCAGCCACGGCTATGTTGTGGACACGCGCGAGGCGTTTGACCGCTTTCTGGCGGATGGCGCGCCTGCCTATGTGGCGGGGGAGCGCCTGAGCATGGCGGAGGCGCTGCCGCTGATGCAGGAAAGCGGCTTCGTGCCCGTTCTGGCGCACCCGATGGAGCTGGAAAAGACCGGCGCGCTGCTGCGCCATCTGCTCGGCGTTTGGCAGGAGCAGGGCTTGCGGGGCGTTGAGGTTTACCACCCGTCCGCCGGACGCGCCACGCCCCTGCTGGATTTGACCGCGCGGCGCATGGGCTTTCTGGTCACCGGCGGCAGTGACTTCCATGGCGATGGCGACCGCCACGGCATGGTCGGCTGCACCGCGCCGATGTGGGCGAGGGCGGCCGATGATGTGGAGAAATTGCTGCAGGCAGTGGAAGCTGCTGAAATCATGTGATATAAGATGAAGAAATACCGAATTGCCATCAGAAAGGGGTGCTGAAACCATGTCCGAATTCAACGACAACAAGCAGCCGCGCCGCCGCCGCACGCAGCTGAACGCGGCGCAGTATGCCGGGCAGCAGACGCTGGACAACAGCATCCCCCTTATCCGCACGGAAGATGCGCCCATGCAGCCGACAAATCCGCCGCGCCGGAATCCACAGCCGCCCCCCGCGCAGCAGAGCACCAATCCGCCCATGCAGCCGATGAGCGCGGCTCAGCCGATGAGTGCGGCCCAGCCGATGAGTGCGGCTCAGCCGATGGGTGCGGCACAGCCGATGCGCCCGCAGGGGATGAATCAGCCGGGGCAGGGGAGCCAATATGCGCAAAGCGGGCAAATGCGCGGCTTCCGCGGCGTGCAGGGGACGCCCATGCAGCCGCAGCAGGGCTGGAACAACGGCGTGCAGCCGCTCGATGCGGCGCATCAATTGGAGCAGTTCTCGTGGGGGCAGAACCCGACAAGCATGAACACCGGGCGCAATCAGCCGATTCGCGGCGGGCAGATGATGCGCAATCAGCCGATGAATCCGCAGCGCCCGCAGAATCCGCCGTATCCGCAGCAGAATTATGGCGGATGGCAGCAGCCGATGTATCCGGCGAATTTTCCGCAGTATCCGGCGAACGGCAATGGCGGAAACGGCGGCAATGGCGGCGGCAATCATCCGCCGACGGGGCTGGGGGGCTTCAATCCGGAGCATCGCGAGCCGAAGAACGAGCCTGTCCGCCGCAAGCCGTCGGGGCAAAAGCTGCTCAAGCGCATCCTGTTCTGCGCGTGCGCGGTGGCGGTAATTTGCGGGCTGGTCGCGGCGGGCGGCGCCATCAGCAATGCCATCCAGGAGCAGAACGAGCGGGAAGCGCTGGTCGCGTCGGTGACGGCGTATGACGACAAGTACGTCCCGAACGTGTATGTGGACGGCATCCACCTCGGCGGCATGACCCGTGCGGAGGCGGAAGAGGCGGTCACGGCGCACGCGAATCAGCAGCGCGACGCGTGGAAGGTGCGGCTGATGTACGCCGGTCAGCTGGTGAGGGAAATCACGAGCGCCGACCTGAACATGACCGTCGATGTGCAGGAAGCCCTCGACGCGGCGTGGCAGCCGGGGCACACAGAAGGCGGCATTGACGCGCGCAAAGCCACGATGGACGCGCTGGCGGACAATCCCTACGAGGGCTATTCCGCCACGCCCAGCGGCGACAATGTGGTGATTGACAACATCCTGCTCAGCATCGCGCAGCAGGCGTACATTCAGCCGGTGGATGCGCATATTATCTTCGATTCCAACAATTTCAACAATCCGCTGACGATTCAGCCGGAGACTGTCGGGCGCTATATGGACACGACCGAGGCGAAAAATCAGGTGTACCAGATGATGTCGTCCTTGGTCAGCGGCGAGGTGGAGCTGACGACGCGCGAGCTTCAGCCGACCACGACCAAAGCCATGCTGGAGCCGCAGATTCAGCTGCGTGCGACGGCGTACACCCCGATTTCGACCACCAGCACGGAGAACCGCAACCTGAACATTCAGGTGGCGTTCGAGCGCATCAACGGCAAGATGCTTGCAGCGGGCGAAACGTTCTCCTTCAATACGGTTGTGGGCAAGCGCACGAAGGCAAACGGCTTCTATGAAGCGATTGAGTACGCGTACGGCGATCAGCGCATGGGCTACGGCGGCGGCGTGTGTCAGGCAAGCACGACGATGTACCTCGCGGCGGCGAAGGCGAACATGACGATTCTCAAGCGCGAGCCGCACTCCGACGCGGTGGGCTACACCGACTACGGCAAGGACGCGACGGTATCCGACAACCGCATTGACTTCAAGTTCCGCAACGACACGAACAGCACGATTTTCATCGTTGCGACGGTGATGAAGGACAGCCGCTATGACAAGTCGCACAAGGTGTGCGTGGTGTCGATTTACGGCGAGAGCCTCGGCAAGGGCGTGAAGTACGAGCTGGAAACGGTGACGGTGCAGACCCTGCCCGCCCCGACAGAGCCGGAATACCGCAAGGACACGAACCACACCTACGCCACCTATGTTGACCAAGAGTACACCTACCGCAAGGCAACCGACGGCTGTGTGGTGGAAAGCTACCTGGTGAAGTATGTGGGCGGCGCGGAAACCGAGCGCAAGCTGATGTACACCGACACCTACAAGGCAAAGAGCGAAATCATCTATGTCGGCACGGTGGAGCGGACGGAAGAGGGGCAATGACCAGAGGCTTTGCCTCTGGACTCCACCAAAGGGTCTTCGACCCTCTGGACTCCCTTTCGCGCGATTGAGTAGACTTCTCTTTCAGGCTGCTTCCGCGTGTTAATTGGGGGAAACCCAGGGGCGAATGAAACGGGACGAAATCCCTACGCTTGACCCTTTCGCGCGATTGAGTGGACTTCTCTTTCAGGCTGCTTTTGCGTGCTGATACGGCTTCATTTGCCGAAAAGGGGGATGAGGTCGTTTTTTTCTCCAAAACTTTGTGAAAGAAAATACAACTTGTGAAAAAACCCCCTTTTCTATTTCGGCAGAATGTGCTATAATAGATTCGGTGGAAACCCCTACATTATTGCATCAGGAGGGAAAATCCAATGGCGCTTGTTACGACGAAGGAAATGTTCAAGAAGGCGTATGACGGCGGCTATGCGGTCGGCGCTTTCAACGTCAACAACATGGAAATCATTCAGGGCATCACCGAGGCGGCGGGTGAGCTGAAGGCTCCCGTCATCCTGCAGGTGTCCAAGGGCGCGCGCGCGTATGCCAACCACACCTATCTGGTGAAGCTGGTGGAAGCGGCGGTTATCGAGAACCCCGATATCCCGATTGCGCTGCACCTTGACCACGGCGACAGCTTTGAGCTGTGCAAGAGCTGCATCGACGGCGGCTTCACGTCCGTCATGATTGACGCTTCCTCCAAGTCCTTTGAGGATAATATCGCCCTGACTCGCAAGGTCGTCGAGTATGCCCATGACCACGGCGTGGTCGTCGAGGCGGAACTCGGCACGCTCGCCGGCGTCGAAGACGACGTGAAGGTGGAGCATGGTCAGGAAATGTACACCCATCCGGAAGAAGTCGAAGAGTTTGTGACCCGCACGGGCTGCGACTCGCTGGCGATTGCCATCGGCACGTCCCACGGCGCGTACAAGTTCAAGCCCGGTCAGAAGCCCCAGCTGCACTTCGAGGTGCTGGAAGAATGCTCCAAGCGTCTGCCCGGCTTCCCGATCGTCCTGCACGGCGCTTCTTCTGTCCCGCAGGAGTTCGTGAAGGAAATCAACCAGTTCGGCGGCAATATGCCCGACGCAATTGGCATTCCGGAAGAGCAGCTGGCGAAGGCGGCGAAGATGGCGGTCTGCAAGATCAACATCGACTCCGACATTCGTCTGGCGATGACCGCGAGCATCCGCAAGTATTTCGCGGAGCATCCGGATCACTTTGATCCCCGTCAGTACCTGAAGCCTGCCCGCGCTGCGGTGAAGGCGATGGTCGCCCACAAGATTGTGGATGTGCTGGGCTGCGCTGGCAAGGCGTAATCAAGGCACAAAAAGGCTCTGTCGTGAATGCGGCAGGGCTTTTTGGTTATGGAAATACCAAACAATTTTACGCTTCTTCGCTGCTGGTGGAGACGAAAAAAGGGAATCTGCGCACGCCAATTGTATTTATGAAGTTTTTTCGGTTGACATCAGGCATTTCTCGCCTTATAATTTTTGTAAGACTGCGGTGGAAGCCGCAGAACGTGAAAGGAGCAATCCTCATGAAGAAGATGCTGGCACTGGTTCTGGCACTGGCGATGTGCCTCGGCTGCGCTGCACTGGCGGAAGAAACTGCCTTGGTGTACGCGCTTGGCGCGCCCATGCCCGATTTTACCTTTACGGACATTAACGGCGTTTCCCATACCCTCTCCGAAACCTTGAAGGAGAAGGAAATGGTGCTGATTAACCTCTGGGCAACGTGGTGTGGCCCGTGTGAATCGGAGTTCCCCTTCCTGGAGGAAGCCTATGAGCAGTACAAGGACAAGGTGGAAGTCTTTGCGCTGAGCATTGATGAAAACGATGATGATGCGAAGCTGACGGAATATGTGGCGTCGCATGGCTTGACGTTCCCGGTCGGGCATGAAACGTTCAACCTCTTTGCGGGTTTCGGGCTCAATGGCGTCCCGACCTCGATTGTGGTTGACCGCTTCGGCAATGTGGCTTTCCTCGCAACGGGTTCTCAGACCTCTACGGACGCGTTTGTCCGCCTGTTCGGTCTCTTCCTCGGCGATGAGTACACGCAGACGAATGTGCTGGCGTTCCTGCCGGGCGAAAAGCCCTCGATTCCGCCGACGGATGAAGCGGAACTGAACCGCGCGCTGAATGTGGAAGGCACGGCGGCGCCGCTGTCCTTCACCAATTCTACGGATGAATACACCTGGCCGATGGCGGTTGCGGAAAAGGATGACCGCACGGTGCTGGTCAGCACGAACACGGGCAAGGATACTTCTTCCGCTTCCGTGCTGACTACGGTGGAAGCGAAGGCGGGCGATGTGTTCGCGTTCGACTACAAGACGTCCACCGAAGCCGGCTGCGACCTGTTCTGCCTGTCTGTCAACGGACAGACGGTGAAGGCGTTCGGCGGCGTGAAGGAATGGGCGACCTACGGCTATGAATTCCCGGCGGACGCTACTTACGAAATTGCCCTGTCTTACATCAAGGATTCCTTTCAGGCCGCGAATGAGGACATGATCTGGCTGGACAACGCGCGCGTGGTGGACGGAGAAGAAGCCGCCGCTGTGCTGGCGAACAATCCGGTCTATCCGGAAGGCACGAAGATGACGACCATCTCCTTTGTGGGCGACAACGTGAAGCAGGTTTTCTTCACTGACCCGCAATTTGCGCTGATGTCCACCTTTGGCATGACCAACTATTATGTGATTGACAACACGGAAAGCGCGACGGTGAAGGTGACGCTGGCGAAGGGGCTCGACCCGGAAATGTACGCCTTTGGCTGCGAAGCGGCTCCCGAAAACTATGCGCTGACGGACTACATGACGGAGGACGGCTACGTCATCCCGAATCAGCCGATTGACACCAATCAGGCGAGCGGCTTCCCGTATACCACCTATTTTGTGGTGAAGGCTGGCGCGGAAAACGTGGAAGCATCCGCCATTGCAATCGCTGATGAACCCAACGCCAATGCGTTTGTCGCCTTGCTGCAGCAGTATGGCATCAATGTCCCTGGCTGGAAGTACGCCGATGGCACCCTGCCTTCCACGGATGAAGTGGCGGAAGCGCCGCAGCTGCCGATGGAGGGCATGGCGAGCTACACGATTAAGTGCGTCGATCAGGACGGCAATCCTGTGACCGGCACGATGATTAACGTCTGCACGGATGAAACGTGCACGCCCATGCCTGTGGATGAGAATGGCGTGCTGGAATTCACCATGCCTGCGTACCCCTATGTGCTGCATGTGCTGATTGTGCCGGAAGGCTACGAGTTCGACACGACGGTGGAAGAAATTGCTCCCGAAGCGGGCGGCGAAGTGGTGTTCACCTTCCAGAAGGTGTAATCCAAGGCTTCAAGGGGCGGTGTACCTGCGGGTATGCCGCCCTTTTTCGGTGCTGACTTTTTGGCAAAAGAAACGCACCTCATCTGCTGCATTAGCTGGATGAGGTGCGTTTTGTGGCTTGATTTTCTATGTGGATTTGCTTGTGTGCCGCAGGGGAGCGAAGGGGTGGAGGGGGCGACCGCAGACTTCGTCTGTTTTCATTGCCCCCTCCTC
>ERZ1106943.2604-NODE-2604-length-15247-cov-4.780937_pt1 | contig 15247 bp, 14 predicted proteins | sample MGYA00403671_ERZ1106943 | MGnify/ENA primary metagenome ERZ1106943 (study PRJEB35170, sample SAMEA104062427) | human gut metagenome | biome: human gut; feature: human-associated habitat; material: faeces | place: Denmark | collected 2012-06-14 ...
GCACACAGTATTGCAGGTAAAGGCTTTTCGCAGGCGGAGAGATCGTGCGAAAGATCAGGTGATGCTCGAGTGTCTGTACAGTATAGTCTATATAAAAATGTTGAGGCATTCAGGTTCATCTACTCAGTTTAGTTTGGACTCATACAGCACAACCACAACGGGAACTCAACCCATTATGGATAGACAGGATACTGGCTCAATGCCAGATTGGAGCAAACTTCGCTATGGAGGTGTTCCTACGAACGGAAATGTAAATGTTTTCAGCATAGACTGTAGACCGCAGTAATAGCAAACAGGAGGAGCTGGCTCTCCCAGAGTCAGCTCCTATCTAATAAAGGGGGGTATTTTAAATGTATAAGAAAATAATGTTTTTGATTATAACGCTTAGTATAATAATAAACGTTGGAAATTCGACTGTTGTAATGGCAAAAGAAAATATAGTTACAGAAATTGTGGATTTTCCTGTAACTATAAATTACGAAGAATATAATGTTGATGATTATAATGCTAACGATATGATGTTATGTGAATACCCAATGGTTGTGTATAAAAATATGACTTATATTCCCCTCACATACTATAATTGCATCTTGTTAGGACTGGAGGTGCAATTTGATAAAAATATCTTGTCTGTAGAAAAAAGGGATTCTGAAAAACCAACAGAATATTTGAGAGACCAATCTTCTGAAAAAAATACAAAAAATATAATAAATATGGAAGTGTCTCCATTTATTGTCAATATACAAGATAACAATTATAATGATGAAGAATATCCGGCTCTTTTTTATAAAAATATAGTTGATCTTCCTTTGACATGGAAAGTGGTCTATGATTATATGAAATGGGATTACTTTTATGGAAAAAAATATTCTGATAGTATAACGGGAATTGAATTGTATACAGATAGTTTTTATTACTATTCAGAGGGAGATGCGTTTTTTGAAATAAGAGAAGATTATAGCTTGTTGGCAAGTGCGCCCTATGCAAAAACATATTACAAAAAAGACGATATAAGAATATATTCTTATATCGACCTTTGGTATATGGCAGGGCCGGCACAAAATAATATGGATATTATAAAAGGGGAAAATAAAATTACCGTTCCAGGATATACAGGACACGGGCAGAAAAGAGGAGCTTTATTTACCGTTAATGGAGAATACATATATACAGTTCATTCGGACCACAAAAAATATGCTCCTTGTAAAATAAAAATTGATACTGGAGAAATAATTTATACAGATGGAGAAAATTAACATATAATGTGCCTAATGATATGATGAGGTGTAATTACGCTGTAACCGTCAAAGCTGAGGGCGGCTGGACAGACATGGGACAATAGTGGTGGGAAGTTGCGAAACTTCCCACCACTATAACGCGTTCAGTGGTGTACAACAAATGACGAGCAATGAACGTAAGCGCTCAATAATGGCACGAGATCATTGCTAATGCATCGGCTCACAGAAGGAGGATCAGGTGGGAGCTATTGATGTTCGCGCCGATCTTGTTGACCGCGGCGGCAAGTTTCTTCTGCTCGGTGTAGTCCACCTTTCTTGATTGTGCTGTTCATTAGAATTGTTCGATAACCCTCCCGAATTGTAAATGAGAATGCCGATTCCATCGCCATTTTCATACTCTGAAGTCGGGTTATCAAACAGGTCTATTCTCTTTCCGAAAAGAGTGTGTCCACATTTGCAGGAGTCCTTTCAACAGAAAAGAGCAAAAACACCGAGATACGCGAGAATTTGCAGCCGATTCCACAACAAACGTCCGCTTTGCTTCTTAACTTATGATTTCGTCTGGTTTGTTCGAACCTCTCCCTAAGTGTCAGTTTTTCACGATATCAAAAGAGCCTACCACAGGAAGAATATATTTTTCCAGATAATCTTCTTCACCGGATCCGTCTTTGAATTTATAATGATATGCGTCTATCAAAATGATGTCAGTTTCATCGACAGTGACAAAAAACTTATAGTGCCTGGCAGTCTGTCCCTTTCTTATCTCAACATCCATATAATATACGCGATAGGTGAATCCGCTCTCCGTCTTTTTGCCGTTCAAAGTTTCAACTTCATTGTACTGCGCGTTTTCATCCGACAAGGATTTGAGATAATCCTCTGCTGTCGTATTTTCAAGAAGACTGAATCTGAAGTATTCTTCATTCGAACCGTCATACAGAACATTGTCCTTCAACGTCATCTGGCGATCCGCCGCCACACTTATTTCAATATTCTCAGATTGTGTTTTCTGCTTTATGGTAAAGACCGATGTTGACAGAGGATAATCCGCCGATGTGTCCAAGGTGAACCTGATCGGTGCGTTTACAAGATTCTGGTATTTATCAAGGCTTGAGTCGGTGATGTTCAGAGAAATCTCTTTCTTTCCGGTGTCGGTATTGAGAACATCCACCGTGAAAGAAAGCTGTAATTTGGTATCCCGAAGCGCGTCACTGAGCTCGGCGTGGAAGACCTCTTCGTTGTCAATGGTATATGTGCCGGAGAAGGTGTTTTCCCCTTCGCTTTCATAATATCCGATACTCCATTCCATTTTATCGGATGAAGGGTAGAAAAGCAATGAATAGAATTTTTTGTCGTCTCCATCCATGAAATAGCTGTACCAATGCGGACTTGAAAGCGAAAGAAAGTCAATCAGCTCTCCGTTCGTCATGCTTATCGGAGCATTGTTGTCGACTTCCGAAACGGCTTTTGTGGTTTCCGAATCTCTTTCGGTATCCGTCATATTATTTTCTGTCAGTGTTGCTTCTCTGCCGCTCTGATGAGATTCTTTCATGTCGGGATTTCCCATACAACCGATCTGAAGCAAAAGGCACAGGCACAGCAGAATGATCATCAATATTTTCATAAATATGACCACCTTTCCGCTACGCTTCAAGGTACAAACAAGAGATGAAACGCGTTTGTACTGTACGCAGCATGGTTAAATTTGATATAATTCACTTGAGAGAGCAGGCACACTACAGAGCACGTAGAGGTGAGTGGATATAGTAGCAATCAGACACTCCCTCGCTACATGCTTCGATTGAGACCTGAGAGTCATTATCATTGTTCAAAAGCGTGTAAAGTGTACATGGATTATCGCCAGAGCGATAAACGTTCAACCCCAAGGACGTGTTGCCGTTCATGGCGATTCTTTGCTTGTTGTTTACAGTGACCAGTTTGAACTTTTGGTCATCGGATGCAGCATCATACAGTGAAAACTGTTGATCGACTGCATATGCACCACTTCCGTATCTGTTCAACGGAAGACCTGCTCCATAATGAGAGATCAAATAGAAAGCGGTTGTTTTTATGCTTAAAGCAGTTTGAGTTACACAGTCCTCTACAAATTCAGACTATCTAAAAATTCTCGGGCGACCTCATCCACATCCCGTCCGAGAACATCGACCTGATAGGTCAACTCCGCCATTTGTTCCGTTGGAATCTTCCCGGAAAGCCGGTTCAGAATGCCCTCCAGTTCCGGATACTGTTCCAGTACATCCTCACGGACAAAAAAGGCACCATTGTAATCTGGGAAAAAGCCCTTGTCATCCTCAAGGATTTTCAACCCCACCTTGCGGTTCAGGCCATCCGTTGCATAGACCACAGAAACATCAAAGCTGCCGTTTTCAATGGCAGCATACTTCAGCCCCATGTCCACAGGCTTGGCCTCTTTGAAATGCAGCCCATAAGCCTCTGTGAAGGGACCGTATTTCATACTGCCTTCCAGTGTAAAAAACTCCTGTTCTGCGCCGAAGGTTAGTTGCCCTGCGATCGGAATCAGGTCACTGATGCAGTTCAGGCCGTATTCTTCCGCCAGAGCCTGCGGTACACCGATGGCATAGGTGTTATCGAAACCCAGTTGATCCAACAGCGTCATACCATAGTCCTGTCGGGAAACCTGATTGACATACTCATAGATAGACATTCCCGCCGGTACATCGTCTACATCCTGCCCGAAGAAGGTGGTCAGCAGGGTACCATCATAGGAGATCATAAGGTCGCAGGTGTGATTGCTACCGACCATGGCTTTGAAATTATTCACCTGAGACATCTGGTCACCGATGTTGACTGAGAGGCCTGTTTGCTCCTCCACCAGCATTTTGACCATGTGGTGCATAAGCTGTGTTTCAGAATAGTCCCCATCATAAAGAGAGAGATCACCGGCGGAAGTCCTTCCGTAAGGCAGCAGAAGCAGAAAGCACACCAGCAAACCAGCCACAGGGATCCACATTTTTCGAGAACCGCCTCGGCTGCGGCGAGCCTGCCGCTCCAACCACCCCAAAAGTGAATCCGCCAGAACTGCAATGATCATCAGGCAGCCGGTGCCTGTAAGAATCAGGCGCATATCCTGAATGCGGATACCGCGATTGATGATGCCGCCAAGGCCTCCGCCACCCACAAAAGCCGCGAATACCGCAGTGCCGATGGCATTGACAACAGCGATGCGAACACCTGTGAACACGGTCGGGATCGCCAATGGGAACTCGACCATCAGGATGCGGTATGGTTTGCTCATGCCCATGCCGCGAGCGGCTTCCTTTACACCGGGATCGACCTGCTGCAGTCCCAGGCAGGTATTGCGGACGATGGGCAGAAGAGAGTAAAGTGTGATGCCTATGATCACGGTGATTTTTCCAGCTCCGAGAAAGACCATAATGATGCCAAGCATGGCCAGTGAAGGTATGGTCTGAAGCAAATCAACGACCCGCAGAATTACAGGGCGAGTTTTCGAGGAGACATAGGCCCAGATGCCAAGAGAGACTCCGACAAGAATAGACAGCAGACTGGCGGCAAGGACAATAAAGAGGTGTTCCAGCACAAGGTTCCAGCTCATCAGTTCCCCTCCTTTCGAAGCCCCTTCGGTGTCACTCTTTTCTGCAGAAGGTCTACAAAAGCTCCAATTACGACAGCCAGCAGCGCAGACGGGATCGCACCAAGCAGGATCAGCGTATTGTTATTGGACGATGTTCCCTGATAGACAAAGCCTCCCAACCCACCAAGCCCGATCATTGCCGCAAGCACCGCCCAGGATACCGTGTAGATAGCAGACATGCGAAGCCCTGCGATAATGCTTGGCATTGCCAAAGGAAGCTCAACTCGCAGCAGGGACTGAAGTTGAGACATGCCGCAGCCTTTGGCGGCCTCCAGATATTTTTGCTCCACACCCAAAAGACCGGTGTAGGTGTTTTTCAGCACCGGAAACATGGCGTAGATGGACAGCGCAATGATGACAGTCATTGGCACCATACCCAACCAGAGAAATAACACGCCGATAAATACGAGCCCGGGGATCGTCTGTAAAACAGAGATGACAGGCAGCACGATACCGGATATCCGGGGCGTTCGGGAAAGGGCAACGCCAAGCAACAGGCCCAGAAAAAATCCGACGGTCACGCAAATCAGGACATAGCCAGTATGAACCAGGATGGCATGCCCCAACATGGCACCGTATGTATCGAAGAGAGCTCTCATTTCTCATCACCCCACAGTGTCTCTGCAACGGCGCGGGCCACACTGGTTTTGGTGACGATGCCGGCTACAGTATCGTCCTCGTTGAGGACGATCACATAGGAGGCGCCGGATTCCAGCAGATAGTCAAAGGACTCCTTTACATCATCTCCGATTCGAACCGTCCGTGCAGCCTGGCGGATGATGGGATCGATGGTCTTCAATTCCTTACCCCATGCGCGGATATCCCCGATGGAAACTGTTCCGGCATAACGGTTGCATTCGTCCACCACCAGCAGGGTGTCCACGCTGTGGCGTGCCATCCGCTCGGCACATTCCAGAATACCGCGATCCCGTTGGACGGACTGCACATTGGTGCGCATGAATTGTTCCACCTTAGAAGGCGGCTGCGTACCAGAAGCATGCTTACCCAAGAAACTTCGGACTCTTTCGGTGGCGGGGTTTTCCAGCATCTCCTCAGGAGAGGCCATCTGCACAACTTCTCCGCCATCCATGAAGATGATGATATCGGCCAGCTTCAGTGCCTCATCCATGTCATGGGTGACAAAAATGATGGTCTTGCCAAGACGCTGCTGCAGGTTTTTCACCTCGTCCTGAAGAGCCTCTCGCGTTTGCGGATCCAATGCACCAAAGGGTTCGTCCATCAGTACAATAGGCGGAGAGGCCGCCAAAGCCCGTAGGACGCCAATGCGCTGCTGTTGACCGCCGGAAAGCTCGGAGGGATACTTTTCAGCATAGTCCTCCATATGAACCAGCTTCAGCATCTCCTGCACGATCTTAGCACAGCGGGTCTTGTCGTATTTGAGGAGTTTTGGGACAACGGAAATATTCTGGGCTACGGTCATATTTGGGAACAGGCCAATCTGTTGAATCACATAACCGATATGTCGGCGCAACTCCACCTTGTCCTGCAAGCGGATGTCCTTCCCATTGATGGAGATGATGCCGGAGTCCGGTTCCAAGAGCCGGTTGATGAGTTTCATGGTGGTGGTCTTACCACACCCGGATGGGCCGATCAGTATCACGAACTGTCCATCCGGAATCGTGAAATTCAAATCTTTCAGGATGGTGGCTTTTTCATAGCTTTTGGTGACATGCTCAAATTGAATCATAGGGCCTCCTTTCGGGGTGGCTGCGCAACTTCGCAAATCTTGAATATCCACCTTCTAATCTGAAAATGAGTATGAATATATAATTTTATATTATCGTATTTTCGGATAAAAGTAAAGTTAGGTTCCTATCAAGAGGATGCTTTTCCCTGTGGCTTTCTTATTTTCCGGCAACGCCACAGTAAAAGCTATAGACAAGCTTCCGTTGTTCAAACAGGGGGGCACAACCTAAAATCCACACCCGGTGTTGGCAAGGGATTCTTCGCTGATTGCCGCTCCAGTCTGACCTCAGCCCCTTTGCGCTGAGCTTTGGCCGGCGCCTTAGAGCAGCGCTCAAGTACCTCTCTTGGTTTGACCGTGATCAGATAACTTGTAAGAAATACTGTTTTACCTCCTGACGGTGTCTGTGATCGATGCGGACAACAGAAGTGTTACGGCCAGAGCACTGCCATTGTCATTGCTTTCCTCCACCCAGACGCGGCCGCCGTGGAGCCGCGCAATCTCCCACACCAGCGGAAGGCCGAGCCCCGCTCCGCCAAGCTCGCGGCTGAGTGACTTGTCCACGCGGAAAAAGGGCTGAAAGATGCTCTGCCAGAATTCCTGTGGGATGCCGCGGCCAGTATCCGCTACATGGATGACCGCCTGTCCGTCCCGTTGCTGAACATCCACCTTCACCATACCACCGGGACGGTTGTATTTGACGGCATTCTCCACCAGGTTGGAAAACATACGGCAAAGCAGCATATCGCTGCCGACAACAGTAATATTCTCCCCTTCACGCGAGAGGGAAATCCCGTTGCGCTCGGCCAGCGGGGCGAGGTCGGCAAAGACCTCGTCGATCATGGGCGAGAGCAGAATGACATCGTTGCGCGGAACGGACTGAAGATCGCTCATGTCCAGCAGCGCATGCGTAAGCCGACTGAGCCGCTGGACTTCGTCCTGCAGGGCGGCGAGGAACGCCGCGCTTTCCGGCAGAATATCCGGATGCTCATCGGAGAAAAGCTCCAGTTGTGTTTGCAGCAGCGTCAACGGCGTGCGCAGTTCATGGGCGGCGTTGCCGACGAACTGCCGCTGAGCGTCAAAGCCGCGGCTCAAGCGCTCCAGCATTTCATTGAGGGCGTGGGTGAGGGAGCGAAGCTCCGGCAGGGTCTCTTCGTCGAGCCGGATCTCGGAAAGGTTGCTTGTCTCCACCTGTTCGGCCTGTTGCGCAAAACGGCGCAGCGGACGCAACGCACGACCGCTGACGAAATAGGCCAACATACCGCCGAGCAGTGCGATTGCTGCTGTGATGTACCAGTTTGTTGTGCGGAAACGCGCCTGCGCCCCACTGACAACGATTGTCAAGCCCTCACCGGATGGGACGAGCTGTGGGTCAAAGCTGGCAGTCTCTCCGTCCTCGAGGACAATAGGACCATAGTCTTGAAGTGAATCCGCGATGGAGTCCATATAATATACGCCAGACGAGCAGAGCAGCAGATTCATGGAGATGCAGGTGACACCTGTAAGCAGGACGGTCATCAGCGTGATGCGCCATTGGAGAGACAGCTTCTTCATTCTTCCGGTCCTCCCAACAGATACCCTTCTCCGATGCGGTTATGAATGGGATCATAGCCCATCGCAATGCGCAGCTTTTTCCGCAGTGCGGAGATGTGGACGCGGATGGCATTGCTGAAGCCGTCCACGCTATTGTCCCAAACATGGTCGATCAGTTCCTCCTGACTGACCGGACGGCCCCGATTGAGCAGCAAATACTCTAAAATGCCGCTCTCTTTTTTGGTGAGGGAGACGTCCTGTCCGTTCACCGCGGCGATGCGGCTTCTTGTGTCGAAGCGCAGTGTGCCGAAGGAGAGACACACATCCGGCTGAATGAACTGCCGCTGGGTCAAGCTGCGGATGCGCGCTTCCAGCTCGGCCAGCGCAAAGGGCTTGGAGAGATAGTCGTTGGCACCTGCGTCAAGGCCATCCACCTTGTCGGCGGTGCCGCTGCGGGCGGAGAGGATCAGCACCCGCGTTTCGCGGTCAGTCTGCCGCAGTGTGCGCAGCACGCTCATGCCGTCCAGTTTGGGCAGGTTCAGATCCAGCAGCACCAGATCGTAGCGTTCCACCTCCAAAAGCTGCAATGCCTGCTCGCCGTCGTAGGCGAGATCTACGCTGTAACCCAACCGGCGCAGTCGGCGTGCGACGGCATCGCACAGCGTGCGTTCATCTTCAATGAGCAAAAGACGCATGGTATGCCCTCCTTTTCCCGTGTAATCTATCCGAAGTATAGCACATTGCGATAAAGTTTTTGTTAATTTTCCGTTCTTAACATCAGCTTTAGGGGCGAAGCGGTATGATGAGATGCAGAAAAAGCGAAAGGGTGAAGAAAATATGAGAGTTGACCGCAAGGCTGCGGTGCAGATTGCGCTGTTGTTCGCCGGAGCTGCCATGCTGTGCGTCGGCGTACTGCGGGGCGAAACGGCCACGGTGCTGAGCAAGGCCATTAAAGTATGTCTGGAGTGTGTGGGTATTGGATAAAAAACATCAAACAATTTCCCATCTCCTTGCCCGCTGGCGGGGATGGATCCAGGCGGGGGCGGCGCTGCTGACCAATCTTCACCTGCCGAACTTCTTTAAGGGAAGTCTTTATCAGGGGGCGGGAAAAACCGTCTGCGTGCCGGGGCTGAACTGCTATTCCTGTCCCGCGGCGTCCGGGGCCTGTCCCATCGGCTCCTTTCAGGCGGTGGTGGGCTCATCGAAGTTCCGTTTCTCCTATTATATCACAGGCTTTCTCATCCTGTTAGGGGTTTTGCTGGGACGCTTCATCTGCGGCTTTCTCTGCCCCTTCGGATGGTTTCAGGAGCTGCTGCATAAAATTCCCACGAAAAAGCTCTCCACAAAGAAGCTGAAGCCTCTGACCTATCTCAAATACGCCGTTTTGCTGGTGATGGTCGTTTTGCTGCCGGCGTTTTTGGTGAACGACGTGGGTATGGGGGACCCCTTTTTCTGCAAGTACCTCTGTCCGCAGGGCGTGCTGGAGGGGGCGATCCCGCTGTCCCTCGCCAATTCCGGCATCCGGGCAGCGCTGGGCAAGCTGTTTACCTGGAAGTTCAGTATTCTGCTGGCGGTGGTTGCGCTGAGCGTGGTGTTCTACCGGCCGTTTTGCAAATGGCTCTGCCCGCTGGGGGCGTTCTACGCACTCTTTAACCGGGTGTCCCTCCTTCAGATGAAGGTGGACGGGCATAAATGCGTTTCCTGCGGGAAATGCGCCAGAGCCTGCAAGATGGACGTGGACGTGACGAAAACGCCCAACCATACCGAGTGTATCCGCTGTGGGATGTGCGTCAGCGCTTGTCCCACCGGGGCCGTGAGCTTCCGCTATGGCTTTGGAGACGGAAAACAAAATATCAACATTGAAGAAAACACGGAGGAATCAACATGAAGATGAAGAAATTGACCGCGCTGCTGCTGGCAACGCTGATGGTGCTGTCTCTGGCCGCCTGCGGCGCGAAGGGTGACAGCAAGACCGAAAACAGCGGCGACACGGCCCAGACGGAGGAGGCCGCCGCCACCCACAAGTCCCTGATGGATCGGGAAAACGAGATCCTGTCGGAGAACACGGAGCTTTGGGAAAAGGTCTTTCTGGCGGCGGACAAGGGCATGGCCATGATCGAGGACGGCAAGAATTACGGCGATTTCCTGCTGGACACCATCGAATCCGCCAAGGACCAGTTCAGCGATGAGGAATACGCGCTGCTGAAGAAGTCCGCGCAGGAGATCAGCGAGATCGAGAATAAGCTGACCGAGCTGGAAAAGCAGCATCCCGAAATTCTGAATGAGGAGACCGACGCCAACGGCGATGTGCAGAAATTCCCCTCCTTTGAGGGCAAGGATCTGGACGGCAACGAGGTCAAGAGCGACGAGCTGTTCTCCGCCAACGCCGTCACCGTGGTGAATTTCTGGTTCACCACCTGCAATCCCTGCGTGGGAGAGCTTGCCGAGCTGGACGCGCTGAATAAGGAACTCGCGGAGAAGGGCGGCTCCCTCATCGGCGTCAACACCTTCACGCTGGACGGCGACGAGGCAGCGATTTCCGAGGCGAAGGACGTGCTGGCCAAGAAGGGCGCCACCTATCAGAATGTGTATTTTGACTCCGATGGTGAGGCGGGAAAGTTTACCACCAACATCTTTGCCTATCCCACCACCTATGTGGTCGACCGCAGCGGCAACATCGTGGATGAGCCCATCGTCGGCGCTGTCACCGGCAAGACGCGGGCAGAGGCGCTGCAAGCCCAAATCGACAAGGCTCTTGCCGCCGATATGGGCTGACCCGAGATTTAGAAAGTGCCTGCTGCGCGCCATTGCATTGCCCATGGCGCACGAAGGGGCAGAGTGAGCCCAGCTTCCCCTGAAAGGAGAAAACGCGATGTATCGAAGCGTATTGGCACTGCTTTTCGCCTCGGTGCTGCTGCTCAGCGGCTGCGCCGCCGGGCGGCAGACTGTGCCGAAGGAAAAGAGCGGACAGGAAACAAACATGGACGGCCCGGCTTTTGACCGGTCCGACGAGGAGATCACCTATATGGATACCACAGACAATGTCATCTATCTGGCGGGCGGCTGCTTCTGGGGCATGGAACAGCTGATGCAGTCCATCCCCGGCGTCATCGACGCCGAGAGCGGCTACGCCAACGGCACCTGCGAGGCGGACGCCGATTACAAGACCGTCTGCAAGGGAGAGACCGGCTTTCGGGAGACCGTGCGGGTGGAATACGACCCCGAGCAGGTGAGCCTTGACGCGCTGCTGCTGGCCTACTTCTATGTGATCGACCCCACGGTGGAGAACCGGCAGGGCAACGACCGGGGCAGCCAGTACCAGACCGGCGTCTACTTCACCAACGAAAGCGCGAGAGAAACGGTGAAGCGCATCGCGGAGATCGAGCGCGGCCGCAGCGAGAAATTCTTCGTGGAGATCGGCCCGCTCAAGAACTACTATCCCGCCGAGGAGTACCACCAGAACTACCTCGAAAAGAATCCGAACGGCTACTGCCACATCCCGCGCGCGGAGATGGAGCTCTTTTCCCGGCTGCGCATCGACCCGGGCGACTATCAGAAGCCCGCGGCGGAGTCCATCCGGGACAAGCTGACGGCGGAGCAGTACCGCGTCACGCAGGAGAGCGGCACGGAGCGCGCCTTCACGGGCGAGTTCTGGGACAAGTTTGAAAAGGGCATCTATGTGGATGTCGTCACCGGCGAGCCGCTCTTTTCCTCCACGGATAAGTACGAGAGCGGCTGCGGCTGGCCCGCCTTTACAAAGCCTATCGAGGGCCCCGCTGTGGTGGAAAAAGAGGATTTGAGCCACGGAATGCGCCGCACGGAGGTCAGAAGCCGCGCCGGAGACTCCCATCTCGGCCATGTGTTCACCGGCGACCCGGAGTCGCCCAACGGCGTGCGCTACTGCATCAACAGCGCAGCCCTGCGCTTCGTCCCCTATGAAAAAATGGAGACCGAGGGCTACGGATACCTGCTCTCTCTGTTTAGGGAGTGAGTTTTGGAACAGGAACAAAAAAAGACATCTCGTCTGAAGTGACCTCAAAAAGTCGGTCAATATTCAAAAGAGAATTACTCAAGCCGCGAAAGGGCTTGCTGTCTGTAAATTATAGGCAGAAAGCCCTTCGAATTTTTCGTGATCTGGGCAAAAGCGATCTTGTCAAATGCAAAGCCGACTATATGGCAGCACGAAACCTGGATACACGGCGTTAGAGTCAAAGCCGGAGGCATGGGCGACTCCGGTGCAATCGACAGGGCAACTTGCGGGCGTCAAAAATATGTGATACAATTTATCATACAAGCCCTTGACCGAGGGGAGAACACATACATGCCTGCTCTCCTATTGGGAGCATCGTGCGTCCTGCGAAGCTGCGTTCTTCGTCAGCAGAAGAAAACTGCCTGACCGAAAATGTTTCGTCACTTCATTCCGTCAAGGTGGCTACCCCCCTGCACCGCTTATGCGGCTATTACCTGTGGACTTGCCATCCGTAGACGGTTTTGAGAACCGTCCGACGCCAGCAAGTTTTGAAAAACTGCTATGGAGGGAGTTGTAAAAATGCAGAACTATAACATAAAGGATTATTCAGTCGAATTTGATAGAACCGCAACAGTAGATTGGTATGAAAAATATGAAGGTTGGGGCTGTGATTGTGGTGACTGCCAAAGTTTTTTAGCATGGGTCAGGCGGAAACAGCTTCCATCCGCAGTAACAGAATTACTCCAAATTTTTGGAGCGTTGCCGGAAAAACCGACCTATGTATGTGAACTATCTCCAACTGAGCGGGGACATCTTTATCAATTCAATTATCGTGTGGTCGGCTGTATGCTGAATGCTCATCACCCACATGAATCTATTGGATTTGACTGGGGTTCGGTATACTGTGGACATGAAGATTATCCATGTGGTGCCCCGGATTTTCCTGAGCCAAACTTTGACATTATGTTCTTTGTGGACATACCGCCTTTTGACAGTAAGGGCGAATGACGAGAATATAAAGCTAAAGAGAGAAGATAGTGAGGGAGATCAATAATAGATTGGAGCTATCAGAAGCGTCTGCTGCTTTGGTTGCCATACCTCGCGGAAATTCCACAGCAAATTTTGACATTAAGAAGACGCTCTTTGCGCGCTCCAGCCGACATTCCTCTGCTTTCGCTGTTCTTGGAAAAACTCACACTGTGCTGACTGTAATTTTTCCTGTGATGTAAACTGTAAAATGTTTTGCGGTTAACAACTCTTGCCGATTCATGCTTTACTCTGTCGGAACTAGCACAGAGCAGAACACAGAAAAGGTCCTAAAAAATGACCATAAACTCAGGGAGCAAAGCTAGAGATATTGTTTTCACCGGTGTTCTCGCAATACTTATAGCCGTCTGTTCATGGATCTCCATTCCCGCTACTGTCCCATTTACTCTGCAATCGCTGGGCGTTTTTTCGGCAGTCGGGCTGCTGTGCTGGTGCGCGCTCCCACTTACCGTCCTTAATTTGCTTAAAATTGCGGGTGCAGTGGTTCTGACGGACCGCCTTAGCAAGGTGGTCAAATGAAAAGTGCGGAAATAAAAGTAAGGACGCATCACGGGATGTGCCTTGCGATCTTTGCGGGAAACGGATACAAGTGGCAGAAGCGATCCTTTCTCAGGGGAAGCGCGAGGATATCTGCGGAAGCTGCCAATGGGTGGCGATTTGCAAAGGAGCGGAGCATCGGTACTTGCAGGTTCCGCACAATTTGGCGTGGTGATTCTGTGAAAAAGGATATCGTAACGGCAAGCCCTGCGACCCTGCGGGAAAAAGGACTGGGCGGCTCTCCCGCCCTGAACCTATATAAATATAAAAAAGCACCCAAAAGAGGGATTTCCTCGTTCCTTGAGTGCCGTTGCTGCCGTATGGACAGCTATGCAGCCTGGGATCCTCCACAAACCTCAGCGCTGTCGTAGACGGCTGAAAGCTTTTGCGTCTGCGTAAAGAGAATAGTTGCATAGCTTCGGAGGTCGGGCCTGCAATACATTGATCGGCCAGATGGGTCTGCAAAAAATCGGCTGCGGCTATATCATAAATAGATAAAATGCGTCCCCTGTCGCTAAAGAGGCAGGGGACGTTTTCCTATAGAGGAGAGAGTACATTCGATAAAGATCAGATTGTTGGTAAGCGCTCAATAATGGCACGGCTGGAACAAAGGAGAAAGGTGTGCGAAAATCTTCCCATATGTCGAAAAACTTCCGGTAAGTTTTTCGAGAGAATGGGAGGAATAAGGGATGACAGAAGTCATGCAAGTACGAGAAGCATACCGAGTGGAACAGTGGCGGCAGCTTAGCGGGAGTTGATATACACCATGTTCTTGATGATCTGGTAGATCACGTTCAGGTACAGGGAGAGCATTCCCTGATACTTTGCCTTTTGGGCGTTCCTCGCCGCATTTGCGGACTGCTCCACATTGCGGAAATCCTCCAGACTAAGCTTACTGAGGGAGGACAGCGACTGGCGCGCTTGTTCAGCCGGACGGCATATGCCATGTGGCACACAAGGAAAAGGCCTATCTGGCACTTGACTTTCTGGAAAAGAAAGGTAAAGATGCTTGTTGAGAACATATAAAAAATGCGGGAAGAAAAAAGAAACATTTTTATATGTTCAACAATAAGAGGAGGAAGAATATGGAAAACAGAGGTAAGCTGAAAGCGCTGTTTATCATTCCGTCCGCGATCGGTGTTATTCTCTTTATGATCCCGGTCAAAAACGCGGCAGGCGAGTGGACGGTCACGGTCAAGATCATCGCGGACATTATTGCCGGTGCGATCGGTGGATTCCTGCCGATTTTGAGCGTGGCGATCGTGACGATCTCCGCTGTGATGACGCTCGTGGCGCTGGCAAAGCCCAAGTTCATCATGGAAAGCCCCGTACTTAACAGCTGCTTCATCTGCGGTCCGTTCTGGATCGTCGTGCGTGTGCTGGGTGCGATCTTCGCGTGGATCACATTTCTTGAGCTGGGCGCCGACAAGGGGAGCGGCATCCTCTATGCCATCTCCAGCGCCGATCAAGGCGGTTTCGTGCTCTATGATCTGATCGGCACGCTGGTCATCATCAATGTGATCGCGTCCTTCCTGCTGCCGCTGCTGACCGACTTCGGTCTGCTCGAGTATGTCGGCGCGCTG
>ERZ1106943.2622-NODE-2622-length-15186-cov-2.723349_pt1 | contig 15186 bp, 9 predicted proteins | sample MGYA00403671_ERZ1106943 | MGnify/ENA primary metagenome ERZ1106943 (study PRJEB35170, sample SAMEA104062427) | human gut metagenome | biome: human gut; feature: human-associated habitat; material: faeces | place: Denmark | collected 2012-06-14 ...
GACCGACAGCCTGTACCTCTTCAACTGGACCATCGGTGGCCAGCCCATCCGGGTGTCGCAGGCCCTGAGCCTTGTGATGGTATTCGTGTCCCTCTTCATGCTGTACTACAACATCAAGCTCCATCCCCACAAGCCGGAGGAGCTGTATGTCAACATCGTTGCGGCCCGCAACGCCGCCGCAGCCGAAGCGGCTGCCGCCCCGGCAGCTGAGTCTCTCGCTCAGGCGACTCCCACTGAGGATGCTCTCGTCGAAGCCGGCTCTTCCGAGACGGAGGCTCCCTCCCAAGAGGAGCCCTCCGGCGAAGCTCCGACGGAGGATCCGTCATGAGCGCCGTGCTGTTAGACGGCAAGGCCCTGTCCGTCCGGATGCGGGAGCGGCTGCAGCAGAAGGCCGCCGCCCTGCCCCGCCAGCCGGGTCTGGCGGTGATTCTGGTGGGGGACGACCCCGCCAGCGCCGTATACGTCCGCAACAAGGAGAAAGACTGCGCCCTGTGCGGGGTGCGGTGCCTGAACCACCATCTGCCCGCCGAAGCCACCCAGCAGGAGCTGCTGGCGCTGGTGGAGGAGATGAACCGCCGGGAGGACGTGGACGGGATCCTGGTGCAGCTGCCTCTGCCGGAGGGGCTGGACAGCCGGGCCGTGCTGGAGGCCATCCGCCCGGAGAAGGACGTGGACGCCTTCCACCCGGAGAATGTGGGTGCTATTATGATTGGCGACTACCGCTTTTTGCCCTGCACCCCTGCCGGGGTGATGGAACTGATCCGTTCCACCGGCACGGACCTGACCGGCAAGCGGGCGGTGGTGCTGGGGCGCAGCAACATTGTGGGCAAGCCAATGGCTATGCTGCTGCTGCACGAGAATGCCACAGTGACCATTGCCCATTCCAAGACACAGAATTTGGCAGAGCTGACCAGGCAGGCGGATGTGTTGGTGGCGGCAGTGGGTCGTCCTAAGTTCGTTACAGCAGATATGGTAAAGCCCGGCGCGGTGGTTATTGATGTGGGTATGGACAGGGATGAGAACGGCAAGCTGTGCGGCGATGTGGATTTTGACGGCGTTTCCCAGGTGTGTGGCGCCATTACCCCGGTGCCCGGTGGTGTGGGTCCCATGACCATCTCCATGCTGCTGGAGAACACGCTGACCGCTGCCAAACTGCAAAACAGTCTGTAATTTTAACCAAGAATTCTTTGATAAACAGCCAAACCTATGGCGGATATGTATAAAAATACATATTCGCCTCTTTTTTTGCAGTTTGCACATTGAATGGTCGCCCGGTTTGTGGTAAACTTGTATCAGTTTTTTTATTTGCAGAAAGGGTGAAACAATGCAGACAATTACACTTGCAATGTCCGTGGATGACATTATTGGTAAGGTACAGAACGCCGTATGGGGCTGGCCGCTGATCATTTTGATTTTAGCCGCCGGCGTGTGGCTGACGGTGCGAACCGGCTTTGTTCAGGTGCGGCACCTGGGCAAGGCACTGAAGTTTATGGTTAAGAATGAGGACAACGGCGAGGGAGAGGTTACTTCCTTCGGCGCGCTGTGCACGGCGCTGTCCGCCACCATTGGTACCGGCAATATCGTAGGCGTGGCTACAGCCATTTGCCTGGGTGGTCCCGGTGCACTGTTGTGGATGTTGTTGGCCGCCTTCTTCGGTATGGCCACCAAGTACAGCGAGGGCTTTTTGGCCATTAAGTACAGAGAGAAGAAGGACGACAGCCATTATCTGGGTGGCCCGTTCTACTATATAGAAAAGGGCATGGGTTCCAAGTGGAAGTGGCTGGCTAAACTGTTTGCCGTGTTTGGCATCTGCGTCGGTCTCTTTGGTATCGGCACCTTTACCCAGATTAACGGTATTGCAACGGCCGTGCAGGATTTCTTTGATCCGAAGTCTGCCCATGTGGCGTTTACGCTGTTTGGCAATGATTACACTTGGGCCACCGTGATCGGCGGCCTGGTGGTCACCCTTTGTGTGGCACTGGTGGTGCTGGGTGGTATTCAGCGCATTGCCAAGGTTTCTCAGGTGATCGTGCCCTTTATGGCCATCACTTATGTGGTATTTGCGCTGGTTATCGTGCTGGGCCACATTACTGCTATTCCCGCTGCGGTGAAGCTGATCTGCCAGAGCGCCTTTGATCCGCAGGCAGCCCTGGGTGCTGCCACCGGCGTAACCATTAAGCTGGCTATGCAAAAGGGTATCGGCCGCGGCATTTTCTCCAACGAGGCGGGTCTTGGTTCTGCACCGATTGCTGCCGCTGCCGCCAAGACCAAGGACACGGTGCGCCAAGGCTTGGTGACGATGACCGGCACCTTTATTGATACCATCGTGATTTGCACCCTCACCGGTCTGTCCATTGTGGTCACCGGTGCCCAGAACGCTTTTGTGGCCGGTTCCGTAGAGGGCGTAAAGATCACCAGCCGTGCCTGGCAGACGGGTCTGCCCTGGAACGGTCGGTTCTCTGCCTTTGTGCTGATGTTGTGCCTGGCGTTCTTTGCCTTTACCACCATTTTGGGCTGGAATTACTACTCCGAGCGCTGCCTGGAGTACCTGGTAGGCTCCCAAAAGTTCACCAAGGTGTACCGCTATCTGTACATTCTTGCCGTGTTCATCGGCCCGTACCTGACCGTGGCGGCTGTGTGGAACATTGCAGATATTTGTAACGGCCTGATGGCATTTCCCAACTTGATTGCCCTGTTTGCCCTGTCCGGGGTGGTGGGCAAGGAGACGAGAGCCTATTTTGCCGAAAAACGCCACGACTTAAAAGCCATGGCGCAGGATAAAAAATAAATTTAAATTCTATCTGTTTCAGCGACTGTGATCGGCTTTGCCGGTTACGGTCGCTTTTCTTTTTGTATATCGCTTGATGGGCGGCACACACTATAAACATCAAAGCGAACGGAGGTTTTCAAAATGAAAATGATGAAAAAATGGCTTTCTTTGCTGCTGTGTGGGGTGCTGCTGCTGTCAACCGGTGGGCTGTTTGCCGCCTGTGGCAAGCAGACGGACGACGGCACCACCAATGCTACGGACGCGGCCAAGAGCCAGGTGACCCTGCGCTACCTGAACTTTAAGCCGGAGATAGCCGGGGTATATGAAAAGATCGCCAAAGCCTACAAGGAAGAAACCGGCGTGAATGTGATTGTAGAGACGGCGGCCAATAACCAGTACGAGTCTACACTGACGGCCAAGATGGCCACAGCGGAGGCGCCTACGCTGTTTCAGATCAACGGTCCCAAGGGCTATGCAAACTGGGCGCCTTATTGCGCTGATCTGTCCGATACCAAGCTGTATGAGCACTTAACGGACAAATCTCTGGCGGTTACCGGCGACGGCAAGGTGTACGGCATTCCCTATGTGGTGGAGGGTTACGGGATCATCTATAACGAGGCCATCACGGACAAGTATTTTGCACTGAAGGATCGGGACAGTAAGTACAAATCCATGGATGAGGTGCGTTCCTTTGCAGCGCTGAAGTCTGTGGCAGACGATATGCAAAAGCACAAGACGGAGCTGGGCATTGAAGGCGTGTTTGCCGCTACTTCACTGAAAAGCGGCGAGGACTGGCGTTGGCAGACCCACCTGATGAATGTGCCCATCTATTATGAATTTAAGCAGAATAAGGTGGATTTGACTACGGATGCCACCAAGGAGATCACTTTCTCCTTTGGTGACAATTTTAAGAATATTTTTGATCTGTATTTAACGGACAGCACGGTGGAGGCGAAAAAGTGCGGCACCAAGACGGTGACGGACTCCATGGCGGAGTTTGCGCTGGAAAAGTGCGCCATGGTACAAAATGGTAACTGGGCATGGGAACAGATCGCCGGTGTCACCGGCAACAAGGTGCAGGCAGACAAAATCAAGTTCCTGCCTATTTATATCGGCGCAGACGGCGAGGAAAACCAAGGCTTGTGTGTGGGCACGGAGAATTTCTATGCCATCAACGCCAAGGCAACAGAGGCACAGCAAAAGGCGGCAGCCGATTTTATTTATTGGTTATATTCTTCCGATACCGGCAAAAAATTCGTAACGGATGCGTTGGGCTTTATTGCACCCTTTGACACCTTCTCCGCAGAAGATGTGCCGGAGGACCCGCTGGCGGTGCAGGTGCAGCTTTGGATGAACAAGCAGGGCGTTTACAGCATTCCCTGGGACTTTACTGTGTTCCCATCTCAGACCTTCAAGCAGCATTTTGGCTCCGCGCTGCTGAGCTATGCCCAGGGCAGAAAAACATGGGCGCAGGTGCAGGAAAATACCGTGGCGGACTGGAAAAGTGAAGCGGCTGCCTCTGCCTAAAGGAACGACGGTATGCAGAAAAATTTGAAAAAATACGGCTGGTTGTTTTTACTGCCCACGGCGGTGGCCTTTCTTTTTGCCTTTGCGGCGCCTTTTGTACTGGGGGTAGGGCTTTCCTTTACCCGGTTCCGGACGGCGACGGACGCCGCGTGGGTAGGACTGCAAAACTATGTGCAGGCCTTTACTGCAGACAGCGGCTTTCTCCACGCGCTGTGGTTTACGGCGCTGTTCTCCGGCGTGAGTATCCTCACAGTGAATGTGCTTGCCTTTGCACTGGCACTGCTTCTGACCCGAGGGCTGCGGGGCACCAATTTCTTTCGCGGTGTGTTCTTTATGCCTAATTTGATCGGCGGGATTGTGCTGGGATATATTTGGAATTTGCTCATTAACGGTGTTTTGGCCTGGGCGGGGGTGGATATTACCTATCAGCCCGCCTACGGCTTTTGGGGGCTGGTGGCGCTGACCAACTGGCAGCTGATCGGCTATATGATGGTGATCTATATTGCGGCGCTGCAAAATGTGCCGGACGATCTTTTGGAGGCGGCGGCCATTGACGGCGCATCCCGGACGCAGACTCTGTTTCGCATTAAGCTGCCGCTGGTGATGCCCGCGGTGACCATTTGCACTTTTCTGACCCTTACAAATACCTTTAAGATGTTTGACCAAAATCTGGCGCTTACCGGCGGAGCCCCGGAGCAAAAGACGGAGTTGTTGGCGCTGAATATTTATAATACCTTTTACGGCCGCAGCGGCTGGCAGGGGGTGGGTCAAGCCAAGGCGGTTGTGTTCTTTATCATCGTGGCGTTGCTTGCCTTTTTGCAACTGCGCGTGACCGGACAGCGGGAGGCCCACGGCGTATGAGAAATAAACAAAAACAGAAAGCTCCCCAAAGTGCGCTGGAAACGCTTCTGCTGGTGTTGCTGGCGGCGCTGACCCTGGTGCCTCTCTTTTTGGTGGTGCAAAATTCCTTTAAGTCCCGATTTTATATCTCCGGCGACCCGTTTGTACTGCCCAACAAAGAGACCTTTGTGGCGTTGGAAAACTATATCAGCGGCCTGTCTGCCGGCGGCTTTTTCGCCGCCTTTGGCCGGTCACTGCTGATCACCGTTGTGTCTGTGGGGCTGATCGTTCTTTGCACCTCCATGGCCGCCTGGTACCTCATGCGGGTACGCACGGCACTGACCAAGGGTATGTACTACCTGTTCGTTTTCAGCATGATCGTGCCGTTTCAAATGGTGATGTACACCATGACCTATTTGGTTGGCCGGGCAAAGCTGAATACCGTTCTTGGTATGCCGTTTATTTATCTCGGCTTTGGCGCCGGGCTGTCCGTGTTTATGCTGTGCGGTTTTATCCGAGGAATTCCCCGGGAGCTGGAGGAGGCAGCCACCATTGACGGCTGCAATCCGGTACAGACTTTCTTTTTGGTGGTGTTGCCACTCTTAAAACCCACGGCGGTGACGGTGGCGATCCTCAATACGATGTGGATCTGGAATGATTATTTGCTGCCGTACCTGGTGCTGGGCACGGAGAAAAAGACCGTGCCGGTGGCCATTCAAATTGCCATGCAGGGTGCCTACGGCTCCACAGATTACGGCGGGCTGATGGCGATGCTGGTGCTGGCGATGATCCCCATTGTGGTCTTTTATCTGTTTTGCCAAAAATATATTATCAAAGGCGTGGTAGCCGGTGCGGTTAAGGGCTAAACGGCAGCTGCGGAAAGGAGTGTGCCCCAGTGGCGTCTATCTCGCTTGAGCATATTAGAAAAACATATGAGGACGGCGTGACTGTCATACCGGATCTGAATTTGAAAATCCGGGATCGGGAATTTTTGATTTTAGTAGGACCTTCCGGTTGCGGCAAGTCCACCACTCTGCGTATGATTGCCGGGTTGGAGGACATCAGCGGCGGCACCTTGAAGATCGGTGACCGGGTAGTGAACGATCTGCCGCCCAAGGATCGAGACATTGCCATGGTGTTCCAAAGCTACGCTCTTTACCCCCACATGACGGTGTACAAGAATATGGCCTTTGGTCTGCAACTGCGGCGGGTGCCCAAGGCGGAGATCGACCGCAAGGTGCGAACGGCCGCACAGGCGCTGGAACTGACCGCGTACCTGGATCGGCGCCCCCGCGCCCTGTCCGGCGGGCAGCGGCAGCGGGTGGCGCTGGGCCGTGCTATGGTGCGGGATCCGGCGGTGTTCCTTTTGGACGAGCCCCTGTCTAACCTGGACGCCAAGCTGCGTACGGAAATGCGCGCACGCATTGCAGAGCTGCACCGGGAACTGGGTACCACCTTTGTGTATGTGACCCATGACCAAACGGAGGCCATGACCATGGCGGATCGGATCGTGGTCATGTTGGACGGCAAGATTCAGCAGGCAGACACGCCCGCACAGTTGTACGCCCACCCCTGCAATGTGTTTGTGGCCGGGTTTATCGGCACGCCGCCTATGAATATATTGCCCGGCCGTTTGGTGCGGCGGGGGAACGCCCTTGATTTGCAAGTGCTGGGTACGGAGGTGGCTTTGCCCCATCGACTGCAAAGCCATGCCAAACTGTCGACGTATGTGGGTCGGGATGTGCTTTTGGGCCTGCGCGCGGAGGATCTGTCCACGGACCCGGCATGGCTGAATATAACAGATCCTGCGGCCTTTCGGGTTCAGGTGGAGATGGCGGAGCGTATGGGGGCGGAAACCTATTTGTATGCAGATTTGCAAGGACGGCGGGTGATTGCCCGAGTGCCCGGCACGGTTTCGTTCCAAAAGGACGACCAAACGGTGCTGTACCCCAACATGGAGGCGCTCCATTTGTTTGACCCGGAAACGGAGGTCTGTATCTGTGACTGACCGCTTGTTGCAGCGGCGTGGCGCCGGGGTGCTGCTGCCGCTGTTTTCTTTGCCCGGGCTCTACGGGATCGGCACGATGGGTGCCGCGGCTTACCGCTTTGTAGACGATTTGTCGTCTGCCGGGCAGCGGTATTGGCAGCTGCTGCCCCTGTGTCCGGCAGGGCAGGGAAATTCACCGTACCAAAGCCCCGGCAGCTTTGCAGGCGATGCGGTGTATATTGACCCGCAGCTGCTGGTGGAAAGCGGGTATTTGCAGCCGTCGGATTTGGATTTGTTACCCTGCGGTGGTGATGACCGGGTGGATTATCCGGCTGTGCGCCGGGGGCGTCAAGTGCTGTTTGATCGACTGTTTGACCGCTTTGTGCGCCATATACCGGCAGACTTTGACTGCTTTTGCCAAAGTCAGGCCGATTGGCTGGAGGATCATGCCCTGTTTTGTGCCCTTAGTGAACGCTATGGAAAGCGGTTTTTTCTGTGGCCGTCGGCTTTGCGGCAGCGAGAGCCGTCGGCTTTGAAGAGGGCGGCAGTGCAGATGGAGCGGCGGGTTTTGTACCATAAAATGCTGCAATATTTTTTGGATCATCAGTGGCGAGCGCTGCGGGCTTATGCCAATGCCCGGGGTGTTTACCTGATCGGCGATCTGTCTATTTATGTGGCGCCGTGCAGCGCCGATGTGTGGGCGGCGCCGGCGTTGTTTATGCTCTCTCCCTCCGGCGCGCCGTCTCGGCTGGCCGGGTGTCCGCCGGACGCGTTTTCGCCCACCGGTCAGCTGTGGGGCAATCCGGTATATAACTGGAGCGCCCACGCGCGTACAGAGTACCGCTGGTGGGTGGCGCGGCTGCGGCACGCTTTGAACTGGTTTGACGCGCTGCGGCTGGACCATTTTCGTGGCTTTGCCGCTTATTATTCTGTGCCTGCCCGGGCAAAGAATGCCCGGGACGGCTGCTGGCTGCCGGGGCCCGGTTTGTCGCTGTTTTCGGCGCTCCAACAGGCGTTGGGGGATGTGCCGCTTTTGGCGGAGGATCTGGGCTTTTTGGACGATACGGTGCGGGCGCTGCTTTCAGATTGCGGCTTTCCCGGTATGCAGGTGCTGCAATTTGACTTTGATTCCCGGGACTGCGGCGGTGGTGCTGTTTGCAAGCCCAATACGGTGATTTATACCGGCACCCATGATAACGATACGCTGCTTGGCTGGTGCACCACCGCCCCGCGGCAAGACATACGCCGGGCTTGCGCCGCCTATGGCGTGCGTTATCCCAATCAGTTACCGAGACAGATGATGCTTTCTGCTCTGCGAAGCCCGGCCAACACCTGTATTTTGACTGTACAGGATCTGCTGGGACTGGGCAGCAGTGCCCGCATCAACACGCCGTCAACGGTGGGCGCCCACAACTGGAGCTGGCGTATGCGCCCCGGCGCCCTAACCCCGGGCATTTTGGCGCATCTATATACCGAGACTTGCGCCGCAGATCGGGCGGAAAGGAGTAATATATGTCAGATATGAAAGAGAATTTGGAACTGCTCTCCCGCAGTCTGTACCGACTCCCGGTGGCAGAATTGACCGATGAACAACTGCACGCAGTGGTGGCGCGGGCTGTTTTGGCACGGCTGCAACCGGCTTGGCAAGGGTCGTTGCAGGCCCATTGTGCCGGGCGGCGGGCGTATTATTTTTCTGCGGAATATCTGTTGGGCAAGGCGGTGTACAATAACCTGCTTTGCACCGGCCTGACCGGCGAGGTGGAGGCGGCACTTCCCGCCTGCGGCCGCCAGCTCGACCAACTGGACTGTGTGCCGGACCCGCCTTTGGGCAACGGCGGTTTGGGACGGCTGGCGGCCTGTTTTTTGGACAGCGGCGCCACGCTGAATTTACCGCTGGACGGCTACGGCTTGCGCTATCGGTGCGGACTGTTTCGCCAGCAGATCGAGGACGGCTTTCAGGTGGAGACGGTGGAGGACAACCTACAATACGGCGACCCCTGGAGCGTGTGCTGCCGAGCAGATACTGTAACGGTGAAATTCGCAGATTTTGCTGTGCAGGCAGTGCCTTATGACCTGCCGATCCCCGGTTACGGTACGGCGCACATTTCTACTTTGCGGCTGTGGGAGAGTGTGCCCATAGAGCCGTTTGATTTTGACGCTTTTAACCGTCAGGATTATACAGCGGCGGTGACACGTCGCACGGCGGCAGAGAACCTGACCCGTGTACTGTACCCAAATGACACGAAGGAGGACGGCAAGCGGCTGCGGCTGCGGCAGCAGTATTTTTTATGCAGTGCGTCCTTGCAAGATCTGCTGCGCCGGTATTTGCGCACGCCCGGCTCTGCGCCGGAGAAATTGGGGACTGCGGTGGTGATCCAGCTAAACGACACCCACCCGGTGCTGGCTATCCCGGAGCTGGTTCGTCTGTTGTTGAAGCAGGGTATGACCTTGGAGGCGGCGCTAGGTGTTGCAAAAGAGGTGTTTTGCTACACCAATCATACGGTGATGCCGGAGGCCATGGAAAGCTGGGATTTGGCGCTCTTGGCGTCGGAATTGCCGGAGATCGCCCGCCTGCTGTGCCAATTGGACGATCTGTTTTGTGCCGAAATGCAGGCGCTGGGCGCAGAGGAGCGGCTGTGGCACCGGGTGCGCCCGCTGCGGGACGGTCGCATTTATATGGCGGATCTGGCCTGCTGGGTGTGTGGCTATGTGAATGGCGTGGCAGCTTTACACACGGAGATTTTGCGCCGTCGGGTGCTGCGGGATTGGGCACAGCTGTACCCGGATAAAATTTTGAACCGCACCAACGGTATTACGCAGCGGCGGTTCTTGGCGCTGTGCAATCCGTCTTTGTCTGCGCTGTTGACCCACCGGTTGGGCAGTAAAAACTGGATCGCCAACTTGTTCCAACTGGAGAAGCTAAAGCCCTATGCGGACAATGGCGAGGTGCTGGCGGCCTTTTGTGAAAACAAGAAAGAAAATAAACGCCGCCTGGCCCGCTGGATGGAGGGTCAGGGGCTGCATTATGACCCGGCGCGTATGCTGGATGTGCAGATCAAGCGCCTGCACGAGTATAAGCGCCAGTTGCTGCATTGTCTGGGTATTTTGGCATTGGCCTTTCAGATTGAGCGAGGGGAGATTACAGAATTTGCGCCCACCACCTTTTTGTTTGCCGCCAAGGCAGCGCCCGGTTATGCGCGTGCCAAGGCCATTATCAAGCTGATTCACGCAGTAGGGGACTATGTGGCACGATCGCCTAAGGCAGCGCCACTTTTACAGGTGCTGTTTGTGCCGGATTACAGCGTAACGGCAGCAGAGCGGATCATTCCCGCTGCGGATGTGTCTGAGCAGATTTCCACCGCCGGTACAGAGGCTTCCGGCACCGGAAATATGAAGTTGATGCTGAACGGCGCAGTGACTTTGGCCACTTATGACGGCGCCAATGTGGAGATTGTGGCAGCCGCCGGAGAAGAAAATAATTATATTTTCGGTGCCCGGGTAGAGGACCTGGATGCTCTGCGCCGGGGCTATGACCCAAAGGCTTTGTATCGCAGTGATCCGCTGCTGCGGCAGTGCCTGGATGCATTGACAGACGGCACATTGTTCGACAGTGGCACCGGCTGTTTTGCGGATTTGAAGCGTAGTCTTTTAGAGCCGGAGGCAGACGGCGTGGCGGATCGATATTTTGTGCTGGGTGACTTTCAGTCCTATGTGCACGCCAAGCTGCAAGTAAACAGCGATTATCTGCGGTCACCTACGGCCTTCGCCCGCAAATGCTGGCTGAATATGTGCAGTGCCGGCGTCTTTTCGGCAGACCGTACCATCGAGGAATATGCCAATGAAATATGGCGAATCGACCCGGTGGAATTGCCGGAATATGCAGAAAATGAGTAAAAGAAAAAGACGGAAATGGCAGTATGGCCTCCAATCGTGTAGTCGATACAAAAAAGCCTACTTGATGAGAAAAATGGATTTTTAGCAGCAAACTGATTTCGCTTTTCAAGCGGAGTCAGTTTTGTTTTTGTTTGAATACGTTGCTTGTTATAGAAGCAGAGCCATTCCGTTGTGAGAATCGAAAAGCACATTTGCCTGAAGCATGGTCATACGGATTGCCTTGCCGTGCAATGCTGTTTGGCTCGGTAACAGACAATCTTTTCGTCGTGTGTTGACGAATATCTTTATTTATATTATAATATAATTTGCATAATAATGATCCGGCGTTGTCGCCGGCAATGACCCGGTGGTGAAAAGATGTTTAAACAGTACTGGAACCGTATTGAAAAACTATGGAGCTTTCGCAGCACTTCGGCGTATTTGGCTCATTTGCGCAAGACCGGTATGCGTATCGGAGAGGGCACAGAAGTGTTTGCCCGGACAACAGATATTTTGATCGACACCACCCGGCCTTGGCTTATTGAGATCGGTCGGAATGTACAGTTAACTGCCGGTGTGAAGATCTTGACCCATGGCTATGACTGGGCGGTATTGAAAGCCAAGTACGGCGATATTTACGGTAGCGCAGGTAAGGTTACCATCGGGGATGATTGCTTTATCGGTATGAACGCATTGATTTTGAAAGGAACGACTATTGGTGATCGGGTGATCGTCGGTGCGGGCAGCGTGGTGGCCGGCGGCACATTTCCGTCAGATTGTGTGATCGCAGGCAATCCGGCAAGGGTCATCTGCACATTAGAGGCGTACCGCGCTAAGCGAGCGGCGGCACAGTTGGCAGAAGCAAAACAACTGGTGACTGAGTATCAAGCGGTGTACGGCCGTGCGCCTGACAAGTCTGTTCTATCTGAGTTCTTTTGGTTGTTTGAAGAACGCGGGCCGCTGCAAGTGCCTGCCTTTGAATCGCAAATGCGCAATATGCGAAATTACGAAGCGTCCATGGAGCGATATTTGCATACAAAACCCCTGTTTAATGGGTATTCTGCGTTTTTTGGACTATTGCTTTTCCGACAAGGAGGAGCAAAACGATGCTTAAACTGTTTTACATAACCAAGAATCCGGCGGTGGCGCGGATTGCGCAGGCGGCCGGAGTGGATCGTATTTTTGTGGATATGGAATACATCGGCAAGGCGCAGCGCCAAGGCGGTATGGATACGGTGCAAAACCACCACACCGTAGAAGATGTGGCTCGGTTGCGGCCGGTGCTGGATCAGGCGGATGCCTGCCGCCGGGAGACGGAGCTGCTGGTACGGGTCAATCCGGTACACCCGGGGTCAAAAGATGAGATCGACCGGGTGGTCGCCGCCGGTGCGGATGTGATCATGCTGCCTATGTGGCAGTCGGTAGAACAGGTGCGGCAATTTATCCGCTGGGTGGACGGTCGCGCCAAGACACTCCTGCTGCTGGAAAATCAGGCGGCGGTGGATTGCCTTGACCGTGTGGTGGCACTGCCCGGAGTAGACGAAATCCATATTGGGTTGAATGACCTGTGTATTTCCCAAGGAAAAAAATTTTTGTTTCAGCCTTTGGCGGACGGTACGGTGGACGCGGTGTGCGCCAAGATCAAAGCGGCGGGTATCCCTTTCGGTTTCGGCGGATTCGGTCGCTTGGGCGGCGGCACATTGCCGGCAGCGTATATTGTAGCGGAGCACTACCGGCTGGGTTCGTCCATGAGTATTCTGTCCCGCGCCTTTTGCAACACGGCGCAGATTACCGATTTGGAGGAGATCAAACGGATCTTTACTTCCGGTGTGGCAGAGCTGCGGCAGTATGAGGCACAGCTGAGCCGGGCGGAGGATGATTTTTTTGCCTTGCAGCATAAGAAACTGCAGGACTGTGTAGAACAAATTGTTGAGGGCATGTAGATGTATCGAGGAGTAAAACGAGCGCTGGATTTTATTACGGCGCTGCTGGCGCTGATCGTTCTTTCGCCGTTGTTGGCGATCACGGCACTGGCGGTGAAGTTGGATTCCAAAGGCCCGGCCATCTTTAAGCAGCAGCGCTTAGGGCTGCACGGCAAGACCTTTTGGATTTATAAATTCCGCTCCATGTGCCAAGGCGCGGAGCACACAGGCACCGGCGTGTACAGCGGCGCAGACGATATGCGTGTGACCCGAGTAGGCAAGCTGCTGCGAGCCACCAGCATTGACGAGTTGCCCCAGCTGGTGAATATTCTAAAGGGCGATATGAGTTTTATCGGCCCTCGCCCGCCGCTGACCTATCATCCTTGGCCGCTGTCGGATTATACATCGGCGCAGTTACATATGTTTGATGTGCGCCCGGGCATTACCGGCTGGGCGCAGGTGCACGGTCGTAAGGATGTGGAGTGGCACCATCGAATTGAGCTGAATTGCTGGTATGTGGACCACATGAGTCTGGCGCTGGATGTGCGTATTCTCTTTGTCACCGCCTTTAAGGTGCTGAAGAATGAGGACAATGTGAACACCGGCGAGACCTTGGCCCGGGATGACGCCCAGACGCAGGAAACGGTGATGAAATAATTTTGCAGTATGGAGAGGTTGCTTTTTTGAAAGGGAAAAATCTATGGAGAATGAAATAAAACAGATGCTAGATAACCATGGTCATTTGCAGGAATATCTGTTTGTGCGTGGTTTTTTGCTAACAGATCGGGATGATTTGGATTTACAGGCGTTTCCGTTCTATGGAAATTGGAAACAGCAACAAATAACGGATTCCTTGTACGCGTACACGCACAAGTGGCAATATGTGCACCACATTACGGTGAATGGCAATACATTTTTCTTGCTGGGTCATGCCTATGATCCGTTTTCCATGAACTATGAAGAGGATAAGATCTTGTCCCATTTGGCGGAGGTTTATACAGCCACCGGCGATTATCAAGATGTGGTGGACGGGATCACCGGGCTTTATGTATTCGGTGCGGTGATCGACGGTGTTTTGCGTTTCCAGATCGATCCCTCTGGTATGCAGTCCGGGTGTTTCGGCGTTTTGCAGGATCATTTTTACCTTTCGTCTCACCCCCAGCTGATCGGTGACCTTTGCCGGTTGCGGATGGATCCGTTTGTTAAAGAACTGACTCGGTATAAGTGGTATTACCGGGTGATGGGACCGTATTTGCCGGCGGATTTAACACCGTTTGCGCAGGTAAAGCGGATTGTGCCGGATATAGAATATACTTATACGAACCAAAAGGTGACGCATCGCCGTTTTTATCCATTACGAAATATATCGGTGTGTAAAGACCAAGCGGATTACGATCAGGTGATTCACCGGGCAGCGGATATACTGAAGAAAAATATGCAGTTGGTGGTACAAAAGTGGGACAAGCCCAGCATTTCCCTTTCCGGGGGAATTGACAGCAATACTACCTTTGCCGCTGCCAACGGCCTTTATGACCGGATCGGCGCGTTTAGTTTTATCTCGGCAGAAAAGGAAACCATCGACGCGGACGCGGCGCAAAAGATCGCCGAAAGATTCCAGGTGCCGTGGAAGTTGTACACCATCCCGGACAGCGCAGATGGGCTGGAAGATTATGATGAGATCGTGCAGATCATTGACCACAACAACGGCTATGTGGCCAAGGGTCGGGACAATGAGTACAGAAAGCGCGTTTATCTGATGCAGAATTTGGACACGGATGTGGAGATCAAATCCTGGACATCCGAGACCATTCGCGCCTACTGGTACAAGCATTACGGTCGAAAATCTTTCCCCAAATTGTCCGCAAAGCTGTTTCGTAACCTGTACAAGATCTTTATTTTTGATCGCAGTTTAGCGCATAAGGTGGATCAAGTCTTTGCTGCGTATATTCAAGCGTTTGAGTATGATAAAATACCGTCTATGTATCCGCCTGCGGATATGCACTATAACGAAGTGACCTGGGGTAGCTGGGGCGGCTTGAATATTTCCGAAATGCGGATCTATGCGGAGTTGACGATCATCTATAACAATCGAAAGTTCCTGGATCTGTTGTTTCGTGTACCGCTGGACAAGCGTATCAGTGATCAGCACCACCTGGATATGAAGAAGTACCTGAACAAAGAATTGTACGATATGCATATTCGTGTTGTCAACATGAAAGAAACTGACTTCCGGGCATTTATGCTGAATGTGATCTTTACGATCAATT
>ERZ1106943.2625-NODE-2625-length-15174-cov-6.591441_pt1 | contig 15174 bp, 12 predicted proteins | sample MGYA00403671_ERZ1106943 | MGnify/ENA primary metagenome ERZ1106943 (study PRJEB35170, sample SAMEA104062427) | human gut metagenome | biome: human gut; feature: human-associated habitat; material: faeces | place: Denmark | collected 2012-06-14 ...
CCGGGTACTCCCGCTTCACGGTATCGGCAATGGCCTGCTCCACCTCGTTCCGGGCTTCCGGAGCGGTGAGGATCAGCCGGTTATCGCAGTAGATGGGGCTCTTGATGCCGCTGGCCCAGGTAAAAGGCTCCTGAGGGCGGAGAAAGACCGCCTTGATCTCCAGCAGACGCCTGGCAACGCGTACATTGATGCTGTCCATAGTTTGTTCTCCTTTATATCAATTTTTCTGTTGATCCAATCGTTTCCGTTTCGCGGCTCAGCCTACGAATTCCGCCACGCAGCGGCGGTAGGCAGCCACGGGGTCCTCCGCCTGGGTGATGGGACGGCCCACCACGATGTAGTCGGAGCCAAGCTCCTTGGCCTTGGCCGGCGTGGTGACCCGCTTCTGGTCGCCCACATCTCCGTCAGCAAAGCGGACGCCGGGGGTCACGGTGAGGAAGTTCTTGCCGCAGCGCTCGTGGACCGCGCCTGCCTCCAGGGGAGAGCACACCACGCCGTCCAGTCCCACGATGGAGGCGATCTCCGCATAGTGCATCACCACTTCGGCAATGGGCTTTTCGATCCACAGCTCTTTTTCCAGCATGTCCTGATCCGTGGAGGTCAGCTGGGTCACAGCGATCAGCAGCGGGCGGGTACCATCCGGACGGGTCAGGCCCGCCAGAGCGGCGGACATCATGGCGCCGGTACCGGCGGCATGGACGTTCACCAGGTCCACATCCAGCGCGGACAGAGCGGCCATAGCCTTTTTCACGGTGTTGGGGATATCATGCAGCTTCAGATCCAGGAAGATCTTGTGGCCCCGGGCCCGGATCTCCCGGACGATGGAAGGGCCTTCGGCGTAGAACAGCTCCATGCCGATCTTCACAAAGGGCTTTTCGCCGGTGAAGCGGTCAAGAAATGCGAGGGTCTTTTCCTTGCTGTCAAAATCCAGTGCGATGATAACGTCCTTACCCATGGTGGGCACCTCCTATGATGTCGTTCAAATCGTTGATGTTGTATTTCTGCATGACGCGGGGCAGATCCTCGACGATGCGGCGGCAGGCGAAGGGGTCGACAAGGTTGGCAGCGCCGACCTCGACCGCCGTTGCGCCGGCGAGCATCAGTTCGATGACGTCCTCGGCGCTCATCACGCCGCCGAGACCGACGATGGGAATGCGCACCGCTTCGTACACCTGCCAGACCATGCGCACCGCAAGCGGGAAGAGTGCGGGGCCGGACATGCCGCCCGTGCTGTTGGCAAGAAGCGGCTTTCTCGCCTTGAGATCAAGGCGCATGCCCATCACGGTGTTGATGAGGCTGATGCCGTCTGCGCCTGCGTCCTCGCAGGCCTTGGCAATGTTTGCAATGCTCGTGACGTTGGGCGAGAGCTTGACGATGACGGGCTTTTTGACGGCGTCTTTGACCGCGCGCGTGACCGACGCGGCGGCTTTGGGATCGGTACCGAAGCTCATGCCGCCGCCGTGGACATTGGGGCACGAAATGTTCACCTCGAGCCAGCCGACCTGCGGGCAGGCGTCGAGTTTCTGGCAGACCTCGACGTATTCATCGAGCGAAAAGCCGCTGACATTCGCCATGACGGGCTTGTGGAAAACACGCGCGAGCTTGGGAAGCTCCTCGGCGATGACCGCGTCTACGCCGGGATTCTGAAGTCCCACGGCGTTGAGCATGCCGCTCTGCATTTCAGCGATGCGCGGCTGGGGATTGCCGAGGCGGGGCTCTCTCGTTGTCCCCTTAAAGGAGAACGTGCCGAGGCAGTTGATATCGTAGAGCTCCGCGAACTCATAGCCGTAACCAAATGTGCCGCTGGCGGGGATGACGGGATTGTCGAGGGGAAGACCGCAGAGCGTGATGTTCGTCGTTACCATTTGAGTTCCTCCCTTCGGAAAACGGGACCTTCGCGGCAGACGCGGCTGGGGCCGTTCGCCGTGTCGATCGTGCAGCCCATGCACGCGCCGAAGCCGCAGCCCATGCGCGCTTCCAGACTGAGCTGACAGGGCTTGTCCGTCTTTGCGCAAAGCGCCTTGAGCATCGGCATCGGCCCGCAGGCGCAGACGGTGTCGAACTGCTCGGGCAGCGCGTCGGTCACAAAGCCGCGCGTGCCGCAGCTGCCGTCCGCTGTTGCGATGACGGTCTGCACGCCGAGCGCCTTGAATTCATTTTCATAGAAGACATCCTCCGCCGTGTTGAAGCCCAGAACGGCGACGGGCGTTTTACCCGCGGCAAGAAGACGTTTGGCAAGGCCGAAGAGCGGGGCGGTGCCGATACCGCCGCCTGAAAGGAGCGTCGTTTCGCCGCAGGCGGCAACGTCAAAGCCGTTGCCGAGACCCGAGAGCGCATCGAGCGCCTGTCCCGGCGTGCAGCGGGAGAGCCAGTCCGTTCCGCCGCCGACGACTTTATAAAGGAGCGTGACGCTCTTTTCGTCCCAATCGCAGATGGAGATGGGCCTGCGCAGGAAGAAACCGGGCAGGCGAAGGTCGAGGAACTGGCCCGGCGCGGTGATGGCCGAGGTGTCACCCGTCAGGAGCAGGCGGTAAACGCCCGGTGCGATAGGGACATTTTCCGCGATGGTGTAAGTCACTTCCTGCAAAGCTTTTCCTCCTTATAAAAAGATCCCGGCCCACGAGGATGTCCAGAGACATCAGCGAGACCGGGAAACAAAAGTATATTTGGGATAGACAGCGGCAGTAATATCATCGGTATCGGCGGAAACGGTCGTTCCGTCCGAAAAAAATACTCCCGCAAAAGAAAAAACAAGGAGCGGGAAGGTATGTGCGTTTTTCAAACGATGGCGCATCATCCTGTCCTCCTTGTCGTGGTTTCGGTGCATTATACGGGATATTCGGGGGAATGTCAAGTGCGGATATTCAGAGAGCGGGAGCGGGAGGAGAAAATATGCACACTTGTCATGAAAACTTGCCGAACGCGCATTTTAGCGGTGAAAAAACGAGGAAAACAGGGTACTGCATTGGTGTAAAGTGCTGTAATTTTTGGGATATCGGTTTGGAAAATCACACGCTTTTCGACGAAATTCCGCGCAGTGCAGGAAAATGTAAAATTATTCGGTTGACAATCTCCGTTCAGGCTCTTATACTGAGGGCAACAAAGTTCCACGAACGGAGAACACAAGACAGATGAAGAGCATTTTCGTTTTTGCATACTATTATTACTTTACTGTGAATCCATAGTAAGGCTAATTTGTGATGCAATAAAAGAGAACTCTTGAAAAAGATGACTTGATGCGGCACAGGTTAGACCTGTGCCGCATTTTTTCGTTCCGTAGACCAATTCACGACCGATTCAAGGAGGATATTATCATGATCGTCGTACTCAAGCATGGAGCAGAACAGGACAAGCGCGAGCAGCTCATCAACTGGCTCAAAAATCAGGGCCTTGGCGTGCACATCTCCGAGGGCGAGTACCAGACCGTGCTGGGCCTGATCGGCGACACGGCGCGCGTCGACATGGACCTGATCGAGAGTTTGAGCATCGTCGACTCCGTCAAGCGCGTGACAGAGCCCTTCAAGTGCTGCAACCGCAAGTTCCATCCCGACGACATGATCGTGCAGGTGGGCGACGTCAAGGTCGGCGGCGGAAACTTCTGCATGATCGCGGGCCCGTGCTCGGTCGAATCCGAAGAGCAGATCGTCGCGGTCGCCAAGGCCGTGAAGGCCTCGGGCGCGAACATGCTGCGCGGCGGCGCATTCAAGCCCCGCACTTCTCCTTATGATTTCCAGGGCCTCAAGGCCGAGGGTATCGAGCTGCTGAAGATCGCCCGTCAGGAGACCGGCCTTCCCATCGTCACCGAGATCATGGGCACGAATTACCTGCCGCTCTTTGAGGATGTGGACGTCATTCAGGTCGGCGCGCGCAATATGCAGAACTTCGACCTGCTGCGCGAGCTCGGCAAGCTGAGAAAGCCCATCCTCTTAAAGCGCGGCCTCGCCAGCACGCTCAAGGAGCTTTTAATGAGCGCGGAGTACATCATGGCCGGCGGCAACGAGCAGGTCATCCTCTGCGAGCGCGGCATTCGCACCTACGACGACTACACGAGAAACACACTCGACCTTGCGGCTGTGCCGATGCTCAAGGAGCTCACGCACCTGCCGGTCATCGTCGACCCCAGCCACGCGACCGGCATTGCGCGCCTCGTGCGCCCGATGGCACTGGCTGCTGCCGCCTGCGGCTCTGACGGCCTCATCATCGAGGTGCACAACGACCCCATTCATGCGCTGTGCGACGGCGCGCAATCCCTGCGCCCCGAGCAGTACGATGACCTCGCCAAGGCTGTGCGCCGCGTGAGAGAGGCGGTGGCAGAATGACCGCCGGCATCGTCGGCCTCGGCCTGATCGGCGGCTCGCTCGCCAAGGCATACCACGAGGCGGGCGAGCGTGTGCTCGCCCACGACATCGACCGCGATGTCTTGTCGTTCGCCGTCATCAGCGGCGCGGTGGACGAGGCGCTGACGGACGAGACGATGGCAGAGTGCGATGTCATCCTGCTGGCCGTCCGACCCGCGGCGGCGGTCGAATGGCTCAAAAATCACGCGGCAAAGATCGACAAGCACACGGTCGTCATCGACTGCTGTGGCACCAAGCGCAAGGTATGCGCGGCGTGCTTCCCAATCGCCGAGCAGTACGGCATTACGTACCTTGGCGGTCACCCGATGGCGGGCACGCAGTTCTCGGGCTTCAAGTACGCCAAGGCGAATCTCTTCGTGGGCGCGCCGATGGTGCTCGTGCCGCCGCGCTTTGACGACATTGAATTACTCAGCCATGTGAAAGACCTGCTCTCGCCCGCGGGCTTTGGCAGTTTCTCCGTCACGACCGCCGAGCAGCACGACGAGATGATCGCCTTCACCTCGCAGCTGGCGCATGTGGCGTCCAACGCCTACATCAAGAGCCCCACGGCGAAAAAGCACAAGGGCTTTTCCGCCGGCAGCTACAAGGATATGACGCGCGTTGCCTGGCTCGCGCCGCACATGTGGGCGGAGCTCTTCATGGAAAACAAGGAATTCCTGCTCAAGGAGATCGACTGCTACATCGAGCACCTGAGCGAATACAAGACCGCCATGGAAAATGACGACGAAGAGACCCTTATCCGACTTCTGGACGAGGGCAAGAAGAGAAAGGAAGAGGTGGACGGCTGATGCGAAGCATCCATATCAAGGCCTCGCGCGAATACGACGTGCTGGTCGAGCGCGGACTTTTGGACCGCGCGGGCGAGCTTCTCAGGGAGGTCAGCGCCCCCGGCATGGCCGCCATCGTGTCGGACGACACGGTCTACGCGCTCTACGGCGAGCGCACGGTCAAGGCCCTTGAAAAGGCGGGCTACCGTGTGCACTCTTTCACATTCCCCGCGGGCGAGGGGAGCAAGAACCTCTCGACCTACGCCGATGTGCTGCACTTCCTCGGTGAGCACCGCTTCAGCCGCAGCGACGTGGTCGTTGCGCTCGGCGGCGGCGTGGTGGGCGACCTCGCGGGCTTTGCCGCGGCGACGTATCAGCGCGGCATGGGCTTTGCCCAGATCCCGACGACGCTGCTGGCCGCGGTCGATTCGTCCGTCGGCGGCAAGACCGCCGTCGACCTGCCCACGGGCAAGAATCAGGCGGGCAGCTTCTATCAGCCCTGCATCGTGATCTGCGATCCCAACACGCTCGAAACGCTGCCCGAGGAGCAGTACCGCTGCGGCTGCGCCGAGATCATCAAGTATTCGATGCTCGGCAATGCAGCGTTCTTTGAAGAACTCTACAAAACGCCCGTGCGTGAGCAGTACGAGCACGTCATCGAGGTCTGCGTGCAGATGAAGCGCGACATCGTCGGCGCGGACGAGTACGACCTCGGCCGCCGCCGCACGCTGAACTTGGGCCACACGTTTGGTCACGCGGTGGAGCAGTGCAGCGATTTTTCTCTTCTGCACGGCGAGGCGGTCGCCATCGGCATGGCGACGGTCACGCGCGCGGCAGTCAAGCGCGGCATTTGCGGCGAAGAGACGCTGGCGCGCCTGCTCGACATTCTGCACCGCTATGGTCTGCCGACCGAGACGGGCTACGAACTCGACAAGCTCTATGAGGCCGAGCTCGTCGACAAGAAGATTTCCGGCGGCAAGATGCACCTCATCGTGCCGGAAAAGATCGGTCAGGTGCGCATGGAGACGATCCCCGTCGAAGCCCTGCGCGACTGGATGCAGGATGGTGGCATCCGATGAAGAGAACCATCATACCCGGCGCGCGCACGGGACGTGTGCGCATCCCGGCATCCAAATCGCAGGCGCACCGGCTGCTGATCTGCGCGGCGCTCGGCGAGGAGAAGACCGAGGTCGTCTGCGACGGCATTTCCGCCGATATCGCGGCCACGGCGAAGTGCCTGAGCGCGCTCGGCGCGAAAATTGAAGAAATGGAGACGGGCTTTCTCGTCTCTCCGATCAAAAAAGTGCCCGAGGGGCGCTGCGACCTCTACTGCGGCGAGAGCGGGTCGACGCTGCGCTTCCTGCTGCCCATCGCCGGCGCGCTCGGCGCGCAGGCGGTATTCCACCGCGAGGGGCGGCTGCCCCAGCGCCCGCTCGCCCCGCTGGATAGCGTTTTAAAAGAGCATGGCATGACGCTCCGCGAGGACGGCGACCTGCTGTATTGCAGTGGACAGCTGATCGGGGGAAACTATACGATCGCAGGCAATGTGTCCTCTCAATATATTTCGGGCCTTCTCATGGCGCTGCCGCTGCTGATCAGAGACAGTCTTCTTATGGTGTCCGGCCCGCTGGAATCCGCGGCTTACGTCGCCATGACGGAGGATGCACTTCAGCTTTCCAAGCTGACCATCCCCAAAATGGGGGCGATGTGGGCGATTCCCGGTCAGCAGAGATGTCATCTGCCGAAGCGCACGGTCGTCGAGGGCGACTGGTCGAACACGGCGTTCTTCCTCTGCATGGGTGCGCTGTCGAAAGAGGGCGTGACCGTCGAGGGGCTGAATTTGCAGTCCTCGCAGGGCGACCGCGGCGTGCTGGACGTTTTGCGCCGGTTCGGCGCGGAGGTCACCGAGCACGGAGACGCCGTGACGGTCAGGCGCGGCACGCTGCATGGCGTGATGATCGACGCCGCGCCCATCCCCGACCTCATCCCCGTGCTGAGTGTCGTTGCGTCGGTCGCAGAGGGGGAGACGCGAGTCGAAAACGCCTACCGGCTGCGGCTCAAGGAGTCCGACCGCCTCAAGAGCACGGCGAATCTCCTGCGCGCGCTCGGCGGACAAGTCGAAGAGAAAGAAGACGGCCTTGTCATCACGGGCGTTCCCGCGCTGCACGGCGGAGCGGTCGAAACGCAGAACGACCATCGCCTCGCGATGTCTGCCGCCACGGCGGCCTGCGCCGCGACGGGCGAGATCACAGTCGACAACGACGGCTGCGTGGCAAAGTCCTATCCCCGCTTTTGGGAGGATTTTAGCAGCTTGAAAGGAGAAGGTTTATGAGCAGCACCTACGGCGAAAATCTGCATTTGACCATCTTCGGCCAGTCGCATTCCCCTGCCATCGGCGTGACGGTCGAGGGCATCCCCGCGGGCGAGAAAGTTGATCTGGACGAGCTCCAGCGCTTTCTGGATCGCCGTGCGCCGGGCAAAAACGTCTGGTCGACGCCGCGCAAGGAGGCCGACGCGCCGGAGATCCTCTCCGGCCTTGTGAACGGCTATACCTGCGGCGCGCCGCTCACGGCCATCATCCGCAATACGAACACCCGCTCGCAGGATTACGCGAATCTTGCTGTCACGCCGCGCCCCGGTCACGCGGACTACACCGCCGAGGTCAAATACGGCGGCTATCAGGACCGCGCGGGCGGCGGACACTTTTCAGGCCGCTTGACCGCGCCGCTGTGTATCGTGGGCGGCATCTGCCTGCAAATTCTCGCGCGCGAGGGCATCACGCTTGTGAGCCGCATCGCTTCCATCGCGGGCATTACTGACGAAGGTGAGCTGACAGGCTCGCTTGCAGGCAAGGAGTTCCCCATCGTCAGCGATGCGCGCGGCGAGGAGATGCGCGCAGCCATCGCGGCGGCGCGCGAAGAGGGCGACAGCGTCGGCGGCGTCATCGAATGCGCGGTTTTCGGCGCGCCCGCGGGCCTTGGCGACCCGATGTTCGGCGGCATGGAAAATCGCATTGCCTCGGCGGTTTTCGGCATTCCCGCGGTCAAGGGCATCGAGTTCGGCGCGGGCTTTGGCGTGGCGAGCCTTCGCGGCAGCGAGGATAACGACGCCTTTACGGTCGAAAACGGCAAGATCGTCACCGAGACGAACCACTGCGGCGGCATTCTTGGCGGTATCACGAACGGCATGCCCATCGTGTTCCGCGCGGCGTTCAAGCCGACGCCATCCATCGCGCGCGAGCAGCAGAGCGTCAATTTACAGACGATGGTGCTGGAAAAGATGGCCGTCACGGGCCGCCACGACCCGTGCATCGTGCCGCGCGCCGTGCCCTGTGTGGAGGCGGCGGCCGCCATCGCGGTCTATGACGCGTATCTGTCGCGCAAAAAGGAAATGAGGTAAGGGAACATGGACTTAAACGACTATCGAAAAGAGATCGACAGCATCGACGATCAGCTCATCGCGCTCTTTGCCCAGCGCATGGAGACCGCTGAAAAGATCGCGGAATATAAAAAGGCCAACGGCCTGCGCGTGCTCGATGCGCGCCGCGAGAAGGAGAAAATGCGCGAGATTCTGGACAAAACGCCGGACGACCTGCGCGAATACGTCTCCTCGCTCTACTCCCTCATTTTCGAGCTGAGCCGCAGCCGCCAGAGCTGTCTTCTCGGCACGAAGGGTGATCTGCCCGCGAAAATTGCCGAGGCCATCGAAAAGACGCCGCAGCTCTTTCCCGAGGACGCCGCCGTCGCCTGTCAGGGCGTGGAGGGCGCGTATTCCGAGCAGGCGTGCGAAAGGCTCTTCAAGCGCCCGAGCACGTTCTTTTTCAGTTCCTTCGAGGCGGTGTTCTCCGCCATTGAAAAGGGCCTCTGCCTCTACGGCGTGCTGCCGCTGGAAAACAGCACGGCGGGCAGCGTGAACGCGGTCTACGACTTGATGACGCAGCACAACTTCCGCATCGTGCGCTCGGTTCGCATCAAGGTTGACCATAATCTTCTCGCCAATCCCGGCGCGAAGCTTGAAAACATCCGTGAGATCTACTCACATGAACAGGCCATCAGCCAGTGCGCACACTTTTTACAGGGGCTTCCCAATGTGAAGGTCATCCGCTGCGAAAATACCGCGGTGGCGGCGCGCATGGTGGCCGAGTCCGGCCGCGACGATGTGGCGGCGCTGTCGTCCCGCGCATGCAGAGAGCTCTACGGCCTTGACTGCCTCGCCGCCTCTGTGCAGGATCAGGGCAATAACTTCACGCGCTTCATCTGCATTGCGAAAAACCTCGAAATTTACCCCGGTGCAGACCGCACGAGCCTGATGATGGTGCTGCCGCACCACCCCGGCTCGCTCTACAAGGTGCTATCGCGCTTCAACGCGCTCGGCGTCAACATGAACAAGCTCGAGAGCCGCCCGATGCCGGACCGCAACTTCGAGTTCATGTTTTACTTCGATCTTGAGACCTCGGTCTACGCCCCGCAGTTCACCCGGCTCATGGGCGAGATGCCGGAGCTGTGCGAGGAGTTCACGTATCTTGGCTCTTACAGTGAGGTGGTTTGAATGAAGCGCTGCGGATTACTCGGTGAAAAGCTCGGCCACAGCTATTCGCCCGCTATCCACGCGGAGCTGGCGGACTATGAATACCGGCTCTATGAGGTCGCGCCCGAAAAGCTCGGCGAATTTCTGACGGGCGGCGGCTTTGACGGCATGAACGTCACCATTCCCTATAAAAAGGCCGTCATCCCGTACTGCGCAGAGCTTTCACCCATTGCGCAAAAACTCCAGAGTGTGAACGTGCTGGTCAGGCGCGAGGATGGCACGCTGTACGGCGACAACGCCGATGCCTACGGCTTTGCCGGTATGGTCAGGGCGAGCGGCATTCAGATCGATGGCAAAAAGACGCTCGTGCTCGGCTCCGGCGGCGCCTCCTCGACGGTCTGTGCCGTGCTCGAGGAGATGGGCGCGCGCAGCGTGACCATCATCTCCCGCAAGGGGGAGGACAACTACAACAATCTGGATCGTCACGCGGATGCGGAGGTCATCGTGAACACCACGCCCGTCGGCATGTACCCGAACTGCGGCGTGTCGCCCGTCGACCTGTCGCTCTTCCCGAAGCTCGAGGGTGTGCTCGATATCGTCTACAACCCCGCGCGTACAGCGCTTGTCTTGCAGGCGGAAAAGCTCGGCATTCCGTATATGAGCGGGCTCTACATGCTCGTCGCGCAGGCCAAGCGCACGGCGGAGGTCTTTGAAAACCGCGACATCCCCGACAGCGAGACCGAGCGCATCTGGAAAAAGCTGAGCCTTGAGATGCAGAACATCGTGCTCGTCGGCATGCCCGGCAGCGGCAAGAGCACCGTTGCCGCGCGCCTTGCTGAGAAGCTTGACCGCATCGCGCTTGACAGCGACGCCGAGATCGAAGAGAAAAACGGTATGAGCTGTGCCCAGCTCATCGAAAAGCACGGCGAGGCGGAATTCCGAGAGCTCGAGAGCGAGGCCATTGCCGCGCTCGGCAAGCGCTCGGGCGCGGTCATCGCTACGGGCGGCGGCTGCGTGACGAGAGAGGAAAACTACGATCTTCTGCACCAGAACGGCATCATTTTCTGGTTGAAGCGTGATATCGACCAGCTGCCGCGCGAGGGGAGACCTCTTTCCGCGGGCGACCTTGCGGCGATGTACGACAGGCGCAAGGCCTGCTACGAAAGATTTGCCGACCACATCGTCGACAACAACGGCACAGTGGAAGATACCGTGCAGGCAATTTTGGATTGCCTGAAATAAAGGACAAAAACATCCCGCCGCAATTTGCGGCGGGATGGTTTTGCGCGATGGCGGCGGCTACGGCAGGGGATGGCGGGCTCGCTTTGCAAGCGCTTCGTCATAGCAGTGCGCGCAGCGCCGCCAGTCGATCACCTGCACACGCAGGGCGAGGGACTCCTCGCTGCACGGCACCATCGGCGCGGTCAGGTCGAGCAGCACCGCGCCGAACGCGATGTCGGGGTCCTTCGTGCCGGTGAGCCGGAGTGAGCCGTCCGCCATCAGCGAGAGCAGGACGCGACCGCCGCAGCCGCGGCGCAGCGCATGTGTGAGCACGCGCTCAAAGTCCTCCCGCTCGCCGAAATCGCGCAAGATCGCGGCCTCAAATGTATTCAAAACAGACCACCTCGCCACAAGGTATGCAAAAAGTCCATCAGACAGCACAAAAAAGCGGAAAGTCCTGTGACTTTCCGCTTTTCATTTCAATTTGGACTAACTTAGATGTGGACGACCTTCAGCTCGCTCGCCTCGAAGAGACCGAGGCGCTTGCCGACGTTGACATATACCTGCGGGTCGCCGCTCGTGCAGATGACGAACTTGCCCTTTTTCTGCGGGTTGAGCGCGTTCTGCTCGGTGAGGTATGCCTTGACGGCGTTTGCCTGCTCGAGCGCGGGGTTGATGAGGTGCATTTCGGGATAGCACTCGTGGAAGTTCTCTTCCACGATGGGATAGTGCGTGCAGCCGAGGATCAGGTTTTCGACCTTTTCGCGCGCGAGAATGTTGTCGACCTGCGTACGGATCTCGGTGTTAATGTCGTGCTGGTTGAAGTCGCCGCGGTCAACGAGTGCCGCGAGCAGGGGAGAGCCCTTGCCGACGACCTTGCACTCGGGATCACCCTCATGGATGAGCTCGGCGTACTTGCCGGAGGCAACAGTGAACTCCGTCGCGATGAGGCCGACGCTCTTGAGATGCTCGCGCAGGACGTATTTGGCAGCTTCTTCCACGATGCTGACGATCTTGTAGTCGAAGCAGGGGCGCAGGCGGTCGGCCATGGTGGAGATGGTGTTGCAGGCGATGGCAGTGCACTTGACACCGTTGTCGCCGAGGAACTGGAGCATGTGGCTGCTCAACTCGAAGATCTGGTCAGAGGTCTTGTTGCCGTAGGGGCAGTTGGCACTGTCGCCAAAATAGATGATATCTTCGCCGGGGAGAATGCGCTGTAATTCGCGCACGACGGTGAGACCGCCGATGCCGCTGTCCATCACGCCGATGGGGTTGCCTGCGTTCAACATGGTTGAAAGCCTCCTTTTTTTGTCTATAAATATTGTACCACGCGCACACAAAAATGCAAGGGATAAATCATTTTTGCTGTTTGTAACAAATCTTGGGAAAAGGATTGCAATTTTGCCCTCACCTGATAAAATAATATCTGGTGAGAGTTGGGTATTTTACAGCCCGAAACCTGCGCCGCGCGGCGGCATAATACAGAAGAAGAGGTTTGAAACGCTTATGACGATTTTCAACTTGATCACCCTCTTTGGCGGTCTGGCGCTGTTCCTGTACGGCATGCGCCTGATGGGCGACGGACTGAAAAAAGGTTCGTCCGATGCCTTCAAGCGCGCGATGGAAAAGGTGACGAACAATCCGCTCGTCGGCTTTCTGCTGGGCCTTGTGGTCACGGCGGTCATCCAGAGCTCTACGGCGACGATCGTGCTGACGTCGGGCCTTGTCGGCGCGGGCGTGATGTCGCTGCACCAGTCGATCGGCGTCATTCTGGGCGCGAATGTCGGTACGACGATCACGGGCCAGATCATTCGCCTTCTCGACGTGAACGCATCGGAGACATCGCTGCTCAATTTCTTCAAGCCCTCGACGCTCGCGCCCCTTGCGGCGATTATCGGCATCCTCTTTCTAATGGCGGTCAAGACCCGCCAGTCCGATACCATCGGCTCGATCGCGATGGGCTTCGGCATCCTCTTCACCGGCCTTCTCAGCATGACCGCGGCGGTGAGCCCGCTGTCGGAATCTGAGACGTTTGCCAACATGTTCTACCAGCTCTCCGGTAAGCCGGTGCTCGGCTTCCTGCTCGGCGCGGGCGTTGCATTCCTGCTGCAGAGTTCGTCGGCGACCATCGGTATTTTGCAGGCCATTGCCACGACCGGCGCGCTGACGTTCTCGTCCGTTTACGCCATCATCATCGGCGTCAACATCGGCGACTGTGTGACGACGGCCATCGTCTGCTCCATCGGCTCGAAGGCCGATGCCAAGCGCACGGGCGTGATCCATATCCTCTTCAACATCGCCGGTTCGATCCTCGTGATCGTGGGGCTGATGCTGCTGCACTCGTTCGGTGTGCTCGATGCCCTGTGGGACGAGGCGCTTTCCTCCGGCGGCATCGCGAATGTGCACACGGTGTTCCGTCTTGTTTCGGCCATCGTGCTGCTGCCGGTGTGCGGCCAGTTTGAAAAGCTCTCGCGCAAGCTCGTCAAGGACGATGTGCGCCTTGGTGAAAATGTCGACCACGAGCTTTCGCTGCTCGATGAAAAGTTCTTCACCTCTCCCGCCATCGCGCTCTCGGGCGCGGGTGAGGCCATCACCACCATGGCGCGCCTTGCGCGCACAGGCGTGATGAGCGCGATGGGCGTGCTCGAGCAGTACGACGCCCACACGATCGAGGTCATCAACGAGAACGAGGAGCACATCGACAAGCTCGCCGACCATGTGGACAACTACCTCATCCGCCTGTCGCCGCACATGCCGAGCGGACACGGAAGCGACATGCTCAACTACTATATCCAGTGCTTCGGCGAGTTTGAGCGTATCGGCGACCACGCCGTGAACCTGACGGAAAATGCGCAGGAGTTCCTTGACCGCAGCGCGAGCCTGTCGCCCACGGCACATCAGGAACTCATGGTGCTGCGCGAGGTGCTCGGCGAGATTTTAGATTACACCTACAAGGCCTTTGCCGCCACGGACTACGAGGCCGCGCGCCACATCGAGCCGGTCGAGGAGGTCGTGGACGACCTTGTCGCCACGCTGCGCGCCAATCACATCCGCCGCGTGCGCGACGGGCAGTGCACGGTGTACGCGGGCCTCACGTTTCTCGATATCCTCGTCAATGTGGAGCGCATCGCCGACCAGTGCTCGAATGTCGGCGTTTTCACGCTCTCGATGTTCGATGAGCACATCATGAACAACCACCACGACTATATTCAGGCGCTGCACCAGGGCAAAGACCCGGTCTTCAACCGCGCCTATCAGGAGGCGCACGACAAGTATTTCGGCGAGCTCAAGCGCATCGAGCGCAGCAAGTGAGCCGCGCCAGATATGCGCGCCCCTGATTTAATGGAAAATAACGATCAATGCGACTTTTGTGCGCCGCGGCTTGCGTTTGCCGCGGCGCTTTGCTATAATGCAGTGCATAATAGCAGCGTGATTCTCTGCAAAGGAGCATGAAAATATGAAAGCGATTCTTGATGAAATGCTCGCGGCCCTTTCGCGCGGCGAGCGGGTGGTATTGTGCAGCATTCTGGCGTCTTCGGGCTCTGTGCCGCGCGGCGCGGGCGCGAAGATGGCCGTCTTTGAAGATGACCGCGTGCTCGGCACGATTGGCGGCGGCGCAGTGGAGCGGCTGAGCATCCAGCGCGCGCAGGACGCGCTCAAAAACGGTGGCAGCAACGAGCTCAAGTCCTACAACCTGCACCCGAGTGAAGTGGCCAGCACGGGCATGATCTGCGGCGGCGCGGTGACGGTCTACTTCCAGTTTTTCGCGCCCGAGCAGACTGCGGACGTCGCGGTGCTCAAGCGCTGGCGCGAAATGCTCGATAAAGACGTCGACCTCTGGCTGCTGTTGTCTCTTGACGGCAACGGCGTGAACGAGTTCCACGTTGTCACGCGCGAGGAGATCCCGCAGGACAAGGTGGACTACTTTTCCGCCAAGGCCGTGTGGAAAGACGGCATTTATGTCGAGCCGCTGTGCCACGCGGGCAGCGTGTATATCTTCGGCGGCGGCCATGTGGGCCGCGCGCTCGTGCCGGTGCTGGCGACGGTGGGCTTCCGCGTGGTGATGTACGACAACCGCGAGGAGCTTGCGAAGAAAGAAAACTATCCCATGGCGAGCGAGGTCATCTTCGGCAGCTTTTCCGATATTTCCGGTAAGGTGGCGCTCACGGCGAACGACTATGCCGTCGTGATGACGCCGGGCCATCAGGCGGACTATGAGATCCTCTCCCAGGTGCTGGGGAGCGATGCGACCTATATCGGCTGCATCGGCAGCCGCACAAAGGTCGCCAAGACGCGTGAGC
>ERZ1106943.2632-NODE-2632-length-15156-cov-5.473081_pt1 | contig 15156 bp, 17 predicted proteins | sample MGYA00403671_ERZ1106943 | MGnify/ENA primary metagenome ERZ1106943 (study PRJEB35170, sample SAMEA104062427) | human gut metagenome | biome: human gut; feature: human-associated habitat; material: faeces | place: Denmark | collected 2012-06-14 ...
GTTCAGCTTTCCGTAGGGCTCCTTTTTTGTTTTTTTGCCCGTTTCGCTGAATAGCGGAAAGGGCATACATGCGCAGATGGGCTGAGAGCATAGCAAAGTATCCGTAATCTCCTCGTTTCTTTTTTGCTCAAGAAACGAAAAAAGGAGATTACAAAAATGGCATGGATCAATGGCTTTGAAAGAAAAAGATTCGATGAGGAACAGAAACGTCTCGCAGAAGAATATCGTATCGCAGGTATGACAAACGAACAGATTGAACAAATGTATCAATTTGATCTTGAGACATTTAACAGTAGACGTAGATTTGCCGAGCATACACAACAATTTCCAGAATGTGTTTTGGATGAGAGCAGCGATGATAAGTCGCCGCTTTTTGAAAAGTATCTTACACAGCTTTCTATTGAAGCTGAGAAACCTTTTGCAAATGATCGATATGGATGGATTGAAAGTATCGATAATCCAAATCTTGCAAAAGCAATGAAATCGTTGTCGATCGAAGAAATTGAGTTGATTACTTTATTTGTGTTTGAGGAATATACGCAGACCGAAATTGCAAAAATCATGGGACTCAATCAGAGTACGATTTGTAGACGTCTTGAAGCAAAGAAAAAATTCTTAAAAAATTTTTTGAAACACGCATAATTCATGTCGTTTTATCGGCTACCACATGAGGGGATTCCCCTCACTGAACCTTGAAAAGTGAATACCAGCAACGCGGATCACACCGCAGGTTGGGAAACGCGCACGGCGCGCGCGAGGACCCGGAAACAAGCTTCCGGCGAGCGAGAAACGCGCCGTGGGCAGCCTTGGCAGGCTGCATCATGCCGCCCAACCTGTTTGGACACACAACGTCTAGCCTGCACGTAAGACAGGCTGCCATGCGCTGGGGTTGAAAGCAGTAAAGACCCCAGTCACAGGCTGTGAGAGCTGCCAAGCTCTGTCCGCGCTGTTCCCCATCGCCGGGGCGCGAGCTGCAAATACGGCGGAACAAACTTTTCAAGATAGGATGAAAGAATCATGATCAACGAACTTACCAGAAAAAACGCACATACCGAACTCGACCACATCTTCAAAACCATTCTACCTGCGCACGGCATGACAGAGCGGCCGGAGCAGATCCGTCTCAGCCACACCATGCTGGACGCCATGTTTGAAAACCGCATTGCACTGAGCGACGCCGGGACCGGTATTGGAAAGACCTATGCGTACTTAACCGCTGCCATCGTGTACAGCCACAGCAGGCTGGTAGACGGGCTTCCGTTCCAGCCGGTCATCATTGCAACCTCCAGCATCGCCCTCCAGAACGCCATTGTGCGGGAGTATCTGCCGTTCCTGTCGGATGCGCTGTCGGACGATCCGCATATCACAACACCCATTCTTGCCGCCTTGCGCAAGGGCAAGAGTCACTATGTCTGTGACGAGCGGCTGCGCCAGCACCTGCAGCAGCGCCCGAACGGGAAAAACGTCATGCAGAAGAAAGAACTTTATTCCCTGCGGGATGTTCTGGATCTGGATGAAACACAGAAACTCAGCAGCTTTGACCGCGAGCGTGTCTGCGTTCCGCAGTTTTGTGACTGCAAACACCCGGACTGCCGCTATCGCCGGCATCTAACCGAATGCGGGCAGAAACGTTACCTGTTTCAGATCTGCAACCAGAATCTCTGGCTGGCAGACTGTATGCACCGGGAAAACGGCTTGAGGCCCATCCTCCCGGATGCCTGCACGGTCATTGTGGATGAAGCACACAAGCTGCCGGAAACAGCGCGGGAGATGTTTGGAACGACCTTAACGGCCGGAGAGATCCGCAGCGCAGTTGTCCAGCTGAAGCAGGACGGATACGCGCTGGCAGCAGACCGGCTGTTTTCGGCTTCTTCTATGCTTCTGCAAAAGATGGCAGAGCTGTCGCCGGAGTATCCTGTTGAGCTGCTCCATGATGATCTCAGCAGAGTCCTTTCTACGCTGTTTTTGATTGGCAGGAAGCTGTCCACGTTTCTGGAACCCGCCACCAAGCGGGCGCTGGAGCAGCTCACCGATAAAGTCGTGCTGTTTCTTCGCCCCAAGACAGACGCCATCCGCTACACCGCAGAGGATGACGACGGCAAGCTCATGCTGTGCAGTGTCCCGGCAGACATCACATCCAGAATGCAGCACACGGTCTGGAGCAAACAGATCCCACTCCTACTTACCTCCGGAACGCTTGCCATTGGCAGCAGCTTTCGCCGGTTTCAGGACGAATGCGGACTGTCTGGCAATCCAAGAGTCACAGAAGCGGTTGCCGTATCTCCCTTTGACTACGCCGCAAATTGCCGCCTGTTTTTTCCGCAGCGACCGCCTCGTTTTTCAGAGGACGAGCGGTATCCCCAAACTGTTGCCCGGCAGATTCTATGCCTGCTGCAAGCCGCGAACGGACACGCCCTTGTTCTTTTCACCTCTTACAAGGATATGTCCACTGTCTGTGAATGTCTCTACCGGCTCAAAAGCGGCATCCCAATCTTCGTCATGCGCAGGAACCACCCACAGATCCTGCGGCAATTCAAGAGCACCCCCGGAGCCGTCCTCTTGGCAACCGGCGCTGCGTGGGAAGGCATGGACTTTCCCGGCGACTGTGTGTCGCTGCTCATCATTCCCCGGCTGCCGTTTGCATTCCCGGACGCCATCCACGAGCATGAAAAGAGAAACTATCCCGCCCTGCGTGACTTCATCCGGAGCGTCATCGTGCCGGAAATGCAGATCAAGCTCAAGCAGGGCTTTGGACGCGCCATCCGCACGGAAACGGACACCTGCGTGGTTGCCATCTTGGATGAGCGATGCAGCGCCAGAGGCCGCTACCGGCAGGATGTTCTGAATGCGCTGCCGGAAATGCCGATCTTGACAGAGGTATCCGATATCCGACAATTTCTCTGCGCGGTCAAGCCGCAGAGCTATTTTGAAGCCGCAGCCTAAAAGCATCATGTAAAAACGAAAAGGAGAAGCATCATGTATAAACGGAAAACAAAGCTCAGCCCCATTCACCTCAGCCTCATTGCGCTTGCCATTCTCGTGGTCATTGCTGTAATTGTCACATTCGCCGTCAGGAACGACGAACCAAAAGAACCTGCCGTGCAGAGCGGCATTATCTATGACGATTCTGCCATTGAAGGCGGTTGGGAGACGCTCTCGCAGGAGGAAATCGAGCAGCGCCTCAACGACAAGGTGCAGGCTGGCATGATCAACATCAGCTGCAACACCGCACCGTATTTTAAGGACGGCAAGAGTGAAGGCAACGTCATGCTGGTCAATGAGCTGAACAATCTCTATCCACAGAAAGTGGAGTTCTATCGCAATGACACGGGCGAAAAGATCTACGAGTCCAAGGCCATTGCGGTCGGCAGCAAGATCGAGCGCGCAAAGCTCGACGTGGAGTTGCCTGCGGGCGAGTACGAATGTACCGCCTACTTTTCCAACTTAGATCCTGACTCCGGCGCAACGCTTGGTGTTGCCGGGGCCATTATCACAATCACCATCCAAAACTAACACAATGTAAAGGAGAACTCACTATGAAGAACATGAAGAAACTCGTATCCCTGCTCCTCGCTGTCTGCCTCATGGCAAGTCTCGCCATCGGCGCATCCGCTGCCGAACCCACCACGGTAGACGTCTCCGGCGGCACCGGTACCTCCAGCGTCAGCCTGTCTTCCACCTCGGACGGTACCCTCGACGGCGATCCCGCTGCGACGAAGATGAATGTTGTGATCCCGACCATCCTCCCCATCGCAGTCGGCACGGACGGCACAGTCACGACGGCCACCGACATCCGCATCACCAACAATTCCTTTGGTGCGGTCAAGGTTGACAACGTCAAGGTCGAAGCCGGTACCGGCTGGAAGCTGACCGCGTTCGGCAGCAAGGACAGCCTTGCCAAGGTCAAGGTGGACAGCAACATGATCGGCTTCAAGCTCGCGCTTGGCGGCGGCGCGGAGCAGCTCACCAATGCGGAGAATGCGGCTTCCCAGACCCTCATCGACGGTGCCATCGAAGGCTGCTATATGTCCGGCAACGGCGACCAGAGCGCAAACTCCATCGGCATCGCGTATGACGCCATCGTCAGCCCGGTCTCCGAAGCTGTCGTCAACGCTTCCGTTGCGTCCGTTCTGTTCGTGATCTGCTGGGATGCGGTCTAAGCCGCACCCATCCATCGCCGGGGGAACCTGCTTCCCCCGGCAGCTTTTATCTTGTAGGAGGGATTCACTTTGAAAACAAAACGAATTCTTGCGCTGTTTCTGGCTGTCGTGACCTGCCTGTCTCTTGCCGTTTCCGCATCTGCGGCAAGCATTTCAGATTTCAAGGATGTGGACACCAAAGCGTGGTACGCCGAAGCCGTGTCTGCGGCTGTAGATAACGGCTTGCTTTACGGCAAATCCAAGACGCAGCTTGACCCCAACGGGCTGCTGACCCGTGCAGAAATGGCGGCTATTACAAACCGTTCCTTTGGCTGTTACAAAACAGCGGACATTTCTGCGTACAAGGACGTTGCAAAATCCAAGTGGTACTACAAAGATGTAGCCCTCGCCGTCCAGATGGGGACGTATAACGGTGTCTCCTCCACCAGCATGCAGCCGGATCGGGCAATCACTCGTCAGGAGGCCATTGCAGTTGTGGCAAGAGCTTTGCAGCTTAATTTGGATGATTACACCAAGACGGATCTGTCCAAGTTTGCGGATGCGAAGGATGTTTCCACATGGGCGCTGCCGTACATGAAAGCAATGGTCGCAGCCGGTTATGTGCATGGCCGCACGCAGGGGCTTGTCCCGCAGGCCAACATCACAAGAGCAGAATTTGCGCAGCTCTATTTCAACATCATCCAGTCCTATATCACTAAGAACGGCAGCTATACGAAGGACTACAAGGGCAATCTGCTTGTCCGCACGAAAGATGTCGAACTGAAGGACATGTCCATTGATGGTGATCTCATCATCGGCAACGGCGTCGCAGACGGCAAGGTCACGCTGTCCAACGTAAAAATCTCCGGCCGCCTTGTCGTGTGGGGTGGCGGCACAGCGGCGGTCTATTGTAACGACGGCACAACAGCGGCCGAAGTCATTGCCTGTCGTGTGGACGGACCGGTCAAGGTCATTTTTGACCGCGAATCGACGCTGCTGGTCTACGACAAAATCAAAACCCGCATCACAGAGCGCGCAGGCAAATTCCCGGAAACGGAGATCGTGTTTTACGCAATGGATGACCTCCTGAACGCGCAGCGCGACCTCAATAAGATGGTAGACGAAAATCTCATTCAGGCAGAGATCCCCGCGCATCTGTACGCCATCGTCGGAGAGCAGACGGTATCTGCCATACTGAAAAATAACAGCAAAACAGACACCTATACCATCGAGATCCGCAGAGATTCCGACGGCAGCCTCATTGCAGATTCCATCACCCTTGCAGCGGGCGCGTCGGTCAGCTCCATCACGCTGAAAGAAGCGCCGGAATACGGCAACGCCGCCTGCACCGCGACGATCACGGCCACCCGTGATGGCAAGACGGTCGGCACACTGGAGGTCAAGACTGCCCTGCATGCTGCGTACCTGTGGCCGAAGGAGGTAATGTCAAAATGAGAACAAAGAAATTGTTTTCTCTCCTGCTGGCTGTTCTGATGCTCTGCTCGCTGTCGGTTTCTGCCTTTGCAGCAGAAACCGCGCAGGCCAGCGTTCCGGTAGTGCTGACGGTTGTGAATTCTGTTTCGCCTATCTCTGTCAGCGTCCCCGCCTGCCTGCCGGTCACGGTTTTGGACGGCTATGTTGTAACGGCATCCAACGCCGTCATTGAAAACCGCGCACAGAGCGGTGCGGTGCAGGTTGTTGCCGTCGATGTGCAGCCCGGCGCGTTTGCCATTGGCGATTTTGAGAACTTCGGCAGCGAAGCCGGAAAGATCGCGTTCAGCATCAACGGCTGCAAGACGGTCAAGGAAGGCAAACTGACGCTGGCTGACGGCGCGTTCCCGGTCATTGACGCAGGGAAAAACCTGCGGATCGCATACACGGCGAAGGTCGCGGCAGCTGAAAAGGTGGAGAAAGTGAACGCCGCGACGCTGATCTTCACCATCGCGCCTGCAACCGGCAATTCGTAAAGGAGGGAGGAACCGCTATGAAAACAAGAAAACTCACAGCAATCCTGCTTGCCCTCTGCATGCTCCTTTCGCTCAGTATCTCGGCGTTTGCGGCAGACGATGCTGTCGCCAGCGGCACGATCCCCGACAGCAAGATCACATGGGAATTGGACGGTAAGGGCTGGTTGACGATCTCCGGCAGCGGGGACTGCAGCGCCTTTACAAGCAAAGACGACCAACCGTGGGCAGAATACCGCAGCCAGATCACACAGGTTTGGTTCGACGGCATGGAGAGTCTGGCGATCCCCGATCTCGCTTACTGGTTCGAGGACTGTACCAATCTCACGACTGCCGAGATCCCCAGCACCACGCCGGTCATCGGCCGCCATGCGTTCTATAACTGCCCGCTGCTGACAAAGCTGTCTATTTATTACGGAGAGCATACGCTGGACAGCATTGGCGAGGATGCGTTCTGGCGCGAAACCGACAACGGCGATACGCTCTATGTTGCGTACATCATTGGCTACCCGGATTCTTCTGTGCCTTTCCACGATTATGACTGGAACAGTTCCAATCGTAGCGATCGTTATTTTTATGACGTTTATGGTGCGTACAAAAACGCGGATAGCACCGCGCCGGTAGTATCCGACTCCGCCATCAAGAAAGCGCCCGCGGCTACCGCAACGTATGCCTCCACCGGCATTGTCGGTACTTGTCCGAGCTGCAATCAGTATTCCCTGCAAGGCACTTACGTCGAGCAGACGCATACATCGAGAGGTCATCAGGAGTACTACGAGTGTTATAAGTGCCATTATGTAAAAAATCTTGGCACTTACGTTTACAAGGAGCACGGCGACGGCAGCTATGGGTCCTGGACCTGCCCTTCCTGCGGCAGCCATACATGGGTGCTGGACTACCAAAGCGACGCAACCTGCACCAGCAACGGTTACCGTTCGTACTCCTGTGCTTGCGGTCAGACCAAAAGTGAAACCATCTATGCGAGCGGCCATAGTTATAGCTACGGCTCTTGGGAAGAATACTCCAGCAGCCAGCACCGTCGGGAAAGCTATTGCCGAAATTGCGGTGCTTCCAGCTATGACTATGCTTCGCACAGCCTGAGCTACGGGAGCTGGAGCAACGATTCCTCCAGTCAGCACAGCCGGACGGTGTCTTGCCGCACCTGTGGATACAGTACCACGGACTACGGTTCGCATTCTTATTCCACAGGTTCGTGGAGCAAGTACAGCGATACCCAGCATCGTCGCTCGAAAACCTGCTCCGGCTGCGGCGCGACAGACTATGACTATGCCAATCACAGTTATTCCTACGGGAACTGGTCAAAATACGACGAAACGCAGCATCGCAGAACAAAGACCTGTTCGGCCTGCGGTGATTCCGACTATGAGTACGGCGACCATCGGGATTCCAACGCAGATGGTGTCTGCGACGATTGCGGTGCGAATGTTGCGCTGATCGTGACGTGGGATGCCGCGTCCAACGGCGGCACGGTTGGCGGCAAGAACAGCGTGACGACCTCCGTCGCGCCCAACCAGACCGCCGTTGCTCCCGGTTACACGCCGGTCAAGGCAGGTCACACGTTCTCCGGCTGGTACACCGAAAAGACAGGCGGCGCGCTGTACAGCACGGTTACCATTACGGCTGCACGGACGTTCTACGCGCAGTTTACCCCGGCAGAATACCAGATCACATGGGATCTCGGTACCGGCAAAACAGAAACCACGAACCAGACCTATGGCGAAACGCTGAATCTGCCCACAGAGCCGACTCGCAGGGGCTATGCGTTCCTCGGCTGGTTCACACAGGAAACCGGCGGCACGCAGGTAGATGGCAACACCGTATTCAAAGAGGTAGCTTCTACCACCTACTATGCACATTGGGAAGAAGCAACGGTTTTCTCCGTCGTTGTTCCGGCTGTGCTGCCGGTGACGGTCGATCAGAATGGAAAGGTCTATGTCTCAAACGCGGAGATCGTCAACCACTCCACAGCCGCTGTGCAGGTGTCCTCCGTGACCCTGACGGCAGAAAATGGCTGGACACTGGTGCCGTATGCTTCGGATATGTCCCACGCCAAGGTGGACAGCAACCAGATTGGCTTCAAGATCAACAGCGCACAGACCAGCAAGACCGGCAGCACGGAGCAGTTTGAACTCACTTCCCCGTGGCAGATCAACGAGGAAGAAAGCCTGACGCTCACCTATGACGCAGTTGTCAGCGCCCTGTCGCAGCCGGTCACAAACGCCAATATCCTCTGCGTCCTGTTCGTCGTCGAATGGGCGTAATTACAAAGAAAGAAGGGCATCAATATGCTTAAAATGATTGCCATCGGCAACCTGACGGGAGATCCCGTCCTCAAGACCAACGAAGAAACCGGCAAGCCCTACGCCATCATGCGTATTGCCTCGGATCGCCGCTACAAATCTCCGGATGGAGAAAAGCTGACCGATTTTATCTCGATCAAGGTGCGCGGCGTGCTCGCAGAACGCTGCGCGGAGTTTGCCAGAAAGGGCTGCAAGATCGCGGCCAGCGGCGATTTTGAAACGATCACCTTTGCCGAGGAACCGGAGCGGCAGCCCGGCTTCCTGCTCAAAGCGACCGAGGTGGAATTCCTCTCGCCCCGGAAAGAACTGGACGATGCTGCGGAGCTTCCTGCGGCAGCGTAACAAACGAAACGGCCATCCCGCAACGGGATGGCCGTTTGCGCGCAGAAAGGAGTTCCAAACATGACGGCATATTTAGATGGATATTCCGGCTATTCCGGCGTTCCGGAGGATGCCGCCGCAGAGATTCTGGAGAAGCTGATGACGCACCAGCAGATCTCCTCCGACGAGGTTGCGCAGATCTTGAAGCGGTACGGTGTCTGCGGAGAACCGGAAGCATTGCAAATTGCGTACCGGAAAAAGGTCGGCCAGCGGCTCATTGCCAGTCTCCGCGATCCATATGGCAGGCGCGAGGTGTTCTCCACCGGCAGCACCTACGTTCTGGTGGACTGCTGCAATGACCGCGACGCGCTGGAACACATCCACAAGAAGCTGGATAAGGACATGGAAGCGGTTGATCAGGCATCGTGCAAGATTGATAACCGCTTGCAGGTGCTGCAGCGGTTTTCACGGTATCGGAGGAAGCGCAGATGAGATTATCTGAAATGCTGACTGCGATCCGAGAATATCCGGCGCTGAAGATCAAATATGAGGCCATGCGCGAGCAGCAAGCGTCCCAAGAGCGCACGGCGGTTCAGCTCTCTATTGCGTATAACAATCTGCAAATCGGTAACAGGAAGTTGTCTCAAAAGAACAAAGCGCTGGAAGCAGCCCTTGTGAAGCTGGTCCCGCGGCTGAACAGCCGGGAACACTGTCGGCGGTTCTATAAGACGGTTGCGCCGTATCTTGATCCGGGCGGATTTGTGCTTTATAGGAGCGCTGCTGAGTTGACGCGCTTTCATATCAGCACGGAGTTTGCCACGGAAGATAATATGGGGAAATTCGAGGAAATGGACGGTTATGGGATGCTGCGATACCTGACCGCGGACCGTTTCGGCTCTGTGGAGTATGAGATCGTCGCGCCGTGCTATGAAGAAGCTGTTTCGCTTCATACCGATTACACATCTCCAGAGTATCTGGCGTTTGAGAAAAAGCTGTATGAAAAGACGCTGCGTAAGCTGGGCTTTGGGAAACTGCTCCCAGAGGAACGCGCACCGCAGAAGGATATGAACAAACGGAAAGAAAAGGTGGAAGAACGATGACAGAACCCATTACCATTGGCGTGGATCATGGCTACGCGGCCATGAAAACCGCGCATTGCTCGTTCCCTTCCGGCTTGGCAGAATACGAGCATGAACCGTACACGCAGAAAAACGTCCTCTGCTATGACGGAAAATACTACGTTGTCGGCAGCGGGCGGCAGCCGCTCCAGCAGGATAAGACAGTGGATGAGAATTACTATCTGCTGACGCTGGCGGCCATCGCCAAAGAAATCGCGTACCGGAATGCACCGACCGCAACGTCGGTGATCCTTGCGGCTGGCTTGCCGCTGACGAGCTTCGGCCGGGAAAAGAAAGCATTCCGGGCATATCTGCTGCGCGAGGGCAAACCGGTCTCTTTTTTGTATGAAGGGATTTCGTATGAAACTTCTGTGCAGGATGTGAAGCTGTTCCCGCAGGGCTATGCGGCGATCCTCCAGCACAGCGATCTGCTGAATGAACCGTCCGTGATCCTTGCGGACATTGGCGGGTGGACCGTGGATATTATGCGGCTGGACAACCGCATCCCGTACGCAGCTTCTTGCCGCAGCTTGGAGCTGGGCATGATCCGCTGTCTGGATGAGATCGCAGAGCAGGTGCGCCGAAGCCTGAATTTATCGCTCACCAGTGTGCAGATTGAAAATGTTCTGCGTGGAAGTCCCGACAGCACGGACGACCGTGTGAAAGCCATCATCCAGCGGGAAGCCGGGAGCTATGCCCGCCGCATCCTCTCCGCCATTGCCGAAGCTGGTCTGGACTGCCGTGCCATGCCGGTTGTATTTCTCGGCGGTGGGGCCGGACTTATGAAGCGATACCTGCCTCAGGGCAGCGTTCTGCGTCCTGTCATTTTGGACGATGACAAATTAAACGCGCAGGCATACGAGCGGCTGGCATCGCAGGTAGCAGGCCATGCAGGATAAGCCGCAAACGGCCCGTTTTGGTACGACGCTGTTTCTGGACAATCCACTCCACCGGCAGGCGTGGGAGCTTCTGTCTGCCATCCCTGCCGGACAGCGCACGAACTGGCTCTGTCTGGCACTGTGTCAGCAGGCACAGCGGGAGCAATTTCTGAAGGACTTAAAAGCAATTCTCCAAACGGAGCTGCAAAACAGCTCCGATCCACAAGCAATTTCGCGGCCGCAGCCAGCCGGGAGCGTCGACGATGACGTTCTCGGCTTTTTGCGCGCGCTGCAGGAAGAAGGTGAAGAAAGCTGAACGTATAATCCGATATTTTGATATGTTCGCGGGCGTCGGCGGTTTCCGGGCAGGTCTGGATCTGGCAGGCGGATTTCAGTGTATTGGGCATTGCGAGATCGACAAATACGCAGACGCCAGCTATCGCGCCATCCACGCGCCCGGAAAGGAGGAAGTCTACTATCCCGACGCAAGAACCATTGACCCCAAAGAACTCCCCGACTTCGACCTCCTGTGCGGAGGCTTCCCCTGCCAGGCGTTTTCTACAGCTGGCAGGAGAAAAGGATTTGAAGATGCAAGAGGTACTCTCTTCTTTGAACTGGCCAGAGTGGTTAAAGAGAAGCGACCGCCGTATCTTTTCTTTGAAAACGTGCCTGGGCTCCTTTCGCATGACCGAGGCCGGACGTTTGGTGCCATCCTCTCCGCGCTTTATGACCTGGGGTATCATGTCGAATGGACTGTGCTTAACAGCAAACATTTTGGAGTCCCTCAATCAAGACGGCGGCTGTTCCTTATCGGATATCTTGATCCCCGATGCGCCGGAAAAATACTTCCTGTCTTTGGAACAGATGCAAAAGCTCTTGTACAGATCGTCCATGGACGGCTGGGCAAACGAGTCTATGATTCTGCCGGAATCGCCTGCACACAGGACACCAGCAGACAATCCGGACTCTACTTTGTAGATCTGACGAAGGGCGATCCGAAGATCACGCCGAACGCCAGATGTTTGCATACCCGGCAGGACGGCTCCCTTACCAACTTCAAGGGGCAAAACTCCGGCGTTCTCTATATCAAGGAAGCAACGAAGAAAGGCTACAAGGAAGCGCATGAAGGCGATTCCATTGATCTCGGCTTCGCGGGCAGCAATACGCGCCGCGGGCGTGTGTTTGCGGGCGTTGCCCATACGGTGGACGCGGCGAACACACACGGCATTGTCCTGCGCGGCGGCAGAGTCCGCAGGCTGATGCCGCGGGAGTGTTTTCGCCTGCAAGGGTTCAGCGAGGATCAGATTGATAAGATCCTCGCCATCAACTCCGATGCGCAGGCATACAAGCAAGCAGGCAACAGCGTGACAGTAACAGTCATAGAAGCCATTGGCCGCCGCATCCGCGCAGCAGATGCGGAACTCTACGCACAAGAAAGCAGGTGACCTATGCCGAACCATATTACAAACATTTTGAAGTTTGAAGGTGACAGCGAACAGGTGCATGCCATGCTTGACCAGATCAAAAATGAGGAACTCGGCTTTGGCAGTATTGACTTTAATAAAATCATCCCCATGCCGGAAAGCCTCAACATTGAAGCTGGCTCCCGCACAGACGAGGCTCTGTATGTCTGCATGATGGCGCTGAACCCAGCCGCACCGGACATGGGCGTTCCCAAATTGAGCAGTGAGGAATATCAGAAGTTGGCCGGCATTGTTGGTCGAAGCAAAGGCGAGCAGTTTATGACGCTGGATGCACAGCGGATTTCCAGAGCCAGCAAATACACGCCCCTTTCAGATGTCATTGCCATGGGGCAGGTCGTGATCTCCAACTTCCTGCAATATGGCTGCGGAGATTGGTACGGATGGTGCAATCGGAACTGGGGAACAAAGTGGAATGCTTATGACGTTCACTTCGATCAGGAATCACAAAGCATTCGATTCCTGACTGCGTGGGATATGCCTGCACTGGTCATGGACAAGCTGTCACGGATGTTCCCGGAGATAAAAATGGACCTGCAATGGGCAGATGAAGATGTTGGTTACAACGTCGGCCATGTCGTTCTTTTGGCAGGAAAGGCGATTGCTGGGCATATCCCAGAGGGCGGCAGCCGGGAGGCTTATGAGATGTCTTTTCAGATTCATGGCGGAAAAGCAGCCGATTTCAACTATGTGTTTGATGAAAAAGAAGGTAACTATGTTTATCAGGAGCCGGAGCGTCAACTCCCTCCGCCGAAAACCAAGGGCGATAAGCCGAAAGAACCGGAGCGATGATTGGCATCAAAGATCAATGCTTCGGCGTGGAGATCGAGCTGACCGGCATCACGCGAGCAGAAGCGGCAGAGGCACTTGCTACGTATTTTGAAACGACGCCGCAGCGCAGCTATGATAATTATGATAGCTGGTATGTACCGGATCGGGAGGGCAAGCAGTGGCGCATCATGAGCGACGGCAGTATCCGCGCAGAGTGGAACGACGATGGGCACTATCGCAGAACGACCGATCCGGAATATCGCGTGGAGATGGTAACGCCGAAGCTCACCTATGAGGAAATGGAGAAATTCCAGGAGTGCGTGCGCCGTATCCGGCAGGCAGGCGGAAAAGTCAACGACTCCTGCGGGATGCACGTCCATGTGGACGCCTCCAATCATAACCGCCAGAGTCTCAAGAATCTGCTCAGTATCATGTATTCCAAAGAAGATCTGCTGTTCAAAGCCCTGAAAACGGACCCAGCCCGCGTCAACCGCTGGTGTCAGCGTGTGCGCGAACCCATGCTGCAGCGGGCACGGCGGCTGTCCAACGAACCAACGACCGATCTTACCCAGTTGGAGAACATCTGGTATGAAGGCTGCATTTCTGCGCATGAGCATTACAACTGGACGCGCTATTACGCGCTGAATCTTCACTCTGTCTTTTACCGCGGCACCATTGAATGGCGCTGCTTTAATTCTACCCTCCACGCCGGTCGCGCAAAAGCCTACGTCAATCTGTGCCTCGCCATGTCCGCGCAGGCCATCGCCCAGCGCACCAGCGTCATGCGCAAGACGGTGAGCGACAATGAATTGTTCACGTTCCGTGTCTGGCTCGTGCGGATGGGACTGAACGGCGATGAATTCAAGAACACGCGCGATCATCTGCTTGCCAATCTGGAGGGCGACCGCGCTTGGCGATATGACAAGGACTGCTATGCAAGCAGCCACAAAAACCGAACATCTCAGCAGGAACAGGAGAGGTGACCGAATGAGAATTTGTATTGAAGAATCTACATACGAGGGTACGCCCATCGAAATTTTAGCCCAGCTCCGTGCCTTACATTTTGATGCAGGCACGTTCGACGGCACGGAAGGATATATCCGTTATATGCAGAACACGATCCGCCGCATGACGGAGCAGCCCTGCGAGCTGCCGGAGAGCAGCACGGGAGAACGTGCAGCCGCACTTATTCATGTTTTGCAGGAGATCGGCGCGCTGGAGCTGTTGGAGGAATGAGGATGGAAAAACCACTGTATTTTGCTTACGGCAGCAATATCAATCTGGACCAGATGCGCTACCGCTGTCCGGACGCAACCGTCTACGGACAGGCTGTGCTGGACAATTATGACCTGCGCTTTCGCGGCAGCGGCGTTGCGACGGTCGAACCCAAGGAAGGCGCTTGTGTCTACGGCCTTTTGTGGGAGTTAACTGACAAATGTGAAGCATCCCTCGACCGCTACGAAGGATATCCGCGTCTGTATATCAAGCAGACGCTGGAGGTGCGGACGTTTGACGGGCAGCGCGTCCCAGTTATGGCCTACATTATGAACCCCGAACTGCACCTGAAGCCATCCCTGCCGCCGAGAGACTACTATCTCGGTATCAAGGCGGGCTACGAGCAGAACGGTCTGCCGGTTGGTTGCCTCAAATATGCATTCAAAAACTGTCTCAAGGAGTGCGGCATTGAACCGTACCCAAAGAAAGTGCAGACCAAGCCGCCGCAGCGGAAGGAGGCCAGCCATGAGCGATAACGCCATCCGGAGAATTCAGGTCGGTGATCTTCGCAAAATGAGCGACCGGGAAGGGCTGATCCTGCAAGGCTGCGGCGGCGATCCGCAGGAATGGTTGGAAGGGATCAACGAAATGCTCGCGGATGCCGGAATCCTGCGCAATGGCAGCCGGTTTGAACGGGCATCTCTGTTTGAGTACGACGGTCACACCAACATGCTGTTTGACTTTGAAGGTGTTGATCTTGATGTCGGCAAACTCGCCATGTGGAGACTTACCACATACGGAACGATTGGCGGGACATGGCTCAGTGATTATGTGCCGAACCGTCTGGGTGGTTTTTTAGAGAAATCTGAATTGGGCGTTGAAAAGCCGTCCTGCCCGCTCATTGGGCAAGACGGCAATATTTTTAACCTTGTCGGCATTGCGGCGAGG
>ERZ1106943.2637-NODE-2637-length-15144-cov-3.622440_pt1 | contig 15144 bp, 11 predicted proteins | sample MGYA00403671_ERZ1106943 | MGnify/ENA primary metagenome ERZ1106943 (study PRJEB35170, sample SAMEA104062427) | human gut metagenome | biome: human gut; feature: human-associated habitat; material: faeces | place: Denmark | collected 2012-06-14 ...
CTTCTGCGTCAACAGTGTACAGTCCGGTCAGCTGGCAGAGGATGCCTAGTACCCATGTTCCCAAGATACCAATCAGAATCGAACCCTTGATGCCCTTGATATACAGAACAGCAGTCAGGAAGATTCCAATGATTGCCAGCAATGCACAGATGCCGGAGGCGTGAAAGTCATCCGTAAAAGAAACGAGCGAAACCAATGTGGAATCATTGTTGACAACAACGCCTGCATTTTGCAGTCCGATAAAGGCAATATAAACGCCGATACCAACAGAAACCGCCTGCTTTAACGACATCGGAATGACGTTGAACAGAGCTTCTCGGACGTTTGTCAGCGAGAGCACTAAAAAGACAAGCCCTTCAATAAAGACTGCCAGCAGGGCAACCTGCCACGGGTAACCCATGTTGCCAACAACTGTATAGGCGAAGAATGCATTCAATCCCATGCCGGCAGAGAGGGCGAACGGTAGATTTGCCATCAGACCCATACACATTGTTCCGAGGAACGATGCCAGACAGGTTGCCAGCAGCACGGCAGTGGGATTCATGCCGGTCGAACTCAAAATGCTGGGGTTGACTGCCAGAATGTACGCCATCGTCATAAAGGTCGTAATTCCAGCCATGACTTCCGTCTTTACGGTCGTCTGATGCTCGGATAGCTTAAATACTTTTTCAAACATCTTTTCTTCTCCTTGTGTTTTTCATTCTATGATTCAACCGCTACAAAATCTCATGAAGCGGACGGCGCACCTTTTTGCGGGTGATCTCCACCAGCCCAAGCCGCGTCATATCCACCAGGATCGTTTTGACCGGATCTCTGGATAGCTCTTCTCCCAGAACCCGCATCAAGGTCTCCTGGTCTTCTTTTGATTCCATATCGATAAAATCTATAATAATAATTCCCGAAAGATTGCGAAGGGAAAGCTGTCTGGCCACCTCATGCGCCGCCTCCAGGTTGATCTTTAAGATCGTCTCGGCCGGTGTCTTCTTGCCGGTGTATTTCCCCGTATTGACATCGATAACTGTCAACGCTTCTGTGGGCTCAATCACAAGATATCCACCGGATTTCATCCAGACACGGCGATCCGATGCACTTTTCAACACCGATTCCAGACGGTACAGCTTCATTAATGGAAGGTTATCATCCGTATATAGGGACAAGTTCGGAACCGCCTGGTTTATGCTTTCATTTTTATCTGCCGGGGGCTGATTTTCTTTTTGTTCCTTGTCCTCTTCCTTCTCTTCCTCCAGCCATGCCTCAATCTTCTTCGCATACTCCGGCACATCTGTGATGATCTCCGAAAGGGTTCCTTTCTTCGCATCCCTAAGACTCTGGATATAGGGCGGCGTACCCTGCTCTAAAAGGCTGTAACAGGTGCGGCAGGCTGCCCGGGCAAAAAGTTCTTCCATCTGCTGTTTCAGCTTCTCTGTTTCTGCACAGAGTGTTTCGATGGAAGCCGACGCCCCATTCGTCCGGACAATCAGTCCAAAACGCTCATCCTTATGTGTCAGAAGTTCCTCCCGCACCTTCTCTTTCCAGGCATTATCCTTGATTTTTGCCGAAAATCCAATCTGCGGTTTTCCAACCGTCAGAACCATATAGGTACCCGGAAAATTCAGACAGCAGGTCACGGACGGATCCTTGGTTTTCAGGGCGTCGCGGGACACCTGGACGAGAAGCTCGTCTCCAGCTTTTAGTTTCCGTGGACTTACTTTCTTCTCAGAATTTCCAGAATATTCTAATGAACATAGCTGGTTCAGCTCGTCTGTATAAAGCGGAACCGGGTTTTCCGCCAGGCTGAAATACCCAGTTTTTCCACCGCCGAGGTCAATAAACGCGGCGTTGATGTTTTTTACCACATTTTTCACCTTGCCGATGTAAATATTCCCCAGCAGGCTTTCATCGCCAGATTCCAGCGTCAGCGACCGGCAGTGCCCGTCCGAGAGGAGCGCCGTCAGGCTTCGATCCTTCCATTTTGTCACTATTAACTGATCCAAACTCTTCGTCTCCTCTCATTTTTTGCTGCCGTTCACACTTTGCGCTACCTGCAGCCGGATTTTGCTGGCGCTTCGCATTTCATCTCTTAATGAACATTGAAGCATTTACACAATCTCGCTTCCATACGCCTCAAGCGGCACATACTCCGGTGCGCCCTCGGCGCCCTCGTCCGCATACAGCTCCTCGCGCTCGACCTGAATGGCAAACGGGCGGTAGGTCAGCCCCAGGCTCTCATAGAATGCCTGCAATACCTGCTCCGGCTTTCCGTTTGCCGCACTGCCCGATAAGAGGCGCAGGAAGACACAGATTCCTTCTGCCTGTTTTTCCTCCTCAACCGTCTCATTTTCCAGATCCGGATACCAGTCTGCGACCATCGCCGGAACATACTCTTTCCGCTCCGCGATTCGCGCCTCGCAGATCAGCGGACGCAGATCCACGGTTCTCTCGCCCTTTTTCGTCTGCTTCACAAACGGAATTGTCTCGCTTTTGCAGAATGTCAGGAATTTCCCGAAAAAATCTTCTACACTGCTGCCGTCCTCCGGTGCAAATCCCTCTTTAAACCAGAATGTGTAATCAGCAGCTGCCACCAGCGACATCGCATTCTTTGCCGTCTCCGGAAGCTCGCGGTAGCTGAGCACCTCCAGCCCCTCGGCGCTGACCTCATTTAAGCGGCGCACCATCCCGGTCGAATTTCCGCTGGAATTGACATCAATATCCACATACTCCGCATGGCTGATAAGCCCCACGCTGAGCGGAGACGCAAACGACATGATCTGGTGCGGGCTGAATCCTTCGCTATAACGGATATCCACTTCCGCCCGGCGCATCACCTTCTGGAAGTAACGCATCACGTCCAGATGACCGATAAAACGCACCGTTCCCTGTTTTTGAAATTTAATTCGTATCTTCATGACCGCTCCTTCCTCATGCCCGTTCTTCGAAACAGACTCCGCCGCCGTACTTACGGACACCACATCCCGAACAGCGCATCCGGCAGTTCGGCGTTACCGTTTCCGCCTGTGCGTTCGCCCACTCGCGTTTCAAGAAATCCTTCGTCACACCCGCGTCGATAAAATCCCACGGGAACACTTCATCAAGGCTTCGCTCACGCGTCGTATAGAAATCAATGTCCACGCCGCAGGTCTCAAACGCCTTCATCCAGATATCATTGTTGAAATACTCGGACCAGGAATCATAGATAGCTCCATTGCGGTATGCCTCCTCAATCACAGCTGCCACCTTGCGGTCGCCGCGCGCCAGAACACCTTCCAGCACGGTCACATCCGCCTCATGCCAGTTATAGCGGAGACTCTTCTTATTTAACATCTCTTTCATGCGGTGGTTGACGATGCTCGCGCGCTCCAAGAACTGCTCTTTCGTGCACATCGGCGCCCACTGGAACGGGGTAAATGGCTTCGGCACAAAGAACGAGGTGCTGGCGGTTACCTGCACCTTGCCGTGGCGCTGCTCCTTCGGAACCGTGTCATAGTACACTTCCGCCACCTTCTCCGAAAGCTCGGCAATGCCCTGCATATCTTCCACGGTCTCAGTCGGAAGTCCCAGCATGAAGTAGAGCTTTACGCGGTTCCAGCCGCCCTTGAACGCCTCGGCAGAACCATTTAAAATATTTTCCTCGGTCAGACCCTTGTTGATAACGTTACGCAGACGCTGGGATCCCGCCTCCGGTGCAAAGGTCAGGCTGCTCTTCTTCACGTCCTGCACCTTGCTCATGACATCGAGGGAAAATGCGTCAATACGCAGGGACGGCAGGGACACATTGACGCCCTTTCCGTCAAACTCGTCGATCAGGAAATTGACGATTCCCTCCAGCTTCGTGTAATCACTGGAGCTCAGCGAACTCAGCGAAATTTCTTCATGTCCGGTGCTCTTTAGCATCGTCCGTGCCAGACGTTTCAGTTCCTCCAGGCTGCGCTCGCGCACCGGGCGGTATACCATGCCCGCCTGGCAGAAACGGCATCCGCGGATACAGCCGCGCATGATCTCGAGAACCACACGGTCCTGCGTCGCGCGCAGATACGGAACCACCGGCTTCTCCGGATACCAGGTATCGCTCATATCCATGACAAGCTGCTTGGAAACGGTCTGCGGCGCGTGCGGGTTGTTCGGCGTCATCGCCTCGATCGTGCCGTCCTCTTTGTATGTCACATCATAAAATCCCGGCACATAGATACCCGGAATCTGCGCCGCCTGCTCCAGAAATTCCTTCCGGCTGCCGCCGCGCGCCTTGATCTCCTTGTAGCGGTCGATCAGGTCAAAATAAACCACCTCGCCCTCGCCCATATAGAAGAGATCAAAAAACGGCGCGATCGGCTCCGGATTGTAGGTACACGGACCGCCTCCGATAACGATCGGATCCTCCTCGGTACGATCTTCTGCATGGAGCGGAATCTGTGATAATTCCAGCACCTGCAAAATATTGGTGTAGCACATTTCGTACTGGATTGTAATTCCAAGGAAATCAAAATTTTTGATCGGATCCTGGCTTTCAACAGCAAACAGCGGAATCTTCTGCTCCCGCATGATCGGATCTAAGTCCATCCACGGGGAATAAACACGCTCACAGTAAACGTCATCCCGGCGGTTGAACATATCATAAAGAATCTGGATGCCCAGATGGGACATACCGATCTCGTACACATCCGGAAAGCACATGGCAAACCGGACTGCTACCTTCGACGGATCCTTCTTCACCATATTCACCTCGCCGCCAATATAACGCGCCGGCTGGGAGATCTTGAGAAGGATTTCATCACTTAATGCTAATTTTCTCATACGATTTTATTTTCCTAACTTTCTTGTCTGAATCTATTATTTCCAAGTTTTATACAGAATGGATCAAAATCCATCAAACTGCATTATTATAAGGTATTTACGGCGGTTGCGCAAGGTATTCTTCCGTTATCCCGCATTTTATCTGCTCCTAAACCATCCCACATTCGATCAAATTAAAAAGTGGCATGGCATAAATTATTCTGATAGATTTTACATCCGATTTCTCAATTTTCTGCTTCGCGCGAGTGCGCATCCTCGCGGAGCGTTTATTATTTCATAGGACACAATTTCCTATGAAATAATAAAATACCCCGTTGGCTTACCAACGAGGCATCAAAGATTATAATGTTTTAATTTGATTTCTGATTTCAGAATGTAGATGCATTCTTGGATTTTTATTCACTTTACAGTCCAATCATATAAAATTATCCCTGGTATCACTCCAGGAATCACTGAATCAGAAACAGGCAGAATACACAGAAGATGAATTATTCTTCCATACAGAAAATAAAAATGGTCGTATTTTTCTCGAGACGACACCGGAAGAATATCTGATTCTCAGCGATCCGATTCATACAGATGACCATCAGAAAATCATCCAGGCTCTTTGCCGCCACATCGGTTACTGTAATGCCCACGCTCTAAATGCCGGTCATCCTTATGGAGCCATGCTGGACGTGGCAGATTTACGAAAAAATCATCTGGATACCTATGCTTATTTTTTCACAAAAGTTATAACAAAACCGAAAAATCACCCCTATCACTTAAAACCGGCCGGAACCTATGCAGTTGCTTACTTAATGGGAAATTACTATGACTCGAAAGCCACCTACGAAAAACTCTTTGATTGGACCGATGAACACAAGTTTAAAACCGGCAAATACTCTTATAAAGAGGCTGTGATCGACGAATTGGCCACAGCCTCTCCCAGTGAATATCTGACGAAAATATCGATACAAGTGTTTTAACCCTGCCGCTTCATCGCGTTTCCTCCGCACTGCCTTTACATTTCTCATAAGCAAATAGCGCCGCTCCCAGCGCACCGCAGAGCTGCGCCTCATCACAGATATAAAGTTTAGCACCAAGCTTCTCTTCCAATGCCTGGATGATACCCTGGTTCTTCGCCACACCGCCGGTCATCATATATTCGCCTGGATGATCCTTTCCAAGGCGGGCTGCCAACGCGCCGACTTTTGATGCAACTGACACATTTAAACCGTGGATAATATCTGCCACATCCTTATTCTGTGCCACCAGCGACACGACCTCCGACTCTGCAAACACCGTACACATGCTGGAAATCACGATATTATGCTTCCATTCCAGCCCTTTCACACTCATTTCCTCCAGGGAAAGTCCCAGCGTTTTCGCCATCATTTCCAGAAAACGTCCCGTTCCGGCGGCACATTTGTCATTCATCAGGAAATTTTTCACGGCTCCCTGCCCGTCGATGCTGATCGCCTTGATATCCTGCCCGCCAATGTCGATGATAGTGCGGACATTCGGATTCAGATAATTTGCGCCCTTGGCATGGCAGGTAATCTCCGTGATGCTGTCATCCCCGCTGTCAATGTAGGATCGTCCATATCCGGTCGTATCGATCCGCACGATCTCCTCTTTCTTAATTCCCGCTTTCTCAATCGCCAGATCCAGACTTTTCTCGGCGCTCATCATCGCACCGCCGCCGGTCGGAATAATCATCGTCGATTTAATTTTTCCATCCTGATCCAGTATGACCACATCCGTACTTGTCGAACCGCTGTCGATTCCCGCTACATAAAAAATGCCCGACTCCATCTTCTTTCTTGCCTCCTCACTGATACCTTTTCCCGGATCCATATCCTCTGATCCCTCGATCGTCTCCTCAAATGCCTGAATGCGCGTCAAAAGCTGCCCCGCGCTCTGGCTCGTAAAATCAGTCTCAATCTTAAGGAGCGGAACCTTGATATCCCGCTTGATACTCGCATACTCAAATCCATAATAATCACAGAACTTGATCGTGTGATAAATAATTCCCTTTAAATTCGGATCCAGATACAGACGGTTTCTGCGGATCGAACGGTTCATGCGGAAACACGGCATCTGTCCCAGCAGGACGTCCGCGTAAGAAAGAAACAGCTCCTCTTCCTCCATATTCCACATTTCATCCTGTACGACCGACAGTTTCCGACCACCCGTACAGGTCAGATTTTCCACATCCATCTGGATATTGTCCCGGATCATATCCTCCAGAATGCCGCTGACCCGCACGCCCAGCACACCAATGTACGGCTCCGTGTTCATTTCCGGCGTAATAAAGGACTTGATAAAAGCGCGTTTATCAAACACTTTCCCGGAATATGCCTCATATGCCTTTTTAAGCCTCCGGATCGTGCCCGCAAATTTCACTTTTTCACATTCATTATCATCATGCGGCAGATCCAGCATATATAAAAACTTACATTTTCCCGTGCTCTCCACGATATCGTAAACGCGTCGCATCGAATCGCAGCAGTTTACCAGCACCAGCTGTTCAACCTTTCCTTCCAGCACTGCCTGAATGACCGATTTTCCAAAGCCGCACAGATTTGCATGTGCAATCTGATCCGACTGTTCGAAATTTTCCGGCATTTCCTCCAAAACAGAACATTCTTCTCCAAACCCCCGGAACAGCTCGATCGGGGTGTACTTACAGACGTAATAAATCATGCGTGTTTCTCCTCCTTGCCCTTTTCCAGCATTTCCACAAACGCCTGAAGCCGCGTCGATACCTGACCGTCGCTGGTATTGGCAGGATTGCAGCCGTCACCGTCGAGAATCATCGTCGGAAGTCCTGTCTTTTCTAAGGACTGCTTAATCAGGCTGGATGCACCGATCGTTCCCTTACAGCCCCAGTGGGCAAATAAAACAGCACCATCCGATTCCGTGATTCTGGCAAGTCGTTCCGCTTCCTCAATTCTCTGTTTCACACTGCCATTGTAAATGCAGTAGACCATTTTCTCTGCCATCGCCTCATACGGGTCTTCCGCATGCATCTCCTGAAAACCATCTGCGATGAAATCACAAGCGCGGATGTGCATTTTCTTACTATAATTAAAAATATCCTTAACCGGCTCCTGTAAAAATGGCATGATGTGCATCCAGATTACCGAAAGGCCATCTCCCCTCGGTGACATCCGCACATCGCGCAGAAGTTTTTCCGTATAGGTAACCGCCGTCTCTGAGCCAGCCATCAGATGGCACATAAAAAGCGCATACAATTCATTCGTCAGAGAGGTCACCGGGTCATGCGCACACCGCAGGGCAAGCTGTTTTTTATAATTCGCCGCCGCTTTCCGGCTGTTATCTACCGCACTCCGCACTGTTTCCTCCGAAATCCGTCTGTCCGTCGTCTCCTCCAGAAACCGTTTCAATTTCCGCAGCTGATCCGCCACATACAAAACCGATTCCCGGTTTTTCTCATACGGAACATCAATATAAAAGCCCGGACATTCAAATTTATCCTTTAAATACGGAAACGTCATCATATTTCCATCACACGCAAGGTTCGTATAAATCATGCAGTTCGGTTTTGGCAGAATCCCCGTCAGCGCCGCCCCCAGAAACACCCTGTGGTACGAACACATCGTCTCCGGAAATCCTTCTTCCTCCGTTTTCCGAAGAAACGTCTGCTCACACTTCGTTCCCGCCATAAAACAGGACATCGCCTCCACTGAGTACGGCGTCAGCCCTGCCGCCATCACCAGCTCTCCCGGCACAAATATGCTGACCATCGCCGCATTCTCCGGTTCCGACAGCGACTGAATGATATTTTTCATAACCACCCGCGCCACATACTGTCCCGACGACGGCAGCCCCCGATCCGGCAAAAACTGAAGCTTTTTTTCCTGCAGGCGGTATCCCGCAAGAAGCAGCCGACGCGCTTTTTCCGGATCCTTAAGCGCCTGGCTGCTCACCCTATTTCCAAATTTTTCAATTACATCCATTGTTCTTTCTTCCATTCTTTTAAGTTCATTTTTCTGTCATATCGCCCTGATGCAGATGGATATGGTTCCGCGCCTTTGCAGGCAAACGGGCATTCTTTATTATAGTCAGTTGGATGGGAATTGTAAATATATCGGATATGAAACGCGAAACAGAGGGGGAGAAGAGCTTTACACCTGTGATAAAATCATCTATATTCCAAAAAACTGAGCAAACAACCACCTATCATTTCCCACAAATTCTGGTGACCGTTTTTCAATTTTTAAGACCTCAATATGATCAAAGAAAAGCGGCTGACCTCCCGATCAACCGCTTTAAATAACTCTTTTACCTATTATCTTCCCGCCTCTTCATCCCAGCTGCCGTCTTCTTTCACGTACCAGCCGTCCGGTGTCCGGCGTTTTGAATACATGATGCCGGCACTGCCGTCTTGATTCGAATTCAGATAATACCATTTTCCATTGATGAACTGCCATCCTGTAAGCATACCCTGGTTTTCGTCCATATAGAACCATCCCTGGTACAGGGTGTCATAGATCCAGCCGGTACTCAGATATCCCTCAGCGCCAAATGCCCACCATCTGCCGTTGACTTTTTCCCAATGAAATGCACCGGTATTGCCCATAGGCCAGGTGCCGTCACTGTAGCGGAGCCACCAGCCTCTGGCATCCTTTATCCAATGGCTGTAACCGTCATTCACTGCCTGATTCGATGCACCGGTGATAACCCCCTGCTCCTCGCTGCGGTAGCCTTTCTGGCTATCTTTGGTTACTGTGCCGGAACTTCCGCTGCTGCTTTTTCCACTGCTGCCTTTTCCTCCGCCGCCTGAATGACTGCCTGAGCTTGAAGACACTTTCTGAACCGTCACATTGACTGTTTTTACAGCATCATTGAAATTGGCCATCGAAGCTTTCACATATACCTGATAAGTTCCCGCATCTGTAAAGCCCGGGATCTCACTCTGGTAATCCACTCCATTCTTAGAATAAGTAAATACCACTGCATCCGGACTCACATTTGAAAGACCGGTTTCCACAGATGCATGGATCTGCGGTTTCTGTTCGGTACCATTATAGGTAAGCGGATCTGCCGACACAGTCATGGATGCAAAATCACGTGCTACGATATTGCCTTTGATAGATGTGCTATTTTCTGTCAGCTCATAATTCTTTGCATTGTCACCTGCTAACGTAATATTTGCCGCCTCAATATTGTGCTCTCCAACATCCGCACTCTGATATGCCAAATTCACCTGGTCAGCACGAACATCCTGAGAATCAGGAGTACCGGAATCACTGTAAAGCTGAACGGATAAATTCTGCTCCTCCCTAATATCTGTCGTTCCATCATAGACTTTATCGAAAGAGCCTCCTGTTATCCGTGCATTTAATTTGCACTTGTCGATTGTAAATATAGCTGTATTCAATTCATCCGTATAAAATTTCCCAGTCCCATCAGATAAACGGTGTATGTTCCAGCATCTTTTCGCTCTGTAACTATACTATTATCAGTTCCTGTCCAATATGTCCAATATTTGATTGTATAATCCGCCTTATTCACTTCATCCTCGGAAGCTCCCTGCCAGTTCTCAACCACCTTGATCTCCGGGTTCCAGGATTGACCATTATAAATGACGTTCTCTGGTTCGAGTGTTACTTTTGTATCTGCAAACCTCCGTTCGGTAATACTCGTTCGGTTATCAGAGCAAAATACCTTCGACTCGTAATTATTTACTGTCACCCTTACAAATACAAACTGACCAAACTCTGCTACATTCACAATCTTCGGACACTTCGACTCCCACTTATCTTCTTGTAAATCATCCGTACTATTTGTACTCTTCAGCTGATATTCATATCTTGCCCCATCAGGTATATCTGTTGTGCTAATGGTTGCTGCCGGATACCCTTTAGATCCATTATATATACCGCTGGTAGCCGTTACGATCAAATTCCAGGAAGCAGGAAAAGCTGCTTTATTAACCGTCAATGTTATATAAACCGGTTTTTCTCCGGCTTTATAGAATCCACTTGCCTGTGTATTCACCTTGATTTTAAATACACCAGCCCTGTCCACCTTCAACTGACCCGTTTCCTTGTCAATCGTTCCTACTCCCTTATCACTTCCTGTATATTCAGCAAGTTCATATTGCAGTTTTCCGGCTCTAACCGGTTCCTGAATAGCCGCAAGGTTTTTAACATCGATCGACATATTTTCTTTATAATTTTCACTAATTTCCGCTGTATAAACTGTAATTGGATCCGGTGTCTGCTTTGCATCATCGGGCAGACTTCCGTTTCCGCTGATTGTGCCTTTATTGATAAATGTTCCGTTTTCTTTTTTTACAAATGGACCGTTTGAAACAAATTCTCCTTCATTGGTAAGTGTGCCACTATCAATTATCGTACTTCCAGAGGTTACCTTTCCGCCACTTGCAACAGTGAAGGAACTATTTATATATAATCGATCCGTAATCAGTTCTTGGGCTTGAATCGTTGCAGATCCACCACTCTGCAAAAATCCTATTCCATCACTATTAGATTTTGTTGAAATTGTTCCACCTGAAAGATTAAAATTACCCACATTCTCAATTACGGGTTTTCCACTTCCGGTTACCGTTAACCTTCCACCAGCCATCCGAAATTCCCCACCCCCACGGACATGCACACCATTCTTGCCTGTTCCCGCAGCAGTAACAGAGCCTCCGTTAATATTTAAAGTTCCTTTACTTCCCACAACAATAGCTCCTGAGTCTGGAGCGCTATTTTTTCCCGCCGCATCGGCAGTTGCTTCTATCGTTGTTCCACTTTCTATCGTCAAGTTACCTGCGACTGCTATTCCGCTGGATCCATCATTACTTGTTCCTTTCGTTGGAGAATTCTTAGCTGTCAAAGAAGCCGGTGCTTTTCCTGCCTTAATCGTCGCGCTTACATGTTCATTAATCCTGAGACCACATCCGCTAACATCCTTTCCTTTTCCCTCTAATACATTGCTTCCATTTAATACTATCTCCCATGTTCCCTGGCTTAACTGAAGATTCTGTATGGAAGCACCCGTCATTATTAATCGAAAGCTATTTTCTCCTAAACTAGTAACTCTTATACCGCAATCATTCAATAAATCCATTACATCGTTATTAACACTAGAAAAATTTTCTCCATCATAGTAAAGACTTTTAAAAGATTTACCTGATTCAAAATTTACGTTTAGCACAGCAGTTCCGCTTACCGCCGTCAACGCCGCCTGGTCTCCCGTCACAGACACTTCCACCACCAGCGCCTCTACATCTTCCGCCAGTTCATATACCTCCGGCAGCTCTGCTGCAAACTCATAGGTGCCTTCCAGCGGCCAGCGGCCTTCTTCATCCTGCACATACTCGTTACAGCTCCAGCCAGTGATCGGAAGTTTTTCCTCTTTACCAGCTTCGCTTTCTTCTCCGACCTGGGCAATAATAGCCTGTGGCAAGTACTCCGTGACTTCTTCGAAGGATGGCTGGGCTTCCTCGGTAACTCCGCTAAGCTCTAATTTGCCATCCAGCAGGTTCTCCTCCGGATCATACCAGGACCAGGAGAAGATCTGGGACTTCACAGCCGGTATCACAGTTCCGCTTGGAACTGTCGTATCTTCCATATCCGATGGTGTACTGACGGAAGGTGCATTCTCCGCTTTGTCAGCAGAATCTTTCTGATCGTTGGTTTCTTCATCATCCGGCCCGGTTTCAGAATCGTCCTCGTTCGTACTGGAAGACACGGCTGTATTCCGTATGCATCCGCTTTCTACAGTGCAGACGTGGGTACATTCCGTCGGCTCTTCTCCTATCTGGGACGAGGTTGCTTCCTCATCCGGCTCGCCGTAGCACTCCTCGGTATGCACGTGGACACATTTTTTTCTCTCCGTCTTCTGCGGCATATCCGCCCATGCTGTATTTCCAAATAATGTCGATACTGCCAATGTCATTGTCAGACACACCGCTGCCGCCCTTCGTATACCTTTCATTCTCCCATCTCCTCTCTGTTTACCTTTCATCTCTTTTGACGCCCATGAAGATTCATTCTCTTGATGTTATTATTAAACAATGTCAACAAACTGTACACAATATATGTTTAATACCGTTATTTATATGATTTCCCGATTTTCATTGTGAATTTCGTTACCTGCTATCTCCATCCCGCCCCAGATACTCCCACACAAACCGCGATACTTCCGCCTTTTTATGGTACCTCTCCCGCACCGCATATACATGCAGCCGGGTCTTTGCACGCGTCATTGCCACATAGAACAGACGTCGTTCTTCCTCCATATCCTCGTCCAGCATCGCGCGGCTGTGCGGCGTGATGCCCTCATTGGCATCGAGAATATAAACAATGGGAAATTCCAGCCCCTTGGCACTGTGCATCGTCGCGAGCGTGATCGCATCCGTCTCCGTCCGCCGCTGCGCCGCCTGCCGGAGCAGTTCCTCCTTGTACGCCTCGATGTGTGCAAACCACTCGTCAAAGGTCTTGAAACCCGCCGCACTTTCTTTTAACTCATCGGCAGTCTCTAAAAGTTCCTCCGGCCGCATCCGCCGGAATGCCGCATACTCGATCAGATATTCGTCGTATCCCATGCCCTGGCGGATATAATTGACGGCTGCCAGAGGTGACATCCGGGCGATGGCCCGCAGATCGCCTTCCAGACTCTCGATCCGCTCGGCAATCCAGTCTTTCTCCGCATAGAATGCCTTCATCTTCTCGAACGAAACCGTCTCATCCGGCATCGCATCCCGGCTGATATAACGCTTCGGACGGTTGATGACCTGCAAAATATCTTCCCGCGCCCGGCTCCCCATGGCGATCCGGATATAGGTCAGGATATTTCGCGAAATCCAGTGTTCATAGAGATTCGGCACCGTATCCCTTGTCCGGAAGGGAAGGTTGTATTCCATCAGCTTTTCCATCAGAAAACGAGGACCAGCATTGGTCCGGTATAAAACTGCGATATCCCCCGGCCGCACTCCCGACTGCAGATACAGCTGTATCTCCCTGGCAATGGCCAGATTTTCTTCCCCCGGATCCTGCCAGAGCTTCGTGATCACGTTCTTCCCATGACGTCCCGTTGTATGGATGGCCTTTGAAAAACGTTTCTGGTTTTCTCCGATCAGCCGCAATGCCGGTGCCACGATCTCCTCGGTACTGCGGTAATTCACATCCAGAAGAATCCGTCCGGCACCCGGATAATCCCGCTCAAACCCCAGCATAATCTCCGGTTTGGCCCCACGAAACCGGTAAATCGACTGATCATCATCGCCCACGATAAAAAGATTATCTTCCGGCTTGGCTAACATCCGCACGATCTCATATTGAAGCCGGTTGATGTCCTGAAACTCATCAATCAGGATGTACCGATACCTCCTCTGCCAGGCAGACAGGATATCTTTTCTTTCCGTAAAAAGTTCCAGACACAGCACCATCATGTCATCGAAATCGATGAGTCCGGCCCGGCGCATTTTCTCTTCATAGCCCGCATAGAGCTGACGGAAAACTGCATCCGGACAGTTTTTGGAATAGTAATGTTCCAGTGCAATCCTCTCTCCCTTGACAGAGCTTATCTCACTTAAAATGGAGGCTGCAAACTCATTTTCATCCTCCGGCTCCAGACCTCCGGCCTGAGCCAGCTCCCGGACAAACTGCATCTGCTGCTCTTCCCGGACAATATTGTCAGCGGTATATCGGTATGCCAGCTTTAAGATCCTAAAAAAGATCGAATGAAAAGTACCGAAGGTGACTCTGGATCCGCCGCCGGTCAATGCTTCATACCGCTCCCGCATCTCCTCGGCTGCTGCCCGGGTAAAGGTAATCACAAGAATATCCCCCGGATCGATTCCGTACTCCTTCGTCAGATACTGGACCCGATGGGTGATCACCGTTGTTTTCCCTGATCCCGGTCCCGCCAGAACCATCATGGGACCATCTTTATGCATGATTGCCTGTGTCTGTGCTTTACTGAATGCCATTTCCTGTTTCCTTACTCCACAATTCAAGAATATCTCGGCATATTTGCTTCGAAATTCGCATTTTGACGTGCAAGACATCCTTCTGCCGCGCATCTGAAGCAAATCTGTCAAGTACAAATGTAAGAAAAGTGCGCCTTGGAATGTATTTCTCACAAAGCGCACCTTTTCACTGCTTTTCATGCATCTACGATACATGAAAAAGCAGTTGTTTATTTACTACCTACTGATTTAATCTGAGATTCAAGTCGAACGTCCGTGAGACTTGGCGCGTGATTCTGGTCAGCAAAGCTGACATATTCCATACAGAATCACTGCGCATCCTCGCGGAGCGTTTATCTCAGTCGGAGACCCACCTCCCACTGAGACAAATTTGCTATTACTCGCCACCTAAAGAGGTGGGA
>ERZ1106943.2651-NODE-2651-length-15087-cov-5.319851_pt1 | contig 15087 bp, 14 predicted proteins | sample MGYA00403671_ERZ1106943 | MGnify/ENA primary metagenome ERZ1106943 (study PRJEB35170, sample SAMEA104062427) | human gut metagenome | biome: human gut; feature: human-associated habitat; material: faeces | place: Denmark | collected 2012-06-14 ...
GTTTTGAGCTTCGGGAGATTTTCAAAAAAAGTGCAGGCCTCCTCAACAGTCATGTTGAGAACGTCGTTAATGTTCTTGCCCTTGTAGCGGACCTCCAGCGTTTCGCGGTTGTAGCGCTTGCCCTTGCACACGTCACAGGGTACATACACATCCGGCAGAAAGTGCATTTCTATCTTCTGCACACCGTCGCCCTTGCAGGCCTCGCATCTGCCGCCCTTGACGTTAAAGGAAAATCGCCCGGAGTTATAGCCGCGCAGTCTTGCGTCCTCGGTGGAGGCAAAAAGCTCGCGGATATCGTTAAACAGCCCTGTATACGTCGCCGGGTTTGAGCGCGGCGTTCTGCCGATAGGGCTTTGGTCAATGTCAATGACCTTGTCGATATCATCAATGCCGCTTATTCCGGCGCACTTGCCGGGCTTTACCTTTGCGCGGTTTTTCTTGAGTGCAAGCGTTTTGTACAGTATCTCGTTTACAAGGCTCGATTTGCCGCTGCCGGAAACACCGGTGACGCAGGTTATAACGCCCTTGGGGATATCTATATCAACGTTTTTAAGGTTGTGCTCGGCCGCACCGCTTATTTGTATAAAGCCCTTATCGGTCTTGCGGCGCTCGGCCGGAACGGGGATTTTCCTCTTTCCGCTCAGGTACTGGCCGGTGAGCGAGTCCGGGCAGGCACAGATACCCTCGACCGTTCCTGCCGCGACGACATTACCGCCGTGAACGCCCGCTCCGGGGCCTATATCAACGATGTAATCGGCGGCGCGCATGGTGTCCTCATCGTGCTCGACGACTATGAGCGTATTGCCGAGATCGCGCAGATCCTCAAGCGTTTTCAAAAGCTTCTCGTTATCGCGCTGGTGCAGGCCGATGCTCGGCTCGTCGAGGATATACAGCACTCCCATCAGGCTGGAGCCGATCTGCGTGGCAAGTCTGATGCGCTGGCTCTCGCCGCCGGACAGCGTCGCCGCCGAGCGGGACAGCGTCAGATATCCAAGCCCGACGTTCACGAGGAAGCCGAGACGGGACTTTATCTCTTTCAGAATACGCTCGGCGATCATCATGTCCTTCTCGCTGAGCTGGAGAGAATCTATGAATTTCAGCGCGCTGACAACGGGCAGATCGGTGAACTCCGCGATGTTCATGCCGCCGACCGTCACCGCGAGCGCGGTCTTTTTCAGCCTGCGTCCGCCGCAGTCCGGGCACGGAGTTTCGGACATGCACTCCTCAAGCTCCGCACGCATAGCGGGACTCTGCGTCTCCTTGTAGCGCCGCTCGAGGTTATTCGCTATGCCCTCGAACTCGCGCCGGATCACGCCAAAGCCCTCGTTTTTCTCATATCTGAGCTGAAGCGGCTCGCCCTTTGTGCCGTACATCAGCGCGTCTATCGCCTCGGGCGGTATGTCCTTGATGGGATCGGTCAGCTTGAAGTGATAGCGGCGCGAGAGCGCGTCATAGTACATCCTCGATATCGAGTCGCCCTTTGCATTGCCCCAGCCGCTCGCGGTTATGCCGCCGTCCATGATGCTGAGGTTCGGGTTCGGCATTATGAGATCCGGATCGACGAGCAGACGCATGCCGAGGCCGGTGCAGGTCGGACAGGCGCCGTAGGGGTTATTGAACGAGAACAGGCGCGGGGCAAGCTCGTCGATGGAGATGCCGCAGTCCTCACAGGCGTAATTCTGCGAGAAGCTGAGCCGCCTGTCCTCCTTGGGGATATCGACCGTGAGCAGTCCGCCCGCGAGCGCCATCGCCGTCTCCGCGGAGTCCGTCAGGCGGCGGATGATGTCCGGCTTTATGACTAGGCGGTCAACGACTATCTCGATGATGTGCTTCTTGTTCTTTTCAAGCTTTATCTCCTCGGTCAGGTCATACATGATCCCGTCCACGCGGACTCGGGCGTATCCCGACTTCTTCGCGTCCTCGAACACCTTCACATGCTCGCCCTTGCGGGAGCGGACGACCGGAGCCATGAGCTGTATGCGCGTCCCCTCCGGGAGCGCCATTATCTGGTCGACTATCTGGTCGATACTCTGCTGGCGTATCTCCTTGCCGCATTTCGGGCAGTGCGGCACACCGACGCGCGCCCAGAGCAGGCGCAGATAATCGTATATCTCCGTCACGGTGCCGACCGTGGAGCGCGGATTTTTGGAGGTCGTCTTCTGGTCGATGGATATCGCCGGGGACAGGCCGTCGATATAGTCAACGTCCGGCTTGTCCATCTGGCCGAGGAACATGCGCGCGTAGGAGCTGAGGCTCTCCACGTAGCGGCGTTGGCCTTCGGCATATATGGTATCGAACGCGAGGCTGGATTTTCCGCTGCCGGAGAGGCCGGTTATCACGACCAGCTTGTCTCTCGGTATCTCAACGTCGATATTTTTCAGATTGTTTTCTCTTGCGCCTTTTATATAAATACTGTTCAGCATTGATCATTACCCGACGGTAACATCCGCCGTTTTCCCCTGAGTTATCCGGATAAACGCCTGCGGCTCCAACTCCACCTGAAAGCCGATCTTGCCGGCGCTGACGATCATCGTGTCCTGCGCGAGCGCGGACGCGTCATAGGTGGTGGTGTAGTGCTTTCTCATGCCGACCGGTGAGCAGCCGCCGCGTATATATCCTGTCAGTGCGTTTATCTCGCTGACGTGCACCATCTCTATCGACTTCTCGCCCACGGCCTTCGCCGCCTTCTTCAGGTCAAGCTCCGCGCCGACGGGTATCACAAAAACGTATATCCCCTTGCTCGCGCCGCGGGTCACGAGAGTTTTGAATATCTTCGCCGCGTCCACGCCGAGCAGCGCCGCGACCGTAAGCCCGTCCACGGCATCGTCGCCGTGCGGGTAGCTGTGCGGCGTGTATTTTATCTTTTTTTGCTTAAGCACGCGCATCACGTTTGTTTTCTGCTCTGCCATTGAAATTATCCTCCGTTTTCCTGAAAGGATATTATATCCCAAATCCGCCGCTGTTTCAATATAATTATTATAACCGGATTCATGCTGCCGGCGTCGCCTCCGCAGACGGTGACGGCGAGGGCTGCACCTTGGGGATGAACATGAGGTTCATGTCCGTAGGCGTCTCGATCCCAGGGATGGTCTCCTCGAAGCTGTACTGCCAGATATCAAAGGCATAGTAGAAGTCGGGGAAATCGCCGGGCACGGCCAGCCAGAATTTATAGGAGTTCAGGCGGCTGAGGTCAAAGCCATAATAGCCGATATAGCGGTTGAAATATACGCCCGGCTCATATCCGGCCTTTTTCACCGTCTCGCAGAAGGCCACGGCGCACTCGTCGAGGATCGCCGTGTCGAGCTGATAGGTTCTCGCGTCGGCTCCGGCCTCCTCCATCTTCTCCCAGTCATACATCACGGGGAGGTCTATGTCGTACTGCTCTATGCGCTCCAGCACGAAGTCCGCCTCCTCTATCGCCTCCTGCACGTTTATCGCCTGCGAGAAGAAATAGACGCCGACCTTGATGCCATTGCTCTTTGCGCCCTCGATGTTGGCCTTGAAATAAGCATCCTCGAACAGGCCGCCCTGCGTGTAGCCGCGGTAGCCCAGACGGATGTACGCGAAATCTACGCCGGACGCCGCGACCGCCGCCCAGTCGATGTCGTACTGGTGCTCGCTGACGTCCACGCCGCGCAGAGTCTCATAACCTTCGCCCACGTACTTCGGCACGCCGTCATAGCGCACGATGTCGCTCTGCGAAATGTTGTTGACGTCCACGCCCTCGAGCGGCGTCATCCAAACCATGCCGAAGCCGTCGTTGATATAAACCTGTCCCTCATGCGGGTCGATCTCCTCCGCCGGACGCTTCATAAGCGCCGCGACCAGCACGACGACCACCAGCGTGAGGATTATTATTATCGTAAACATCAGCGTGAGTACGAATTTATTTTTATTCTTAGTCGCTGTTCTCATATCTGTCTCCATTCAAGCAGGCATTGAAAGTGTATACTGTAAGCGTAGTATCAGTTGACAAGAGGAAACACGGTTTTGACGGGCAGAAATGCGTCCATACTTTTTCAAAGCCCTTGACAATACAGCAAGTATTCTCTGCGGCCTTTTCATCGTCTGGCCACATTTCTGCTCCGTCAAAACTGCTGCGCACCTGACAGAGATGGATTTTCGAGTGATTTTTGCTTTTTGAGGCGCAGACGGGCTGCCGCAGCTCTATAATTCAAATCAAAGCCCAACAAAGTGGGTTTGATTTGAGAAGAAAGAAGGAGATTGCAGAGTGCAGCTTTTGCCGCGAGGCGGAAGCGGAATGGTGCGAGCTTCTTCTGACGAGATGGAAAGACACACTGTCAGGCGTGTCAGTCCCTGTTAACCGATACTATACAAAAAAGATACATTAAATTGACCGGAACTATGCACACGCGGGATATCATGGGCACATCACAGTGAAAGGAAGCCATGATATGGAAGCATGTGACGCTATTTATTATCCTATGAAAAACAAGAAATCAAATACTGCGCTGAAAATGAGAAAACGCCGCAGGCTCGGCGCGTTTATATTCGTCGTAGTACTGCTGGCGCTGGCCGTCGTCGCAGTGCGGATATACAATATGGATAAGCCCAGCCGCGACGCGGAGCTGCTGACGCTCGTGAACCCGTGGAACACCATCCCCGACGGCTACGAGCCGCAGCTGTGCACGCTGTCGGACGGGCAGCAGATAGACCGCCGCTGCTACGATGATCTGATGCGGATGCTCGACGACTGCCGCGCGGCGGGAAACTCGCCATACATATGCTCCGCCTACCGCACATGGGACAAGCAGCAGGCACTGTTCGACAACAAGATACAGCGGCTTGAAAATGAGGGCATGGACGCCGATACCGCGCGGGTCGAGGCGGCGAAGGTCGTCGCCGTGCCGGGGACGAGCGAGCACCAGCTTGGCCTTGCGCTCGATATAATCGACACCGGCTATACGAACCTTGACGAGGGGCAGGAGGACACCGCCACGCAGCAGTGGCTCATGGCGCACTGTTGGGACTACGGCTTCATCCTGCGCTACCCCAACGGCACGACGGACATCACCGGCATCATCTATGAGCCGTGGCACTACCGATATGTGGGCCGCACCGCCGCCGCGCAGATACACGAGCTTGGCGTGACCTTTGAGGAATACATCGACATGTTTTATAAGTAAAAAATGTTTTCAGGGCGCGGCTAAATGAGCCGCGCCCTTTTTTCATGCATCCATTACCGGATTTTCATGTATCATTATGTGTTTTATTTCCTGATCCCGCTTCTCGACGGCGTTGTGTACGCTCTCGGCGATGGCGTGCGCTTCGAAAAGACTTATCGAGCCGTCAACGCCGATCTCGGCGTCGATATATATCTTGCTGCCGAATCTGCGGGTCTGCAGCTTATCCACGCGCCGCACGCCGTCCTGTTCCGCAATGAAGCTCCGCAGCGAAGCCTCGTATTCCGGACTGCATGCCGTGTCGAGCATCTTGTCGATGGAGTCCTTGAGAATGTCGTACGCCACCTTGAGGATGCACAGGCATATCGCCACGCAGGCAATCGGCTCCATGACCGGAACGCCGAGCATCGCGCCGCCGATGCCGATGAGCGAGCCGACGGATGAGAGCGCGTCGGAGCGGTGATGCCATGCGTCGGCCATGAACGCGGAGGAGTTCAGCTTCTTCGCGTAGTACCGAGTGTACCAGAACATGACCTCCTTCGAGACTATCGACACGACCGCCGCCGCAAGCGCTATCGCCGACGGCACGGCGAGCTGCTCGTAGTGACCGGCGGCTATCTGCTTCACGCCGTTGAGACCGATGCCGAAGCCAGTCGCCAGCAGTATCATGCCGAGTATCATCGACGCGACGCATTCGAGCCTGTCGTGCCCGTAGGGGTGATCCTGATCCGGCGCTTTTTTCGAGATGCGCACGCCTATGTAGGCCACGAGCGTTGCGAACACGTCCGACAGGGAATGCACGGCGTCGGACACCATGGCTCCGGAGTGCCCCGCGATACCGGCGTACAGCTTGAATACGACAAGTGCGATATTGCCCGCAATGCCGACGGTGGACAGGCGGTTGATGATTTTGGTTTCGTTCATTGAAATTGCTCCCTTCAGTGTTTTTGGTGCTGACCGGGGGAGTACGTGCAAAAAAAGCAGTCTCCCAGGGCATATTGTTGTCCCGCAAAGGCTGCTGATGCAGATCCTGCTGTCGCTCTTCGACGACCCGGCTTCCGCGGACTGGCTGTCCGCCGCCTGCTCAGTGTATTAAGTTTGCCACACGCAACTTTTTTGCTTGTGCCATTAGCTCGGTATAATACCACGCTCCGCGCGCGAAGTCAAGAAGGGTTCACGGTAAATTCAAAATTTTACTGTTGCCCGTGCCTGCGCGGTGTAGTATTATAAACGCATGAATAAGACTGCCGATAAAAAACGTCCGCCGCTGAGCACGCTGTACAGGCTCAGCCCTGCCGGACATATAATTGCTGCCGTCAGCGCGGCGCTGATTCTGCTGCACCTGCTGACGCGGGATGACCACGCGCTGATGGCCTGGACGTCGGAGCGCCTTGTGCGGCCTGTGCACCGCGCGCTCGCGGTGCTGAACGATCATCTGCCCCTTTCCGTCGCGGAGCTGCTTATCGGGCTGGCTGTGATCGCGGTTTTGATTTACATAATATATACGATCATCAAGCTGATACGCTGCGGCGGGCGGCTGAAGAGGCTGTACGCGGCGGTGATAAATCTGCTTGCGGCGGGGCTTGCGGTGTATGCGGGCTTCTGCATGCTCTGGGGAGTATATTATTACGGCGACGATTTTATGACACGCAGCGGCCTGAAAAACGATAATATCAGCGTGGAACAGCTTGAGACCGTGACGGAATATTTTGCCGCGCTCGTGAACGAATACTCCTCGCAGGTGCCGCGCGACGCGGACGGAAACTATGTTGCCGACCGTGACGCGATACTCCGCCGCTCAAACGAGGTGTATGCCAATGTCGAGGAGACTCTGCCCTGCCTCAGCGGCCCTGCCGTTCGGGCGAAGGGCGTGTATTTCTCGCGCGTTATGAGCTATACTGACTTTACGGGCTTCTTCTTCCCGTTTACGGCGGAGGCGAATGTAAATACCGACTTCCCGCCCGCGCTGTTCGCTTCTACCGTGGCGCACGAGCTGGCGCATCAGCGCGGCGTTGCGAAGGAGCAGGAGGCGAATTTCGCCGCGGTGCTTGCAAGCCTTGAATATGGCGACGCGGAGTACTGCTACTCGGCCTGTGTGCTGGCCTATACGCACCTCGGCAACGCCCTGTATTCGGCGGACTACGACGCGTGGAAGAGCATCTATCTCACGCTGAATGAGGACGTTCGGCGCGATTTTGCCGCAAATCGGGAATATTGGGCGCAGTTTGAGACGCCGGTGCAGAAGGTGTCGAACACGGTATATGAGGGATTTTTGTATAGCTATGACCAGACTATGGGGCTGAAAAGCTATGGCGCCTGCGTTGACCTTCTGGTAAACTACTATTACGAGCAGGTGGCTCTTGGGAATTGAATTTTTGTAAGGAGTCGATAATTATGTCTGTTTTCGGTGTGGCTGCCGGTATCGCAGCCCTTATAAGTCTGCTTGCGCTGTTGGTAAAGTATCCGCTCCGCAAGCTCGGCATGCATAAACTGAACGCATTCTTCATGAAGCTGCACGAAGCCGCAAGCGGTTTGTTCTTCGTGGCCGCCGTTGCGCATATGATAAGCGGTCTGCGTGAGGCGCGTAAAAACCCGATTGCCGCTTTGACCGGCCTTGCCGCGTTTGTGATAAGCACGGTTCTGATCGCAGCCTGCCACATGACCAAGGATGCACAAAAGAAAATGCGATGGCACCGGATATATTCCCTGTTCCTGACTCTGACCGTAGCAGGTCATGTGACTGCCGCGGCGGCTTTGAAGAAAAATTGAAGAAAAGCGCAATTTATGCTTGACAAATCGGATATTTCGGTTATAATAGCTCTTGCGTTTAGCGGGATTGTGTAAAGGTAGCACAGCGGACTCTGACTCCGTATGTGAGGGTTCGAATCCTTCTCCCGCTGCCAAGAAAAAAGTCTCTTTTGTCACAGGACAAAAGAGGCTTTTTTCAATAATATCCGTTCCTTGGCCGTTCCTTGTGGAACGGGTGATTATTATAAAAAACTTCAGGAGAAATAAGCATGTGCACAGCTGCAAGCTATAAAACAAAGGATTTTTATTTCGGCCGTACGCTGGATTATGAATTCTCGTACGGGGACGAGATCGTTGTCCTGCCGCGCGAATATCCGCTGCGCTTCCGCCACTGCGGCGCGCTCGACCGTCACTACGCGATCATCGGTATGGCCTACGTCGCCGGCAGCGACCCGCTGTTCTATGATGGAATAAACGAGAAGGGACTCGGCATGGCGGGGCTGAACTTCGTCGGCAACGCGCACTATTTCAAGCCTGTGCAGGGCTTCGACAACGTCGCGCAGTTCGAGTTCATCCCGTGGATACTCAGCCGCTGCGCCACAGTGCGCGAGGCGCGCGGGCTGCTCTCGCGCATCAACCTGACGGACGAGGCGTACAGCCCCCAGCTTCCGCCCGCGCAGCTGCACTGGATAATTGCCGACCGCGACGAGGCCATAACGGTGGAGTCCATGAGCGGCGGGCTGAAAATTTATGATAACCCCGTCGGCGTACTGACGAACAACCCGCCGTTTGACCGGCAGATGCTCGCGCTGAGCAATTATATGAGCCTCAGTCCGAAGCAGCCGGAGAACCGCTGGGGCATCCCGCTTGAGACCTACAGCCGCGGCATGGGTGCGCTGGGGCTGCCCGGCGATCTGTCCTCGCAGTCGCGCTTTATTCGAGTTGCGTATACGAAGATGAATTCAAAGTCCGGCGACTCCGAGGAGGAGAGCGTCAGCCAGTTTTTCCACATTCTCGGCTCCGTCGATCAGCAGCGCGGCTGCTGCGAGGTCGCGGACGGCAAGTATGAGATAACCATATATACCTCGTGCTGCAACGCCAGCCGCGGGATATACTATTACACCACCTATGACAATCACCAGATATGCGCGGTCGATATGCACCGTGAGAATCTGGACGGAAGCGAGCTTTCGCGCTATGCGCTGCTGAAAAAGGAAAGGATATTTTATCAGAACTGATATGGACACTGAAAACATCAAGATCCGCACCGCCAGCCCTGAGGACGCGGCGCGTTTGCTGGAGATATATGCGTACTATGTTGAGAATACGGCGATAACCTTTGAGTATACAGTCCCGACTCTGAAGGAGTTCAGACACCGCATCGAGCACACGCTCGAACGCTATCCCTACCTCGTGATAGAGCGGAACGGAGTGGTACAGGGCTACGCCTACGCGGGCGTGTTCAAGGAGCGCGCCGCCTACGACTGGGCGTGCGAGATGTCGGTGTATATCGACCACGCGGCGGAGCACTGCGGCCTTGGCGGGCGGATATACGCGGCGCTGGAAGAGGAGCTGCGCCGGATGGGCATAACGAATCTGTACGCCTGCATAGCCTATCCTGTGCAGGAGGACGAGTATCTCACCCGAAACAGCGCAGAATTTCACGCGCACCTCGGCTATGTCACGGTGGGCGAGTTCCACGCATGCGCATATAAATTCGGCCGCTGGTACGATATGATCTGGATGGAGAAGCTCATTGCCGAGCATAATGCCGATCAGCCCGCGGTAAAGCGCTTCGGCGAATGACCGCGATAATAAGAAAAAATCAACCACCCGCAGCATGGCGGGTGGTTGAACTGTTTATTTGCGATTCAGAACTTGCCGTGCGAGCTTGAGAAACCGCCGGAGTTGACGGTGGTTCCACCGCCGCCGCTGTTATTGTGTTCATCGTCGGGCACGTTCTGCGTGCGGGTCACGGTGGTGTGCGTGTAGATATCGTTCTGCCGCGTGAGCCGGACGCCGTCAGGGCGGATGTACATGTTCGCGTTGCCGCTGCTCACGGCGGTTTTCATGCTGCGCTTCATGCACAGGCACACGATCAGCGCGATGAGCGCCGGAATGCCGAGGATGATCAGCCAGCCGAACGGGGGAACCGTGTGCGTCAGCCGCCAGAAGAAGCCGGGGCGGTAATCATAGTCGTAGCCGTAATCATAATCGCTGTCGTCGCCGCTGTCGTCCGGACTTTCGTCCCAGATGTCCACGGGCTGACCGTCGGCGGCGCGGCGCATGAATTCTTCACAGCCGTCTATGTAGTCGGCAAAGCCCTGATACCAGTCGTCATTGCGGAAATCGTCCAGAAAATATTCCGCAAGCGCGTCCTTGCCGTAGTCGGTGAAGGCGGTGTTCGCAAAATCGCCGTGTGCTACCAGACCGTAATCGCGCCCTGCCATGCTGAGGATGAGAAGAATGCCGCAGTTGCCGTCTCCGAGGCCCAGGTCGTAGCTGCTGAACAACTCCTCTCCGAAATCGTCCACATAGTAGGCATCGGAATAATCCGTGAAGTCCTCGACCGTGACGATGTACACGCCGCAGCCGTACTGCTCGGAAACCGCGGCGGCGCGCTCCTCAAGCGCGGAAATGTCGGAATCGTATAAAATACCGGCATCATCGGTGACATAGCTGAGCTGCGCGTCCGCAAACGCGGGAATTGACAGGCAGACTATGAGCAGCAGAACGGCGAGGACGGAAGATAAGAATTTTTTCATGTCCTCTCCTCCTTACACAAACAGCAGCATCATCACGCCCGCGAGCGGCACGAAGATGCCCGCGAACCACGCCCAGAACCTGCCCATTGACACCGGCAGATCGCCGGTCAGCTTGCCGGTCTGGCCGTTCATCGAGAAAAGATAGTCCTTGCCGTTCCACTTCGTGTGCAGCATCCAGACCGGCATCATCGCGTATTTGACGCGGCGGCTGTGCAGCCGGACATCGGCAGAGGTGGGAACGCAGCTGTCGTAGCCGAGTACGGTGCTTGAGATCGCCTGTATGCAGCTCTCGCGGCATCGCGCGTCCGCGCGGCCTGCGCTCTCCTCGGCGCTGACATCGTACCTGTCGGCCAGATAGCCGGGGAGGTAGGCGGTCGAGAAGGGGCGCAGCTCGCCGTAGTCGTACGGCTCGATGGAGTCCATGTATTCGTCTGGCATCTTCGTCGAGGCGTCCACCGGAACACGCTCGAAGCTGACGCTTCCGCTGCGCTCAACGTGGAAATGCCGAGTCTCTGTGACGAGGAATTTTCCCTCCTGGTAGCTCGATGAGCTGGTCGCCTCAAATTCCGCGTCCACGTCGCCCTCACCGTCGTACAGCCAGAAGGGGACGTAAACGCCCTGAACCTCTTCAAGGTGATTCTGCTCAGAAAAGGCGCGCGGGAGGAGCGGCTTTTTCTTATAGTGCCGCTTGAGCGCGTCGATAGCCGCGTCCTTGCCGAGCTTGAAGGGGATGATGTAGTCCGGCTTGAGCGTGCCGCTGAACTGCGCGGGCACGACCGTCGGATTCCCGCAGTAGGGGCAGCTCGTCGCGGCGGTAGTCACGTCGCAGATAAGCTCCGCGCCGCAGGAGGGGCAGGAGTAGGCGCGCATATTTTCGGCCTCATCGCCCCAGCCGGAGTCGGCGGGCTTTGCCTCGGATGCAGCCTTCTCCTTCTCCGCGTACAGCGCCTCAATCTCGGCGGCGGTGTACTTGCTGCCGCAGTAGTCGCACTCGAGCATACCGCTCTCGCCGACATAGTGCAGCGGCCCCGTGCAGGCCGGGCACTTATAATTTGTTATCTGTGTGGCCATGGCATAGCTCCTTTTTGCGTGTTACTCAGCTGACGATAGTATCGGTTGACAAGGGGAAACACGGTTTTGGCGGGCAGAAATGCGCCCATACTTCTTCAAAGTCCTTGACAATACAGCAAGTATTCTCTGCGGCCTTTTCATCGTCTGGCCACATTTCTGCTCCGTCAAAACTGCTGCGCACCTGACAGGGATGGATTTTCGAGTGATTTTTGCTTTTTGAGGCGCAGACGGGCTGCCGCCCTTCTATAATTCAAATCAAAGCCCAACGAAGTGGGTTTGATTTGAGGAGGAAGAAGGAGATTGCAGAGTGCAGCTTTTGTCGCGAGGCGGAAGCGGAACGGTGCAAGCTTCTTCTGACGAGACGAAAAGACGCACTGTCAGGCGTGTTTGCCCTTGTCAACCGATACTACTTGTTTTCTCCAGAGAAGTATTGGCACAGGTGCCGCAGACAGCATTCTGCGCAGTTCGGCTTGCGCGCATCACACACGGCGCGGCCGTGCAGCACGATGCAATGGCAGAAGTCGGACGAGTGCTCCGGCGGAAGTATCTTCCGCAGCTCCATCTCAATCTTGACCGGATCCTTCAGGTTATCCACAAGCCCCAGCCGGTTCGAGATACGGATGCAGTGCGTATCGACGACCGTGGAGCCGGGCACCTTGAACACATCGCCGAGAATCAGATTTGCCGTTTTCCTGCCGACCCCGGGCAGCGCGGTCAGCTCCTCCATAGTCCGCGGCAGCTCGCCGCCGTATTTCTCAAGCAGAACGTTTGCGCAGGCGACGATGTCCCGCGCCTTCGCGCGGTAGAATCCGCAGGAGTGAACGTATCTCTCGACCTCCTCGACGTCCGCGGCGGCGAAGGCCTCAAGCGTCGGGAAGCGCTCGAACAGCGCGGGGGTTATCTTGTTCACGCGCTCGTCCGTGCACTGCGCGGCGAGCCGCACCGAAAACAGCAGCTCGTAGTCCTTGCGCCAGTCGAGCGTGCAGTCCGCCTGCGGATACTCGGCCAGCAGAAGCCGCACTATTTCGTTTACCTGCTCCTGTGTGCGCATAAGCTTACCTCTTATTTTTATAATAGTATAATGGTAATGGTCAGTAAAAAAGCAAAGTCGGCGCGGCTTTATCGCGCCGACTTTTATTGATTTATCTGCTTGCAGTGACGGTTCCGCTGGCGACTATGTCGGTCAGGTCAACGTCGCTGTACTTTCCGCCGAAGTGCCATGTGACACTCAGCGGCAGGCTGATGGACTCGCCGGAGGAGATGTTCACGGTGAAGGTCTTGCTGCCGAAGGGGGTGTTCAGCGCGCTCTTGCCGTCGTAATCCACGGCGGGGCTGGCCATGGTCGCGGTGCTGCCGTTGAGATCAACGGTGACTGCGCCGGGAACCTCAACGAGATGCAGGCTGTAAGAGTCAAGGCTGACCTTGACCGTTACCTCGGCCTGAGAACCGCTCACGGAGCTGATGCTCCAGTCAACGCGGATGTTCATCGGCACGCCCGTGTTGGAAGAGAAGCTGCCGGAATTGAGAAGCTTGTTAGGCTCCGGAGTCGGCGCGGGGGTGGGAGTGGGCGTAGGAGTGGGCGTCGGCGTCGGGGTAGGCGTGGGAGCCGAGGACGGCGTCGGGGTCGTCGCCGTGCCGGTGCTGCCGGAGCTGCTGCCGTCGCCGGTCGTACCGCCTGCGTTCGGCGTGACGACGACTATCTGCGGCTCCATCGAACCTGATACGTCGGCAGCCGGAGGTTCGGCCGCATTATCCTTGCTTGTCAGCCAGAAGCAGATGAGCGCAACGGCCAGAAGGAAAAATACTATGAACAAAACCGCAGCAAATTTGCCTTTTTTCATTATTGATTCAGTCCTTTCATTAGGAGTGATTACATTATACAGCAAAAGGCGAAAAATGTCTACCATGGGCGCCGCGGACAGGTGTAAATTATGTTTCTTAAGGGGCGGCGCGGGTGGAACGCGGCACGCCATATTTTGGCATGCCGGTGCATTCTGCCCACAATATACAGATGGCACATGATGAAACGACCGATCTTTTGTCAAAAATGCCTCATTTGGTTGACAAGTTGTGGCAGTTGGTGTAAAATCTTAAAAAACATAAGATATTCGTTGGACTGCGGCCTGACGGTCCTATTGCAGCATGTTTCCGGTAAGAAGCGACCGGTTGAAGGGAGCTGATTCACATCGACGTGATTGAGGAGACTACAGTAGAGAGTTATACTCCTGCCGCGGTGATTCTTCCTTATGAGGTAACAGGAGAATACTATGTGGAGGAGCTGGGCGAGCTTGACGCTAAGCCGGTATACTCCTTTTTTAAGCGCTTTTTTGATATAGTGCTTTCGCTTTTCGCACTTATCGTGCTGCTTATCCCGATGCTTATTATAGCGGTCATTGTAAAGCTGACCTCGCCAGGAAGCGTCCTGTATAAGCAGGAGCGGCTCGGCAAGGACGGCGTGAGCTTTGAGATAATAAAGTTCCGTTCGATGTACGCCGACGCTGAGAATAACGGCGCGCAGTGGTCCGACGGCGAGAACGACGAGCGGATAACCCCGTTCGGCAAGTTCCTGCGGCGTACCAGAATGGACGAGCTGCCTCAGTTCGCGCAGATACTGACCGGTAAGATGAGCCTTGTCGGCCCGCGACCGGAGCGCGCGAATGCTTCTACGAAAAGTTCGAGACCTACATACACGGCTTCAGCGAGCGTCTGAAGGTCAAGCCGGGACTCACAGGGCTGGCGCAGGTCTCCGGCGGTTACGATCTGCGGCCGGAGGAGAAGGTAGTGTACGATATCGAGTACATAAAGAAGCGCTCGCTTTGGCTCGACCTGAAATGCATACTGCTCACAGTGCGCATAATCTTTTCTCATAATGGAGCAAGATAAATGACGGACAGCACCATCCGGTGTGTCATATAATAAAACCTGAACTCTAAGTTCAGGTTTTATTTTTGCATGCAAAAAGAGCAAGGTGAATTATACTATCAAGTGCAACAGTAAAAAAAGAAAAGAAGTTCATACGAATCTCTGGTAGAATGTAATTACCACAAAAACAAAAAACCAAAAGGAGATCCGTATATAGCCGTAAAGAAGCCGGACACTGGGAAGCGGACACGGTAGTAAGCGGTCAGGGAAAAAGCAAGGCTTGCTTTGCAACCTTGGCAGCGCGCAAGACACGGTTTTATATAGCGGTCAAAATGCCCGACCGAAGAGCCGAGACCATGGAGAATGCCATTGTTTCCGTGCTCTCACAATTTCCTCCGCAGTTGGTAAAGACGATAATCTGCGACAGAGGGACGGAGTTTGCAAATTGGCGAAATATTGAGAAACGGCTGGGCTGCGAAGTGTACTTTACAGATCCG
>ERZ1106943.2658-NODE-2658-length-15060-cov-4.636921_pt1 | contig 15060 bp, 10 predicted proteins | sample MGYA00403671_ERZ1106943 | MGnify/ENA primary metagenome ERZ1106943 (study PRJEB35170, sample SAMEA104062427) | human gut metagenome | biome: human gut; feature: human-associated habitat; material: faeces | place: Denmark | collected 2012-06-14 ...
ATATAATACGTTATACACTCGTAAATTAAGTTGGCATGTTTTGACCCCAACATCACAATTATAAAAATATATATTCCTGCTTACTCCCCTTTAATCTCCCAATGACCACTATATCCACTTCCGACATATACAATATTCGTCATTTGTTTTATTCTTCTCTTCACAGTCCCTACACCAACACCTAACCTTGTTGCGATTTCTGATGTGGAGATTTGAGGATTTTCTTCTATCATGTCAAAGATTTGTTTCTGCAATTTGTCTTGAGTGCCACCTTGAGTGCCACCTTGGGTGCCATCTTGAGTGCCACCCTGAGTATCATTAACATTCATCACATAATCATGTCCATAATTCAGATTATATCCCCAATCACTCTTCAATCTCGCATAATATTTCATTTCAATTGAGTGGCAATTGAGTTTTTTATAAAACAAAACTCAATTATCACTCAATTCTTTTAAACATAACATATCTAGCTGCTGGTCCTTTACCTGTTAAATCAATCAGATCCTCACTCCTCATTTTATCAATGACACTTCTTGCCTGCTGCTTAGAAAATCCACACATCTCCTGTATCTTAGCAGATGTTATCTGATCATTTGTCTGTAAATATTCTAAAATCATATTTTTAGCCTTGATATACTGAACTGTTTTGTCTCTTGTATATTCCACGTCTGATTTTAGTGCCTCGTAAACCTTAGCTGTGAGCATATATTCCTTGCCAACAATCTCTATCAAACCTCTGCTAATCAGCTCATTGCATGACTTTTTTGTTTCGTCCAGAGATTTTTGGACTTTTCTTGATAGTTCCGATAGCTGCTCTTTTCTATTGTCCATTAAGTCTCTTAATATCATCATCTCAGCCAAAGGCATAATTTTACTATTCTTATCCTGTACTTCGGTAATAAACTTAACAAATTCTGTGTTATCTATTGCACTGAATATTGTCAAAGAAACTGCATCATTAAATGATCTGTATCTTGGGTATGGCTTACCCATAGAAACCATGTCCTTAAAGATGATATCTACTCCCTGACCTGTTCTCTGAACATATTTCAAATTCTGAAGTGTCTCTGCTATCAGCTTATTCCTTGGTATAGATGGATGTGTTATGATATTGTCCTCTGTAATTCCATCAAGGAATCCGCCTGGATTTTCAATAACTATTCTATCCGGATATTGTTTTACATAAACTGCTGCATTGCTCTGATAGTCTCTATGAGACAATGCATTGAGAAGTGCTTCCTGAAATACTCTCTCCGGAAAATCTTCCACCTCAAGTCTGAATAATCCTACTTGAATGTTCTCTATCTTACTGTATGCTTGTACCCTCTCTGTCAACTTGTCAATAACGCTTATTAACGGCAGCTTCAAATCAAGTCTTGCATCGTATTCTTCTAAATTATCCGCTGAATAATGCAAATATATAACTTCCGCCTGCGGTAACAGTCTTTGAATCGATGCTTCTTTTCCTACAAAAAGCAGACCTGCAATAGTCAGCCGTTCTACATCCCCATCATATTTTATAAGCTGTAAGTCTCTCAAAAAATCTATATCATCCAAATCCGGTAATGTGGATTTCGAATCCCTGACTCTTAGCTTTTCCTTCATACTGTACACTTCTAATTTATTTACGTCATCCAGAGTGCTTTCACCTATAATTCTGCCTGAAAAATCCGGATTCTGTACAGAAGAATAAACATTGCTCATCTCATCCGGATATGCAGGTTTTGAATTTCTACCTAATCTCTTCAGACATCTACCATCTGTAGTGGTATATGTCTTTCCATCTGCTTTAACTGATATTGCAATAACCAGTTTTCCTTGATACTCGAAGTCTGATATTTCTGTAAATAATGGTGGCACAGTTCTATCATAAATTCCCTCAATAATACGCTGACCATCATAGTTCCTGTCACAACCAGTAACTTCAATTGGGTTATCTTCCACACCAAAATAAACTGTTCCACCCTTAGTATTTGCAAACGCTATTAATTCATCAACAGCAAGCGAAATTATCTCTTTCATATTTCTTGCATTAACCCATGACTTAAATTCAACTGTATCTGTTTCCTCAGCATCTAATATTTCTTTAAATTTTTCTTCGGTCATTAGCGTTACACCTTCTTTCCTAATAAACATTCATATCTAATCTGGCAATAAATATTCTTTCGTAATCCCCTTACTTTTAAGTTCATTCATTATTGCATTTTTTAATTTAGCCGGAATAATAATCTTAACTAAAGAATGCCCTCCATCTAATTCTCTCGGAACTGCTACTTCGTGTGGACAAATTATATTATCTCCTGCATTCAGAGTTGTCCGCATTTCATCAATCGGTGTTTCAAATTTCACTCCACACACATATAAGCATCCTTAATCCTCGCATTATGATATTACAAAAGCAAATATTTTTGTTACTTCCAAAACATATAACGGCTATCTCTTAAATTTCTTTGCCTTTTTTCATATTTCCACTTAAAATAGTCATCTATATTTTTATTGGAATACTCACCCTCTAATTCAAAATTATATTCATGCATATTCATATTATAAACATCTATATTCTTATATTGTGCAAAACGGTATAAGTATTCTTGATTATCAATCGGCATCCTGCAACCAATATATATTGCCTTTATCGGAAAAAAAGGAATCATATTTTCATATATTTTACATATATCTATTGGCAATAAAAGGCGCCATTCATTTTCATATCTCCATGAAGAAGACTTTGTAAGAAATGAGAGCAGAATGCTTTTATCAAATTCCATTTGCTCATATGTTGTGAATGGTATCATGTTTACATATTTATATACTTTTCTTTTACTTAAAACTACCTGTCTTGACCCATATTCACAAGGCAACAATCCACCCAAAACCATTGCATTTTCCTTATTATCCACAATTGGTTTTGTTAAATCATACTCAACGCAAAATCCTTCGTGATTCTGAGCATAATGTGCCCATAATTCCATATATGATTTCAATTTAAATCTACTAATATCTGCAAATGATGTAATCCTCACAACACTTTTTCTAAGTTCCTTTAGTCTTTGTTCATATTTTACTTTGAAGTCATATAATTCATTTTGAATTTCATCACTTCCAATACGATATTCCCTCATATTTGCATCATAACATATATGACTAATCATACTGTCAAAAGTGCTATATACATTTACATTTTCCCAATCTCCACAATAGCTATATTTTAGTTTATTAAACTCTTCTAACGACAAAATCCCACGACTTACAGCATTAGTTTTTGTTAAATAATCTATCAAAGACTGTTTTAAATATTCATTTTTGTTTGCACACAATACACAGTCAAATGGGTCATTAAAATTATTGGGATCGTTCATAAATACAGCATTTGTTTCTAAACATTTTAAGCTATTATGATTAAATGGATAAAACTTGAACATACTCTTTGGCATGTGTTCCATTTTTTCTGAATATCCTTCCCACATAGCCTCAAATAAATTTATTTTTTTATTAATAGCATATTGAACTCTATTTCTTATCCAAGCTTTTTCCCAGCTACCTTTATAAAATTTACTTCTGTAATCATTTTTATTATACAATGATACTTCTCTATTGTATTCCCATTTTTGTGGTTCTCTACGCATTAACTTACCTCGTTAATTTAGCTTTGTAATTGTATATCCGCTTACATTATCAAATACATATTCTTGCATCAATTCATCAATATATTTACGCCACCTCTTTATACCTCATAAATACATACTCATAAATTTTCTGTCTATATGCAAATATAGCATTATCAGAATAACTCTCTGGTAATTCTTCCCAGAGGATCGTGCCTATAAGAGTATCAACTTCTGCCTTTGTCTCCTGCTTCTCAGTCCAATGGTCAAGTTCAGATATCTTTTCTTTTATCTTTTCCAGCAAGTCTACCGCAACTTTCTTTATTTTATTGATATCTTCTTTTGAAAGATTTTCATTGAAAAGCATATCATATAATGACAGTTCTTCATCACTTGTAAAGCCCTCTCTGACATAACGTTTTTCTTCCTGATTCATAGAATTAGCCAGATTCATCAAGTCCATAAATGTCTTTTCAATGTTTGCCCTGTCCTGCTCATTATTATATTCATCAATGATTGTCTGATATCTTTCATAATAATCCACACGACTTGGATTTTCCTTGAGCATACTGTCTAATCTTGTTTGAATCAGTTCATCCAAATCTGTAATGAGCAGATTCTTTTTCTTTATCTTTGCAAACTCTCTTCGAAGCAAATCAAAATCTATTCTACTGATATCAAAACGCTTAGCTATGCCATTATTATTAGATTCCTGTTCAATCATTATATATTCACCTAGAATCCCATTAATCTGAACCATCAAATCAACATTATCAATGTGTTTCTTCTTTTTCTTTAGTTCATCAGATATTGCTATAATCGCGTCTTTTTTGTTTCTATCCTCATCCGATATATCATCTCTGTCCAGATATTTCATCATACGATTTATTTCGTTTGCATATGTCGTAAACTGCTTGCGTGATTCTCGGCTATCAGAAACAGCATTTGCTGCTGTCTGTAATAATGCTAATTTTGAAAAGTCTTTTGCCTTAATCAAATCCTCCAACTCAAAATTTCTGCTACATAAAAATTCTATAGCTGCTGATATAGTTTCCAGCACGTGCTCTATAAGTTCTTCCTTATCTATTGTTGGATCAGTCTCTCTTCCTCCAACATTTGCTGTATAATCTGCAAGTGCTTTACGAAGTGCCTTTACTATGCCAATATAGTCAATAATAAGTCCGTTACTCTTGCCCTCTGCCACACGATTTGCTCTTGCTATTGTCTGCATGAGAGTATGCGCTTTCAAAGGCTTATCAAGATATAGGCATGACAAACATTTTACATCAAAACCTGTAAGCCACATTGCACAGACAAACACTACTCGAAGTGGATTATCCTTATCCTTAAACTCTTTATCGAGTTCTCTTTTCTCCATCTTTTCACGATGTGGCTTTATATCAAGGCCCCATTTCTTAAATGTCTGAATCTCATTCTGCTCCTGAGAAATAACGACAGCCATTTCGGTTTCTTTCATCCATTTAATCTTGCGTTCCAGTTCCTGTACTTCCTGCTGTGATACTTTTGATTTTATGCCTTCTAATCGTTTGATTTCTTCTTCCCAGTAATCCTGTACAAGGTTATACATCCGAACGCAAGTCACTTTATTCAGGCACACAAACATAGCCTTACCACTTGTCCATAAATCCGAATAATGAGAAACAAAGTCTTTGGCTACAGATTTAAGCCTTTGTGGTGCTGTCATGATATGAATCTCTTTCTTAAACTCACGCTCCAGCTTTTCTGTCTGATCCGGATCTAAATCTGCAGCCTCAATCGCATCCAATATCCTATCCGTAATATCCGGATTATCTAAATCCAAAATCTTCTCTCCACGATTCTCATAATACAACGGAACTGTTGCTTTATCCTCAACTGCTCTCTTAAAATCATAGATAGAGATATATCCACCAAATGTTCTCTCTGTAATATTGTCATTCGATAATAATGGCGTTCCAGTAAAACCAATACGTGCGGCTGTAGGCAGCAAATTCATCATATTATCTGCAAATATTCCATACTGACTCCTATGTGCTTCATCGGACATTATAATAATGTCATGATCTGGTATGATTGGCTGTACATCTTTCTTATTAAATTTCTGAATCAAAGTAAATATAAAGCTAGGATTTCCTTGTAATTTTGTTATAAGGTCATCACCACTCGTAGCAATATACTTTGCAGCCTTTGTTTTTCCAAGTAATCCGCAATTCTCAAAAGTATCGCTAATCTGTGTATTTAACTCATCCCTGTCTGTCAAAATCACAATCGTTGGAGAACCTGCAAATTTTCGCCGAATTTTCTGTGATAAAAATACCATAGAATAACTTTTACCAGAACCTTGTGTATGCCAGAACACACCAAGTTTTCCATTATTCAATTTGCGTGCTTCATACGCCTTAACAGCTTCATTCACACCTAAATATTGGTGGTTGCGCGCTAGAATCTTTACTGTTTTTCCATCTGAATGGTCAAATAGTATGAAATTCTCCAACAAATCAAGAAAGTTATCCTTTCTGCATATACCTCTAAGCATCGTTTCAAGTGCAACATTACCTTCTTCCTGCTCAGATAATCTTTTCCACTCATGGAAGAATTCATATTTGCTGCCCAATGTTCCCACTTTGGCCTCTGTTCCATTGGACAACATAAGAAATGCATTATAATAAAACAGTTGCGGTATTGTATCAAGATAGTCTGTATAGTTATCTGTGTATGCATTCTGCACATCTACAGAATTTTTCTTCAATTCTATAAAAAGAATTGGTATCCCATTTACAAATCCCACAATATCTGTACGTCTCCGATAAAGATCACCATGTATTTTCATTTCCTTAACAGCAAGGAAATCATTATTATCTGGATTATTAAAATCAATGACAATTGCCTTCTTTTCCTCAATCTGACCATTCGGCTTTTTCACTTTCACCGGAATGCCATCTCTTATGTATCTATACTTTTCCTCATTTATCTGCATAAGAGAATCTGATGATATATGGCTTTCAAATGTTTTTATAACATCTTCAAGTAATGCCGGAGTAAGCCATGGGTTGAGTTTGGAAAGTGCCTGCCTGAAATATTTCACAAGAAGAATTTCCTTATATGATTTCCTGCCAAATGTGCCAGTTTCACCCATAACTTCTGTGTTATAGGCAAGTTCTACACGCCAACCAAGTTCATCTTCAAGAAGGTGACCTGCACTTTCCTGGACTAATATATTTTCAGAATAATCATAACTCATGGCAATACCTCCATTTATACTTCGATTTCTCCGCTCATAAGGTTAGGTAATAATAAATCCCTCGATTGTTGCGCATTAATAATAGTCTTAGACAAACTTAAAATTTTTTCAAATATAGGTATACAAAATTGTTCATATGCTAATACCAATTCATACTTAGGATACAATACTTTTATATCGCTAAATTTTGTCTTATTAACATTTGTCATTGTTGCACCATTACTCCCCACTCCATCTAATAAAGCTTTTACGCGCAACATTGATTCATAAAAGAAATATAAGTCATTACTATCATTCAATATTACAGAATTAATCTGCTGATTAGTTTGACAAGGTTCTACTGCAATATTCACTAATCCAACTGTTGCTATGCAAGAAACCATAACTGAATTAGATGGCAAGTACTTACTTTTCTGAGAATCAGCTCCAATTTTAGTTAATGATTTCTCCGTTTTTAATGGATATATCTTTCCATGCATATCTGGTATTGTAACAAATGGAATATTACCGCCATAATAGTTAGTTTTAGATGTTGATGGTGTTTTTCCTGTAATTACCTCACCAAATTCCCTTACACTTCTATACTTCCATCCCTCCGGCACCCCATCAACAATTTTGCACTTCTCATAATTTGGAAACCTCAAATCCACAAACCATTCCTTGTAAAGATGTTGTGCCGCCTCTTCCAATAATTTAATTTGTTTTTTGTTGTTCTCAATCAAATTGTCATATACGGACAGACATTGTGCTATTCTCACTTGTGAATCATAGTCAGGCACAGTTGTAACATAATCTGCTAGTCTACCCTGACTCAAGTTTTGTATATTTGCTCCAACAGCAGTTCCCGCCATTGCTTTCCTGAAAGACTGATTTTTAAAATGATACGTCCAGAATGTTGGATTATGTTTAGTCGTATCTTTCAATCTCGTCCTTATACAAAACCCCGAACATGTAACTTTATCTGCTTTATTATCAATCAACATGCATCTACCTACAAGTTCCTTATTACCATTAGAGCGAACAAATACTATATCCCCCGGATACAAATAATCATTTGACTTTACAACTTCTTCCTTCACTTCTGTAAGAGAATCATATTCTGGTGAGAATTTATCTCCAAAATTTGACACCCCTATTATTTTAATACCTTTACCATAATCATTCTTTCCAAAATTTATTCCATTACTAAATTCTGCAATATCTCCAAGTCTGACTTTTTCCCAACTCATAACCCCATCTCCTTCATATTCTGCGAGATAGTATCCATCAAGTCATTTGATTCTGACTGCAATGCTAAAAGTTCTCGATGTATCTCTGCCATTCGCTCTTCAAAATCCACACCATCGTCTTCCACAGGTGCTACACCAACAAATGCACCTGGAGTGAGAGACCACCCCTTTTCTTCAATACTGATTCCATCTTTATCATCACATTTAGCGTCGTCTGTTGTATAAGCAACTTTACATAGCCCAAGAATATCACGATACTCTCCATCGCCAAATTTTTCATATAGCCAATTCGCTTCTTTAGCTATTGTAAGCTTTTCTGCAAGTTCAGAAATTTTTTCACCATATTCCGTCTGTGTTTTTTTCTTTTCTCGCTTATCTGCTGCCTCGACTGCTTCTTTTGCTTCTGCACGAAGTTTTTTCACTCTTTCAGTCAAATCATTAACCTGTTCATCAAATAATTTGTCACTTCCAAGTGCATTTATATATTCACAAAGCAATGCTGTATATTTCTCGCTTTCTCCACGATATAACCAAACAATAGCATTCAGATTTTTAAGTTGCCATTCTGACCATTCATTCAGCGTTCGATCAACTTCTGTATAATAGTTTCTCGCATCAATAAAGAGAACTTTATTCTTCAATTCTTCCTTTTTGCCTTTATCAAAGAACCATAATGAACACGGAAGGCTCTTTGTATAGAAGAAATTGTTACCTACACTTATCATCACATCAACATGACCAGTTTTGACCAGTTTTTCTCTTATATCCTTATCGCTTCCCTGACTATCTGTTGCAGAGGAAGCCATAACAAATCCTGCTCTGCCCTTTTCGTTAAGATAAGCATAAAAGTACGAAATCCATAGATAATTTGCGTTTCCAATTTCTTTATTCTTATTCTCCTTCGGGCAACCAAATGGAAGTCTTCCTGCACTGGATGTTGATTCTGCCTTTACCTTATCCACATTGAATGGCGGATTTGCCATTACATAGTCACAGCAGCCTTCAAGGTTATGAGCATCATGATAAAATGTATTCGCTTCATCACCAGATTTTATCACTCCTGTAAGACCATGAACTGCCATATTCATAAGACAAAGCTGCGCATTATACTCAACCTTCTCCTGTCCATAAAATGTCATACTACTATTTGCCTGCAAACCAGCCTCATTTACAAAATCACCTGTCTGTACAAACATTCCACCTGAACCACATGCTGGATCAAGCAGTACTCCCGATGTCGGCTCTAGAATATTAACTATCATTTTTACCAAAGATTTTGGCGTAAAGAATACTCCATCATCTGAAGCTATATTTTTAGCAAATTTATTAAGGAAATACTCATAAATCCTACCTATTACATCTCCACCAACTTCATCAAGTGCATTGTTATTGAATATACGAAGCAGCTCTCCCAATAGTTCATCAGAAAAATCCGTATAACTTTTAGGCAATACGCCTGCTAACTGTTCACTTTGCTGTTCTACAAGCTCCATAGCATTATTCACTACTTCACCCAGACTATTCATTGGCTGTCCAGTAATATTTTTCAAATCTGCAGCTGCTATATTTTCAGGAAGATTCACAAAATAATCATACTGTGCTTCTCTTGGCAAAAACAGTGCACTCTTAGCAGAAAAATCCTTGGCTTCTACAGGCATTCGCCTACCATTACGCATTGGTCTATTCTTTAATATCTCTGCTTCCACCATTTTAAATCGACTATACGCATATCTTAAAAAAAGTAATCCCAGCACCGGCATACAATACTGATTTGATGTCAGTTTTGAACCTGCTCTTAGTAAATCTGCTGATTCCCATAAATCTGCTTCTAACTTCTTTATACTTCTGTTATCCATTATTTTTCTCCTTTTACCTTATCTTTTCCTATCCAATCCAATGTAGGCATATTTACTTGCTCCTTGTCTATAATTATTGCAGTTTTTCTATTGTCTCAATTATCATTTCAGCCTTATCCGTCAACACATACTTTCCTCTTGTTTTTTGCTCAACGAAATCCTGTTTTTGTAACACACTAAACATACTATTAATCTTCATTTTGCTGCATTTCAAAGTTGTAGCTATCTGCTTTTGTGTTAATGGAATCACTTTCTCGTCTAATATTATAGCTTCATTATCATGCATCAATTTCAAAAGGTCATAATAATCATTCAAAAATAATCCGATACCCATATTTTCTCCCTTAGTTGCAAATAAAAATGTATAGGTAAATTATATCACATTTATGTTGTATTATAAATATCATTTTTTTGTTATCTAAAAGTGTTGTATCAATTCTGTAATTTATTATATTTATCCTTAACACAAAGTAAATAAGCTTTCACACATAATACTGTGAAAGCCTCATACCATAGAAAAAGTGGCACTGGAATTTGAATTCCAGCGCCACTGCTTTAATAACATTTATCCCGAAACACCGTCTCCTATAGCTTACTGCTTCTCATCCAGATACAGTTGAACTCTGTCCTGTATAAGCTGTGCCGCCATCTCCGGTGTGCTCTGTCCTGCAAAGAGACTGTCAAGTTCCTCATAAATAATATTATCGATTGTCCCATTGCTTGTGCTTATGGCACCGATATGGTCTATAAGATACCTGACATGCTCCACATCCTCAGCCGTGGCAGCGTAGTAAATCTGTCCGTTCATTGCCCCCTTTTCCTTCTGCCGCACATTTCCGTCAGCATCGTACACAATCTCACCATTCTCGTCATATACAGGTTCTATTTCCATTGCGCTGTCAAAAACAGCCTCCAGCTTATCCGCCATAACCGGGAACTGCGTGGCAGAATCCGGCTTGCTCTGATACTTTATACCATCAGAATATCCCTGCATTACAAGAAATTCTATAAATTTCCATGCACCTTCTTTATTTTTACTCATGCTGTTAATTGCATAGCCATCACTCACAACGGCATGGTATACCGGCTCATTTTTCTCGCACGGATATCCCTTGAATACAGCATCATCCCCTAATGTTTTCTCAATCGTCTTATATGCCGCCATGCTTCCGATTTTCATGTCATATACGATATTATCTCCGCTTGACAGTGCTTCACGAAGCTTATCATCAGTTGAAACATCATATCCATCATCAACTCTGTACCCTGCCGCATACGCCAACAGCTCTGCAAATTCAGCATTATCAAAATGCGCCTTGAAACTCTGCCAGTCAACATATTTACCGCTGTCAGACATATATGCAAGCATCACAAGATATTCACCTGTAGAATACGATGTACCTATGCCGCCTATGGCACAGCCTCGGTTACTTTCAACGCACTCCATGAACTCGTCAAAAGTCCATGCCTCATCCGCCCCTACATATTGAGCCTTTCCGGGAAGTGCGGATATTCCGAACGCAGCCGGAATAACAGCAAGCTTTCCATTGTAGCTGCACACATCCAACACACTCTCTACAAGCATTGACTCACTCAATTTATCCGAAGCATCAAGATAATCACTCAAGTCGTCTATCATGCCAACAGATACATATTCACTGATATCAAAAAGCGTCTGCTGTATAAGGTCTGGTCCATTACCTGTAATCATCTCCGTTCCAAGCTTCTGCGTCCTGTCGGATGAATAAGGATAGATTTTTATTACTGCCTCATATATACCCTGCGATGAGTTAAACTGCTTCACCATATTCTGAAGATAACCGTCAGGTTCTACACTGACACCTATAACAACCTCTTTTCGCATCCCGGTATATTCTGCATCTGATTTTTCAAGACGGAGAAGAGTGATGCTTCTGCTGTCATCACTGATGCTTACATCGGCACTGACATAGACATCTTCACTAATTCTGACAATATCAGCGGCATTGCCGATGCCGATATCGGCCCACTTTATAACCATGTTGTATTGTCCGGCAGCACCATCCATAACATACACGCCGTCCTTGTTCTGCATGTACATTGTGTCTCCTACAGCCTTCACCGATATATATGGCTTTATACCGGTTATGTATGCCGCATCATCAATTTCATTTTCCAACTTCAATCTGCTTATACGCTTATCATAATCCTCACTGCCATCATAATTGCTTACAAGCATAAGATTTCCATCTGCATCACAGAACACGTTCTGTATATAATATGAGTACTCCTCCTGTGCCACAACCTGACCGTCAGTACTGCATACTGTGATATAACTTTTCTTATCCCCAAAAGAACACAATGCGATATAGTCTGTGCCTTCATCCTTGAAGCAGACAAGCTTATCGCAATTATCATATATCTCACTATCGCCTTCTAAACTTACATTCGCTTTAAGGCTTCCATCATTTTCAAATGTCCATAACGAATAAACAAATTTTCCATCAACCATCGTAAATCCAAGGACATATATATTATTCTCATCAAAACAGAATCTCTTAATGGCATAATCCATTGAAAACTCAAGCTCAATATAGCTTACAAGCTCCGCGGGAAATTCTCCCTCGTCAACGACCGCACCAAGTTCTCCCTCCCCATCCACAGATGCCAGATCAGTGTAATCTATTCTGCCTATGAGCGTGGTATATTTATCATCAGTCTTACGATATGCCAGAAATGCAAACACGTCATCATGCAAATCCGACTGGCCTCCGATAGTGAACTCGATGCTCTCCCTTATGGTATAGCTTGTTCCGGCATACATAGAGCACATATTAATACCTTCGGTGTATTTCTTAACCTCCGATACCTCATTTGCAGTACTTTCTTTTTCCGTCTGATTACTGCCCTGCTTTACGTCCTTATTCCCGCACGCCATAACAAAAAATGATGCCAGCAGTAACATAACACCGATAAATATCTTTTTTGTGTTCTTCATTCCGTATGCTCCTCCATTGATTCTCTTTTGTATATATTCTATAATCTGTTTTAAATTTAAAACATCCCCCTTTTCGGGAAAGAATCCTTAGCAAGAGCTGACTATCTTATTCGTGAAAATTTTGGCAACCGATTCTCCGTCATATATTTCGCACAATGCCGCACATTCCCTCAGAACCGAATTGTACTTCTCCTTGTCTTTTTCCTTGGTTTCATCATTCCATAGATTATTGTATTTGTGCCACCAGATTTTCTCAGGCCGGTACAATTCAAGCATCCGTTTTGCTGCCTCATCTGCAAGTCTGTCGGAGACTTCAAAATTTCCTATATCTCCCAGCATACTGGTATAATGAGTCATAAATCTTGTAAATACACTCTCCATACAATATACGTCATCACTCTCTCCGTTATTTGTGAGATATTCATATAGCAGTCCCATATAATCCATGGCTTTCTCCATGAGCCCTGACTTACCATAATATCCGGCAAGTGATACAATGCAAGCAAGCTCTGTACGTGTAAAATAGATTCTTTTACTCACCTGCTCATTTTTCCTAAGTCCATGGTTTCTGTTATTTATGAAATTGTCAATGTACTTTAACGGAACCGTAAGTTCTATAAGCGTCTTTACCCTGTCTGCAGCATCCTGTGGCATTAGTTTCCAACGATTGTTTAATATAATCTGCTCTATCCACCCAAGCTCCTGCATATTATATGAATACCCTGGTACATCCTTTTTTAGTTCTTCCATAGCTGCGAGCGCATCGGATAATTCATTTCTTCCTGCAAGCTGGTTGATTTCTTCTTCCCTTTCAAGGGTAATAATATCCGGCACAATAAGCGATGCATACTGATAAGTACATGGCAGATTAAGACGGTTATATATAAGTTTCATATTGGCATACTGCAGATTACTTTTATGCTGTTCAGTCTTTTCAATAGTTTTTTCGGCACATATTCCGTCACATAAATCTTTTCTGTTAAATCTTAACAACTCTCGTCTTGCCCTTATAACATCATTAATACAATAAGCAGTTCCTTCCTGATAAATGTAGAAATCATTCGGCATTGTAAGTGGGACTTCTCTTATTCTGTACTCGTTAAGTATCGCGTCAAGCCACTGCCTTATTCTTCTTTTATCGAACTTCACCTGTTTTTGAAATCCGACATGCCCATCATCCTTTAAAGTTTCACATAGCTTATCTGCAATACATAAGTAAATATTAAAAAGTTCCACTATATAATAAGCCCTCTTTTGTGCTCTTAAAAGGCTTATGGCTTCATCACAGATTTTCTGCATACGCCTGAGTACATTTAAATCCGTCGTATTTTCATTTAATCTACAATAATAAACTGCCAGTTTGGGAAATATTTTTACTTTCGTTTTGATATCGTAATAATGCGTGTCCAGGCAGGCTATCAGTGCATTGATAACCTTCTCTTTATTTTCTGCAGCTTTACTATGCCACACGGCTTCCAAATAAAGGTTAAGCTCTCCAATCGACAGCTTATATCTTGAAAGAATACTCTCATCAATTATCCCACCATGGTATGCTTTAGATGTCAATGCGGCTGCCAGTTCATAATAGGGTTCCTCTCCATCTTTACCACACATCCCCTTCACGGTATAATAAAATTGCAGCCTCAGCTTTTCATCCGCTTCATTTTCATCAAGTTTCTGTGCATATATACCATCTATAGCTGCTATGTCTCCGGCAATATATTTTTTTCTGTATTCTTCAACCAGCGCATCCGCACTCATGTATTCTTTCTTCCTGAGCTGACTGATTATCCTTCTCCTGCACTGCCACTCCTCATACTCACCTACCGTGAGCATATTCTCAAACCACTCTCTCGCAAGTCCGAGCCTGTCAATCAGAAAATTCCTCAAAAGATAACCGGGAAATGTTTTCCCACTCTCTATATTATTCAGAACCTTCAACGAGCAAATACCCCTGACCAGTGTTTCCGCATTGATTTTATTCTTATCTCGGATACTCTTTATAAGATTACCGAAATCATTATCTTTATATTCCATCATCCGGTGCCCTCTTCATGTGTCTATTATAACATTCTTTTTCATCTTTTGCAATGTTATAGCTCCCCACAGACGATTCAGATGTTGGGGTCAAAACATGTGCTATAAACTT
>ERZ1106943.2666-NODE-2666-length-15016-cov-7.937972_pt1 | contig 15016 bp, 9 predicted proteins | sample MGYA00403671_ERZ1106943 | MGnify/ENA primary metagenome ERZ1106943 (study PRJEB35170, sample SAMEA104062427) | human gut metagenome | biome: human gut; feature: human-associated habitat; material: faeces | place: Denmark | collected 2012-06-14 ...
GTCCAGACAGCGACCCGGAGCAAGCGGCTTTGGCGTTTATCTGTAAGCGGCTCAAGCTGAATTTGAAAAAGCTGTCCGAGGAAGAAAAGAAGTGGCTGAAAAAGATTGCACAGAAGTCGGACTTGCTGAAAAATCCAAACCCGCAGCGGGGGAGAAAATAGAGAACGAGAAATTGGAGGGAGTAAAGGTGCAGGAGGCAATTATAAAATTGAAACTTCTCGGTCAAATGCCAGACGCAGTGAAAGATGACCCTACAGAAGAAACCATCAACATGTATGACGAATTGCTCTCCAATGTAAAAACGCCATTGACAAGAGAAGAAGTAGGCGTATTGATTGACATTTTCCCCGAAGGTGGAATGTATGGAGTAGAGTGGGATTTGCTAAAGTTGGTAGAGTCTTATTTGATAGAAGCACCATCAAGTGAAGAGTATCGAAAATTGATTACTGCTTGTCCAAGTGAAGAATGGCGAGAAACTATGCAAGCCCGTTTAGATAATTGGGAAAACAACAAACAATAACTTGTTTGGGAGATAGCAAAGCCAGTCGAGCCAGTCAACGGTCAAGATGAACGGCGCATTTCATGCGCCGCCGTTGACAGCCCCGCCCGTCTTTGCTAATGGGCAATCAAGGCGGGAAAGCCCTAAAATGGCTTCCCGCCCATTTCTAAGAACTGATAAGTCAGATTTGCTGAAAAATCCAAATCCACAGCGGGGACGGAAGTAGAGAACAATAAATAAGAATTTACAGGAGGAAAATCAATGGAGAACTTGATTAAGTTTTTAGAAGATAAGATAACGGATAAAATGTCTGTGGAAGAAATAGTTGATGTTTTTGAGCAGATGTGCAGCACACCTCTTGAAGAAGATATGGTTTTATTTGAAACCGGAACATTTACTGATTTTTCAAAAGAACCGTTTTTTCAAATTTCATTAGTTCGACAGTTTTCAAATGATGATGAAGAGTTTTATCAAATCCATGTAGTCATCTTGTATAAGCCAACCGCTGAAAATAAAATTTTCAGCGAAACAACATGGGACGAAGATTTAGACGAAAATATATTTGACTATATCAGAAAATCAGCGTCGTTTGCTTATGCAAGAAATCATGAATACATCGAGGTAAAAATATATATGGACGAAACTTAACTTCTCATTTATCAGGGAGATAGCAAAGCCCTAAAATGGCTTCCCCGCCCATTCCAATTTTGAGAGAAAAATCTGTTTGCTTTTTGTGAGTGTGTCCACAAGTTCGGGACATTTTGTCCCGAAGTCCGGCGTGGGACGAGGAACGGGGGCTTTCATATACGCCCTGTCTGCTGACGAAACCAGCCCTGCGCTTGCGGCTCCACGCCACGCAATCACAGCCCTGTTTTCCTGCCGTTTCAAATGCCCTTGCCCTCCCCGGCGGCAACGGCATTTTTACGGCAACGCCGACAGAGCGTATAACACACTACACTTTGCAAGCAAAGTCGTGTGCCAAGGGGCAAGCCCCTTTGGAAACCCCTGACAACAAAACAGGCTGAATATCCCGCACTTTCCCGGTGCTTGATACTCAGCCTTTATTTGTTGTCAGCAGCCCCCGTTTCGTGGTCTGCGTGTAGTTCCTTGTAAACTGACCTAAGTAGTTATTCAAGCTACAGCAGTTCCGGCAAAAGTAACAGTTACAGCTCCCGAAGCAAATCGAGCAGTAAAGCCAAAGATGAATATAATGCCAAAGACTATTATCACGCCGAGGACTTCTACGAGGATCACTATGATGACTTCTTCGATTACGAGGACGCAGAGAACTATTATAACGACCATTATGATGATTGATAGGTAAACAAACTTAATAAATCAGCCTATATAGAGTGGTGAGGGACAAGCCCTACGACCGCACACCAACCTACCGAAAGGCAAGGGGGTAATGCTTGAACGATGGGTGCTTATATAAAAAATGCGCCTATCAGACGATAGGCGCTGTACTTTGCTCTCTTTTAGGAATATACATTATTCAGGAGGATTTCTTATATCACAAACAATTAAACAACTTTCTCAAATGGATGGCAGAGTATATGTCTTTTTCAAGACAGACGCACTTTGTCAGCAGTTCCTGTCCCAAGCAGAGCAGGAAGGTTTTACATTCCAAGACGGAGCTAAACCAACGGAGCGACATACAAGTGATATAATCGCCGTCAACAACGATTTCACGATCAATTATGTTGGCTCTGTCGGTCACGTCGCTTTCGGCAGCAATGTCAAAAGAATAGGTGAAGATAATCTTATCCGGATTGATTACGAAGAATACATTAAATGATGAATGGAAGCCACGCAAATCGTGTGGCTTCCATTCATTCTCTTTTATTCGTTAAGCAAGTTGGTTTTTTGTGGTAAAGAAGAAAAGTATTCATCTAATACCATACTTTTCAGTATTTTACTACCCGGGTAAATTATGTACTTAACTCCGCTCGCAACAGCCATCTCTTCTGCTGCTTGAGATTTGGCTTTTACTACGATGTCGTCAATTTTATTATCACCTTTAACCTCGATGATTTGATATGAGCCGTCAGCCATTTTTGCGAGAAAGTCTGGATAATATTTTCTAATACGTCCCGATTCAGGATCATAATAATTTATAACCAAATCACCTTGACCTGATGTAAACATTCCGGTAAAGTAGATTTCCTTTACTCGTGTATCAGAAATATACTGCATAAAGAGTTCTTTTTCCGGCTTAGAATCAAAGCAATATGTATCAGCGTGGAAACTTTTTGCTTTTTGTTCCTCGTAGATATCCTTAGAATGAATAGTTTTAATGAGGTCGGCTTTACCGTTGAATTCGTAGTAACCCTTATTCTCTGGCTCACGGAGAAGAACAAGCTCTTTATCTTCTGTTTTTCTTTCGACTTGAATCTCATATAAAGCCGCAAAGATATTAGGAACTATATTGTCATAAATAACCTCATTGTACTTATTTACACATTCAAGAATAAAGTCTATTCCATCAACAGATTCTTTTAGAATTTTTGAAACTAACAAACAAGAGATATTTAGATATCTTGAAATCTCAGAGACCAATAAAATCTCATTGTATTTCACTTTGTCTTTGATATCGTCAATTACCTTCTCTTTAATCGTCCAATCACTAACAAGGGAGCCACGCTCATAAACCTTTGATTCATATTTTGAGAAATCTGCTTCTTGCAAGTTGAAATCAATGGGCGTTTCGTATTGTTTTTCTACAAGAGTATATTCTCGCCAGATTCTTTTGAGTATGATAGTTCTTGGAGGCGGTAAAACTCGAACTTTACAAGGTATGGATGGTTCCTTCTTCTTATCAGATAAATCACTAATTTCCATATTAAAGTTCTTGTGGAGTTCGCTATCAAGAATATCATAGTTGTCTTTAGAAAGAAATACAGAAGCAGTAAGACGTTCATCTGTAATGGCTCTTAGGCAACGCATAGTTGCCTGAAGTACAAAAACTTTTGATTTGGGCGTTCGATACATTGCAACACCGAAAAGTGAACGGCAGTTCCAACCTTCTTTTCCTTTTTCAACAAGGACAATAAATTGCTTTTCATTTCCTTTTGTACCGATGCTGTCAAGGTTGTTAAAGTTTCTTATATCTTCGTCTTTGGTGTATTTGGAATCACCAACATTTAAAAGAATTTTGTTGTTAGATATTCCTAAATCAGCTAATATTTCTTCAAGAATTGGTACTACTTCGTGTGCTGCTTCGTCTACACCCGAAGCATAAATGGCGAGTTTAGGACTTAGACCTTCATACGTTTTACCACCGTAACTATCCCAGAATTGTTTTACAACAGTTCTTAAAAATTCCTCACTCTTAACGTTTTCAAAGCCCATTGGATCAGCATCTTTAAGGTATCCATTGATAATTGAATCTTTCAAGCCGTACTGATAAACCACCTCTGGCAACATTTGATTTTTTACATAAGGAGTACCAGTGTAGTTGTAGCACGCTACTAAAGATGTGCTTTCGGCGAGCAAATTAATTGTATCTCGAAGGCTTGTCTTTTTTGCATTACTTCGGAGTTCTTTTTCAAGATCTGTACCAAAAAGATGATGTGCTTCGTCAACATAGACACCCAACTGTGGCAGACGACACAATTTTTTGAATCTCTGATTGTCCATCAGAGAATTATCATCCCAAGCGTCATCTTCGTTATCTTTAGAACCGTAGACAGCCGACAACAACGAACTTGTACCAGCGTAAAGTTTTTCGACAGCAGTCTGTTCTTTTCTCTTTTTCTTTACAATAATCTTTTGAGTATTTGATATTATGATATTGAAATCAGAACCGTCAATAGTACGCAGAAGGGTACCTGCTTCTTCAAGGAAGTGGAATTTGATATTAGTATCCAGCCTGTGAGCGTACTCAGGCGGCACTACCAGAGTCTTATCAAACGTCATAATTTCACGTAAGGTTTGCAAAACTGTTTTATCTGGAGCAAATACTAAAGCATTATGACAAAAATTGTTATTTTTAGGATACTTGTTTGCAAGCAAAAACTCATAGAATATACAGGTTGCCATAAGTATGGTTTTGCCAAGTCCCATAGTAAGCGCATAAATGTAGTTTGGATATGGCTCACGATAATTCTTCATTTGTTTAAACAGAATATCTGTTTGTTTTTCTGTAGGATAATCAAACAAACGAATCTGTCCACTCTTATCAATGGAATAATAGGACGCATCAGAAAACTTGTTTCTTTTGTTACGCCAATCATCGAACATTTGAAAAACTTGTGCGTTATTCATAAACTCTTTTATGAATACATACATCTCAAGCGCTTCAAACTGAGGTTTGCGTAAGAATGCGTCAGGGTTTATTTCTGTGTCATTATAAGCAAGGAATTTTTTAGTAAGATCATTGTATCTTGAGCGAATTTTCCCTCGGTTGATACTATAGTAATACCAAAGCTGTTCTGCAAATGTGAAGTTAGAATCGAATTGTTGTGTTTTAGCCATTTATCACACCTCAACTTCTAATGATTCGGAAAGCACATCTGTAATCTTAACTTTAATTGTTCCCGCATCTTCGGGAATATCATATATACCTATAACCATTTCGTTTTTGGCAGGAACATCAGTCACAGAAGGCTGCATTACTACGCCGTCGAAATTCCAATCAATCATTATTGAGTCAACCATCTGTCTCCAATCTTCAACATATTCCTTTTGGATAGAGAGTTTTTGTAGAAGGTTCATAGGATAGAAGGCTCGTATTATGAGTTTATTTCCTTCCCGGACTATCTCTGCTTCAGAATCACGTTTGAGTTGCAATGCTGATTTATCACGAAGGATATCAACTATCTGAACATCAACCTTATAATTACTAAGCTCCTGTTCAAGCGCACCCTTCAAATCAGGCTCGTGTCCCATACAAACTATCGTGATTCTTTCTACAGGCTCGTTAGGAGTTTCTCCCTTCCTTTTTTCGTAGGACTTATATGGCAAATTATCAATAAGTGATTGCAAATCAGCCTTAGTAGCAATACGATTAACAGGCATAATTTTTACCATACGGCCATCGAGTTCTCCATCCCAGATATTGTTTTGCGAGAATGGCTGGATTTCAAGTGCAGAAATTATTAATTCTCTTGCTTCTACAGGATTCCTAAAGAAATCGTAATTATTAACATTATAAACTTCAAAACCGGAAAACTTAGGCTCGCTATCAGCAAGAGATGAAACATCAAACTCTTTTGCAATATTTATAAGTCTTTTAGTAGTCGTCTGAATAGCTCCTAAGTTTATATCTGCTCCAATAAAACGTCTTCCAAGTTTCATAGCCACAGCTTGTGTAGTACCGCTACCCATAAAGCAATCAAATACTATATCATCTACATTTGAAAGCATAGTAATAATGCGATTCAATAATTCCTCTGATTTCTGAGTAGGATAATACAGCTTTTCAGGATCAGTCGGGCTGGTTATTTTTTTTACATCAGTCCACCAATCGTTAATTGGTGTCCCCTCACTACGCAGCTCTGCATTTTCACCTTTTACAGCAGTGCGACCTCTTTGCAAAGTCCCTTCAGAATAAGGTCTGTAAATCGTGTTAAAAGTCCACTTTTTCCCTTTTGTGTACCATAGTAGATTGTCGTGTTTACGAGGCATTTCCGTCTTTGGAATTCCGCCGCCACTATAGCAAAAAATAATCTCATTATGAAAATTGTCAGGTCCAAAGACTTCATCCATCACACATCTCAACTGGTGTTGTTTATGCCAATCACAATGAAGCACTATACTTCCTGTATCACTCAAGAGTCCATATATAAGTGTGAGTCGTTCATACATAAATTGAAGATACTCATCGTTTGTCCATATATCGCCGTACTGTTTCTCCTCAAAAGTAGAACTATCTGATTCTGTCTTTCCTAAACCACGAATTTCAATTTTTTTCTTATAGTCGGCCTTGCTATCAAAAGGTGGATCGATATAAACAAGGTCAATCTTCCCACGATACTCTTTCAAGAGATGGCTCATAACTTGAAGATTATCACCCCAAAAGATTTTATTCATCCATCCATCATTATCAGACCCATATGTTTCACGCAGCTGAGCAGGATAATACTGAGTTGAACGGTATGGATGCTTTCCTGTCCAATGCAATTCAGGAAACCCTTTAATAGTCGACCTCTGTTCAAATTCAAAAGTCAATTGCTCTGCCATTTCTTTTTATCCTCCTTATTTACTTTTACAATAGAATCTAAAATCGCAGTTGACGCACGCCTTAGCATCATCTGCACATCGATGAAATTCTTTTCTCATTATTTTCTTAACTGTATCGTCAAACACAGCCATAGTCCCTTCAACCGCAGTCCTCGTATATGGAAACGTAATTGTCGGGACACCGGAATTCTCACCTGTATAATACAACTTCATTTTACTAACTTTCTGTCCTGTGCGTTCTTCAACAAGGTAAGCATATATATGAAGCTGCCTTCGATAGTGTTCTATACGTTTGCGATCTCTCTCCATATCAGGCTTCTTCTCGGACTTAAAATCCACAATCTCAACCGTGTTATCATCTCCTCTAATCAAGTCGATCTTTCCTTCTATTATATAATCAGGCTTGACCAGACTAACATCTACCTCGGCCTGTTGAATTGCTGACCAATCTCCGCCTTGTCTATCAACGTAGTTCAACACCTGATTGAGTGCTGCTTCACGCTGAGGTAATGCCAAATAAGAATGTTCCGTTTTTGAGAGTGAGGAATAATTTGCTTCAAACCAAATTTTCACATTGTCATTCGTAATAAGGTGTTCTTCTCCTCTAAGAGCGGCACGGTGAACGTCCTCTATAGTTTCGTGAACGAGCGTACCAAAAAGCATCGCACCTGCTCTTACTGGTTGAAATTCAAGTTCTTTATAGAATTTATACTGTCGAGCGCACGTCTCATAAACAGAAATATGAGATGTAAAAGAAAAAGTATTCTTAATATTCACATCTTTAACTGTATTGAATGTAAAATCATTTATATCAAATGCTTCAGACTCAACAGAAGGTAATTCCTCATATAAATCTCTAAATGATTTGCTCGGTGTGCGTTTATCTTTATTGCAAGTAAGCACAAGCAAATCCTGCGCTCGTGAAAAAGCCGTATAATACAAGCGCCAGAAATCAAAATACTTTGTGTCTTCGTATGGTTCAAATGCAGGTCGTTTATAATACTTCTCTTCAATCTCAACCATCAATTCGTTGATTTGTTTTTTGGGTGTGTTAAATAGTGAATCAACAAAAACTATCGGGAACTCCATTCCCTTAGATTGATGTATAGTAAGGAAAGACACACAACCGCTCGGAGCATATTCGGAATCATCTTCATATTCGGATATTCCTCCGTCAAACAACAACCTAATATAAAGATTAAACAAACGCTCGGTATCTTTTTGCAAATGTTTTGAATTCAATACATCGATTCTATGTAGGTACTCAAATTTTCCAATTATCTGAGTCATTTTTGCAAGATTTCTCGCAGGCCTTATGTCAACAACACCACCATCCATCTCGGTATCAAGAATACTGACGAAAGGCTCAAATTCAAACATCTGATAAAGTAGTCCTGAGTATGAATAATCTGTTGTACCCTGTAACTCGGTGTGATATCTTCCTTTATAACGAATCCAACCTAAAAGGTCTTTGTGCTCAGGTTTGGAAAGAAATTCATTTGCTTTTTCAACACAACTTCTGAAATATGAATAGTGTGGCGGCTTTAAAAACTTATACGACAGATTCTCAAGTTCAACTATATATTTTGGAATAGTCAACATTAAACATCCAAGTGTGAGCTTTATCTCTTCTCTTTGAAAATACATATCGGAACGCGGAGAATAAACTTTGATATTCATTTTCTCCAAGTAATCAGCTAATCCTTTAACCTTTTCGTGTTTTACTGATCTGAAAAGAAAAGCAATCTGATTATAGTTAGTCACCTTGCCTGAGTTCATCAATTCAACTATAAAGAGTAGAATCTTCTCATACCATTCCTCTGTATCATTTTGACTATCTAACTTAACAACAGCACGACTATTAAGCACCGATTTTTTATGTGGAATTATAGTCTTATCATACCTAAAGTTTTGCCATTCAAATTTGAAATTTGCGCCACTTGTCGTGTGCATCCATTCGTTATAAAAATTTATGATATCACTGTTTGAACGGTAGTTTACAACAAGTGGAATAATACTACATTCCCCTTCATCAAATTTACTTGGAAATTCGAGTATATTCCTAATTGTAGCTCCCCTGAAACGATAAAGACCTTGATCATCATCTCCGACAACACAAATATTGTTTCTGTTACCCGCTAAAAGGAAAACTATCTGCTCTTGAATGTAGTTTGTATCTTGATACTCGTCAACCATAAGGTAAGTTATCCTATCTGTGAGTTCCTTAAGAACATTAGGATTATTTTTGAGTAGATAATATGCTTGAGTCTGTATTGACGCAAAATCCATCAGATTATTTTCGTCAAGAATGTCTCTATAAATATCAAGAATCATTCCCAATGCAGATATTTTTGGGTTCTCGTCCTCAATTAGTTCTTCCAGATTAACTAATTCTTCTGATAGATTATTAACATAATCTGCAATTTCACAAGAACGTCTCCAAGTTCCTTGATTCTGAAGTACATCTTCAATCTCAGGATGTTTATTGAAACGATATATGTTTTGGAAAATAGTGTACTTTTGGTCAAAGTCATCGAGTATTCGATAATTTCGCTTTAATTGAGTATATTCCAAATTTTCTTTAATAATTCTAAGGCATAGAGAGTGAAATGTACCTACATACATTTCGTTGATATTAGCTGATAAATTCTCTTTTGCTAATTCATTTGTAATTCGTGTTATCAGCTCTTTCGCCGCCTTTTCTGTAAATGTTGCAATAAAGATACTCTCAGGCGAAACTCCACATTCTTTTATAAGATATATTGCACGTTTCACAAGTGTGAATGTTTTACCAGTTCCCGGGCCAGCTGTAATAAGAACGGGGCCCTCAGTTGTGGTTATTGCATCTTTTTGAGCTTTATTGGCTGTTTCAAAATCAAACACGAGGTTCTCGCCTCCTTATCAATTCATCTCTGAGATTCTTTTACTCATCTTTTTATTCTTTCTTTTATTCTTTCTTCTTTCTTTCATTGTAGCACATTAGGGTGTCCCAAAAAAAGGACTTTGCTTTGAAGCAAGCGAAAAAACTGCGAAAAACTTAAATTTTGCCATTTTCAACAAAACAAATCCGTTTCAGGCTACAATTATTTATATTGTATCATAAATCCTTATGATATTCAATCACTATCACTGAAATTTTGGAAAAACAAAAAATCGAATCCCAAATAGTATATTCCTTGAGCTTCGATTCTTAACTAACTTTCTATTACAATTATCTCTATGTCCTTTTTCTTTGCATAATTCAATGTGTTTCTTGTTCCTCCGACTTCTCCATTATAAACTGCTATCAGTAGATTACTATGATTAACCATATACTCATTGCGAATCTGAAAGCAAGCCAGACTATACTCAGGTGATACATATTTTACATAGTCAGCTTTTTTTATAATCTTCCTATATCGCTTCTGCCAATCTTGCGACCAACGTGCTTCAAATTTCTCGTATGGGGAAGCGCAGATTAAGTGTAGATCCTTATTCTTTTTTCGGAGATTTAATACAATCTCCGCAGCCCAAATATCAACACCTCTTGCCATTCCCAATATAAAAGTTGTGTATCCTCGTTCAATGGCTGCTTTGATTTCACGCTATAATTCTTTGATTATTTCTCTATCAACTAAGAATAGCTTTTCAGGTCTGTGTCCCGTAAAACAGCATCAGTGCATTTTTATCTCGTTTTCAGTCAAAGTGTATCACCTCTGCTCTATTATAACACTCGGTCACAATTAAGTACACGGATTTTCACAAAAAACTGAAATAAAAAATAGGCGACAGCCCGTAATGGACTGCCGCCGTTCTTATTTATGGAATTTGTTATATGCCTTTTCTGCGTTGTCTGCTCTGCGAGAATCCTCGAACGAGTAATCTCCGCAACGCTCATATACACGCTCAAAGGCTATCGCTGCCGTTCGGGTATTGGATTTAAGAAATTCGTTATAAGTAATTTCATTATAGTTCCCTCCGTAGTTCGCAAACTCGGATTTTATCGTCTTTTGCAGATACTCACACTGTTCTTTAACATTAGAGCCTTTGAATCCCGTAGGAGTATATCTTAGACACCATTGGCACAAGCCATAGAATTCATCACCGTTGTAGTGTCCGACGATGTTCCAATCGAGATTAAGTGTATCGCCGCCGCATTCACGCATCATATTTCCGATAATACCTGCGGCAACGCTGTCTGAGTAGCCATAGCTTTTAAGATACGTCCACACTTGCTGAGCTGTATCACCTGTCGCAACGGTATTGTTACCTGAGTAGAAACCATATCCCAAAATTTCTTTGTTGCCAATGCTGTACTGATTCTCGCAAACCTTATCGCCGCTATTGCCTTCGATTGTGTAAACTGTGCCGCCCTCAACTTTTTCAACGATACCCGTGTGATCGCCACCGCCATCAAGTCCGTCGTCTGCCCAATCAAAGAAGATTATCATACCCGGTTCAGGTTCTTCTAAGCCATCAAGCCATTGGTCTTTGTTCTTAAACCATACAACTCCATCATCAACAACAGAATACTTTGGAATAGTACCGCTCTCAATATAACCGCACTCATTCGCACACCAAGATACAAAGCAACAGCACCATTCAACACGAGAGCTGAAACCGTACCAGCTCCAATAAGGCTTTCCGCCAATGTTTCCAAGCTGCTCCTGTGCTATCAGTACAATATCGCTGTTCGAGCTTGTTACTCCGTTTAGAAGTTCACGCCATAGGTCGTTGTTCTCATCAGATAACAACTGCCGACACATTTTCTTCTGTTCAGCAGTAAAACCTTTATTGTTCATCATCGTTTCAAGGTCAATGTGAGAAACGGTTATATAAAGGGCTTTCTTTTGGACTTGCTTATTGACCTTCTTAACCTTGCCGTCTTTTTGTTTTTCCTCGACCTGTTCAGTTTCGGTGTACGTTTCTATTCTGTGGTCAATCTTATTGATCTCCCAAAAGAGATTGCGTATATATTCTTCCTTGCTTTCATCAAGAGTTACTACCTGTACTTCATCCGGATTGGCGGGGTGTGTATCCGTCATATTGTAAGCGACAGCATAAATAGCAAGGACTTCCCGCCACTCTGCTTTTGAGCCGGACATAACGAGTTTATCGTGTGGGTTATCGGTCTTAATATCTGTAATCTTATCGTTAAACTCATTATTGATACGAGTAATAATGTTGTGCATTGTGTATTCGCCTTCATTTGCGTTCGCAGAAGCGAATAAGCCGTACACGCTCCAACAAATCAGAGCGATCATACAGATAATCAGAATTACGAGCAGAGATACCCAACCTCCGGCTATGATAGCCGAAATGAGCTTTTGCAAAGCCGCAATGATTGCCTTGATAATTTTAATCAAAAGCTGGATTGCCGCTTTAGCTGCTTTCGCCGCTAACTTTGCCGCCTGTTGTGCGGCTTTTGCTGCCTTTTGAGCCGCTTTCGCCGCAGCCTTTGCTGACTTCTCTGCGGTTTTGGCGGCTTGCTTTGTGGTCTTGATAGCCGCCTTTGATGTTTTCTCTGCTGTTTTAACGGAAGTCTTGACGGTCTTGACCGTGCCTTTCTGAGTTGTCTTGACGGTAGCCTTACCTGCGGATTGGGCTGATTGCTTAACAGTTTTTGCCGATGTTTTCTCAACCGTGCGAATACTTTTACGTCCTGCGCTGTTGGTTGCCCGGATAGATTTCTCTGCGGATTTTTTAGCAGCGTTTTTAGAAGCTCGCTCTGCTGAATTTTTTACCGTATCTTTTGCGGTGTTCTCAGCCTTGTTTTCAACCTTCTTTTTTACTCTGTCCTCGATTTTTCGCTCGACCTTATTTTTGACCTTCTCAGCGCCTTTGTTGACGGCTTTCTTCGTTTGGTGTACAGTTTCTTCCACCACTCGCTTTGTGCCGGATTCCATTCTGTCGGTAGCATACTCGGTTTCGTTATGCTCCTCGGCTTCAACGGAATGCTCGGCTTTGTCCTTTGTGTGAATATAGGCTTGTTTCATACGGCTGGCGACAATCCGTCCCTTATCAAGAGTTCGGATTGTACCTTTGACCGTATCTCTTGTCTTAATATCAGCCAATTTTTAACCTCCCTTCTAAAATTGTGTAAAGAAAAACTCTGACCGGATTTCTCCAATCAGAGCTTTGACAGTTTATTTAGTTGTTTAAATTGTGATTATTATCTATAACAGATTCCATGAATCTTGGCAGAACCGTGTGTCAGCATTCTTATTCTTTGTATATTGTTATTGAGGTTAATTATCCATTCTTTTCATTCTTATCAGAGAGGAAAATATATGCACCTCCACAATAATATATTTTAGAATTTGGAATGTTTTCACTTTCCATTAATCGGATTTCTTTGTACTCCAACGGATTATAAAGTCTTGTTCGTTTGGGACACATTACGATTTGCCACGGAATAAAACAATGGAGCATTATGCTAAGCATATCTCTGGAATCGAATAAAACTGACGGTGTGGAAACGTAGTTGAATAAATCTTTTAAAGTTAATGACTCTTTATCCTTTGAAATGCGATATAATTCCCCTGATTGCGAAATTGCTATTTGAGTTGCAGAGAGGAGACCTCGTTCAAATAGTGATTGCAATTCTATAAACTGATGCTTTCTATAATCACGAGATAGATCATTAATAAATCGCATTGGAATTACTCCAAAAGACGTAGTGTTATTATTTCCAATTACCTTAAAAAACACACACTCGTCGCCCCATATGTCAGTAGCAAGATCATTGAGACATACTTGTTCTCTCACAACATCCAATATTTGCTCAATACTGCAACTAGTATCATTTAAATTAAATTGATATTCATTTAGTAATGCACAGGCATTAGCGAAGGATTGTGGAGAATTCTTATTTGCAATAATCAGCAAACTACTCAAAATTGAAATCACTTTCTGTAAGATAGCGCTCAGCCCTTCGGCAAAGAAAGCAGGAAAAACACCCTTTAAAGACAGAACTTCATTGATTAACTCGGAATATAGTTTAACAATCGGATTCTTGCTTGTATAAACATAATATTTATTTTCATCGAGATGCTGAAGCCAAGAATTAATAAAACTGAGTGCCATCGAATTATCTTCTAGCTGAGTTATGAAAGAAAAATCAATATCAATTGAGAGTGTCTCTATTCCGTCATGAGGATAAAACAAGTTTTCCTCGTGATAGAAAACTCTATGTAATACAGAATAATCATTTTCTACAAAATGGTTTAACAAAGAATTTGTTGAGAGAGGGTCAACTTTTTCAAGAGAGTTAAGCAGTTCTCCATAGTTCTTATAGAAAAAGTAATGGTTTTCAACTTGGACATATTGATCTATTATTAATTCAACATAATTAGGCTCTGGGTATACTGCTCGTAAAACACTTGTATCAATGTTAGTGTCTGTCTGATGAAAGATATAACAATGGGTATCAACCCATTGCTCATTGTTCATTGCATATTGATTCCAGTAGGAAGAAATAATAGAGTTTAAGTCCCAAAGGAACAAGCCGTGCTGATTAGTAATTCGGGACAATTCATCCATTTTAAATGTGAAGAAAGGATTATAATTCACTGATTCAAGAAGTTCTTGGCTTTTTGAATCAAAAGAACTATTTGCGTAGAGATAAAGATTAATAATATCTTGAACATCATCTTCCCATAAACAATATATGACACCATTATTTCCTACTCTCCTACCTAATAAGGAGAAAGCTGTTGCAGTTTCTAAATTTGTAGTGAAATCAATAAGATCTGTCTTGTAGCCATAATGCTGTGCAATTGCCCAATAAACGAGATCAGTTCCATGCAATAAATCATTGACAGCTACCGCACTAGGGAGTAATGTGTTTCGCTTTTTTATCCATTGAATAAATGCGTTTGTTTTTATTGCTTCATTTTCTATATCTATGTCGGATGTGAGTCTATGCAGAGATGATGTTATGTGATAGTCTTTATTTTGCCCTCGATAATAAATTGGAGAGCCCTTTGTAAGTGAAGTATGTTTTATTGCCTCTAATGCTTTTTCTATATTCTCGTACACAATCATTTTAAGCGCCTACTTTGTATATGTTATTCTGCAAAAAAATCCGATTTATCCTACAACGATTATACCATATCAGTAAATGTTTGTCTATCGTTTAAAACGCTTTTAATGGGCTAATATAGTAAAATCAGGGGTAAAGGCATCATTACCCTTACCCCTCTTATACTGCACTTAAAAAGCCGCATAAACACTGACTTTTTCAAGCTAACTTTGTCTACATTTCTGCCGTACTTTTGCAATGCTTTCAGCCTTTGATTTTTGCTGATGTGTGATAAAGAAGTAGTAGAAGTGTAAAAAATTTTGCCGTTCCTA
>ERZ1106943.2667-NODE-2667-length-15001-cov-12.704001_pt1 | contig 15001 bp, 10 predicted proteins | sample MGYA00403671_ERZ1106943 | MGnify/ENA primary metagenome ERZ1106943 (study PRJEB35170, sample SAMEA104062427) | human gut metagenome | biome: human gut; feature: human-associated habitat; material: faeces | place: Denmark | collected 2012-06-14 ...
GGGTGCAGGGCAGAGCCCTGCCGGAGTCCAGAGGCAGAGCCTCTGGCGTCTCCCCTTTTACCCCAGTTCCTTCACCCGGTGGCAGGCGACGAAGTGACCCTTCTCGACTTCGTTGAAGGGCGGCATCGACTGCGCGCAGACTTCGGTGGCGTAGGGGCAGCGCGTGCGGAACGGACAGCCCGACGGCGCGTTCAGGGGGCTTGGAATGTCGCCGGAGAGGACAATGCGCTTGTTCGCGCGCGCAGCCTTCGGGTCAGGCAGCGGAACGGCGGACAAAAGCGACTTGGAGTACGGGTGCAGCGGGTGATTGTAGATTTCCTCCGCCGACGCCAGCTCCACCATCTTGCCCAGATACATCACGGCGATTCTGTCCGAAATATGCCGCACAACCAGCAGGTCATGCGCAATGAACAGGTATGTCAGCCCCAGCCGATCCTGCAAATCATCAAACATGTTGATGACTTGCGCCTGAATTGACACGTCCAGCGCCGAGACCGGCTCGTCGCAGACGATGAATTCCGGATTGACCGCCAGCGCACGGGCAATACCGATGCGCTGCCGCTGACCGCCGGAAAACTCGTGCGCGTAACGCGAGGCGTGTTCACTGTTCAGTCCGACATAGCCCAGCAGCTGCAAAATGCGCTCCTCCCGCTCCTTCTTGGAGGAATACAGGTGGTGCACATCCAGCGGTTCGCCCACGATGTCCGACACGGTCATGCGCGGGTTCAGCGAGGAGTACGGATCTTGGAACACCATCGTCGCCTTCGTGCGGAACTTCTGCAAGTCCGCTTTCGTCTTGACGGGCTTGCCATCGTAAATGATTTCGCCCGCCGTCGGCTTGTACAATTGGAGGATGGTGCGCCCAACAGTCGTCTTGCCGCAGCCGGATTCGCCCACCAGACCGAGCGTTTCGCCCTTGTTGATGGTGAAGGACACATCATCGACCGCCTTCAGCGGCTTGGTGCGGAAGAAGCCCATGTTGATGTCAAAGTATTCTTTCAGTCCTTTGACTTCCAGCAGCGGCTGGTGCATCTGCGCTTCAGACACAGGGCACTCCTCCTTCCTCCGTGATGCTGCCGTCCTCCACGCCCTTCTTGACGTTCATCCAGCAGGTTGCCATATGGTCGTCATTGATGAGCATCCGAACCGGCTTCTCTTTCAGGCAAATCTTCATCGCCGCCTCGCAGCGGGGCGCGAACGGGCAGCCCTTAGGCATGTTCAGCAGGTCAATCGGCGTACCGGTAATCGGCTCCAGGCGCTGTCCGTTGTTCTCCGCCGTCGGGATGGAGCGCATCAGACCCTTCGTGTACTCGTGGCGCGGGTTGTAGAAGATTTCATCCGCCGTCCCCTGTTCGCAGATAGAACCGGCGTACATGACGATGACCTCGTCGCACATCTGGGCGACAACGCCCAAGTCGTGCGTAATCATGATAATCGCCATGCCCATCTTCTTCTGCAAATCGCGCATCAAATCAAGAATCTGCGCCTGAATCGTCACGTCCAGCGCGGTTGTCGGCTCGTCGGCAATCAGGATGTCCGGCTCGCACGCCAGCGCCATGGCAATCATCACGCGCTGCCGCATACCGCCCGACAGCTCGAACGGGTACTGCTTCATGCGCTTTTCCGGCTCGTTGACGTTGACCAGCTTCAGCATCTCCACCGCGCGTTCGCGCGCCTGATGGCGGTTGCGGTCGGTGTGCAGCAGAATTGCTTCCATCAGCTGCCGGCCGATGGTGTAAGTCGGGTTCAGGGACGTCATCGGGTCTTGGAAGATAATCGAGATGCGGTTGCCGCGCACGGAGCGCAGCAGCTTCTCGTCCGCGCCGACCAGCTCCTGCCCGTCGAATTTCACGCTGCCGCTGACGATTTTGCCCGTCGGCGCAAGAATCTGCATGATGGAATACGCCGTGACACTCTTGCCCGAACCGCTTTCGCCCACGATGCCCAGCACCTTGCCGTGGTCAAGGCGGAACGAAACGCCGTCCACCGCCTTGACTTCGCCCGCGTCGGTGAAGAAGGATGTATGCAGGTCATTGACTTCCAGCAATGCCATTTTGTCCAGCTCCTTTCATCACGCATTCAGCTTCGGGTCAAATGCGTCGCGCAGGCCGTCGCCGAACAGGTTCAGGCTCAGCACGATGAGGCAGATGACCACGGCGGGGATAATCAGGCGATAGGTGTAGGAATAGATGCCGTTGAGCGCGTCAGAAGCCAGCGAGCCCAGCGAGGGCATCGGCGCATTAACGCCCAGACCCAGGAAGGACAGGAAGCTTTCGGTGAAAATCGCGTTCGGAATTTGCAGCGCAGTCGAAATAATCACGACGCTGATGCAGTTCGGCAGAAGGTGCTTGCGGATAATCCACCGCGCCTTCGCGCCCGTCGCCTGCGCCGACAGCACGTACTCCTGCTCACGGAGGGACAGAATCTGACCGCGAATCAGGCGCGCCATGCCCACCCAATAGAGCAGACCAAAGACGATGAACATGCTGATGATGTTCGAGCCGATTTTCTCTAAGATGGTGCCTTCCACATGCAGCACCTGCCCCAGCACGACCGCCAGCAGGATGATAACCAGCATATCTGGCAATGAGTAGATAATATCGACGATTCGCATGATGAACAAGTCCACCCTGCCGCCGAAGTATCCTGCGACTGCGCCAATCATCATGCCAATCACCAGCACGATGATGCTGGCGAAGAAGCCGACAGCGAGGGAAATGCGCGTCCCGTAGATGACGCGGATGAAGTAGTCGCGTCCGTGCGCGTCCGTGCCGAAGATGTGCGGGAAAACAGATTCCCCTTTGTCGATTTTCTTCAGTTCCGTCTTGCCGTACTGGAACGGCGCGAGGTTATTGTAGCTGTTGTCCATCGGGCGACCCTTCGTCTGTCCCAGCATCTGATCATACGAATACGGCCAGAACATCGGAATGATGATGGAGGACAGCGTAATCAGCACAATCAGAATCAGGCTGATGGTCGCGACCTTGTTTTTCAGCAGGCGCTTCACGCCGTCGCGGAAAAAGGTCGAGGACGGCCGCATCCGGGAGATGACTTCCTTTTCCTCCGCCGTCGCGGGCATGAAGGAATCCACATCCAGATGCAGGCTAAAGGGCTTTTTCTTGTTCATCATCATGGTGCAGATGCCTCCTTATTCGTAATCAATGCGCGGATCAGCCACCTTGTAGAGCAGGTCGCTGATCAGATTCATAATCACGATTAAAGAGGCGAGGAAAATGGTCGTCCCCATAATCATGGTGTAGTCGCGGTTGGTGATGCTGGATACGAACTGGCGGCCGATGCCCGGCACGGCGAAAATCTGCTCAACGACCATCGAGCCGGTGACGATGAACGCCAGCATCGGGCCGAAATAGGTGATAACCGGAATCAGCGAGTTCTTCAGCGCGTGACCGAAGATAATTTTCTTGCCCGAAACGCCCTTGGCGCGCGCGGTGCGGATATAATCCTGCCCCAGCACGTCGAGCATGGAGGAGCGCGTCAGGCGCGTGATGTAGCTCATTGGGTAGAGCGCAAGGGTGATAATCGGGAGGATCAGCCCTTCGGCCGTCGCGCCGTTCGCGGGTACCCAGCCTAACTTGACTGAGAACACTATCAGCAGGAATGACCCCATAATGAACGACGGCATGGACACGAACGCGGTCGTAATCACCATGATAATCTTATCCAGCACGGTGTTGCGCCGCAGCGCCGCCAGCGCGCCGAGGACGATGCCGGCAATCGCCGCGCTGAACGCCGCAATCAGACCAAGCTTCGCGGAGGTCTTCATGCCATCCAGAATAATGTCAATGACCTGACGGCCGCGCTGCTTCAGGCTCGGCCCGAAGTCCAGCTTCGTCACCACGTCGCGCAGATATGTCACATACTGTTCGCCCAGCGGCTTGTCCAGCCCGTACTTGGCCTCCAGCGCCGCCTGCGCTTCCGCGGAAATTGCCTTTTCACTTGCGAACGGTCCACCCGGAATCGAGTGCATCACGAAGAACGTCACCGTGATGACAATCCAGATGGTCAGCAGCGCCAGCAGCACGCGCTTGAGGATATAAAACAGCATCTTGGAATTCATCCGCTCCACCTTCCCGGCAGGGGCGCTGCCGCGTCTGCCTGCGTTTCTTGTTCATCGACACGCCAAACCAACCGGCTTCACCGTGTCGATGCTTTATTATGCAACACTGTATGGAGAAAATCAAGTGTTTTGTTGCACAAACTGTGTTTTTTTTATGTTTTTCTCGTGTATTTTGAATATTTTCGTCCAAGTTGTTGCATTTATCAAGTTTTTCTGCAAGTCCCTGTTCATTTTTGCGCACAAAAAATGCAGGACGCTCATTCGTCCTGCATCGTGGTAACGAAGTGAATTACTCCGCTGCCGCCAAGCTGCCGAAGATCTCCAGCGGCATGTTTTCCAGCGCGTCGCCCACTTCCTTGCTGGCGACCTGGAACGTCACAGCGAGAACCGTCTCGTCATCAAGGAAAGCATACAGCGCCAGCACGGTGTCGCCGGGGGTGTACATCAGGCAATAGTTCTCGTTGACATACAGCTCAGCGAGCATTTCTTCCGTCGCGCCCGCGTCCTGAATGCCTTGCAGCAGCGTTTCAAAGCTCATCGCGGACAGCTGCGCCGTAATGCTGACCGTCTGGTCGGCGTTGACGGCGAAGAGCAGGATGTTCTCGGCGTTTTCCGTGCCTGCGGGGACTTCCTGAACCGCCCAGTCCGCCGGAATCTGCATCGTCAGACCCGTTTCACCCAGCGCAACCGTCTGCGCCTCGAAGCTGACATTCATTTCAACTGCCGGCACTTCCGCTTCTTCCTCCGCGAACGCAAAGGCAGTGCAGCACATCATGAGCGCCATCAGGAGAGCAAGGAGTTTCTTCATATTTGTTTCCGTCCTTTCATTTCCAGCATGATTCGGCTGATTTTTTTCCATATTGAACAGCCACATCTGGTAACATTTATGATACCAAATGCAAGCCGCTTTTGCAATACACTTTCGCGCAGGAAAACGGTTGATTCACGCGGATTTGGGATTTCAGAATGAAGCAGCTTCCATTTTCATTCGGAAAATGCGAGTGAAGTAACTTTTATTTACTTTTCAATTCTCACCAAAACAAACAGTTGATTCTTTCCGTAAAAGCGGACTTTGCTTCCCTCCCCCTTCACAAAAAACGGGGCACCGCGAGAGCTTTCGCCCCCGCAGCACCCCGCCATCCGCGGATGCGCAATTCCGCATTGTCCCTTACTTCTTCGTCCAGTCCTGCTTTTCGCCGATGCCGTAGTTTGCCGGCAGCACGTCGTCATCAACCAGCACGAAGCCCAAATCCGCCGTGTAGGTCGTACTGGCGGAGGTCACCTGAACCGGGTTCGATTCGCCGTTTTCGCCCAGAATCGACGCAATCAGCGGAATATCCGTGCGCATACGCGTCGGCAGAACTTCCGCCGGGTAGATGGGCTTGAGCGTGTACACGCCCGGATACAGGTTCTCGAAAGTGTAGTAGCCGTACGCGTCGGTCGTCGTTTCCGCGACGAGCTGGTCGTTTCGCCACAGCTCGATGCGCATGTCGCCCAGACCGAGTTCGCCCGCGTCCTGCAGGCCGTTGCCATTCAGGTCAAGCCAGCAGAAGTCGCCCAGCGTGCCCGGCTGCACCGCGCCAATATTCTGCTCCAGCTGATGCTGGCTCATGCGCAGGGCAATCAGGTCGCTCTCTCCCTCGCGGGCGGTGTAGGTTGTCATCACGCTGATGTTCTGCCCGTCCTTGAGGCGCGTGTCGTCCTTTTCTACGACGACGTAGCCGTTCGGGAGCGTCACACGCAGACGGTAGTTGCCCGGCATCAAGCCGTCAAAGCGGTAGATGCCGTCCTCGCCCGTCGCCGCGTTTTGCAGTTCGCTGCCCTTTTCGTCCAGCAGGATAACCTCCGCGCCGGACAGGGGCGCAATCTCGCCCGCGTTGTCGCACCAGACCATGCCGCCGATGCTTGTGTCAATCTTCAAGCCCAGCATCGGAGCAGTGTAGTTGTTGTTTTCGCTAATTTCAATCTCGGTCATGACGAGCTGACTGCCCTCGGTGGTGAAGGTGCTGTCGCCCAGACGCGCCGCCTGCGTACCTTCCTTGAGGTCGTAGGCAAGGCTGTACACGCCGGGGGCAATGCCGTCGATGGCGAACCGCCCCTCCGCATCGGTCTGCACCTGCGCAAACACCGCGCCGGTTTCATCCAGCAGGGTCAGCGTCTCGTTTTCCGGGGTGATTTCGCCCGCGTCCATGCGCCCGTTGTCATCCTCATCCACCCAAACCTGACCGGACATCTTCGACGGAATCACGCCGCCAAGCGCCTGATTCAGCCATTCCTCGCCCAGCCCGATTTCGATGTTCACCTGCTGCTCGTTCAGCCCGTGCATCAGCGGCAGGGTCACATTGCCGTCCAGCTTGGAGAGCACCATGCCCTCCGGGAAGCGCAGGGTCAGCGTGTAAGTGTCCGGCCGCAGCCCGGTGAAGCTGTACGCACCCGTCGCATCGGTGAGGACGGTCTGCTCCGTCAAGTCCTCGCGGGAGGGGGTCAGAATCAGCGTCACGCCGGCAAGCGTTGCTTCGTTTGCATCCTGCGCGCCGTTGCCGTTGTGATCGGCAAACACCATGCCTTCAATGTCGCCCAAAGCCAGTGCGCCGCACAGGGGCGCGGTGACTTCTTCGCCCACGCCGATGGTAAAGGAATCCGTCGTGCCGTCGGAATCCGGCGCGATGGTGTTGCCGCCGTCCGTCAGGGGAGCAAACACGCCGTCGCCCGGCAGCTCGTAGCGCAGGCGGTACGTTCCGGGTAGCACCGCGTCAAACAGGAAGCTGCCATCCGCGCCGATGGTGCGGGTCGCCACGTCACCGGTTTCGTCCATCAGGTGAACCACCGCGCCGAGCAAGCCGCCTTCATCCGCGTCGCGCAGGCCATTGTCGTTCTTGTCGGCAAACACCACGCCGGACACATGGCCGGGGGTAATCATGCCGATATCAAGCCTCGTCAAATCCGCGCCCATTGTCAGCGCCACCGGTTCGCTTTCGCCCGCGCCGCCGGAGAGGTTGCGGAGGATATTGCCGTCGCCCGTGCGTGTGAACGCCAAGCCGCTGTTCGCGGTCGCGCTCACGGTGTACTGCCCCGGCGCAAGGTCATCGAAGGTATACACGCCGCTGCGGTTCGTTTTCGCCGTGCGGGTATTGCCGTTTTCATCCGTCAGGGTGACGGTGAAGTTGTTGACCATCTTTTCCGCGTCCATCCGGCTGCCGGAGAAGTCGTCATCCAGATACACCGTGCCGGAGATGCTGCCGTAAGTAATCGCGCCGATGGCCATCGTCATCTCGCTGTCGTTCTCCAGCACCACGTCGGAAATCGTGTACTCGCGGCGGTCAGTGCCGGGCGCGAACAGGTTGCCGTACTCGCCATCGCCCGCGATGGTGTACACATAGCCTTGCGGAATCGTCGCTTTGACGCGGAACGTGCTGCCGCGGATGTTGGCGAAGGTGAAGCGCCCGTTCTCGTCGGAGACGGTGTTCAGCAGCTCCTTGCCGATGGCCTGACGGTACAGGACGACCTTCACGCCTTCCAGCGTCTTTTCGCCCTCGTCGTACACGCCGTTGTTGTTTTCATCCAGGAAGCAGATGCCGTTGATGTCAGAGCCCTTCATCACGCCAAGGAGGACTTCCTCCAAGTCACCGCGTTCAAGAATCACCTGATCCGTTTCAGAGCGCTTAAATTCGCTGGTGATGATGGAGCGGCGATTACCACCCGTCTGGCTATATCGCGCAAAGACCAAGCCGTCCGGCAGGCTGTATTCGACATTGTATGTGCCGTAGCGCATTTGACCGATGTAGAATTTGCCGTCCTCGCCGCTCTCGGTTTCGTACACCAAGCCGTTTTTCACGCCGACGGCGCGGATTTTGATGCCCGCTTGACCGGGTTCGCCGTCCTGATACACGCCGTCGTCGTTTTCATCCAGCCACACAAGGCCCTGCAGCGCCGCCATCGTCATCACGCCGACGCCCACGTCGGTCACAGAACCGGCTTCGAGGGTCAGCGGCACGCTGCTTTGCACTTGTTCGGTCGTTTCATCCATGATGGACATGTTCGCGCTGACATTTTTGCCGTGCGCGCCATGGCCGAAGCCCGCGGGCAGCTCGCTGCGCAGGACGTACGTCCCCGCCGGCACAGCCAGCGACACTTCGCCGTTCTTGTCCGTTTCGCCGGATGCCACAACAACCTCCACGCCGTTGACTTCGGTGATGAGGCTCATCGTCGCGCCGGACACGCCTTCCTCGTACTTCCCGCGTGAACCGTTGTTATCGTTGTCGCGGAAGGCGTGGATGGTCAGCGCCGCCGGATTCGCCGCCTTCGCGGTCACAGTCGCGGGTTCGTCGCTAATGACGAGCGCGCCGTTGGCAAGGGTCACGCCCGCGTCATAGCGGACGACGTACGTCCCGTATTCGAGGAACTCCGCCTGCCAAGCGCCGTTTTCATCCGTCAGCGCTTCCGCCGCGACTTCGCCCGCCTGATTGACCAGCTGCACCTGCACGCCGCTCATCGGCTGACCGTCCAGCCCCAGCACCACGCCGGAAGCGTCGCCGGTGGCATGGTTCGCCAGCGCCGGCAGCACAACGGTTTCGCCCGCGCCGATTTCCACCAGAATGCTCGCCGTCACGCCCGTATCGGTCGTGCTGAGCGTCCAGCCCTCGGTGTCATACAAGCCGCGCGGCAGGGTTGCCGTAATCTGATAAGTATCAGGATACAGGTCGTTCAGCGCAAACGCGCCGCTGACCGTCATCTGTTCGCTCATCCGCTGGCCGGAAATCGTCACTTCCGCCGGGGCAGACAGGTCGTCGATGCTGCCGGTCATGCCGCCGCTGAGCGTCAGATCCAGTTCATAACGGCTGGTCTGCATCGCCTGAATGTTCACCAGCCACTGTGCCTGACCCTTCTGCAGGTTCGGCCAGCCGTTCACGCCCGTCAGCAGCGTGCCTTCCGGCAGCGTCACCGTGACGGCGTATGTTCCGTGGAAGAGGTCGGCTTCCTGCACCGTCTCGCCATCGGTCAGGTAACCCGTGCGGGTCGCTTTGCCGTCCTCGCTGACAATCTGGTACGCCACTGCCGCGTTCACGCCGCGCATGAGCATCGTCAGCGTGCCGTCCACTGGTTCAGGGGTGGGGGTCGGCGTAGGCGTAGGCGTCGGGCTCGGCGTGGGCGTCGGGCTCGGGGTGGGGGTCGCCGTCGGGGTTGGCGTCGGCTCTTCCGTGGGTTCCTCCGTCGGATTCTCGGTCGGATTTTCGGTCGGCGCTTCCGTCGGCGCTAAGGTCGGGGTCGCCGTCGGGGTCGGCGTAGGTGTTGCCGTTTCCGTTGGCGTAGGCGTTGCCGTCGGTGTAGGTGTCGGGGTGGGCGTCGGCGTAGGCGTGGGTTCAGGCGTGGCGGTCGGCGCCATCGTCGGCGGCACATAGTAATAGGAAGCGTTCACCTTCGTCACGGAATCCGCACCCGTGTAGCGCTCAATGTTGATAATCTTGTCGCGCCAGCTTTCAATGGCCAGCGAAGCCTTCGTCATTCGCAGGGTATACAGCCCCGTATGAATCGCCGCCGGCAGGGCATAGTCGCCCCGGCTGTCGGTGTCGAAGGAGAGAATCGTCTCGCCGCGCTCGTTAATCAGGTCAAAAGAGGAGCTGCTCTCCGTGTGCACGGTGAACAGACCCGTGTCCGTCAGCACAGCAATGACCGCTTTGTTCAGCCGTCCATCGACAATCGACACGGTGTAGCTCGCCGCCATGATGGCGTCCTCCGGCATCGTTTCCGCCACCGGGACAAGCTGCACATTGCCCGTGCCGGGGACGGAAATCGGGTCGCTGCCGAAGTCAGTCAGGCGAATCGTGCCGACCGCCTCCCCGTTCTGCATGACGGTAAAATCGCCCGTGAATTTCCGGGATTCATACGTTCCCGCGCTTGTGGCATACATGCCCAGAAAATCCACTTGCAGCATCGTCAGCTCCGATGCCGCAGCCGCGGGAAGCAGCATCAGCAGCATTCCCAGCGCGAGCAGGAGTGACAGAAATCGCTTGCCAAGCATCCTCATCTTGCCTGTTCCTCCATCTGAATCATCCGCAAGCCGTGCGGAGTAAAGTCACAGAATAATCCATGTACTATGGTAAAGCAATCCGCCCGACTTGTCAACCATTCCGCGCATATTTTTACAATTGGATTGCTTTTCTGGTCGAAAATCAGTATGTTCCGGCAATGAAAAAGGAGGCTGACTTTTTCAGTCAGCCTCCCATGCGGATACTATTTCCAAATGAGAATGCGCCGAGATGCACCGCAAATGATTCGTTCTGGCTAACGCAAACGCCAGCATGGGAAAGGCGCAAGCAGATGGCACAGCCAAATACAGGAAACAGCATCAGTTGCTGCCGCCCATCAGCAGGGTCAGCATGCTCTCCGGCAGACTCATCAGCAGGGTCATGGGCAGGTTCTGCAGGTTGTTCATCACCTTGACGAACCACGTCTGGAACTCACTGTCCGTCATCGCGCCCAAATCCTGCGCCTTGCTCACGTCCAGCGCGTCCTTCGCGTCGCAGGTGCGGGTTTCCGCCGTGATGGTCACAACGTCCAGACCCATGAAGCGCACCAGCACATCCACCTTGCGGACGCCCTGTTCGCCGTCCATCGTCGTAGCGGTCGTCACCACAACGCCGAAGCCCTGCTCGACACCGTCCACCGTTTCCTTGATTTCCACATCAACAACGCTGCTGTCCGTGCCGATGCCCTTGCCGCTGACGTTGATTTCAACGGAGTCTTCGCCAGCATAGGCGGTCAGGTTCGCCGTGAAGTTCTCCAAGTCGCCTGCGAAGGTCAGCGTCGCCGCGGTATCTTCCGCGCTCTTGATGGTCACAAGCCACGTCGCCACGCCGTCCGCCGTGTTGCGGGTCGCAGTGAAGGACATCGGCAGGGGTTCTTCGCCGCCGTTGTTGATCTTCACCGAAGCCGTCATGCGAACCAGCTCGCCTGCTTCAGTCATCCAGTATTCGTAAACGATGTCATCCGCGTAGAGATCTGCTTCATCAAGTTCTTTCAGCAGGTCGTCCCAGCTCGTGTCAGCAGCGGAAAAAAGCGCATCCATGTAGGCGCCGATGCTCGGAACGCTGTGGATCATTTCCAGCAGGGCTTTCGTCATCTCGGCCAGCTTTTCCGGCGGAACGGTGACTTTGACGTAGCTCTTCGCCGCGTCGCAGTCGCCGGGCTGCTCGGTCACTTCTGCCATTTCTGCACCGGACAGTATTTCGTTCATCATGGTCATGAACGCCGTGGTGTCCGCCTGCGTCAGTTCTTCCATGAGCTGCTCTTCCGTCATGCTGCTCAGATTCGCCGATGCTTCCATCAGGGCAGTGTATTCCGCATTGCCGCTCAGCTGTTCCTTCGATTCTTCAATCGCCTTGTCGATCTCCTCGTCGCTCTGACCGGACATCTTCATCGTCGCGCGGAGGGCTTTTTCCCTGATGGCTTCCACGTCCTTGCTGTTCACAGCAATCACGCCGCCCAGCAGCGCGCTGGACACATACATCAGCTGGTTTTCTTCCGCAGCAGTCGTCAGCGATGCCATACCCAGCACGCTCTTGCCGCTCAGGTTCAGGTCAAAGCCAGCTTCGTCGCCCTGCTGATAGCCGGTCAGGGACAGCGCCGCCAGCAGGTCGTTGATGGCAGCCATCGCGGTGTCATCCCCGCCCAGCGCCGCCACGAGGTCAGCGTTCAAGTCGTGGATGGTAATGGTGGTTTCCTGACGCGCGGCATTGTCCCACACGCTGTTTTCCGCCATCGAGGTCAGGGGCATCGCCAGCATCATGATGCTGAGCAGTACCGCAAGCAGTTTCTTCATGGGGTTTCCTCCTTGTTGTTTGGTTTCCCTTTTTATAACAGCACTGCGTGGCAGTGATGTTTTCTGTTGCCTTAGTGCGTGTCGTCCAGAATCATCTGCGACACGCTGGTGATGAATTGGCGCGTGCTGTCCGGCAGATTCATCATAAACCGCGGCAGAATCTGCCCGGTGGTGAACATCACGCCCGTCATGTACGCCTTGAAGCGCGCACTGCTGATTTCGCCCAAGTCCATCACGTCGCCATCCGACAGCAGCGGACGCGATTCGCACGGGCGCGTTTCGGCGGCAATCGTCAGGAAGTGCTCGCTATGCCACAACAGCCGCACAGCCACGTCCTGCCGTACTTCGCCATCCACCATCTGGGTGTCCATGCTGGCGCTCCAGCTAAGGCCCTTTTCTTCCCCGTCCACCGTGCGGTGCATTTCCAGCAGGACATTCGCTTCGTTCGTCAGCGACGAAATGGTGCAGCGGTACAGCCTCTGTTTGCCGTCATCCGACGTAATCAGCACCGCTATTCCGCCGTTGTCTTCCATCTTCAGCTGACCATTCGTGCCCTTGCCCGCCGTTTCCTGCCGCCAATCCAGCCGCACGTCGTCGCCTGTCGGATGGAAATTCACCGTGATTGCTGCGTTCAGCAGCGTATCCTGCGCCAGCGTCGGCGTATAGGTCGGCGCAACCTTGTAGCTGATCACCACCCGCAGCAGGCGCATCGACGAATCCACATACTGCGCCACCTGCGCATCTTCCACCAGCAGCGTCTGCTGACGCAGCCACGTCTGCAAGTCCGTATCCTCGACGGGCTGATCCTGCGCGAACGCCACCAGCTGCCGATACGTATTGAGCAAATCCACATACGCCTTGACGGCGGGCGTTTCTTCCACCGTATCCAGCAGAATGCACAGCACCTCCATCAGCTGCTCATTGCTGAGGGGGAAGTACAGAATGTTCTTCGCCGATTCGCATCCTTCGGGCGGATTCGAGATACTTTCCACCCGCGTAACCTTCAAAATCTTGTTCAAGCGCGTAGCAGCCTGCTGCCAGTCCGCCTCGAACAAACCATTGGCAACGTCCTTCGGCTGCATTTCGCCCGTTATCAGCGGATTTTTCGTGATTTTCGCCAGCAGTGCGCCCACGTTCTCATACTCTTGCGCAATGGATTCGCTGACCTCCTTGGCAGACAGCTCCGTCCCGGCATCCGCATATATGCTCTGGGACGCATTCCACTGATGCAGGATTTCCGCGATATGCCGCATGTCCTCGTCGAGATTCAGGTACACCGTGCCGCCCAGCACATCACCGCTGATGTAGACATCCGCGCCGCGAGTCTGCACGCCGTAATCCACAATGGACTGGTCATTCAGAAACAGCTCACACGAGGTGAACCCCTGCCGATAGACCTCCACGCGCAGGGCATCCAGCAAATCCCGATACGCGGTTTCCGCCGCTTCCTCCATTTCCGCCATGAGCGCCCGCCCGTTGAAATCGCGGAAGGTAATGGTCGTCAGCGTCGCTTGGGGCGCGTTTTCCTCCGCCAGTCCGCACAGCGGCAGCATCAGCGCCAGCGTCAGCAGAATCGCAAGCAGCTTCTTCATTCGTCAGCCTCCTTGACATTCGTTTGTGCGCTTTTCAGCATTCCATTACCATTATATCAAAAAAAACACCTGTTGCAAGCGAATATGCGCAAGTTTTACAATTCCGTGCCTCAAAGATGCAAATTTGCGCCTGAAAGCGCAGCTTCGCGGAAAAATGCTTGATGCCGTCATGCAAAATTTCTGTGAATGGCGCAAAAGGCCGTTTTCCCCTCTTGTGAAGCGCGAAAAAATATGCTACAATAGATAGAGTATTCCGGATTACTGAAAGGAGCTAATTCGCATGGAATTTCTGACCAAGCTTTTGGGCATCGCCACCGCCGTTGCGGAAACCACCACCACCGGTGCGGCCGACCCTGCCGCCGTCACCACGGATTCTGCCGCTGGCGGCATTGTCGGTATTCTCTTCAGCCTTCTGCCGCTGCTGCTGGTTTTCGTCCTGATGTACTTCATGATGATTCGCCCGGAGAAGAAGCGCCGCAAGAAGGAGCAGGACATGCTCGCGTCCCTAAAGAAGGGCGACCGCGTGTGCACCATCGGCGGCATCTACGCCACCATCGAGAGCATCAAGGACGACACCATCACCCTGAGCGTCGGCAAGGGCGACCAGACGATGGTTGTTGCGCGCTGGGCGATTCGCTCGGTGGAAGATGTGACCATCGAGAACGAGACCGAATCCCTGAACTAATCGCAAAATTCCCGGCTTCGTGCCGGGTTTTTTTTTGTGCCCGATTTTCCCGCCGCGCATATGCTGGGAGTGAACAGCTCACACGATGGGAGGAATCGCCATGAATCAGCGTCCGAATTGCTGCCGCTCCATGCCGCCGCAAGCGCCTTGCCCGTCCAGACCACCTTGCCCGCCGAAACCCGCTTCCCCGGCTTGTCCGCCGACGCAGAAGGGCGTTTTATTGCCGCGAATCCTCGCCAGCGGGCGGGAGTGGCAGCGCCGCGCGTGTGTGGCGCTGTACGTCGGCGGTTTGCCGGAGGATGCGAACGGGCGGCTGCAGCTCGTCGGCGTTACGGCGTGCGGTGACGCGGATTGGGAGATTGCGCCGTACCAAGAACCGCGCCCGTGCGGCTGCCGCGGATGCCGACCGTCTCGACCCTCGCCGTGCCTTCTGCGGGTGAATATTCCGGTTGTTTGCCAAGTGCAGGCGGAGTGCGGGCAGGTTTTGCGCGGCGAAAGTGTGCTGACGACGGATGTTGCGCTGCCGATTCGCTGTGTGCAGGCGGAATGCTGGCGCAACCAGATGATGGTGCTTCCGTGTGTTCGGCTGATTGACGGCGGCGCGCCTGTGTGTGCGGATGGCTGCCGTCCCCCTGTGTTTGATTGCACGATTGAACTGCTTGTCGAAGCCTACATGACGCGATGGGAAGCGTGCGGAAGCCCTGCGCCGACTTGTCCGGATTTACCGCTATTCCCCCCGCCGCCGTTCGGGTGACAAGGGCGTTGGAAGACCCAAGGGGCTTTGCCCCTTGACCCCAGCAGGGACGCTGTCCCTGCACCCTGCAAGG
>ERZ1106943.2727-NODE-2727-length-14663-cov-3.257667_pt1 | contig 14663 bp, 10 predicted proteins | sample MGYA00403671_ERZ1106943 | MGnify/ENA primary metagenome ERZ1106943 (study PRJEB35170, sample SAMEA104062427) | human gut metagenome | biome: human gut; feature: human-associated habitat; material: faeces | place: Denmark | collected 2012-06-14 ...
CAAAATGCCATTAACGAAGGTGATTTTAAATGCATTTTGACTCGTAACTGTGAAGGTGCTGAACAGTTACGAATTTCAGAACAAATAAACAGGAATACAAAAAACGAGGAGAAAGAATATGTTTCATTTAGGAGAAAGCCAGGAACTTTATGTAGTAAAAGAAGTAGGATTTGGAATTTATCTCGGAGAAGAGGAAAATGCGACTGAAAAAGTACTGCTTCCAAAGAAAGAAGTTCCGGAAGGCATCAAGGCAGGAGATACATTAGAAGTATTTTTATATAAAGATTCACAGGATCGGCTGATTGCAACGACACGTACGCCGAAAGTCCGCCTAGGAGAAACAGCCGTGCTTCGCGTCGCTGATACAGGAAAAATCGGTGCATTTCTGGACTGGGGACTGGAAAAGGATCTGTTTCTTCCATATAAAGAGCAGACAAAGCGTGTGCAGCCGGGGGAAGAGTGTCTGGCGGCACTTTACATTGATAAGAGCAGTCGTCTCTGTGCTACGATGAAAGTGTATGAATATCTGAAAAAAGATTCTCCATATCAGAGAGACGATAAAGTGACCGGCCGTATTTATGAGATCAGCGAGAATTTTGGTGTTTTTGTGGCAGTGGATGACTGTTATTCCGGTCTGATCCCTGCGAAAGAAGCACAGGGCAAATACCGCGTGGGCGATATTTTAAATCTTCGTGTGACGAGAGTACAGGAAGATGGCAAACTGGATCTTTCGGATAAAGAAAAGATTCCGCAGCAGATGGAAAAAGATGCAGAAGCCGTGATGAAGGTGATTGAAGAATTTGAAGGCGTACTTCCGTTTAACGATAAAGTTTCACCGGAGATCATCAAAAGAGAATTCGGACTCAGTAAGAATGCATTCAAACGTGCCGTTGGAAGACTTCTTAAAGAAGGACATATAAAAATTTCTGAAAAGAATATTGAAATGAACAAGAAATAAGGTATAATAAAAGCGTTAAGACTATTAAAAACAAGATAAATAAAAAAGGAGAATGAGAAATGAAAGTACAGAACATTACAGATATCGAAGGATTTTTCAAAGTAGTTGATTCTTGTGAAGGAAAAGTTGAACTTGTAACAGGTGAAGGTGACAGACTGAACTTAAAGTCAAAATTATCTCAGTATGTATCTATGGCAAATATCTTCTCTAACGGAGAAATTCCGGAATTGGAAATCGTTGCTCATGAGCCACAGGATATCGATAAACTTGTAAAATTCATGGTTCTTGGAACTGGAAAAGAAGACTAAGGCAAACATGAATGTTTGATAGGGTGTTCCCTGAAGGGAGCACCTTTTTTCAATATATTTAACAGGAAGGGAGAAAGCTATGAGCTTTGCACATCTTCACGTCCATACAGAATACAGTCTGCTGGATGGTTCCAATAAGATAAAAGAATATGTAGCCCGTGTCAAAGAACTTGGCATGGACAGTGCGGCGATCACAGATCATGGAGTCATGTACGGTGTGATTGATTTTTATCGCGCAGCAAGGGCCGAGGGAATCAATCCTATTTTGGGATGTGAGGTATATGTAGCTCCCGGTTCCAGATTTGACCGTGAAGCAGGAAGCGGCGAAGACAGATATTACCACCTGGTTCTTCTGGCAGAGAATAATCAGGGTTATGCAAATCTGATGAAAATTGTGTCCAAGGGTTTTACAGAAGGATTCTATTATAAACCGCGAGTAGATCTTGCGGTATTAAAAGAGTACCATGAAGGGATTATTGCCTTAAGTGCCTGCCTTGCAGGTGAGGTTGCCAGATATCTTCAGAGAGGCATGTATGAGGATGCAAAGGCAGCAGCTCTTCGTTATCAGGATATTTTTGGCAAAGGGAATTTCTTCCTGGAATTACAGGATCATGGAATCCCTGCGCAGAGACTGGTAAATCAGGAGCTTCTCCGTATGCACGAAGAAACAGGGATTGACCTTGTGGCAACCAATGATGTGCATTATACAAGGGCGGAGGATGCTGATCCTCATGATATTCTTCTCTGTCTGCAGACAAACAAGAAACTGGCAGACGAGGACAGAATGCGTTATGAGGGCGGCCAGTATTATGTGAAATCCCCGGAAGAAATGGCAGAACTTTTCCCATATGCTTTGGAGGCCCTGGAGAATACTCATAAGATTGCACAGAGATGTCATGTTGAGATTGAATTTGGCGTGACTAAGCTTCCAAGATTCGATGTGCCGGATGGTCTTACATCCTGGGAATATCTGAACAAGCTATGCTTCGAGGGACTGGAGAAATGTTATCAGCCGGTTACAGAGGAATTAAAAGCTCGTCTGAATTACGAATTATCTACTATAAAAAATATGGGCTACGTGGATTACTTCCTTATAGTATGGGATTTTATTAAATATGCCCGCGATCATGACATTATGGTAGGACCGGGACGTGGCTCTGCAGCGGGAAGTCTGGTTGCTTATACCTTGGGCATCACACAGCTTGATCCTATTCGCTATGATCTGCTCTTTGAGCGATTTCTGAATCCGGAACGAGTATCTATGCCTGATATTGACGTTGACTTCTGCTTCGAAAGAAGGCAGGAGGTTATTGAATATGTCCGCCGTAAATATGGGGATGATTGTGTGGTTCAGATCGTTACTTTTGGTACGCTGGCAGCCCGTGGTGTGATCCGGGATGTGGGCCGTGTACTGGATATGCCTTATGCACAGGTGGATTCCATTGCGAAAATGATCCCGCAGGAATTAAATATTACTATAGATAAAGCCCTTACTATGAACCCTGAGCTGAAAAAAGCATATGAAGAGCAGGATGAAATTCATTATCTGATCGATATGGCAAGACGTCTGGAGGGACTTCCCAGACATACCTCCATGCATGCGGCAGGTGTTGTTATCAGCCAGAAGGACGTATCAGAATATGTACCGCTTTCCAGAGCGTCGGATGGTTCCATTGTCACACAGTTTACCATGACAACACTGGAAGAGCTGGGACTTTTGAAAATGGACTTCCTGGGACTTCGTACCCTGACTGTGATCCAGAATGCAGTAAAGCTGATCCAGAAGGATGCAGGAGTGACTCTGGACATGCAGAAAATCAATTATGATGATAAAAAGGTTTTGGATTCCCTCGGCACCGGTCGTTCTGATGGTGTATTTCAGCTTGAAAGTGCGGGAATGAAAAATTTCATGAAGGAACTGAAGCCTCAGAGTCTGGAAGATGTGATCGCAGGAATTTCTCTTTACCGCCCGGGCCCCATGGATTTTATCCCTCAGTATATCCGGGGCAAAAACCGTCCGGATACCATCCGTTACGACTGCCCTCAGCTGGAGCCGATCCTGAAGCCTACTTATGGGTGTATTGTCTATCAGGAACAGGTTATGCAGATCGTTCGTAACCTGGCAGGTTATACTCTGGGCCGAAGCGACCTGGTGCGCCGTGCAATGTCCAAAAAGAAGGCCTCTGTCATGGAAAAGGAGCGCCAGAACTTTGTTTACGGAAATGAAGCAGAGGGAGTTCCAGGCTGTATTGCAAATGGAATTGATGAGGCAACGGCAAATAAAATCTATGATGAAATGATTGATTTCGCCAAATATGCTTTTAATAAGTCCCATGCAGCAGCCTATGCAGTTGTTTCCTATCAGACTGCATATCTGAAATATTACTATCCTGTGGAATTTATGGCCGCATTAATGACATCGGTTATTGATTTTCCCAATAAGGTTGCAGAATATATTCTGGTCTGCAGACAGATGGGGATTAAAATCCTGCCACCGGATGTGAACTGTGGAATGTACGGATTTTCTGTAGATAACGGTGCAATCCGATATGGCCTGTCCGCTATAAAGAGTGTGGGACGTCCGGTTATTGAAAGCCTGGTAAGAGAGAGGGAAGAGAACGGACAATATCGTTCCCTGAAGGATTTTATGGAACGAAACTCTCCGCAGATGAATAAGCGAGCAGTAGAAAACTTTATCAAAGCAGGTGCGCTGGATTGCCTGGATGGTAACCGCCGCCAGAAAATGCTGGTTTATCAGAAGATTTCAGACAGTATCAGTCAGGATAAGAAGAATTCACTGGCAGGCCAGATGAGCCTTTTTGATCTGGTAAGCGAGGAGGACAAAAAAGAATTTGAAATCCGTATGCCCGATGTGGAGGAATTCGGAAAAGAGGAACTTCTGGGATATGAGAAGGAAGTTCTGGGAATCTACCTCAGTGGTCATCCTCTGGAAAATTACCGGGGAATGATGGAGAAAACCATTTCTGCGAAAACCTCTGATTTTCAGCAGGATGAAGAAACAAATCTTCCGAAAGTCATGGATGGTCAGAAAGTAATTATCGGTGGAATGATTACGGATAAAACCATCAAATATACAAAGAATAATAAGGTTATGGCATTCCTCACAGTGGAGGATCTGGTAGGAACAGTGGAGGTAGTTGTGTTCCCCAGAGATTATGAGAAAAGTCAGCAGTTCCTGAATGAAGAAGGCAGAGTATTTATTCAGGGCAGAGTATCTGCAGAGGACGATCGCGCCAGTAAACTGATCCTTGAAAAAATCCGTCCCTTTGACAATATGCCAAGGGAAATCTGGATACAGTTTGACAATAAAGAAAGCTACACACAGCAATCTCAGGAATTGCTTGCAGACCTCAGACGTTCACCGGGTGACAGTGCTGTTGTGATCTACCTGAAAGACGTAAAGGCCATAAAGAAGCTTCCGGTTGGATATCATGCACAAATTCAGGACTCATGGCTGAACTATATGTACGAAAAATATGGTAAAACCAATGTTAAAGTTGTAGAAAGAGGATTGAAAAACTTATAGAAATGCGCTAAACTATACCCGAATATGTGTATAGTAAAAATGAGATAGATTCAGAAGATGGAGGAAGAAAAGATGGCAGAAAACAAGATAAAAACCATTGGTGTCCTTACCAGCGGTGGTGACGCACCTGGAATGAATGCTGCAATTCGTGCAGTTGTCAGAAGAGGTTTAAGCAATGGATTAAATGTAAAAGGTATTCTGAAAGGATACAATGGTCTGTTAAACGAAGAGATTATTGACATGAGCGCAAAAGATGTATCTGATACAATCGAGCGTGGAGGTACAATCCTTTATACAGCACGTTGTGCAGAATTCCGTACAGAAGAAGGCCAGAAACGTGGAGCAGAGATCTGCAGAAAACATGGAATTGACGGACTTGTTGTCATCGGTGGTGACGGATCTTTCGCAGGTGCTCAGAAGCTTGCGAATCTCGGAATCAATACAATCGGTCTTCCCGGAACAATCGACCTTGACATTGCATGTACAGAATATACCATCGGATTTGATACAGCTGTAAACACAGCAATGGAAGCAATTGATAAAGTACGTGATACTTCCACTTCTCATGAGAGATGCAGTATCATCGAGGTTATGGGACGTGGTGCAGGATATATTGCTCTGTGGTGCGGTATTGCCAACGGTGCTGAGGACGTTCTGGTTCCTGAGAAATATGACTATGATGAGCAGAAGCTGATCAATAACATTATCGAGAGTCGTAAGAAAGGCAAAAAGCATCACATCATCATCAATGCAGAAGGTATCGGTCATTCTGAAGCAATGGCAAAACGTATCGAAGCTGCCACAGGTATCGAAACACGTGCTACAATCCTTGGACACATGCAGCGTGGTGGAAGCCCGACATGTAAAGACCGTGTATATGCATCTATGATGGGTGCTCTGGCTGTAGACCTTCTTATTGCAGGCAAGACATGCCGCGTTGTCGGATATCGTCACGGTGAATTCGTAGACTTCGATATCAATGAAGCACTTGCTATGCAGAAAGGTATCTCTGACTATCAGTGGGAAGTATGCCAGTCACTTTCTCATAACTATGATAAAAACAACAAATAACAAATGAATAAAAAGATGCAGTTATATAACAGACTGCATAAATTAAATACTGCTCAGATAATTACCCTCGGTTTTGCGGGGGTGATTATCTTAGGGGGATTACTTCTGTGGCTGCCGTTTTGTACGGCACCCGGATACCACACATCTTTTACAGATGCCATGTTTACCGCAACCACAAGTATATGTGTAACAGGGCTTGTGACAGTTGTTACGGCAACTCACTGGACTCTGGCAGGCAAGATTATTATTCTTGTCCTGATCCAGATCGGAGGTGTGGGACTGATTTCCCTGGGCAGTATTATTTTTATAAGTCTGAGAAAGAAAATATCGCTGAGGAACCGGCGTGTTATCCAGGAGTCCTATAATATGGACAGAATGGGTGGGATGGTCAGGCTGGTGAAGAAAGTTCTGATCTGTGTGTTTGGAGCAGAAGGAATCGGTGCAGTGTGTTATGCAGTTCGATTTATTCCGCAGTTCGGTCTGGCAAAAGGTCTGGGATACTCTGTTTTTACGGCAGTATCTGCATTCTGTAATGCTGGTATTGATCTGCTGGGAGAGGATAGCCTGGCTCAGTATGTTGCTGATCCGATCGTAAACTTTACAAGTGTAGGACTGATCATTATGTCAGGTCTTGGGTTTGTGGTCTGGTGGGATATCTGGGATAAGATTAAACGAGTCATCAGGGGAAAACTTCCTGTGGGACGTGTGTTTAAAAATCTTCGTCTTCACAGTAAGATCGTGTTGATGATGACGCTGATACTTGTTGTGGGCGGTACAGTACTGATCTTTCTGTTTGATCATGGAAATCCGGAAAGTATTGGGACATATTCGCCGGGAACGAAGTGGATGGCATCTTTGTTCCAGTCAGTTACCACAAGAACAGCCGGATTTTTCACTGTAAGCCAGGAGAGATTTTCCAATGCAACTTATATGCTGTGCCTGATATTGATGTTGATCGGCGGTTCCCCTATGGGAACAGCAGGTGGAATTAAGACAACAACAGTTGCGGTCCTTCTGCTGAGTCTGAAATCCAATCTTCAGGGAAAACGGGATGTGGAAGTACACCATAGGAGAATCAGAGACAGCTATATCCGTTCTGCCATCGTAGTGACAGGTATGGTACTTACAGTACTTATTCTCATGAGTATGCTGTTGTGTGCAGCCATGCCGGAAGCACCTATAGAAGATGTTGTTTATGAAATTACATCTGCGGTTGCAACGGTAGGACTTAGCAGAGGGCTGACATCCTGCCTGAATACAGCAGGCAAATGGATCGTGATCCTGACTATGTATCTGGGAAGAATCGGTCCGCTGACTCTGGGAACTGCAGTGACTGTACGTGTACAGAAAATGCCGGCAGATTCACATCTGGCAGAAGAGGATATTATGATTGGATAGTAACGGTTCGGCAGTCAGGCAGATATTCGCAGAGAATAACGAATACATGTTCAGAAAGAGAAATGAGGAAGAAAATGAAGAACAAATCTTATGCAGTGATCGGTCTTGGGCAGTTCGGGATGACGGTAGCCCTTACTCTGGCAGAGGCGAACTGCGATGTACTTGCCATTGACGATAAAGATGATAATGTGCAGGATATCGCAGAGAAAGTTTCCTATGCTGTCAAGGCAGATGTGCGTGATCCGGGAATTTTGGAATCGCTTGGAGTTCAGAATGTAGATGTTGCGGTCATCGCAGTAGCCGAGAATATGGAGGCCAGTATTACAGCAACGATGCAGGTGAAAGAACTTGGAGTTCCACTACACGGAATCATCCTCTTCGACAATCACATCGGTATGGATTGCGTTCTTTAAATCCTCATCACTGACATAAACCGTTCTTTGAGGCACAGCAGATGATTCTAAACGGACTTTAAATTGCAGAGTCTTTTTGTATTTTTCTTGCACTACTTCCTGCAAATTCTTAAGCTCAGGCTCCCGATTGATAATTCCAAACGTATTTTCATCTGTACACACAATGCAAAGGCAGCCTTCGCCCGCCGGTTCTACACTTGTCTTGGGAAGACTGAGCCTAATCGAACCCACAAGCTGGCTCAGGGACGCAATCCGTCCCCATTCTTTCCGCATCAGCATCAGATCTTCGTACTGTGCCGGCGGAAGGGATACCGTCTTCGGCTCAGGCGGCGTTTCCACCACAGCCGTTTTGGAGGATGCCGCCTGCCCCGCTGCCGGTGCAAGGGACGCCAGTTTCTGTAGATTGTCCGGCATTTCCTGCATTTTCTGCTCTAATAGCGTAATCCGCTGTAAAATGGAATCAAGATTCTGTTCCATCGACGGCGTCGTCAGCTTGATAAAGGCAATCTCCACCAGAATCCGCTTCTGCGACGCGTAGCGCAGCTGCCCGGAAAGTTCCGAGAAAATACGGATGTAACGCATCAGCGTTTCCGTATCAACACCTGCCGCCTCTTCCTTTAAAACTGCCAGATTTTCCTCCGACATATCGAGCATATCGCCCGGTTCGTCGGTCGTCTTGGCAATCAGGAGATTTCGCATATACCAGACGAAATCGTTGACGAGCTGCGAAAGATCGCGCCCCTGGATGATCATTTCCTCAATCTCACGGATGCACGCCTTCGTATCACTTGCAAGCACCGCCTGAAACAGCTTGCTGAACACGCGGGTATCGACCGCGCCCAACACCTCGAGCACATTGTCATACGTCAGCTTTTCCCCGAAATGAAACGCCACGCACTGATCGAGAAGACTTAACGCATCTCGCATCGAGCCATCCGCCGCACGTGCCACATACCTAAGTGCCCGATCGTCTACATCGATCTGTTCCGCCTGCGTCAGCTCCGCCAGCCGTCCCGCGATGGTATCGATCGAGATCCGCTTGAAATCATATCTCTGACACCGGGACAGGATCGTGATCGGGATCTTGTGGACCTCCGTCGTCGCCAAGATAAATATAACGTAGGACGGCGGTTCTTCCAGCGTCTTTAAGAGCGCATTGAACGCGCCGATCGAAAGCATATGAACCTCGTCAATGATGTAGACGCGGTAGCGCCCATCCGTCGGCGGGTACTGCACCTGCTCCCGGATATCGCGGATATTTTCCACACCATTGTTGGATGCCGCATCGATCTCCACCACATTGAGGGAAGCTCCTTCCGCAATCTGGCGGCACATACTGCACTCGCCGCAGGGGCTGCCGTCCACCGGATGTTCACAGTTGACTGCCCGTGCAAAGATCTTGGCAATACTCGTCTTACCGGTTCCGCGCGTCCCGCAGAAGAGGTACGCGTGCCCGATCCGCCCGGAGTTGATCTGATTTTTCAAGGTCTTTACGATATGGTCCTGACCCCGGACCTCTTCAAAGGACGTCGGACGCCATTTTCTGTACAGTGCTGTATATGACATAAACTACTACTTCCTTACTATTCGTCGCCGAAGCTGATGCCTACATCCTTAGCTTCCCGGATAATATCGCTCTTCGGATCGACCATCTTTAATTTACCGGCAATGTCCGCGAGCGGAATTTTTTCAATCTTATTGTTGTTTAAAGCGACCATATAGCCGTATTCTTTGCGGCGGATCATCTCTGCTGCCTCCGCGCCGAGGCGCGTCGCAATCACACGGTCATACGGGCATGGCTCGCCTCCGCGCTGCATATGCCCCGGAACCGTCACACGGATCTCCTGCCCCGTCCGCTCGGAAATCTGGGCGCCCAGCTCGTACGCGACCGACGGATAAACCGGTCCATTTTTCTTCTTTTCTTTTAATTCTTTCTTGGTCAGGGCTGCATTTTCCTTGGAAATCGCGCCCTCTGCGACCGCCAGAATCGTGAAATTCTTGCCATTTTTAGTACGGCTGCGGATCGCATTTACCACCACATCAATATCATACGGGATCTCCGGCAGGAGAATGATGTCAGCTCCGCCCGCGATGCCTGCATAGAGCGCCAGCCATCCCACCTTGTGGCCCATGATCTCCACGATGAAGACTCTGCCATGAGACGCCGCCGTCGTATGAATACAGTCGATGGCATTGGTCGCTACATCAACCGCACTATGGAATCCAAACGTAAGATCGCTGCCCCAGAGATCGTTGTCTATGGTCTTCGGAAGAGAAACGATATTGAGTCCTTCCTCCCGCAGCAGATTTGCCGTCTTCTGGCTGCCGTTGCCGCCTAAAATGACGAGACATTCCAGTTTCAGCTTGTAATAGGTGTGTTTCATCGCTTCCACTTTATCCAGACCGTTCTCGTCCGGCATCCGCATCAGCTTGAAAGGCTGTCTGGAAGTTCCCAGAATCGTACCTCCGCGTGTCAGAATCCCGGAAAAATCCGACTGTTTCATAATCCGGTAGTCTGCATACATAAGACCTTTATAGCCGTCTTCAAAGCCAACTATCTCTATGTCATCGAACATCTTGTACAGCGATTTTGCCACGCCTCGCATCGTCGCATTTAAGCTCTGGCAGTCGCCGCCGCTGGTTAACATACCGATTCTTCTCATGAGCGCTTTCCCTTTCTTCATAACCGTCCAGTACCTTCACAGTTACCCTTATTCTAAGTTTCCAACAACCCCCATATCAGGATAAACTACACCCATTTTGTAATTATAATACAATCATATCCCGCGGGCAAGAAAAAATTCCTTACAAATATCATAGACATAAAAATACCGGGATACGCGCTTTTAATCTGCTCCGGCACGGTATTCCTACCCCTTGGCAAATCAAATTCCACATATCCCGGCTATATTCACACACCTGCAAAAATGCTTGTTTCTGTATCTATTATTTTCTATTTTTTATTTCATAGGAAGCAATTTCCTATGAAATAAAAAAATCCGCACGCCCGGCTTCGAACGTATGCCATGGACGTTACCCTGACAGTTAACTCGGTCCAGGCTGCCTTGCGGCACACAGAAGCTTCTGCTTAGTGCTGCTGCATTCCTGCCCTGACACGGTTCACAGATTTCTGTTGCGCAAGACCCAGACTTCAACGCCACTTTTCAGGGGCAGCCCCACAGTAAAAACGCCCTCGGTCGGACAACACCCCTGCTATAGCGGATTGCAGGTACAGGGCACCGCTAACTCCCCGGCTGTGCGGAAACTTTATGACTTGATCTTATATGACGGAATGACCTGCAGACCGTCAGCCTGTTTAGTATACATGGCAGCCGCCGTTTTGTCAAGCCGGAGCTTGACTAACAAGCATTGTATAAAAATACACAAGAATACATTTTATTGTTTTTTTATCATTTTTTATCCCAGAATCTTGCAACAGAAGAAAGAAATTATTATAATAGGTATAAATCTAGCGACTGCAAAAAGTCAAACAGTTACTAAATCATAAAATTCTGTAAGATTGGAGCAACGATTATGGAAAAGAAAAATATCGACTGGAGCAACATCGGTTTCGGCTATATGCCAACGGATTACCGCTATGTTTCCATGTACCAGAATGGTTCCTGGGACGAAGGCGCCCTTACCTCCGACCCGAATATTACCTTGAATGAATGTGCCTGTGTTCTGCAGTATGCACAGACTTGCTTCGAGGGTCTGAAAGCGTATACGACCGAGGACGGCCATATCGTTACGTTCCGTCCTGACTTAAACGGCGAGCGTATGGAGAATTCCGCAAAAGGTCTTGAAATGCCGCCATTCCCGAAGGAGCGCTTCGTAGACGCCATCACAAAAGTAGTAGAAGCCAACGCAGCATTCGTACCGCCGTATGGTTCCGGTGCAACCCTGTACATCCGCCCGTATATGTTCGGTTATGATTCCATTATCGGCGTTAAACCGGCAAACATCTATCAGTTCCGTGTATTCTGTACACCGGTTGGCCCGTACTTCAAGGGCGGCGCTAAACCGATCACCATCCGCGTCAGCGATTTCGACCGTGCAGCACCTCACGGAACCGGCCACATCAAAGCCGGATTAAACTATGCGATGAGCCTGCATGCGATCGTCGATGCTCATAAGAACGGTTTCGATGAGAACATCTACCTGGATCCGCAGACACGTACCAAAATCGAGGAGACCGGCGGCGCAAACGTTATCTTTATCACCAAAGACGGCAAGCTGGTAACTCCGAAGTCCAACAGCATCCTTCCGTCTATCACACGCCGTTCTATCCTGCAGGTTGCAAGAGATTACCTTGGCATGGAGACCGAAGAGCGTGAAGTATACTTAGACGAAGTAAAAGATTTCGCAGAGTGCGGTCTGTGCGGTACCGCAGCTGTTATCTCCCCGGTTGGCAAGATCGTTGACCACGGCAAGGAAATCTGCTTCCCGGCAGGTATGGAGAAGATGGGTCCGGTTACCCAGAAACTCTACGAGACACTGACCGGCATCCAGATGGGTCACATCAAAGCTCCGGAGGGCTGGATCCACGTAATCAAATAAGGACTGTATTTTTCGGTTTGAATGGGAAATATGGAATGCAAAAAAGCTGGTGGAAATCATTCACCAGCTTTTTCTTCTTTCTTCTTTTTTCTCTTTTCACGCAATTCTTTGAAAAATTCTTTCAACATCATCGAACATTCCTCGCCCAAAAGTCCTTCTTCTGTCTCCACCTGATGATTGAATCCTTTTTCATCCAGAAGATTCAGTACCGAACCGGCGCAACCGGCTTTCGGGTTCATGGAACCGATGTAAACTTTTGGAATCCGCGCCTGCACGATCGCCCCTGCGCACATCGGGCACGGTTCCAGCGTCACGTACAGCTCGCATTCTTCCAGGCGCCAGTCGCCCATGCGCTTGCACGCTTTTTTGATTGCCGCGATCTCCGCATGTGCCAGCGCGCTATGATCGACCATCCGGCGGTTGTAACCCCTGCCGATGATTTTGTCCTCATACACGATCACGCAGCCGATCGGCACTTCTCCGAGCGCCCAGGCTTTCTTCGCCTCGCGGATCGCCACTTTCATATATTTCTCTTCCCGTGTCAATTTTGCTGCCACTGTTTTTCCTCTTTCTTGTTTTATCTCTCTGTCCATCCTACCCAGAAAGACCGCACTTTGTCAAGAGTCCCTCAGGAAGATCGGCTGATTTATGTAAAATTCAAATCCGTATACCAATACCCGAACCGGCTATCGCGCGGCGGCTGGCGGGTGGAACGGACAAAGCGTTCAAAGCCGAACATCGCCGCCATATATTTTTCATTGTTTCCATAATGCCCCGGCACGCCCAGAATGTAGCGCCCCCGTTCGCCAGATTTCCCCAGCCTCGCCAGAATCAGATATCGGTAGTTGTAGTAACCGTGCAGAAGAAAGCTGTTATTTCCATACACCCAGTTTTCCCGCGGCAGAAGCCCGATATCCTGCGGTTTGATTACCAGAATCTCGCAGCCGTCGGCGCATTCGAAGGCGGTTACTTTGGGATAGGCAGCACGCAGACGGTTCCAGAGGGACTCGGCGGGGTCTTCTTTCGGAAATTCCTTGGATGAATCTGGTTGCGGTTGTTTTTGATTTTGAGAGTCTGACTGAAATGCCTCTTGATGGTCTGGTGGAGAATCTGGAGGCATTTCTTTCCGGACTTCCCGGGTGGATTCTTGAGAATCTTTCCGTCGCGCCTCTGTCTGCGCTTCCTGAAAGGATTCCTGAGAACTTTCCTGCGGTGTCTCCGTTTGCGCTTCCTGATTGGATTCCTGAAAACTTTCTTGCGGTGTTTCCGTTTGCGCTTCCTGAACAACTTCTGCCTCTTGATGATCGGATGTTTCTGAGATATCTGGAACCGCTTCCATGGTTTCCGTGTCCTCGAAAATCTCCAGGTTTGAATCCTCCAGCTTTTCTGGCTGGGGCTGGCTGATTCCGAAGTCCGTTTCGTTTATATTCACAGCCTCTTTCTTCTCTGTCTCCGTGGATGTGTCCTGACTCTCCATTTCTCCCGACCGGGTAAGTTCTGACGCCTCATCCAATTTTTCTTTCCCTACAGACGCGCTGTTCACTTCCCCAGATACATTCTCTGCCAGTTTCCGCGTTGCCTCTTCCTTCTCCGCTTCCTGCTCCCGCACTTTCTCAGCAGTCACATCCGCCAGTTCAACCTCTGCCGCATGCGCGACGGCATCTTCCCAGATCGTCGTATAGGCACGCCATGCGCTGTCCGTCTCATGAAGAGTCAGACCACAGCACTCTTCCATATTGCAGCCGCTTCCTTCAATATTTTCACAATTGACGACGGCACGGAACTCCCCATTTCCGCCACGGACAAACAGGGTGCCGATACGGATCTCCTCCTGCCCTGCCAGAAGGTATACGCCGATCGGGCTGCCGCCCGCAAAGACACGGCGGACGCTGACCTGAATCCGGCAGGAAGTTCCCCGCGTCTCCAATTTCGCAAATCCCGTATTTTTCCCTTTGATTCCGCCCTCGTATGCATAGATATATGATATTAACCGATGATATGCAGACATGTTTTCACTCCTTTGCTTTGTATTATATGCAAAAGAAGCGCCGGTTTATGACAGGATTTCTATATCCTGATATAAACCAACGCTGCAAATACGTCCGTATAACGCAAAATCGGGAACAGTTAAAAACTGTTCCCGATACTGCCGGCGACCGGAATCGAACCGGTACGAAGTTTAACCCTCGCAGGATTTTAAGTCCTGTGCGTCTGCCAGTTCCGCCACGCCGGCATCATGATTACTCATGACTGGCACAAAGCCAAATGGATGGAGGTGGATTCGAACCACCGAAGCGAGACGCAACAGATTTACAGTCTGCCCCCTTTGGCCACTCGGGAACCCATCCATTTTAAAAAGCCGATGATCGGACTCGAACCGATAACCTGCTGATTACAAATCAGCTGCT
>ERZ1106943.2728-NODE-2728-length-14661-cov-6.666781_pt1 | contig 14661 bp, 8 predicted proteins | sample MGYA00403671_ERZ1106943 | MGnify/ENA primary metagenome ERZ1106943 (study PRJEB35170, sample SAMEA104062427) | human gut metagenome | biome: human gut; feature: human-associated habitat; material: faeces | place: Denmark | collected 2012-06-14 ...
TGTTTTTCAACTTAACCTTAACGGTCTTTCCAACCGTTACCGTTACTGATTTTTTGCTCAGTTTCACCTTCTTCTTGGCTGCGAGTACATTTTGCGGCATCATCGTAAATGCCAGTACAAACACAAGCAAAACGGCGAGTTTTCGTCTCATTTTTCTCATATCATATCCCTCCATGTGTAATCAAACAATTTCATCGTTTTACTCTCCTAACTCCAAATTCCTCTCGACAGATGCATTGGTAATCGTTACGTCTGCTGCGGTAACGATTCCGGAATCCAAGGACACTTTTATCTCATACTCTCCCGGCTCTACATAGAATTCATATTTCCCTTCATCAAATGTATAGCTCGAAAGTTCTGTTGCGTCTCCCTTTTTGTGCAAGTACACCCATGTATCATCGGACACCTCGGCTCCATTTACCTTGCAGCTACCGGATATCTTATACACGTTTGTATTGATAACAACAGTATCGCTTGAACCATCCACTGTAAAGCCATAGTCTCCTATACTTGGCATACAGTAATAATCAACACACTGGTAATCACCGGTTGGCAGCACGATGCGTGATGTATAATCCCCAGACTCATCATCGTCCATATAGTAGTAAATGCTGCTCGTACCCTTATTTGCAAATTTAAGCCTCCGTTTCGGATATATCGATATCAACTCATCTTCTGCATCAAGCATTTTAATTTTTACATATTTGTACGGCATCGTTAAATCTTTCACTACATTGGAATCGGTAACTGTCATCCTGCCAACCGATTTCCCGTTGTGCAAAAACTCATATTCACCGGCTAAAACGTCAAATTTGAAACCGGATATATCATCCTCATCAAATTTTGGCGCCATAATTAATTTCTTGTAAACCACCTCATTTCTCATAACCAAAATCTCGTAATTTCTATACATGTCTTTTGGAATTTGAAGTCCTGCCATATCTAACAGCTCACCCTTACAGGAATACATCTCGTAATCCTTTGTCATCTCACCAAGTGACACTTCAATGGTATCAACTGTAGCATCTTCTATTTTTACATAATAAGTACCCGGCTTTAAATAGACGTTGTACGTATCAAATACGGAAAATGCCCAATAGCAATTATTTTCATCCTCGGTATCTACAAATTTATAATATCCGGAACCTTTTCCGGACACAAGTGCAAGTTCCATCTTGATATCATATGTTCCACTTCCGGTTACTTCCACGGTGTCAACTGGGCAATCACAGGATTGAACCGTGTATGTTCCTTTCTGCACATATGCGTAATAACGGTTGTCATCTCCCAGTAAATCTCTCAAATAAATGCAGGAAGACTCCTCTGATTCAAAGTTAAAGCCCGGAACATCCGGCGTATTCGCACCTGTTCTTGTCACCTTTCCGGTGATTTTATAAACCGGAAGTTTCTCATTATGCACTACATCTCTGTCCTCTACCGTAAACGTCTGCCCCAGTTCAAACTCATAGGTGCCTTTTTGTAAATCCGTTTCGAAACATCCGTTCTTATCCGTCTCAATCGTGTATTCACATTCCTCATCGCTTAACTTAGACAATAAAACTTCTGCTTCTGCAATCGGCAGTCCATCTTCTGTTGTCAATTTTCCGGACACTGCATAGGTTTTCTGTTTTTCCACCAGCACATACGACTGCTCATTTTCCTGTCCATCCACTGTAAGTACAATGTTAAAGGAATAATAGCCATGGTCCGTTTTGTCGTCATAATAAGGCTCATCGTGCCAGACCACATTGCGAATCTCAATATTTTCATTATTCCAATATACATTATTATAGACTGCACGGTAAATCTTTAAGTCTTCCACTACATTAGCAAATATGTCTTTTAATGTTTTTCCTTTTTCTAACGCCGGCTCATATACGAAACACTCTTCACTGTATCCCGGATATAAATTCACCTCACCTTTTGTTGCAGTAAATGCATCTATGTAAAAATGAGAATCTGTCTTGGCATCAATGTAAACCATACCTGAACCGACTGCCAGATTATCTTTCGCAAAGGAATCACCAATAACGCTCACAAAATAATCATCGCAGACTTCTTTTCTTGCATTCACTGTATACTGCTGTTCCTCGTAGACACCAACAAGTTTAATATTTTCTGCATTTTGAATCTTTGAAGTATTAACTTCTTTATCTTTAAAATAATATCCGCTTTCCCCTTCTTCATCATGCAGACTTTGTTCTAATTCATACTTTTCACCATCTGCATCCAAAGAAAGCCATGTCATACCATTCTCCGAGCCTTCCTCTGAATCCTCGCGGACAAGTTTCATCGTAACTGTTTGCTTATACTCCTTACCGCTCTGCACAGCCGTAAGCAGGAATGAATAATACGGCTTCTGCCATTCCTCATCGTCATGCCAGACAACATCGGTAATTGACTTTACTTCCGCCTTTTTACCATAACAATAAACGTTATATGTACATTTTGTCACGTCCGGCACAAACTCCTTCAGGGAATCAGCCTCCTCGGAGATTACATAAATATCATTATAATTCAGCGAATATGACGGAACATCTTTTTCAAATGCAACGGAACTGACAATCAACGGCTCTTTTTCGGCATAAAGCCCCTGATAATTTGACTCCGGTTTCACCGTTGGCGCCGGTGTCTCATCCGGTGGCATCATCGTCTCAATCGGCGTCGGATCCGGCTTATTGTCCGGCTTTGGTGTCGGAGTCGACGGCAGAGACGGTTTTTCGGTCGGCTTTGGCGTCGGAGTCGACGGCAGAACCGGTTTTTCGGTCGGCTTTACCGTTGGTTTTGCTGTTTTTTACCATTATTCTTATCTGCATTTTGATTGGTTCCGGCTTTCTTTACCGTCACTTTACAGACAAACTTTTTCTTGCCTACTTTCGCCTGCACCTTTGCTTTTCCGGCTTTTTTACCATGAATCGTGACACCGGTCTTTTTCTTTTTACTCAGTTTCACATTTTTCTTGCCGGATACAACCGTCCACTTCACTTTCTTTTTGTTGTTTTTCAACTTAACCTTAACGGTCTTTCCAACCGTTACCGTTACTGATTTTTTACTCAGCTTCACCTTCTTCTTGGCTGCGAGAACATTCTGTGGAATCACAGAAAAGCTCAGCACAAACACAAGCAAGAAAGCAACTGTGCCTCTTACTTTTTTCATATTATATCCCTCCATTGTGTTATAGAAAATTGTGTTTTCTTAATTTTATATGAAATTGTTAGGGGCGTCAAGAAAAATAAGAGTGAAATTCAATCAGAATTTCACTCTTACTTATTCAACCTATTTTACTCTCCGTCACTCCGCCGTTAGCGCACATGACACATTTTTATCTGTCACGGTAACCGTTCCGTAGTAAATCCTATTGCCATTATCATAACTGCACACCTCATAAGTGCCGGGCTCATCAACAATAACTAGTGCCAATCCTTTGTCATTATCTACATAATAATACTCTGTTTTTTCATCTTTCTCGACACGTATCCACTTATCTTTTGCAAATTCTCCATTGGCTTCTTTGACAACAACCGCGATTTGATATCCGTTAATGGTATAGTCCTGCTGTTTGTCAGCCGAATTTATTGTAACGGTTCCAATGTCTTTATCATCCAATTTCATCGTATATGTGCCATATGGAACATAGGAAAATGAGAAGCTTCCATCCGCTTTCAAGTCAGCTGTAATATCACCACTAGCAAACCCATCCGAGTACAAACATAATGAACTTTCACCGTACATCGCACTGGTGCCATCTTTCCATGTCAGCTGCCCGGATAGGCTTCCAGCCACTATATCAAAATTCTTCTCATACGGAGCATCCGGCACTGTCACTTCCTGCCGTACAAGCGTATGCTCTTTCGAATTTTTCTCGTCGGTGTAAGTAATGATAAAATTATATACGCCTGCCTCCAAAAACATTTCATATTTGCCATCCTCCGGATACGCATAAATCATCTTACTGTTAGTCTTAAAGGCAAGTATCTGATACTTACCGCCTTTCTCGCCAACAATCCGGCAAGTACCGCTAACCCGGCAAACGTCAGTTGCTACATCCACAAGTTCCGTGTCTTTCGTAACCGAAAATTCATATCCTTTGCTCGTTAAGCCTTCCACAGAGTTGACTTTATAATTTCCAAGAAGCAGCAAAACTCCGTTTTTATCTTTTGGGTGATACCAATACTGCTTATTCGTATCAACATTTGAAACTTCAATGGTGCTGTCCGGCTTAATCACATTGTTTTGTTTGTCCAGCACACGGAATTTAACATACCGAATCGGCAGACACAAATCTTTTTCCACATTCTCATCCGTAATTGTGACATTGCCAAGCGAAATATCTTCAAAAAAGAACTCATATGTCCCTTTCGGAAGGCCAATTTCATATCCGGAACCTTTGTCCTGCAAATATCCTGCTAAGCGAATGGTCTTGAAAAACTCGCCATCTTTTTTAATTTCAATCTCGTAACTATCAAACCTATTTGCCGGAAGCTCGGTTTGGGTAGCGTCCAGTATTCTGCCTGAACACATTGCAATTGAAAAATCTTTTTTTATATCCTGCGATGTGACTTCAATCCTATCCAAAGTAATGTCATTATATAGGACATCGTAAGTACCAGGTTTCAAATATGCCGTGTAACTGCCTTTATATGCAAACGCAAGCACTGTATTTTTCTTATTATTAATATCTACAAACTCAAGATTTTTCTTTGCAAGCTTACCGGTAATCCGATATAACTTAATCGTAAAATCTTTTGTACCTGAACCTGTTACCTCAAAAATATCGATTACTTGACTTCCCTGCATTAATTCATAGGAGCCTTTTTCCAGATAAGCCCGGTAATTCATATTGTTATCTGTACCAAAATATATCATCTGATTTTCACCAGTCGGTCTCATCCAATAGCCCGCATCTACAGCCGGTGCGTTCTCACGGATAATACTTCCACTTAACAAGCAGACCGGAAGTGTTATATCCTTTTTCAACGGACCATCGTCTACTGTAAAGGACTCTCCTGCTTTGAAGCTATAAGTTCCTTTTGATGCCTGGAAGGAGTATTCACCCTTGTCATTCGTATATACAACACTATACTCAGTTCCCTCTTTCCGGACATACAAGTAGATATTTGGTATCGGCGTTCCGTCTTCCATTTTTAAAACTCCGGATACCGTATACTTCTTTTCTTTTTCGATCAATTTATAAGACTGTGTAATCTTCTTACCATCTACGGTCAAAGAAATGTCAAAGGAATAATACCCGTTGTCACCGCCGCCCGGATAATACGACTCGTCATTCCAGACCACATTTTCAATCACCGCATTTGTGTAACATTTATTCCGGTATGCCACCTGCTGAATCTGAAGGTTCTTAGCAAACTCCGTAAAAATGTCTTTTAAGGATTTTTCTTTATCCAGCATCTGCTGATATTTAAACAAATTAGCATCTGAATCAAAATTCACATTACCTTTTGTTGAAGTATAGGAAAGAATATAATAGAAATCCTGCTTCTTATCACTTACTGTAAAACTGTCCTCAGACGAACCAATCCGCAAATTGCCTAATTCCTCTAATTCCAGTGTTGAATGAGTAAACTCATAGGCATTGCCATTGTAAAGGGTGTATCGGTCGACCACACAATCCAACGTATAATCCTTATCTCCATAGCGTGCAACTACTTTATATTCTTTGGTATCTATCAAATCTTTTAGCACAACATCATCCGACTTGATATAATACTGCCAGTTTATTTCATTATTCTTCCACGTAAGTGAATTCTCCAGTTCATACTCTTTTCCATCCGCAATCAGGGTATGGAAAACCAATCCATTATCCACTCTGTAATACTCTACGGACTCCGTGTAAGATACCAAATTTGCCGTAGCACTGTACTGTTTTCCGCCTTGTTCCACTGTCAATTTAAACGTGTAATATCCGGAATCGGTATTATCCCCATAAAAGGACTTATCATGCCATACCACATCAGAAATGGATTTTACCTCTGCCTTTTTTCCATGACCGTAAACAGTATACTCACATTTCTTCACATCCGGCATCGCCTCTTTTGCAGACTGCCCCTCCGGTATTGCAGCAAAAATGGTATTCATGCTCAATGAATAATACTCTACTGCTTTATCAAACTTAACCGAACTAATCTGAACATCTTCCTCCTCTGCATAAAGTCCCTGTCTGGGATGTGCTGTGGCAGGTGTCTGGTTTGCCGGCTGCATCGTCTGCAATGGCTTCTTTGTCGGTTTCGGTGTTTGTGTTACAACCGGTGTTGGTTTCGGTGTCTTTTTCGGCGGTTTCTTCTTAACCGTCACTTTGCAGACATACTTTTTCTTGCCCACTTTTGCCTGTACTTTCGCCTTTCCGGCTTTTTTCCCTTTAATTGTGACGCCTGTCTTTTTCTTTTTGCTAAGTGCCACGTTTTTCTTGCCGGAAGTAACGCTCCATTTTACTTTCTTTTTGTTGTTCTTCAGTTTAATCTTAACTGTCTTGCCAACGTTTACGATTACAGATTTTTTGTTCAGCTTCACTTTCTTCTTCGCTGCGTAGGCAGTCTGCGGGAACAGAGATAATGCCATTGCGAAGATTAGTAAAAGAACAAGTGATTTTTTCCCTTTTCGCATTTAAATATCCTCCTAAAATGTTTTTGTGCCTTTTCCCAGTTTATTGTTATTGGCTTGGAATGCCTAAAAACACATCAAAGTCTAATCCCTCAACAATTATTTGATGCAAGTAACTTATCCAATACTTCCTTTTGCGACATATTAGGCAAAATCTCTCCCGGATACATATATTCTAATTTTGCTTTCATTGCCTCATTTTCAAAAAGCCTCGCTGCCTTTGTATATCCATTATTATCTCGATATAAAAAGACAATATCTTCGGCATCTATATAATCCATAAACACAGTGCTGTGAGTCGTTAATATAAGCTGATGCTTTTTCTCAGCATACATCTCCTTTAGAATCTCTAACAGCTGCTCTGCATAATTTGTATTTACCCCATTCTCTATCTCGTCCAAAAGCATTGTCGCATTAGAACTTTTAATCTCACTAATCGCAACAAATGCTAACAAGCGCAACATTCCATCACTCATTTCTTTTGATGATATCTGAATAGACTTATCCTCATATTTCTCAGTGCTGACAATCTGCATCCACCCCGGTCTTCCCGGTATTTCGACGTCTATATCAGAAATTCTGTCTCCAAACAACCTTGTCAATTTATTCATAAAACTTGCTTTCTGTTCATCTGTCATTTGCTTGATAAAGGATGGCAAATTTTTTCCTGACATTCCAATACTTTCCTTCGCACCTCGGCTGCTGAGCCTCATTTCATTTGGTGAAAGCATTTCAAATGACAATGAATTCTCCAGAAAATCAATAAAATATTTTATTCGGTAATCTATCGTTTCATCCCTATTTAACATTCTCAGTGCGGACGATTTAATTGCCAGTGCTCTCGGTAATACATTTGTATCCTTGCCTTCATTTTTTATGAAGCCATCTTCTCCTTTTTGATACACTAACAATTGGGTTCCATTACATACAAGTCTTTCAGAAAGCAGGCTTACCTCATTTTCATCTGAATAAATGGATAAAACCATGCTCCAGTCATACTCCAATTTCCCTTCTTTAGAAGGCAGTAAAATATTACTATCAAAATGTATTTTATTTGAATTTATTAATTTAGACTTGATATTATCCGCTGTCCAGTTCCTACGCTCCAACATAATATCAAAATCCTCTTTTATCGAGCCGCACAAAAAATCAATCGCTTGCAAAACACTACTCTTCCCTGTTGCGTTATTGCCAATAATCACACTCATTGGTGTAAACTCAACTGAAAAATCAACTAATGATTTGAAATTGTCAACCTTGAGTTTTCTAAACATAATCACAACTCTCCTTCATTCACGTATAGGCATTGTCTAAAGTATACCACATTTTTTTAGCTTATACCATAATTTCCCCAGAGTCCACCTTTATGTAAATCATGCTATCAGTGTTTCATGCCCAAAACACCTTGCTATACGCATATAGCAAATTCATTATAACCATTTTTTAACAACAACTCAACATCCAAATATTGACTTCTGTGTAATTCATATTATCGGGGTTTTACCTGTGTGTCAAGAAAAACTGAAAGCGTATTACGTCTTTAGGAGGCATAGTACGCTTTTTTATCTGAATCTTTTCTTTTTTTGTGGCGGTGGGTAAGCAGACATATTAAAACTACTCATTTGACAAAAGGAGATGATTTTTTATGTTACATACTATATGGCATTTTAAATTTACAGATTTTTACTTTTTGCATCTAAGAAAGTATTTGAAGGCAAATCAATTTGAGTATTTTTGCACAATTATTTATCAGTTGGCTGAAAATACTCCATTTTTTCCGAATTTCCTTCACTTCATACTCGCAATCCTAGTAAATTTGCCATAACCCTAAATGAAACCGCCCGCCCAAAATGGTAAGCGGTTTCATTTTTTATTCATAAGATTATTATCTCATCTTTTTTGCCATGAAGCAAGACTTTTTTGATGATTGCGCAACCTTCTTTTATGGCATTACGCTTTCATAAAATTCTACTTACTCTTTTTTACCAATTATATACTTCCGAAATCGTAGCATGATATTTTTCTAACTGTTCAGCATTTTCTTTCATAAAATAATCTCTTAACTGGCTATCTCTTACATAAATTGTTGTATTATTCCATATAATTCTTTCCAATACCCAATGATAATGATAAGCATTTTGCTGGCTTTGATACCAATCATATGTTTGATCTATGTACACATTTTCAACAATGATATGACCATAAATTTGAAAAAGCGATTTAGGTAATACAATATTTTTTAAGTGTTGTACATCTATAATGTCTTTAATATAATCAACACCCTCTGGCACAGAATAGGAAACATCTTGTTTGGCAAAAGGATATAGCAGTAATTGTTTCATATCTTTCGAATACAAGATACCATCCTGTGATTTATAATTCTTATTCTGCCCATCAACCTCTATCTCACTTAAATTTGACACATTATAATCATCCTCAAAACACGGAAAACTTTCCACCGATGTCGGTATATATATTTTCTGAAATCCATGTATAACATCTCTAAGGGCTCCACCTCGAACTTCCTTTACTGTGTTCGGAATCCGATACACGGTATCCGCTTTGGCACATGGATATTTTACCAGCACCGTCTTATCCTTATCAAACCAAACTCCATTTTCAGAAGAAAAGTTTTCACTTTCATCACTAATACTAATTTCTTTTAGTGATAACCAACTATAAGAACTATCTAAACCATACCCAATGCTATATAATGAATTTGTTTCTTGTGGAATATACCTCAAATACTTTGACAACGTAATGGTTGTTATTTGATTATTACGAATCTGTTTATTGGCAGGATTATCATAAACATCACAATAATCATTTATAATCTGTGCACCATCAATTGTGTCTGGTATATGAACACTTTTTTCTGTACTGTAAATAGCATTTACTTGCGCAATTTTCCCATTTGAAATATATGAATACTGCTCATTTGTTTTTTCTTCAGCAACGGAGATCTTTATTTGTTTTGAAACTGTATTCGTATTACTCCATGCTCCTTCTGTGTAAGATAAAGTCGCATTATAATCACCTGCTGCCGTTGTGTCCACTCCTGTAATCGAGAAACGACTATACGAAGATTCCTGTATATTGTTATTATTATGTAGTTCCTTATTTGTACCGTCCGATAATTTAACACTTATCTTGCCAAATTGTCCAAGCGTATAAAAACTCAAATTACGCTCTGATAATGCCGTACTTGTCTTAGCAACAATAGCATCATCATACTGTGTCAACAATTCTACTGCTTTTGCCTCTGGTTTTTGGGTCGGCTGTGAAGAAGTTTTACTTGTTGGTGCCGGTGTTCGAACTGGTTTTCTTGTTGGTTTTTGGGTCGCAACACTGCTCTTATTGGTTTTATTCTTTACCGTCACCTTGCAGACATATTTTTTCTTACCCACTTTTGCCTGTACCTTGGCTTTGCCAGCTTTCTTTCCTTTAATCGTAACACCTGTCTTTTTCTTTTTACTAAGTGTCACATTTTTCTTGCCGGAAGTGACCGTCCACTTCACCTTCTTTTTGTTATTTTGCAATTTAATTTTTACTGTCTTTCCAACGTTTACTGTTACCGTTTTTTTGTTCAGTTTTACCTTTTTCTTTGCAGCAAAGGCACTCTGTGGAAACAGAGATAATGCCATCGCAAAAATAAGTAAAAGAACCAGTGATTTTTGTTTTCTCATTTTGAAATCCTCCTATTTTCCGTTTTCTGTTACTTCTTTATCTTTACCTTTTTAACCTTACTCCACTTACCGTACACCTTTTTCCTGCCATTCATTTTATAGGCACGAACTCGAATGTAATACGTTTTCTTCTTTTTCAGTTTCTTAATGGTGTACTTGGTTTTCTTTGTCTGTATGCTCTTTTTCTTTTTGAACTTTTTATTTAGGGCATACTGGAGCTGGTAGCCTTTAGCACCAGTGACTTTTTTCCAAGACAAAGTCACTTTACACGTCTTGCTTTTTTTGACTTTTTTCAATTGACTTAATATTTTCAAACCCTTAACCTGAGGTATACGCAAAATCTTTTGTCCTGCCGTTGATGAAGTATTGTCTTTGCCTACATTGCTGTTTTGTGACTTTGTTGTCGTAGGTGTAGGCGTTGGAACAGGAGTAGAATTAGCTTTCTCCTCTTGCTGGGTACTTTTTAACGTAATTTCAAGCTGTTCCGATTTTCCATCTTTATTACTCGCGACTATGTTTACTTTATCATTCTCTGCTTTAACCGGAGTAATTTTAATTTCATTCGCCGTTATCGATACCTCTTGTTCACCTGCATAATCCGTGTCGCGACAAGCATTTACCGATATATTTGACATCCCATTATTGGATGTAATATGCAATTCTCCGTTACTATAGCTATATACGGCATTGTCAGATGTAAGTTTTACCTGGTACAAATTGCAATTGTTTTCTTCCGCCGGAACGGAAATACTATAATCTGCCTTATCCCCCTCAACTTCTGTCGTATTTTCACTTGTCGTAATCCGCTCAATATTTTGCCCATTTACTGCTACAAAGGAATTTTCTCCGTACAGTGTAATATCTGTATTATCCTGCTCTGGTTCAACAGTATATGAATCAGATTCCGGTATCTGAGCCAAATACTGTAAATTTTTCTCCTCGTTTCCAAACACCGAACCATAGATTGGAATGTAGTCAATAACATTAATACTTCCTGTCATCTTACTGTCTTCAAATTCCAATGTATCTCCTGATTTATCTGTTACTTTTATGCCATCGCTGACAATTAATGTATTACCATTATCCTCTCCTGATATCTCACTTGTTTTAGCATTAGCCTTTTTTTTCGTCTCTGCATTGCTATACGGACCATTTAACACTTGCTCTGTGTTAAAATATCTTAATTCCTGATAATTCTCTTCCCATTTATCTTCTGTAGCATCTTTATATGAAAAATCACTAAAATCCTTTTCTACTATCATCGTAGAAAATTCTCCTCGTGGGCTCTCATCCTTTGAGCCAACCGAATTCATATCATATAAAAACACCTCATAATTATCGCTATTTTCATATACTGATGTTGCGATAATAGCATGCCCACTTGTTTGGGAATGATATAGGAGCATTACCGGAACACCTTTTGCTTGCCATTTTTGCACTTCTTTCACAAATTTTTGTAAAAATTCTGACTTTGTACAACTACCAGAGCCATCTGTTCTTGTTGTTTCTGCCGTAAGACTTAATCCACCATATTTTGATGAAAACTGGGACAAATACAAGGAATTCAAATACTTTCTCGCCAACTCATTTGAATATGGCTGTAATTGATAAAAGGATTTCGCATTAAAAGCACCTAAATTAACTTTATTTCCCTTATTCAATGTCATCCCCATACTTATTCCATAGCACGAACCATCCCATTTGCTTCTGCTTTTATTTAATAACGACAAATACTCATAAAAACCACTTGAAATACTCTTCAAATATTTAGTATCTGTTTCGTACTTTGCGTTATAAGGACAATACCAATTTGAGTCATTTCCGTTGTTATGACAAAAGGAATTATTGTCTATTCCACGCCTGAAACTATACACTGGTGCAGGTGTATTTGTCGGGGATGGTGTAGGTAAATCCACACTTCCATCTGAAGAAACTTTCCCAGCATAACGCCAAAGGGATGAGGACGAAAGATTTAAATGTAATGCGGGGCGAACTGAAAAAGTATCTGTAGAAATTCCCCCATACCCATATCCATATCCTACAGAATTTACTAATGCCACACTAGCACTATACCTGCCTGGTGATCGAAGCAACCAAAACCCTGCTTCGCCTATTGAATTCATTGCCACTCTGGTTTCACTATCTTCATAAAACTCACTATCAAATCCATATGCGCTATTACTGGCTTCCGCAATTGATAAAAGATACACCTTATCCGTTGTATCTACGCCACCATTCGTTCCATACTCCAAATTGTTCTCATTTACAACTAATGTTTTTTTTATTGCATTCTGTTCATCTTTGGAAAATGCATTATTTAAAAATGTTTCATTTAACCAAGTACGAAGAGCACACGTTGCCCATGTGACATCAGCCCAAGGCTGATTATTATATGGTTGATTATCCAAATTCTGATCTGCCAGCAAAAAGGCATCATTTCCATTTATGGAAAGGACACGCCATTTAATCGGTTCTTTTGTTGAACTATTGCTTTGATAGTAGTTGCCAAAATAGATACAATCCCACGTTGTCACACCGTTACTAATCGTTGGATTACTTAATCCATAGGACGATGTACTTTCTGCGGCACTGCTTTTTGAGATATGTACAGGCAATACAAATGATGATACTACCAAAGCCATTATTATCAGTGCGGAAACTAAACATCTCCCACGTCTGTTTTTCACAAATGATAATGGAACTAATCTCATAAAATATTTTCTCCTTCTACATAACATTCTTTTACTGTAAAACTTATCCCAACAGTGGATTTGCTTTTCATGCAAATCCACCAATTTTAATCATCTCAATAATAATCCTTTTGCCTTACTTTAAATTTTTAAAAAATACAAAAATTAGTAATTTAATGAGATTTCGCCTTGCATCTCCGGAACATTAAATTCAGCAATTGTCGTTTCACTTCCTTCTTCATAATTGCCGTCTTCATCTAGCACAGCACTACCATCATCGTTCAACTTTGCTTTATGGAAAGACAACGAATATTCCCCTGCGGACATATATTCATCCATTCGATGTTTACCCGTATCTATATTTGAATCACGGTCATAATCCTCTTCTTCTATCATTTCCTCACCTGACCAAATACTGTATCCCGATCTCATCGAGTAACCGACATGAATTGTATTATAGTTCACACAATACTTAATACCACTTGTATTTGTAAGATTGATACAAAGACGATATGCTTCAAAATTAATTGGCAAGTTCGAAACATCTTTTGATGGTACCGTAAATTTCTGTGAATAAGCACATTCACCCTGCATTTTATATACCCCTGGTTCCACTAAAAATACATAACTGTGTGTTTTCGTTGTTTCATCATATGTAATCTTTTGATACTTTGGCTGATAACCATTACCAAAGACATCCTCATTTTCCGTTACATTCAACAAGGTATTCGACAAATCAACTTCTCTATCAAATTTCCCTCCAAAGTTCGTAATTTCCCCAGATATTTTTTGCAAATTACAGGTCAAATTATGATTCATTAAATCTCCTTTATTAAAATTTAAGGTCCATATTTTTTCGCTGCTCCCAGCATTTCGAACAATATATGAATGTCCACTGGCAATAAAATTATTGGAAGAAGGAATTAAAACACAATAATTACCATCTTTATCAACTACAAACTGTTCGTCTGAATATGGCACAAGAGACTCATAAAAAGTATCAATCCTTAATGCTTCTATCTCAAAAATACCTGTAAATGGAATATTATTTCCCCTTGTCATTTTCCCCTGCGCTACATTCCCATCAAACACAAAATCAAATTCTTTATTTGCTTTGCCTACTGTTACCTGACCTTTCATTGCATTATCAATAGCTGTAGTATTAGCATTTTCAATTCCATCATATCCAAAAGAAAAAAACTCATAAGTTCCAGGATACAGATACGCCGTATATTTTCCTGTTTTAGCGTCTACACTCGCGTTATATAAAAAACCTGGGCTATCTTTTTTTCTAACCGAAAATCGAAAAGGTCCCTTAACGATATTTCCGTTTTTCGTCTTTATGTAACCAGAAAGTTTATACTGTCCTTTTTGTGCAGAAGTATTGCTTGTATTGGTCTGCGTTTTTTTAGCCGAACTGTTTGCTCTTTTTTTAACCTTTACCGTCACCTTGCAGACATACTTTTTCTTACCCACTTTAGCCTGCACCTTGGCTTTTCCGGCTTTCTTTCCCTTAATTGTGACTTCTGTCTTTTTCTTTTTACTAAGTGTCACATTTTTCTTACCGGAAGCGACTGTCCACTTCACCTTCTTTTTGTTGTTTTGCAGTTTAATTTTTACTGTCTTTCCAACGTTTACTGTTACCGTTTTTTTGTTCAGTTTTACCT
>ERZ1106943.2734-NODE-2734-length-14614-cov-2.900543_pt1 | contig 14614 bp, 12 predicted proteins | sample MGYA00403671_ERZ1106943 | MGnify/ENA primary metagenome ERZ1106943 (study PRJEB35170, sample SAMEA104062427) | human gut metagenome | biome: human gut; feature: human-associated habitat; material: faeces | place: Denmark | collected 2012-06-14 ...
TTGCAAAAAACAGCCATTCACAGAATCAAAGGTTTCTTTGGGCAGCAAAGTATAGTTGTGTTTTTCTTTTTTTACGGAGAAGTTAAGGGATTGTCCTGTCTGCGAATAGAGTTTTAGTGAGAGAGAACCGGAAGCCTGAATAGAAATACCAATAGCTTGTTTTTTAGCCGGAGCAATATAATAATATTCTTTTTCATTTGTGGAAAGTGTTGTTTTTCTACTTATATTTATGGGCAGATCATAAGCTGTAGAAAAGGTATTGTGCCTTTGAGAGATAGCTATGGTATGTGCACTGGCTTTATAGATAGAATGGGAAGAATATCCGGAAAAAGATTCAGTGAAAAAAGATAAATAGACTATCAAGAGAAAGACGATAAAAAGAAACGCACCAGACAACAGTAATAGATATGAATATAATTTTTGCATAAATCTCCTTTCAATTTGTTTCTGTTTAAGGTGAGAATAGTGTACAAAAAATAATAAAGAATTACTATGGCAAAATTGGTAGAAAATGAGATTGAAAAAACAGCATTTTGCCAAAAGAGTACAGAAAAGAGAGTTTACGTTTGTCATAATCATGAAAATAACTTTTAAAATTTGAGCATTTTGACATATCAAAAATAAAAATCCCCCTAAATGCTCTTACTCAGAAGTATTTAAGGGGATATATGATCCAAGTTCTTTTTCTTCAATCAGAAGTGTAAATCACAATTTGTTAAACTCATTTTATGCTCTATCTTCTTGTCCTTCGTACAAGAAGCATCCCTCGCCTTCAGCTCGGTCAATTACAATTTTCCCAAGTTCTTTTTCTGTGATCAGGAAGTATATCCTTTTAATCCGAAATATAACTTACAAACTTATAACCGGCATTCTTAAACATATTTTCTGCGACGTGAATTGATACGGTTTTTGATTTTCTTGTCTGTGGATCCATCCAGCTTACGGTAGAAGAAGTATAAGCTGTGATCAGTACAGCATGGTTAGAATCCAACATTCCGATCACAGGGCATTCACGGCTTACAAAGTAAAGGACATCATCCAGAGAACAGCCGGCAAGACTGACCGGATACTCCAAATGCTTTTGCAACATTGACAAAATAGATTTGCCGGAAAGATCGGAGGTCGTTGTTGTTACCTGTGCAGCCTGTAAAAGCATCTGTGCACTAGCTTTTATGCTGGATGAAGTATCACTTGGATAACTGATCGTTGACAATTTCTTGCTGATAAATTTTCCACCACGTTCCCATACAATATGTGATTTGTTATCAATGACAGTTCCCATTTCCTTATAAGCCTCGGAAATCGCCTTTGCAGCGCTCGTATAGGATTTTGTGATCGTTCCGTTAGCACATACATAATATTTGATCGATGTAGAGATATCTTTGTTTGAAAAATGAAGTGTTGTATTATCCGTAACCATTACATTTTTCGTAGAAGAAATATCAGGCATCCGTTCCATTACATAACCTGCAGGAAGAGAAATATACTTTTCTGTCAGCATTTTATTCGTGAGTCGCGTTGTCAGTCCGATCGATGTCTTTTCCTCTGCCATCTGGTTCATGATCGTATCCGATGTAGCGGAACGGAAATGACCATTTACTTTCTTACTTCGTTTCAAATGAATAACATTGCCATCGACAGAAGCACTTTCCACATAGCGGTTTTTGCTTTGGTAATCACGCAGGATATTTCCCTTGCAATCGGATATTTTAAGAATGTATGCCGGTTTTACAACGTCGCCGGTGGAATCTTCATAAATATCGGAATTGCGTACAAATCCATATACAATATTAGCATCAATCGTCCCAAGCATAACGACACTCTCATTATCCGGTGACTGGATCGTCAATTCTTTTGAAGTATTCAGATCAAGAATTGTGATCTGGTTGACAAAACCGTTTTTGTTGGTAGTGGACCATACAAAACATTTTGCGGCCTTCAACATGGAAAAATGATCTCTTGTTGCATTTTCAGTCAGGATCGTGTAACGCTTAGAAGAAATATTATAAGCATAAACAATGTCGTTTAATGAGAAATAGAAGATGTTTTTGGTATTGACATAGTTGAATGTACCAAGATCCTGGTTAAGCTGCTGGAAGCTTGTTTCAAGCGGTATATAGACTCTTTCCGTGATCTGGTTTGTCTTTGCGTCGTAATCATATAAAAGGATTCCCACTCTGCCCTCATAATCACCACAGTTCATATAACCATAGACCATAAAGCTCATCGTTCCGTCTTTTTCCAGGTTTAATATCTGAATATCATGCTGATCATATTCATCACGAAGATAATCTTTTTTATTTTTAGCATAACTAAAGACACAATTTAATTTCTTTTTACTAAGATCGTAATACCAAAGACTTCCGTTTCGTACAAAAGCCATTTTCTTGTCTTTATCGGCAGTTGTAATATTCAGATCATCTGCGTTAGATACGCCGATCTTTAGTTCACTTTTCTTAACAGAAATCAGATCAGGATCAAAGAGCGATTCCATTGTACGGTTAAAGTTTAAAAGATAAATCCGGTTACCTGAGAAACGGACACGGTAATTTTCTTTCACATGATATGTTTCGGGATTATCACCGGAACCGATCTGTACAAAATAGTCCTGATAAATGGCAGCTGTTTCGATATTGACCTCTTTGATCGTTGGTATGATCGTTGTAATGATCGTTGGTTTTAGGTTGTTCCACTGGATCATTTTTTTGCTGGAATGAATATCTACATTAGCAAGAGTAGCATCCTCATTGGTTGTCGCTTCCAGATAGGATGAAATGTTAAATCCTGATTGTGGATCTAATGTTGCATTATGAAAAGAAGAAACAAAATCCAGTTTTTGCTGCAAAAAGAAATCACTTGTGTAGTATTTGATACGTGTATAAAAATGAATTTTCTTGCTGACATTTGTTGTTAAAGTGATTTGCATATCATATTCCGTACTGGTATCAAGTGCCTGATTCAGCGTAATCTTCGAGGTTAGATATTTTCCATCAGAATCAAAACTCATATAGGAATTTGTTTCTAAAACTTTCTGATTTGCAATATCGCGCAGTTCATAAGTGATCTTTTTGATCTTTGATTCATTTTGCTGTATTTTTACGGAAAATGTTTTACTGTTGTCTAAAGGAGTGATCGATTCACGGATCTTTCCGATTGGCATTTCACTGCTGTAGCCATGCAACGTATTGATCGTATTGTTTCCATCCTGAAGATACATGATCGGAAAAGTAGAACCCTGTAAGCTTGATGCGGTTGTCGAAGTGATCGACACGGATGGAATGCTTTGTCCGAAGAAAAAAAGCGAACAGAAAAACAAGAAAAATAAAGCAACAAATTTATATAAATGTTTCATAAGAGCCTCCAAAAATAATCTAATTTATAGTATAGTTTGTTTTCAAAAAAAAGACAATGTATAGCAAGAACCTTTTTTGGAAAAAAACATAAAATATTTTAAGAAATCAGACAGGAAGCAGGGAATGGCAATATGGAAAATAAAAAATATGAGAAAGGAATTTCAATGACGTTTCCATTAGAATTGACGGAGATCAAAATGAAACATATCGCAAAAGATAACCGGTACTTATGTCCATATGAGGTAAAAGAGCTTCAAAGAGCAATCGAAGATGCTTGTGATCATATGGAATATGATGGAAGTCTAATGTATGATGCCTATCCTGATAAAGTCAGTGTGGAGCTTTTGGCTTCCCGGATCGCTAAAAAGAGCAAATGCAAAAGACAATCTGAGATCAGTAATCGTTTCTATCAAGTGTTGATCCAGACAATGCTTTGTAATGAGATGTCATATCGAAGAGAAAGAAGAAGCTGTCATAAAAGAAATATGGGAAAACCATGTGATTACCGGTAAAAAAATCCGGATAGATTCAAATGAATTTATCCGGGAGTTTGATATTTTTATATAAAATTTTCTGATCGATTCCATTAATATAAATCTGTTATTTGAGATAAGGTTTTCAAATAACTTAGTTCTCTTTTTGCTCCAGCAATGCCTGATATACATCTCTTTTGGAGATGCCACGGTCCTGAGCGACTTTTTTCATTGCAGTTTTTTTATCCATGTTTTGGGCTAGATATCGTTCCATATGTTCCGGAAGCGAAATTGCTTCCCAGGAAGCCTGTGCCTGACTGTCAAGCTCTTTTTGAGATATCCCTTCAAGTACAAGGACATATTCGCCTTTGGGGGCATTTTGTGAATAGTAGTCGATTGCTGTTTCTAAGGTAAATTGCTGTATCGTTTCATGTAATTTTGTCAGTTCACGGCATAAGGTGATCTTTCTGTCACCAAGAGCATTATATAATTCTAAAAGTGTGGCTTTTAAATGATGTGGTGCTTCATAGATCACAGTCGTGCGTGTTTCTGTTGTCAGGCTTTCTAAGATCGTACGCCTTTCCTTTTTGTCGTGTGGCAGAAAGGCTTCAAAAGCGAAGCGTCTGGTTGAAAGCCCGGATAGGATCAAAGCTGTGACACAGGCACAAGCACCCGGAACCGAGGTGACAGTAATACCTGCTTCTAATGCCTGGCGGACAAGTTCTTCACCGGGATCGGAAATGCCCGGCGTGCCGGCATCCGTTACGACAGCAACATTAGTACCATCCAGAATCTTTTGAACCAGATATGCTGCTTTCTCTATTTTGTTGTATTCATGGTAGCTTGTCATTGGTGTTTTGATTTCAAAATGATTCAGAAGTCTGATCGTATTACGTGTATCTTCTGCTGCGATCAGATCAACTTCCTTTAATGTGCGGATTGCGCGAAATGTCATATCTTCGAGATTTCCAATCGGAGTTGCACATAAATATAAAGTTCCAGCCATTGTTTTCCTCGTTTCTATGTTAATGTAATCTCAAAATTTTTTGTTCAGAAGATTTCGAGATTACATGTTATATTTTTTTATGATCATTCCTAAAATGATAACGAATCTGTCTGTGTATTTTACTGATATCCATACAACTTTAGCAACTGGTCTGTATAGACGTTAGGGCTTTTGTATACAATGATCGGTGGTTCTACCGTGATACGGGATCTGCCATCTTTTAACCCCTCGATCAGAACCATATTCGGCTCTTTATCAATATATGGATGAACAAGACACATTCTTTTTGGTTCTAAATGGTATTTACTCATTGTTTGCATGATCTCGGCAAGGCGGAAAGGCCGATGCACCATAAAAAAGCTTCTTTTTGGTTTTAATACGGCAGCACTTTCACGGATCACATCTTCTAAAGTACATAAAACTTCATGACGAGCAATCGCTTTTGGCATATCCGGATTTTTCAGTCCATGCGTATCTGTCATATAAGGCGGATTCGTTACAACAGCATCAAAAGACTGTTTTCCGTAGATTTCAGATGCATTACGGATATCTCCTGTTGTGACATGAATCTTATCTTCCAAATGATTATAGGCAATACTTCTGCGTGCCATATCGGCACTTTCTTCCTGAATTTCCAATGCTTCGTAAGAAGCAGCCTGCGTTTTTGCACATAGCAGAAGGGGAAGAATGCCGGTTCCTGTGCCAAGATCCAATACACGTTGTCCTTTTGTGAGTTTAGCAAAAGAAGAAAGCAGGACAGCGTCCATGCCGAAACAAAACTTTTCCGGATTTTGAATGATCCGGTAACCGTTACGCTGTAGATCGTCAAGTCTTTCTCCGTCATGCAAGTAGTCCTGCTGTATCATAATCTTTTACTTAGTCTCCGTTTCTTTTTTCGAATTATTTACATTGCCTTTATGGGAGTAATAAGAATTCTTGTTGTTGTATTTCTTATAATTTCCTCTGGTTGCAGAGCCTGCGTTTTTGAAAGTATTATTGTTATGTGAATTCGTTTTTGTAAACGGTTCTGTATGCTCTGCATTATTATACTTCGCATTTTTCTGACCGGCATTTGGATAATTTTTCTTATAATTTCGTTTTTTATAATTGTCTTTGTTTTTATTCTCTTTATGCGGATTCTCTTTTGCAATATAATCTGTAGAAGAATTGTTTTTAGTTCGATTCTCTTTATTTGAATTATCTTTTGCAAAGTAATCTGCAGAAGAATGGTTTTTAGCTCGATTCTCTTTATCTGAATTATCTTTTGCAAAGTAATCTGCAGAAGAATGGCTTTTGTTTCGGTTATCTCTATATGATTTCTTCGAATGGTTGTTTCGGTGTGAATTCTTGGAAACAGCATTATCTGCCTCTTCTGCAACAGAATCTTCCAGATCTTTCTGTTCCAGATCTTCTAATTCTTTGATTGTTTTTTCATCAATCACTTCATCCGGTATAATCGGAGCAATTGGAATATTAGATGGACGGTTTCCTTTGTCAAAATTTAATTCATCTACGTCATATTCACGTACTTCTTTTTCTTCGTTATCTATGGTAACAATAACTTTAACACGTTGTTTTAATACGCTGACACTTTGTACTTCTCCTTCAAATCCGTCAATCGTACTGACCTGTGTACCAACATGCGGTAATGTTTTATTGAGGTATTCGTAAGCTTCCTCTTCGTTTTTCAGACAACACATAAGACGACCACAAACTCCTGAGATTTTAGCAGGATTTAATGACAGATTTTGCTCTTTCGCCATTTTGATCGATACCGGTGCAAAATCAGACAGGAAAGTGTGACAGCAAAGGGGTCTTCCACAGATTGCAATGCCTCCGATCATTTTTGTCTCATCACGTACACCGATCTGACGTAATTCAATACGGGTACGAAAAACAGCTGCTAAATCTTTTACAAGCTCTCTAAAATCAATTCGTCCGTCTGCTGTAAAGTAGAACAACAGTTTATTACGGTCAAATGTATATTCTGAATCAATCAGTTTCATTTCAAGATTGTGTTTTGTAATCTTTTCTAAGCAGATGTTATAAGCTTCTTTTTCTTTCTTTTCATTTTCGATACTTGTTGCATCATCTTGTGGTGTGGCGATACGCATAACCGGTTTTAATGGCTGTACGATCTTTTCTTTCTCGACTTCTTTTGGCGCTAGTACAACAGTTCCGTATTCTACACCTCTTGCGGTTTCTACAATAACATGATCGTTTTTCTTGATATCAAGATCAAGTGGATCAAAGTAATACACTTTCCCCGATTTTCTAAAACGAACCCCTATAATCAATACCATAATCTATATAATTTCCTTTCTTTTTCGTCCGGTTTAATTTTCTTTTATTGTCAAAAGAAGTAATTCAATCGTTATATCAAAGTTGACATTAGCAGCAAGACGGACTTTTGCATTGTCGATCGCTTTGATAATGTTCTCGATCTTCTGATAGTTATGAATACAAGCCTGTTCGGAAATTGCTTTGTATTCTTCACGGTATAAAAGAATATTCGTATCTTTTGTAATCTTAAACATCAGAACATCACGATACCATAAAAGCATCAGATCAAGATAATCGTCCATTGAAGATTTTCTTTGTGAAAAGCTCTTAATCTGTTGCATGATTTCAGGAACATCCATTTTATCGATCTGTTTTAATAAAGAAAGTGTTTCAGCTTTCATTTCCTGAAAATTTTGGTCTGAAGAAAAATGAATTGCCTTTCCGACATTTCCCTGACAGAAAGCAGCAGCAATGTCTGCCTGATCTTCGTCCATCTGAAGGTTTTTGATCAGATATTCCTTGATCTCAGCTTTTGTCAAAGGACGTGTATTTAATGTAATACAGCGTGACTGGATCGTATCTAACAGATTTTTGGAATTTTCCGTAATTAATAAGATTACAGCATATTCCGGTGGTTCTTCAATTGTTTTTAAAAGGGCATTTTGTGCCTGTTCTGTCATTTTGTTTGCATCCGGGATAATGTATATTTTGTAAGCACTGCTATAAGGTTTGATCGTAATATCATTGATCAGTTGCTCACGGATATCATCTACACTGATGCTGTTCGGCTTCTCATGTGTTACACGGATAATATCCGGATGGTTTCCGCTCTCTGCCTGCGGGTGGGTATTTGAGTCTGCCTGCTTGCAGGATTTACACACGCCACAGGCATCTCCCTGCGTAGAACGATTCTCGCAAAGCAGGGCTTTTGTTAAGGCAGATGCAAGTAAACGTCTGCCTGATCCTGTTTCGCCATTAATAATATAAGCGTGGGAAATATTTCCCTGTAAAATGCCATCTAAAAGATGTGTCTTAATCTGGTCTTGTCCGATTATATCTTTAAAATTAGCCATTATTACTCCAATCCGTGTATTCAAATATACACTTATTTACTTTATAAAAAACTGAATGTACAGTAGTGTACTGACGTTATATTTATCATAATATAAAGAAATGTATGTGCCTGTTTTCTTTATTTGCATCAGGTAAAAATATCAAGGATCAAACCACGTATTTCATCAACCTTTTGCAAAATGGCAAGATGATCTTTCTCTTCTTCCAGAAGTTCCTCTGCAAGTTCGTCTAATGTCTGGTTGATCTGCTTGATAATTCCATATACACGATGCCGGCCTTTACGGTCAAGAAAATTTTCACGACTGAATTTATGGGAATGTGTAGAGATTTCATTAATAAATTCTTTGATCAGTTTGCGATACTGTTTCATATCGCGAACATCCATACGCTTGCTGATCCGGTTTCCCTGTTGTGTGATCTCTTCCATCATGAAGGCAAGCTGGGACTGTAGTTCATTTTCCTGCAGGTTACTGAGTAAAGCAAATCGAAAAGAGCCATCTGTTTCAGGAAGATTCGAAAGTGCATTTGGTTGTTGTATCTGTGCAAGATTAGTAACTTTTAAATCCACAGTTATCGCCTCCTTATCAATACTTATTTAAAAAAGAGCAGAGACTTCTTTCCAGATAGCATTGGCAATCTGATCTACGGACCGGTCTCCGTCAACGACAATAATTTTTTCTTTGTCTTTTAACTGCTCAATCAGAGAAAGATAACGGTTTCTGACCTCTGTCAATCTTTCTTTTGTTTCAAAAAGTTCTGTATGAAAACGTCCTTTTGCCATACGTTCTAAAGATACTTCAGGAGTAACATCGATAAATATATGGCAATCAGGTTTGACGGTATCGTTTGCTACCGAATTCAGGCTCATCACCCAGTTTAATGGGGCGCGTACACTTTGGTAGGCATAATTGGATAATACATAGCGGTCACAGATTACATGAATTCCTTCGTCTAACTTCTGGCAAATGCCGTCTGTCTTATTAAAAAGATGATCCAGACGATCTGATGCAAAAAGGGCAGCCAAAGTGCGCTCATCTGCTTCGATTCTTTTTGTAAGACATTGACGAAGCATACATCCTACCGGACCGTCAGAGGGTTCACGGGTTTCATAACAGCGTGTTCCCTGTTGCTCGATCTTTTGTTTTAACAGTTCGATCTGTGTGCTTTTGCCACAGCCGTCAATTCCTTCAAAAGTTATAAAACGTCCTCTCATTTGTTAAAAATCTCCTGGTTTGATCTGGTTAAAAGTTGCCCCTTGTGTAGCATACATAAACGATAAAATGAAATTATCCGTCACAATGGGCGACAAGCGTGCAATGCTTGAATTTTAGAATTATTCTATCGTATAGATACTTTAATAATACGCTTTTTGGGGGATATTTGCAAGTTATCTGCTCCGGTATAGGCTGACAAAAAGTTCTAAAAAAATAAAAATGTTTTTATGAAATGATCTGTCTAAAAAAAGAGCCTTTGCTTCGTAGGTTTTCTGCCTATGTTGCAAAAGCTCTTTATAGATATCTATCCGATTTTCAGCTTGAACTTTTGAATGGCTCTATCGTCATCAATTTCAACTTTTTCCATTCGCGCACCGAGCTGATTCAGTTTGTGCTCAAAACATTCATAACCTCGCTCAATGAACTTGATCGAATCGACCGTTGAATAACCATCCGCCACCAATGCAGCTACTACTAATGCAGCTCCGGCACGCAGATCCGGTGCTGAAACAGCAGCTCCGGTAAATCCCGAAACGCCTTCGATAATAGCAACATTTCCTTCTACTTTTACATTTGCTCCCATGCGGGAAAGTTCATCAATATATTTAAATCTGTTCTCAAAAATACTTTCCGTAACGGTACTTGTGCCTTCGGAAAGAGCCAGAAGTGTTGCAATCTGAGGCTGCATATCTGTAGGAAATCCCGGATATGGAGAAGTTTTAACCTGTGTGTGGCTTAATCTGCCGGTTGCGGATACACGGACAGCATCATCAAATTCTTCAACTAATGCACCGATTTCCGTAAGTTTTCCGGTAATTGCTTCTAAATGTTTTGGAATGACATTTTTGATCAGAACATCGCCCCTTGTAGCGGCAGCAGCTACCATAAAAGTACCGGCTTCAATCTGATCCGGAATGATTGAATATTCACTTGCGTGTAGCTTTGATACACCGGTAATACGGATCTTATCGGTACCGGCTCCTTTAATATTTGCACCCATACTGTTTAAGAAGTTTGCTACATCTACAATATGTGGCTCTTTGGCGGCATTTTCCAATACAGTCTTTCCGTCTGCCATACAGGCAGCTAACATAATATTGATCGTTGCACCGACAGAAACAACATCAAGGAAAATGTGGTTTCCAACCAGATTTTCCGCAAAAGTGTCGATCATACCATGTTCAATGTTGACCGTAGCGCCAAGTGCACGAAATCCTTTCAAATGCTGGTCAATCGGACGGCTTCCAATCTCACATCCACCCGGTAACGCTACTTTTGCTTTTTGATATTTGCCCAGCAACGCACCGAGCAGGTAGTATGAAGCACGAATCTTACGAATGGAATCGTAATCAATCGTTACAGCTCCAATGGTACTGCCGTTAATTTCTACCGCATGTGGGCTCAACCTGTTGACTGTAGCTCCGATCCCCTCAATTGCAGTCAATAAAACATTAATATCGTTTACATCAGGAAGATTGTCGATCAAAACCGTTTCATCTGTCATAATTGCAGCGGCAAGTATGCCTAAAGCAGCATTTTTAGCACCACCGATCGTAACCTCTCCACGGAGAGGAACACCGCCTTTAATAATATATTGATTTTCCATATTGCACCTCATAAAATCCAATTTCGCTCTCTTTTGTATATTGCATTAAAATTTATATAATATCTGTAAGTCCAGTCTGATAAGTCAAAATAAGTATCTCGCTATTATAGTTTAAAATACATTTTATGGCAATTCGTGCACATAAAATGTATTGTGTCGCAGAAGAAGAATACATTTTTTTAGCAAAAACCTCTGCATTTTGTCTCAATTGTCGAATGTGTTTCCTGCCTTTTGTAAAAATAAGCAAAAAACAACACATAACAATATTATAAACAAAACTTATGTTATGTCAACAAGAAAAAAGGTTTGTGACACAAAAGTGACAAAAATTCGTCTCCATCCTGTATGGCTGTTTTTGTTGTCATCATTTTTTTCTGTTTTCAAAGTATACAAAAGAGTCGATCGCATCAAAAATATCCTGAAAGGTTTCGCGTGGTGCGACATCAATATACTTTTTGAGGATTTCCTGTTCGGCTGTTCCGTGATAGCGTCCATAGAAAATGTCAAACAGATTATGGCCTCTGACATATATTTTTATGTCTTCTATATGGTCTTTTATGTCTTGTTTATTTTTTATCCTGAAATTTTTTGTGCGCAGCAGCTTTTTGAAACTGTTTAATTTAAATAAGTAGTCTTTGTATTTTTTATAAAGAATATTGTAAAAATCTTCTTCGGAACGGATCACGCCGATCTTTTTCATAACGGATGGCTCTAAAAAGTAATTTTCAAAGGAATAATACTTTAAGATCAATACATTTTTCGGCTCAATCTTTGGCAGATTGCCTAAATCTTCTTTGGCTCGCTGGCTGTAATAGTTACAAAGCTGCTTCTTTAGGTACTTTGGGTTTTTTCCATCGCTGTCGCGGATCATTAAAAACTGATCTTTTAAATATAATTTATTGATGTACTTTAAGTTTGCGTACGTTTTAATATTTGTACAGCTATTAGTAGGAATGATCGTAATTCGCTGCAGTTTGCCGTCATCATCATAGATTTCGGAATAATATTTTTCTAAAAGCAGCGGCAGGCGGTTGCTATCCTGTTTGCCTTCTACAATAAAGACGAAGCTGACATTCATCAGATCATTTGCAGTATATCCAAGGTCATCTAAAATGACATCAATATCCGTATCCTGACGTGCGATAGTGTAATATTCTTCATCAAGAATGATTTCGCGGATCTGTTTTGTAGAAAAGTTAAAGATCAGATTCGGGGAGTGTGTTGTAAATAAAACCTGATTCTTCTTTGAAAGGCGGTAAAGAATTTCACTTGCTACCTTCTGGAGCTGTGGATGAAGATAGATTTCGGGGTCCTCGATCATGATAATGCAAGAAAGAGTATCTTCTTCTTCGATATAAGCCTCCAGAAAAGAAAGAGCATAAATACTTCTTAAGCCTTCACTAAGCAGATTGATCGAACCGACAGAACCACCACGGACTTTGTTACGTACTAAAGTATCAATATGGAGCAGACTGTCAATATCATAATTCATAACATATTGGATATCCTGTGATGGACTTGCATTCGCATGGAAATGTTCATTGACTTTTTTGGCAAATTCATTCAGGTTCGTATGAAAAAGTTTGTATTGTAAAAGTCGTGCTGTTTCAAAAAGAGTTAGTTCCTCCGGTGTTTTTTTGTTGATCAGTCCAATGCACTGAAAGCAGCGGTTGCAGGTTCTTGTCGCATCAAAAGTACATTGGTTGTCTTTGAGTTTTTGGAAGGATTCTTTGTCGTAAAAATTAAATACATCATTTTGTAATGCTTCTAAGTTTCGCGTCTGATCGATATGGTAGATTTTTGGAAAAACTTCTAATATATATGGATTGTTTTTTTGGAATCCATCGTCATAACGTACTTTCTTTTGTGGTGTGATAATGCAGGTAAAAGAAAGTACATTATCCTGAAAGGAAGGAAGTTTTGTGCAGAATTCCTGATACCATGCATCATAATCACGCAGCTTGTTTAATGTTCCTTTTTTGTGAAAATATTCGAGATCTTCCGTAGAAAATTCGATGTGCAAAGAAACTTCAATAGATGTGTTTGCGTCACGATACTGGTAATCTTCCACTTGGGTTTTACCGGCAGTTAATAAGAGTGCATCAATGATAGAAGTTTTGCCGGTGCTGTTTTTACCGACTAAGATCAATGCATTTTCAATGTCACAAATCTCAATATCGCGAATAGATTTGAAGTTGCGGATTTTTATATAGGTTATTTTCATAAGTGCTCCCTTTTATACCATGAATAGCATCAAAAACGCCGGTTCTTTGTATACCATTGTTAACAGGATCTGTTGCTATATAGTATATGAATCTGTTGCTGACATTGTCATAGTATATTTTATGACTTTGCTTTTCGTTTGTGTTCTTTCTTTTTTTTCTTTTTTTGAATGGAATATCCAAACTTACCGACCGGCTCTCCGAGCGTCAGATATGTTCCGTGTGAATAAGAGATCAGATTACTGTCGTTTAAATGAAATGTATTATGTTCATCTAGCAATGTATCATCTACATGAACAGCAACAACATCAGCAATAAACATATGATGCGAACCTAATTCCTGAATCTGCGAGACTTTACATTCAATATTGACAGGTGATTCTTTGATCATCGGGCATAGGACCTGATCTGCTTTTTCTTTTGTCAGGTGACAATCGCTCCATTTATCATAGTCCCGGCCGGAACGGACACCGCAATAATCAGTTGCAAAAGCCAGATCTTTTGTCGTCAGGTTGATCACAAACTCTTTTTGCCTGCGGATCATGTCATAGGAATAACGTTCCGGGCGGACAGAAATCGAAACCATTGGCGGATTTGTGCATACAGTAGCTGCCCATGCAACAGTAAAAAGATTGGATTCACCATCAATATCACCACAGCTTATCAATACAGCCGGTAAAGGATAGAGCATGTTGCCGGGCTTAAAATTTATCTTTGCCATAGAGGGTAACCTCCCTTGTTTTTCTAAACATAATTATAACAAAAAAATAACAGATACGATACACTTATAATTAGATATACACAAAAAACAGGATGTGTGTTAAAATGAAAGATAATATGGAAATAAACTAAGATAGAGGATTGGATACAAAGAGGTCTGATCAGAGGAGAAACGGAGAGATAATTATGGCAAATTATTTGGCATTTGAATCTATGACAGAAGGATTGGAGAATAAAGTAAAACAGGATCTGAAATTTAAGACAGGAAATTTTTTGTGGAAAATTAAGTTTAATGTGCCTTTGGATCCTAAGACAGTCAATAATGTAAACCTGTATGTAACAACGATGAATATGTCGCCATTAAAGACGGCGATCCGTTATAATTCAATTGAAAATGAGATCGAGATCGAACCGATCGAACCATATGCACAGGATGAATCATATATTTTGAATATAACAACGAAAGTAACATCACTATCCGGTAAACCGTTAAAAAGTCCGGTTCAGGTACAGTTTAAGATTGGTGAATAGAAAGAATGAAAAAAAGAAAATACAGATGGTATAAGGTGCTGGATATAGCAAAAAGTATCAGTTTCGGAAAGAGAATGTTCCTTATATATATAATAGGGGGAATTATTCCTTTTGTAATTGCAACATTTTATA
>ERZ1106943.2744-NODE-2744-length-14564-cov-11.323385_pt1 | contig 14564 bp, 14 predicted proteins | sample MGYA00403671_ERZ1106943 | MGnify/ENA primary metagenome ERZ1106943 (study PRJEB35170, sample SAMEA104062427) | human gut metagenome | biome: human gut; feature: human-associated habitat; material: faeces | place: Denmark | collected 2012-06-14 ...
AGGTGAAGCCGCCGTCGATGCAGGACTTGCAGGTCTCGAAGTCCGGGCCGTGGTCAAGGTGCAGCACGATGGGGATATCGGGGCAGCACTCGACAGCAGCTTCCACGAGCTTGACGAGGTAGGTGTGGTTCGCGTAGGCGCGGGCGCCCTTGCTGACCTGCAGGATCACGGGCGCGTGCTCTTCCTGGCAGGCCTCGGTGATACCCTGCACGATCTCCATGTTGTTGACGTTGAACGCGCCGATGGCGTATCCGCCGTCATAGGCTTTTTTGAACATTTCAGTAGATGTTACGAGCGGCATAATATCTTCTCCTTTGATAAAAAGTTATTTCAAATGTTTGGTACGTTTGGAACTAATTGCATTGTAACACAGAAATTTGATTTTGCAAGAGGATTTGCGATATTTTTGAAAAAAGGAGACAAAACCGATTCGCTTTGTCTCCTTTCTTTGCTTAATTGACCCAGATCGCGGGAAGGCGGGTGCAGGTGAGGCCCATTTTCCACTGCAAATGCAGCGACGCTTCGTTTCCGTCGACCACGTGGCAGTAGGGCGCGCGGCCCTCCTTCAGCGCCGCGGCGATCAGAAATGCTTCCAGCTGCGCGGCATACCCGCGGCGGCGGAACGGCGGTAGAATTTCGAGCATGCCCATGCTGCCGTCGTCATGAAAACCGGCGAAGCCTGCGAGGGCATCGCTCTCAAATACGCCGAAGAGTGCGCCGTGTTCGATGCGGTCGCGGATGTACGCGCCGTCGCCGTCGTGATAGACGGACGCAACCAGCGCCGCATGCTCCTGCGTCAGCGGACGGATATCTGCCGTGACGGGGCAGGGGGGCTCGCTCTTCTCATAGACCCACTGCGTGCAGCGTATGGAATCGTGCAGGGAAAACTCCCGCATCAGCGCCGTTGCGGCGTCGGCGCTTTTGACGGTGAACAGCTTGGGAGCGGCAGGGCAGAGCGTGCGAATCTTTTCGCACAGTAGCACGCCGTCCAGCATGTCGCTCAGCAAAAACGTTCCGTCCATGCTGAGGACGAGAGAGCCTTCATCTCCGTTATAAAGCAGGCGGCCTGCGCCGCGGCGCAGTGATTCCGTCATGTCGATGCACTCGGGCGCGGTGTTCATCAGATGTTCGCCTTGACGGTCTCGGCGATCTGATCGGCCGTCAGGCCGTATTCGCGCAGCACGTCCGCCGCCTTGCCGGACTGGCCGAAGCGGTCGTTCACGCCGATCTTATGGAACTTGCAGTTGACCTTACCCATCAGGACGTCGGCCACGGCGTCGCCCAGACCGCCGATGACGCTGTGCTCCTCGGCGGTGATGACCTTGCCGCACTCCTTGGCGGCCTTGAGGACGATCTCCTCGTCCAGAGGCTTGATGGTGTGGATGTTGATGACCCGGGCGTGGATGCCCTCGGCAGCCAGCTGCTCGGCAGCCAGGCGGGCCTCGTTGACCATCAGACCGGTGGCGATGATGGCAATGTCGCTGCCCTCGGTGATCTGCTCGCCCTTGCCCAGCTCAAAGTGGTAGGTGGCCTCATCGTGGAACACAGGCACAGCCAGACGGCCGAAGCGCAGGTAAACAGGGCCCTGCATGGCGTAAGCGGCACGCACAGCGGCGCGGGCCTCCACATCGTCTGCGGGGCAGATCACGGTCATGCCGGGCAGGCTGCGCATCAGGGCAAAGTCCTCGCAGCACTGGTGGGAAGCACCGTCCTCGCCCACGGAGATGCCGCCGTGGGTGGCACCGATCTTGACGTTCAGGCGGGGGTAGGCGATCGAGTTGCGGATCTGCTCAAAGGCACGGCCTGCGGCAAACATGGCAAAGCTGGAAACAAAGGGCACGTAACCCATGGTGGCCAGGCCTGCGGCCACGCCCATCATGTTGCCCTCTGCAATGCCGCAGTCGAAGTGACGGTCCGGGTACGCCTTGCGGAACATACCGGTCTTGGTGGCGGCAGCCAGGTCAGCGTCCAGCACCACCAAGTCGTCGTGGCCCTCGGCGGCCAGCTCCTTCAGGGTGTTGCCGTAGCTGTCACGGGTAGCGATCTTCTTCACTTCTGCCATCTTACTTGTCCTCCTCTTCCAGCGCGGCGTAAGCTGCATTCAGCTCCTGCATGGCCTGTGCGTATTCCTCATCGTTGGGGCCCTTGCCGTGCCAGTCAACGGAGTTCTCCATAAAGGAAACGCCCTTGCCCTTGAGGGTATCCAGAATGATGCAGGTGGGCTTTTCGTTCTCAGCGCGGAAAGCGGCGATGGCGCTCTCAATGGCATCAAGATCGTGGCCGTTGATGGTCAGCACGTTGAAGTTGAAAGCCTTCAGCTTCTCCTCCAGCGGGGCGCTGTTCATCACGGTCTCGGTGGTGCCATCAATCTGCAGATGGTTGCGGTCCAGCATAACGCAGAGGTTGGACAGGCCGTAGTGAGAAGCAAACATAAAGGCCTCCCAGCACTCGCCCTCTTCCACCTCGCCGTCACCCAGGATGGTGTAAACATTGATGGGCTTACCGGCGTGCTTGGCACCCAGTGCCATGCCGCAGGCGGCGCTCACGCCCTGACCCAGACTGCCGGTGGACATATCCACGCCCGGCACACTGTTCATGTTGGGGTGGCCCTGCAGGTAGCTGCCGATCTTGCGCAGGGTCTTGAGGTCCTCCACCGGGAAGAACCCACGCTCAGCCAGCGCGGCGTACAGCGCCGGGGCCGCATGGCCCTTGGAGAGCACCAGACGGTCGCGGTCAGGGTTCTTGGGATCCTTCGGATCCACCTTCATCTCTACGAAATAGAGGTACGCCAGCACCTCGGCGATATCCAGGCTGCCGCCCGGATGGCCGCACTTGGCGCTGTGAGTGCCCTCGATCACGCCCATGCGGATGTGGCAGGCGTGTTTTGCCAGGGTAAGCTTTTCTGCATTTGTCATCTTTGGTCCTCCCGTATGAACCTCAGCGTTTGCATCGGATATGGTACGCACCCGGGCCGTACGCCCCGATGCGCTATTTCTCAAGTCTATATTATCTATTCTATGCAAAAACGTCAAGGTTCTTTCGTCAAAATGTACATCCCTTGGCAAAATCGCTTGTAAATGTTCCCGTTTTTGTTGAAAATGCAGGTCCATTTTGCCCCCGCAAAACATTTTTGCAGCTTTTGGCCGCTTTGCTTTCTGATGCCGAATTGAATGCAGCCTCCGACAAGGGTTATTCTCACGTCAATGTCTGCAACAGTACATTTGCAGAAGGCCCCGGTGAAGATTCCTTTTATTACATCTACAAATTTCAAAAATCGGCAGACACCACCCCGTAACCATCCTCATCCGCTGAGCTTGACAAGGCGGCTTTGCATCTGCTATACTTTTTGCACAATTCCCGGCCGAAGCCGGGGCTTTGCGGGCCGAAGCCCGTGTTTCTCCCCGCAAACATTATTTTGAAACAGACACCATGAAGGGGTCTGCCGCTGGCGCGCGTGCTGGCGGCAGGCCCTTTTTGTCTGTGCATTTTCAGGAGGAATCATTGATGAATACCAAGACCCGTTCCGCGACCCGTGATCTGGTGCTGACCGCACTGTTTCTGGCACTGGCCTTTGTGCTGCCCATGATCACCGGCCATGTGCCTCAGATCGGCAACATGCTCTGCCCCATGCACTTCCCGGTGCTGCTGGCAGGCTTTGTGCTGGGCGGCCCCTGGGGCCTGGCACTGGGCTTTGCCGCCCCGCTGCTCCGCTCGGTGCTGTTCGGGATGCCCCCGATGTACCCCATTGCCATCGCCATGGCCTTTGAGCTGGCCACATACGGCGCTGTGGCCGGTTTCATGTACCGCAAGGTGCAGCACACCCTGCCCATGGTCTACGCCACCCTTGTCACCTCAATGGTGGCAGGCCGCCTTGTCTGGGGTGCGGTGCGCTTTGTGCTGGCCGGTCTGTCCGGCTCCAGCTTCCCGTTCAGCGCGTTCCTGTCCGGTGCGGTGCTCACTGCCGTGCCCGGCATCGTGGCGCAGCTCATCCTCATTCCGCTGATCGTGGCCGCGCTGCAGAAAGCAAAGCTGACAGATTAAACCCCCTGCGCTGACCGAACCCACACAGCAAAAAAGCCCGGAACCGTACCTGCTATGGCGGCAGGTGGTTCCGGGCTTTTCAGTTCATATTACAGTGTGGCAGCAGCTGTAACAAAAAAGAAGGAGAATCTTCAACCGGCAAATTGGAGAAGATCAGCCGGCAAAGCTTGCATTGACAGCGCGGCGGTTGCTCTGGTTGACAAAGTTCTTCTTTGCGCTCTCGAGCAGGCTTGCAAAAGCCAGGCCAATGCCGCAGTTATCGGACACGCCCTCGGTGACAGTCAGGTAAGCGTCCATCATAGTGTTGTCCAGAATAGCAGTGTTCTTGTTCATCATAATAAATATCCTCCGTATATCGGTAAATGTCATTGTGTTTTTTGGCAGGGCCTCTATCTCCCTGCATCCTCAAAGCGGAACCTTTCAGAACCCTTCGTTCTTTTGTTCCCCTCTCTGAGGATGGCCATATTATGCCACTCAATTATGAAATCGTTTTATAAATTCTATGAACAAACTATGAATTTAGTGATACATTTTTAACGTTCTTTCGTTCTTTGCGCAACTAGCACAAAACGTTTTTTATGAAAAATAAAGTTCTTGTATACATGGACGATTGAAACCTTGTTTGGAAAGTTTTTTCAGATTTTCTCTCCGTTTTGCCCAGAATTTCTTCTGCAAAAGGGGATACTCTCATGCAAAATCCGTCAGAATCCGTCAATTTCAAACAGGGCGAGGGCTTTCCTGTGCAAAATGCCCAGAAAAAAGTTCCAGACAAAAAGGCCGCTGTGCCAGCAGCACAGCAGCCTTTGAAAAGCCATTTCAGTTTTGCATCACTTGCACAGGAACGCCGGCAGGGGCTTGCCCTCCTTGCGCCACTGGTGATATTCCGCAGTGGCGGCAAATTCCACGTCACCGGCGGAGTTCAGGGCAGTTTCCACGGAATCCTGCACCACGCCGATGATAAAGCCGACACCGACCACCTGCATGGCGATATCATTGGAGATGCCAAACAGGGAGCAGGCCATGGGGATCAGCAGCAGGGAGCCGCCAGCCACGCCGGAAGCGCCGCAGGCACCCAGAGCGCTCATCACCGAAAGAAGGATGGCGGCGGGCAGGGACACCTGAATGCCCAGCGTATTGGCCGCAGCCAGCGTCATAATGGTAATGGTGATGGCGGCACCATCCATATTGATGGTAGCGCCCAGGGGGATGGAAACGGAATACATATCCTTATCCAGCCCCAGCTTTTCGCACAGATCCATATTGACCGGGATGTTGGCGGCAGAGCTGCGGGTGAAGAAGGCGGTCAGGCCGGATTCACGCAGGCAGCGGAGCACCAGCGGATACGGGTTGCAGTGCAGATACACAAAGATGATAAAGGGCGAGACGACCAGTGCCATAAAGAGCATGGTGCCCACCAGCAGGAGCAGCAGCCTGCCGTACTGGGTAAAGATGGACAGGCCGTTGCTGGACACGTTGGTGTACACAAGGCCCATGATGCCGAAGGGTGCCAGATTGATGATCCAGCGGACGATCTGGGAGACTGCATCCGCTGTGTTCGCCAGGAACAGCTTGGTGCTGTCCGCGCCGTACTTCTTCATGGCCAGACCGAACAGGCAGGCCCAGAACAGGATGCCGATGTAATTGCCGTTCAGCAGGGCACTGACGGGGTTTGCCACAAAGTTGGTGAGCAGGGTGTTCATCACATCGCCCAGACCCTGGGGCACCACCTCGGATTCTGCCGCCTCAGCCAGAACGATGGTCTGAGGGAACAGGAAGCTGGTCGCCGCCGCAATGGCGGCGGCCAGGAAGGTGGTGAGCATGTACAGCCAGATGACCGTGCCAAAGCGCCGGTCCAGCTTGGACGTGCCCTGCGCCAGCGCACTGGCCACGATAATGAACACCAGCACCGGGGCAATGCCCTTCAGGGCACCCACGAACAGGCTGCCGAACTCTTCCACCCAGCCCGCACCGGGCACCGCCAGTGCCAGCACCGCACCGACCGCAAGGCCGATGACGATGCGCAGGATCAGGCTGGTGGCATTGTACCTTGCCGCAACCGCTTTCAACGTTTTCATAACTTTTCTACTCCCCTATCCAGATTGTGCGCCTATTGCGCACAGTTTTCCCATTCCTCTACACGGAACAAGTACGATTATACGCCTTGCAGGCCGAAAAGTCAAAGATTTTGCCCGCTTTTTTTGTTTTTCATTTCAACATATACAGACACGAGCTTTTTTCACTGTCCGTATATGAAATACAGATTCACAAAAAGAGACCGCACCCCGTGTGTTTCGGGATGCGGTCTGTTCCTGTTTTAGTCGAGATAGGACACCTTGCCGGGCACAAAGCCCTGAATGCCCATGCCGGGCGCGTCGGAGACGGTGATGTTCTTTTCGTTGAACACGGCACCGCCGAGGATGTGGTCCTCGCTGCAGAGCACCGGGCCGTCGAGGTCGATCTTGGTGATGATCTTCTTGGCGCAGGCCAGCTCCACAGCGGCGTTGACCGAGATCTTTGCTTCCAGCATACAGCCGATCATGCACTCCACGCCGTACACCTCAGCGGCGGCGGCAATGCGCAAGGCATTGGTGATGCCGCCGCACTTCATCAGCTTGATGTTCACCAGGTCGGCCGCGCCGGTCTGCATGATCCGCAGGGCATCTGCCGGGCTGAACACGCTCTCGTCGGCCAGTACGGGCACATCGGCATGGCGGGTGACATACTGCATCCCCTCAAGGTCTGCGGCGGGCACGGGCTGCTCCACGAACTCAATGTCCAGCCCCTTCTCCTGCATCTGGTTCAGGATGCGGACCGCCTGCTTGGCGTTCCAGGCCTGATTGGCATCGATGCGGAGCTTGATGTCCCGGCCCACGGCCTGCCGCACCGCGGCAAGGCGGGCCACATCCAGCTCAGGGTCAATGCCTACCTTGACCTTCAGGCAGTCGTAGCCGCGCTGGACGGCGGTGCGGGCATCCCGGGCCATCTCCTCGGGCGGGTTGACGCTGATGGTGATATCGGTCACGATGTTCCTGCGGGCACCGCCCAGCATCCGGTAAACAGGGGCGCTGTACTTCTGGCCCAGCAGATCCCACAGGGCCATGTCCATAGCGGCCTTGGCGCTGGTGTTGTGGACAAGCGCCTTCTGCACAGCGGCGGTCAGATCCTCAAATTCATCGAGGTCGCGGCCCAGCAGGGCAGGGGCGATATGATCCTGAATGGCACCGAGGATGGCCCCGGTGGTGTCGCCGGTGATGACACCGGTCGGGGGTGCTTCGCCGTAGCCCACCGCACCGGTATCGGTGTGGAGCTCCACGATAACATCCTCAACGCTGTTCACAGTGCGCAGTGCCGTTTTGAACGGCACCCGCAGCGGGGTGGAAATGCGGCCCAGCCGCACCTGTGTGATCTTCATAGTCCCGTCCTCCTTCTTATTCCAACGGCAGGTTTGCCAGCTTGACAATGGCGTTTGCAATGATCTGGGCGTTCTGCACCAGACGTTCCAGATCGATGCATTCATCGGGCTGATGCTCTGTGACCGGGTCACCCGCGAACAGGGGGCCAAAGGCCACCACGTTGGGCAGCATCTTGGCGTAGGTGCCGCCGCCGATGCACTTGGGCGGGGCATTGTCGCCGGTGGCATCCCGGTAAACCTCCAGCAGGGCGCTGACCATCGGGGTCTCGGCAGGGTAGTAGAGCTTTTCCTTGTGCACCTGCCCATCCAGCGCCCAGCCTGCGGCCTCAAAGGCGGCCTGCACAGCGGGCTGGCAGTCTGCCCGTTCCATGGTCACAGGATAGCGGTAGTTCAGCTTGACCCACAGATGCTGCGCGTCGCCCTCGATCAGCCCCCAGTTGCAGCTCATGGGGCCGGAGAGCGCATCCTCCAGCCGGTGGCCCAACAGGCGCTCGCCGTAGGGGTCGGTGCCCAGCTTCTCGGCCAGAAAGTGCACGGCCTGTTTTGCATCCCCCTCCAGCGGCAGCCGGTCGAGGTAGCACACCAGCCGCCCAATGGCGTTTTCGCCCTGCTCCGGGTGGCTGCCGTGGGCCGAAACGCCCACCGCTTCCACCTGATAGCCGCCGGGGATGGCCGTCACGGTGATGTGCTCCGCATCCGGCAGGGAGGCCCCCGCCGGGGCGGTCAGCGCAGCGCAGGCGTAGTCCGGCACCACATTGCCGGCCACGCCGCCCTGCACCCTGCTCAGCTGCCAGGCACCGGTCTGGTGCAGCTGCACGGCATAGCTCTCGTTCAGGATGCCCTTTTCGCCGTTGATGAGCGGATACTCGCCGTCCGGGGTGAAGCCCAGCACCGGGATCTCCCCGCCGTGGGCCTTGTAGTACAGCACGTCCCGGTCGTTGGTCTCCTCGTTCAGGCCGAACAGCAGCCGGACACGGCGGTTGAGCGGAATGCCCAGATCCCGGATGGCCTTCAGCGCGAACAGGCTGGCCACCACCGGGCCTTTGTCATCAACGGAACCCCGGCCATACAGCCTGCCGCCCTCGATCTCGGCGGCGTAGGGCGGGTGATGCCAGCCCTCGCCCTCGGGCACCACGTCCAGATGCCCCAACACTGCCACCATCTCGTCCCCGGTGCCGATCTCGCACCAGCCGATGTACCGATCCATGTCGGTGGTCTCAAAGCCAAGCTCATGGCAGAGGGCCAGCGCCTCGGCAAAGCAGGCATCCACCTCCTCGCCAAAGGGCTTGCCCGGCAGCGGGTCGGCCTCCACACTGCGCCTGCGCACCAGCCGCTGGAGCGCCGCCACCATCTGGGGCCGCAGCGCCGCCACGGCCTCGTTCAGTTTTTTGTCCATACGTTCCACCCCTTTTGTGATTCATTTCACAGCTTGTATTATAGAACGATTGCCCCCGCTCCACAAGCCCCCAGTTCCACGAAAAAACGCCCCCGCATACTTCATCAGAAGTATCCGGGAGCGCTCGGTTTCAATTGAAAATTGTCAAATCCTATGATATACTGTTTTTAATGCTGGTAACAGCAGGAAAAAAGGTGCTGTCTGCAATGCAGGTGGTCATGCTTCTCGCTCCTGGTGTGCTTACAACGCCGCGCAAGCGGCAACGTTGCTCCGGGAAACGGAACTTTTTTGATTTTGTACCCTTTCCCGGAGCCTTTCAGGCGAAGGGAGGGATGTCGAATGTCTCTGACAGAAGTTTGTGCTCTGTTGACGGTAGTGATCAGCCTGCTGGCGCTGCTTGTCACCGTTGCGAAAGCCGCATTTGATGCTGGCTGGAAGATTTCTCACGAGAAGAGCGATAAAAACAAAGAAGATTGACCGCCACAGTTCCCCAACTCAAACGGTCAATCTTTTTTGATCCACTAGAAACGGGAAGCTGACCAAACATTGCTCGTCAGCACCTTTTCTATTTGTAGTATAGTCAATTTTAAACGATTTGTCAAGGGATATCCACCACTGTCAGACTGCCGTCTTTTTTGTTCCACAAGCCCCAAGTTCAGTGGAAAAGGCTTGACCTCTAGCAGCAGGTACGTTATCATGTATATAAGAGGTGATGCACGATGACGACCACCAAGGATGGCAACGCTGTCCTGCTTCCCGAGGAAGATTACAGCGGCATTATGGAAACGCTTTATCTCGTCTCCGTGCCGGGAATGCGGGAAAAGCTCATGGCGGCCAAGGCCGAACCACTGGAAGATTGTGTTGACGAATCGGCTGTGGAATGGTAGCCATCAAGATTTTAAGCCTTTGGACACATTACGAAAGATGACCCGAAAACGGACTGTTTTGCAGTTCGTTTTTTTTTTTCAAATTTTTTTGAAAAAGGGTGAAAGGATTCCGCGCGGCGTGTATTTAAGGAAGTAAGAGCATCCATTTTTGCCGGAGCTTCACTTCCGGCCCAAAGAAAGTGAGGGACCCCCTATGAAGAAACGACTTATCAGCCTTCTGGTGGCGCTGTGCATGGCGGTAACGCTCCTGCCTGTGTCGGCAATCACAGCGTGGGCGGAGGGAGGCGGCCAATTAAAAATTGTAAAGGGCGGCTACCCAGAAGGCTCTAATAGCGGTAGTCAGTCCTGCTCCGGAACAGACTGGAGCTATGATAAGGACACCCGAACTTTGACATTAAGCCCCACCACCCCAACAAACTATGATTTTTCCAATAATGGCATTCACACCGGACCGGGTAATAACACAGACTGCAACCTCATAATCGGTCAACATGCAACCGTAACCGATGGTTTTTTTTGGGGTGCTGTTACAAATCATGGTACTATTACCGGCGGCCTTTTTTCTTCTTCCGTTTCCAATGAATCTGAAGGCAAGATTGAAAATGGCACGTTTGAATCTACCGTTACCAACAATGGCACCATAAAGGGCGGCATTTTTCAAAAAAAACCAGAGGGTGGCACTGTCGCTAGCGGCTATACCTTGAATGTGAATTTCCCGAAGAATGGCAGCTATGAGAGTTTCGATACAGGAATCAGTTATTTCGGCAACAGCGGTTATGTCATTCCCAATTCCGACCATGATACCAGCATCACCATCTATATTTTTTTCCGTAACCGTCAAGCAATATTATTTCCTATTGATGTTACATTCGGAGACACAAACGGCACACCTTGTTTGTTAGAAGATTGGGCACCAAATGCAAGTCATTACGATGATGGTATGGGTTATTTTTCTGTCACTTTCACCGCACCACCTGCCACTGCGGACACCGTTACCCTGAGCATACTGACCCGGCTGGTGATTGACAAGGACGGCTACCCTGCCGTGGCACAAGATAGGAATGGCAGCAGGGCGAATTATACCGGCAACGGCTGGAAGTTTGATGCGAGCAATAACACGCTGACGCTGGAAAGCGGAGATTATGATTTTTCCGGTGAGGAAAACGCACTGCGCCCCCTGAACCCGAATGTCCAGTTAGTGGTTGAATCCGGTGCCAAGCTGACCGGCGGCGCAGCTGGAGATGGGTCTGGTGTCACTTGGCAGTTGACCGAAAACACGGATGACCCGAGTACTTATACGTTGACGATTCGCGGCAGTGGTGCAATGGAAGATTATCTAATGAGCGGTCATCAACCATGGCGCAGTTTCCGGGATCAAATCACCTCTGTTGTCGTTTCTCCCGGTGTAACTTCAATTGGTAATCTTGCTTTTACTTGGTTTAGCAAGCTAATTCATGTTGATATTGCAGATAGCGTAGTATCTATTGGCGAAGGGGTTTTTTCTGAGTGTTCCAGCCTCACTAACATTACAGTTCCACAAAGTGTCACATATATCGATGCGAATGCCTTTGAGTCTTGCACCAATTTAAGCAGCATAACACTTTCAACAAATAACATAACTTCTATCAGGCCTCATACTTTTTCTGGTTGTTCTGAATTGAGCAGTATTGTAATCCCCGACGGCGTAACTTCTATCCAATTGGGTGCTTTTTTTAACTGCACTAAGCTCACCAGTATCACGATTCCTGATAGTGTGACAACTATTGACCCCGGGGCTTTCAAGAATTGTTCTAGCCTGACTAGTATCACGATTCCCGGCAGCGTAACTTCAATTGGATCGAATGTTTTCGATGGTTGTACTAGCCTGAATGACATCCGCTACTCTGGCACAAGTGAAAGCGTTATTTCTGCTCTTTCTGACTATGTCCCCACTCTCGTCACCTTCGACTATGGCGACAAAGTGCCTGAAGCAAAGCGGATGATAACAGTATCCGTCAAAACGGGCGAAACATTGACAGCTCCCACCACCCTTCCCACCGTTTCCGGCTACGAGTTCAAGGGCTGGCGCACCAAAGATGGCAAGCCTTATGATTTCACTGGCGCTCCTACCGGCAAGTTCACCCTTTACGCCAACTGGGAAAAGATTCCCGACCCGAAGCCCGAACCCAAACCCGAGCCCGAACCCGAAGCCCCCACCTACACCCTGACGGTGAAGGGCGGCACGTTCACCTACAACGGCAGCGAAGCCATGACCAGCGCCAGCGTGCCGGTGGATGCCGAGGTCAAGGTGACGCTGAACCAGAGCGCCGTGCCCGAGGGCATGGTGTTCGACCTGTGGGCCATGGATGAAGCCAGCCTGCTGGGCAACCCGGCGGTCGCCTACAACCAGGAGAGCTTTACCATCCCGGCGGGCAGCGTGGCCAAGGGCAGCACCGTGACCGTGGAAGCCCAGTACCGGGATGCCACCATCGAGAGCGAGCCCAGCATTCTGGGCACTGCCGCCATCATCGGCGTGGCCGGTGCAGGCACGGCGGTCATCGTGTGGCAGGGCTACCGCATCGGCATGGAGCTGTACGAGAAGTATTTCCAGCCCACGCCGGAAGAAACTGCGGCAGAGCAGCCCGCCCCGGAAGCTCCGGCAGCAGCTGCCGCTTCCTGAACGCAGGCGCACCCGCTCCCTTCCACGCCTGACAGAACCGCATAAAAACAGCGCCGCTCCATCGTTTCCGGTGGGGCGGCGCATTTTTGCAGTTCAATCCCGGCGCAAAGGCAGGGTAAGGGACATTTTCTGGTAGGCAATGCGGGGCGTGCCATCCTCCACATGGATGATGCCGCACTTGGTAAAGCCGTTTTCTTCCAGCAGGTGCTGCATGATCTTGTTGTCGGCGTGGGTGTCGGCCCGCAGGCTCTCGCAGTGCTCCAGACACCAGGTGATCACAGCGGCGGCAACGCCGGGGTGCCTGCCCGCCGAAGCCAGCCGGTGGATGGTGCCGTAGGGCAGGGTATCGTTCAGCCACTTGCCATCCTCGATCCGGGCATAGGTGGGGTCCGGGCCAAGGATAAAGGCAAACACGCCCTCCAGCTCGCCGTTGACAAGGTAGAGGAACAGCCGGTTGGAATCAATGTCCTCTTCCAGCAGCTCCTGCGGCGGGAAATGATCTCCCCACTGGGTGGGGTTGCCGGAATCCGCCATCGCCTGCCGGGCGCGGGCATAAATTTTCAGGATCGCATCCAGATCTGCACGTCTTGCTCCACGAAACATCGTCATCCAACCTCTCTTCCGGCAGGCCGCTGCCCGCCCTGATCGTTCTGCCTTAATATAACACAAAACGGCCCTCTCCGTCAAAGCCTGCTGCAAAGGCGGAGAGGGTCGTTCACTGATGCGCTTATGTGCGCTGGCTGCGTGCCCGGCGGTACTCCCGGGGGCTCTGGCCATACCGCTCATGGAACAGGCGGTAGAAGTAGCTGGTGTTCTCGTAGCCCACCTGGGTGATGATCTGCTGGATGTTCAGGTCGCTGCGGCGCAGCAGGCGGGCGGCGGTCTCCATCCGGTGCTTCTGCAGCAGCTCCTTATAGGTCTTTCCGGTCTGGGCCCGGACGCACTCGCTGACATATGCCAGCGAAACGCCGTAGCTGCGGGCCACATTGGAAAGGCTTGCTTCGCGGTAATTCTGGGTGATCTCCTGTAATGCCGCCTGGACCAGCGCTTCGCGGCTGACCGCCTCGCCGCGCGTTTCCAGCGGGAAATTCTTGGTCTGTACCATAGCGTTAAAACCCTCCGTTGCGGCAGCGGCGGGCGGGGACAGGGGGATGCCGGACACCCGCCGCAGCCAGTTCATCAGGCTTTCTGGGGAAGCCTTTCTGCCTATAATACGGGCGGGTCACAGAAATAATTGCAGGAAGCTCAAATTTTTACAGAAACAAAAGATCAGAACATATTTTTGTTATGATAACGCCCGCTGCGGACGAACTCCACCCACTCGGCCAGGTTCACGGCGTGGTCGCCGATGCGCTCCAGGTACTTGATGACCATGAGCAGATCCAGGGCGGCATCCACCTTGCCGGGGTCGGCGGCGATCTCCTGCGCCAGCGTATGCTTGATGGCGTTGAAATCGTAGTCCACCTCATCGTCGGCGGCAATGACCCTGAGGGCAGCCTGCTCGTCCTCAGAGGTCAGGGCATTCAGGGCATCCAGGATCATCTTGTGCGCCTTCTGGCCCATCTTGATGGCCTGGCTCACAGCAGGGTCGCCCTCCTTGCGGACAGTGACCAGATGAGGGATGATCTCCGCGATATCGGAGGCATGGTCGCCGATGCGCTCCACATCCGTGACCACCTTCATGGCGGTGGAGATGCGGCGCAGGTCGCCTGCCACCGGCTGCTGGCGGAGCAGCAGGGTCATGCAGCGGTGCTCAATGTCCCGCTCCATGTTGTTGATGCGGCCATCGCCCTGCGCCACGGCGGCGGCAGCCTCGGCATCGGCGGTGCAGAGGGCTTCCATTGCAGCTTCCACGGCATCGGCAGCACTCTGACCCATCTCGGTCAGGGCCGTTTTCAGGGCGGCAAGGTCGTTTTCGTATTGTGTACGGTTGCTCATTGCGTTTTTCTCCTTAGCCGAACCGGCCCGAAATGTAATCCTCGGTGCGCTTATCCTGCGGGGTGCTGAAGATCTGCGCCGTGGGGCCGGCTTCCACCAGCTCGCCCAGCAGGAAGAAGGCGGTGCGGTCGCTGATACGGGCTGCCTGCTGCATATTATGGGTCACGATGACCACGGTGTAGTTCTTTTTCAGCTCGCTCATCAGCTCCTCCACCTTCATGGTGGAGCCGG
>ERZ1106943.2756-NODE-2756-length-14520-cov-7.759972_pt1 | contig 14520 bp, 7 predicted proteins | sample MGYA00403671_ERZ1106943 | MGnify/ENA primary metagenome ERZ1106943 (study PRJEB35170, sample SAMEA104062427) | human gut metagenome | biome: human gut; feature: human-associated habitat; material: faeces | place: Denmark | collected 2012-06-14 ...
GACATATGCCCTTCCGATGTCGAATCGAAGCATGTATTTATCCCGAACTCACGTTTGTAGAACAGGCCGGCGAGGCCGCTGCCCGTCTCCATCCTGATGTCGTGGGCAGCCAGGGTGCCGCCGTCGCATATCAGCCACTCGTCGCCCGACGCGTCATGCTCGTAGCCCGAGATCTTCAGCGGCATGCCGAATGTGTAGGCCGACATGCCCTTGCCCATGCGCCGTACCGTCGGGTCGATCATCATCACGAGGAAGCCGTAGGTGTTCTTGCCGTAGGGCGACTCGATGTCAGGATTCTCGCTTATCTCGGCGTACACGTCGATGGGAGTCGGGTTCACCAGGTCGAATTTGATTTCCTGCACGCCCTGGAAGCAGCCGCTCATGTCGGGATTGTCGACATCGGGTCTCTCGACGAAGATGACGGTGATGTCGAGGTCGGCTGTCACGGCCATTGGCTTCTTGCCGTCAAGGTATTCGGCTCCGTCGCCCTGGATGTCGATATGGCCCACGGCCCAGTTCTCGGCGGGAACGGCGTTGATAGTCACCATGTCGCCGTACCTGAACGGCCCTGCGGGCGACAGTGTCGCGGTTCCGTTGCCCTTGGTGGTGAGGTTCACCTTGTAGGTCTTCTCGATGACCTTGGTAGGGCCTATGGGCGGCTCGTGCACGTTTATGGTCTTGATTACGGGAGGTGTCGGTTGCGGAAGTTCCGTGCCGCTGCCGCTGTCGCTGCCCGGCCCTGGCTTATGGCCCGGTCCGGGGCCGCTCTCGGTCAGGCCGCCGTTTTCGGTTCCGGCGTCTGATGACGCCTTGACCTGGAGGTACTGTTCGGCATCCTCCGGAGCGGCCTCGCCGAATATCCACTCAATCATGCCGTCGGCGCGCATTATGGCCCTGTACGCCTTCTGGCGGATCTTCATGTCGGTCACGCGGGCATAGCCGCACGCCGTCAGTTGCTTGAAGCCGGCCACCTTGGTGTCGGTGTCGTAGTTGTCGAAACTCCTCACCACGACATTGCCCCTCGGGTCGATTATCAGGCTGGTGGCGTCGACGAGCACGGTCGCAAGGCCGTATGGCTCGAATACCGGGCCGTTGTCCTCGGGTATGTACGACGCCACGACATGGTCGCTGATGCGCTTCACTATGCGGCACTCGGTGTCGATCAGCGCCGTGCTGATGTCCGTGAACTCGCGCGTCTCCATCGGCACCACGAAGGCATAGCCGTCGTAGAACCTGTTGCCGCCCTCGAAGTGGCCCAGTTCCTCGCCCCTGACGTTGTAGTAGAAGGTCTCGTTGTCCTTCTCCCGGAAGAATATGCCGTCCGACACGTCCGACAGTTCCTTGTCCGACGAAGGCGCGTCGGTGGTGTAGACCACGTTGCCCCTGGTGTCGATCAGCTGGCACTTCTCGGCGCCGCCCATGGTCTTGTCGCCGACTGTCACCCAGGCATAGCCGTCGTGGAAATCGCGGGCCTTGAGGTATTTCGCCGGAATCACCACCTTGCCCGAGGCGTCGATGTAGCCCCATTTGCGGTATGCCGCGGCGTAGGCGCGCAGGCCGTCCCTCAGCGGGCGCACCGGATTCTCCCCGTAGCCGCTGTCGTCATACACCGTCAGCGTCGGGAACACCTTCTCGCCGCGCGCGTTGATGAAGAAATACGTGTCCTTCGAGTTCACCTTCTTCTTCACCATCGCGAGGCCGTCACAGAACTGCGACACATCCGAGTACGACGCGTCGAGTTCGCGCACCGCACCGTCGCGGTACAGCAGGCAGATTATCTTCTTGCCCGCCGCATTCGCCTTGGCCCGTTTCGCAACGGCCACACCGCCGTTGAACCGTGGCGTCGCACCGCCGTAACTGATGTTCTCCCAGTCGTTGCCGAACAGTTTGCGTCCGTCTATGGTCCAGAACTCGTACTTGCCGTCCCTGGCAATCCAGAAAATGTCCTCGTGGACATCCGACAGAAACTCGCGGTAGACGTTCCCGACGGCCAGGAACTTCGTCTGGGGAGTGATGAACGGAGTGGTGGCGACATTGTCCACGCTCTTCCAGTCCGAATCGTCGAAACCGGCGTCAGCCGCCGACTGGACCGAAGACTCCCCGCGGGCCTTGTCCTTCTGCTTCTTCGACTTCTTGTCCTTGTCCTTCTTCAGCTTGTCCACCTGCTCGAGGGCGTTGTTCACCTGTTTCAGGCCCTTGCTCAGTTTGTTCAGGAACTGGGCCTCGGCCGGCGGAGACATGGCGAAGCAAAGTCCAAGCAGCAATAGAGTGATGATTCTTTTCATGATTATATATTGTTAAGGTTTAAATATTCAACATTTCCGCTCCGCCTCCGCAAAGCCAGCGCCCCGCAAAGCCCGGTTCTGCTTCCGCAAGACTATCCGACGCGCCTCCGCAAAGGCCGGCCATAGGCATTTCTTGCCTGTCCGGACCTGAAGCCGGCCCCTCCTCGAGAAGCCGTTTTTCCGGCGAACCAAACTCAGACCCCCAAAGTTATGAAAACAATTCAATAAAACCAAATCCCCCGTCCAATATAACTCTCCGTGCCCCTGTAAATTACGGATTCCCGTAACCCCTTTCTCCTCCCGGTCTTCCCTGGCAGCCCGGGGCTTCCCGAGGCCCCCAGGATTTTCGGAAACCTCGGATACTCTCGCGCTGTCTTGTCCTAAAATAGGTTGACTTCGGAGTTAAACCAAAAACAGGATGACAAGACAAAAAGACAAGACACACCTCCCTTTTCTCTTCCCCTTCGAAAATCTCGAGAACCCGAGGGTGGAAACATGATTATGAATCATAACAAAAAACTTTTAGTACATTGATAAAACATTAACACCCCCAACACCGCCTATTGTTCCCTCTCCCTGGCAATTATCCCCCTGTTCCCGTCAAAATAAATTCCTTGAAATCATTGACCTGATAATAAAGATTTACTATATTTGCAAATTCCGATAATTCTAATTTATCAGAATAAGATCGAAACTTCATAAACTTTTTTTCCTGCTCCACGAAAAACAATGAAGCCAGAATTATATAACGAAACGGGTAATAATTCTTTTCTTGACAAAACCCGTCAGCAGTTCGGCGAGGTTGTCGATATAATATTGTCGCATAGAAGTCGTGCTTCACATGCCGTGAATAACGAACTTCTCCTTACAGCCTGGCAGGTCGGCGCTTATGTTTCGGCTAAACTCAAAAGTTCGGAATGGGGAAGCCGGATCGTGACTCAACTGTCTGAATATATCCGTACCGAACGACCTGACCTTAAGGGCTATAGCCGAAGGAATATCTATAATATGGTGATGTTCTACGATGAATATTCTTCTTTGGCATTTACAGAAACGGTTCGTCGCTTCCTCGGTGTGGAATTTGTGCAGCCGGAAACTGCACAATTGGTGGATGGCAGACTATGTCCAGTTGAGAAACCGTTTCAAATTGTGCAGCCGGAAACTGCACAAATGCCTAAGATACTGGAGTTGACCACGCTGACCAATCACATCGAGATACTTTGCCGGTGTAAGACCTCTGAAGAGAGAATGTTTTATATCCTTTATGCAAACAAGGAACGTTTGGTGAAACGTGAACTTCAACGTTGCATCTCTAATCAGACATTCTCTACGCTGTTGGCCGGGAGAAAAGGCATGTCAAAAGGACTGTTGGAAATATATCCCGAAGCGCCTGCAATGTTTAAGGACACACTGTGTGTCGATTTCCTTAATCTTCCGAAGAATCATAGCGAATCGAAATTGAAAAACGGCTTGCTCGAACACATGAAGCAGTTTATCCTTGAACTTGGAAAAGACTTCATCTTCATGGACCAGGAATATCGTCTCGAAGTAGGGTCTTCGACGTATAAGGCCGATTTGCTTTTCTTTCACAGAGGCATTCAGGCTCTCGTCGCAGTCGAACTTAAGAAAACCAAGTTCAATCCCCGCGATTTGGGACAAATGGAGTTTTATCTCGAGGCGCTTGACAGGGATGTAAAGCGGTCAAACGAGAATCCGTCAGTTGGCATCATATTGTGCCCGGAAGCAGATCGTGTAGTTGTAGAATACGCCATGAGCCGAAGCATGAGTCCGACTATGATTGCCGAATACAAACGCATACTGATTCCACAAGCCCGGATGCAGGCACAACTCAACGAGTTCTGCAACCTTTTCATAAACAAGGACTAATTGTGACATAATCAAACATCACCTCCCTCCCCGGGATTCTCGCGAACCTCGAGTGACTCAAAAATTCTTAATTCTCAATTTTTAATTCTTAATTTTTCAGCCTCCCCTCCGGGTCCCAGCCGCCGAGGACCCACGACGGGGTGGAGTAGAGGCGGATGAGGGCGGCGTCGGCCTCGCTGTCGAGCACGCGCGAGCCCTTCGCGCGGCCCGAGGTGTCGGCAGGGGTCAGGTCGTCGAGGTTACGGGTGCCGGCCTCCCAGTAGCGCACGTAGGTCGAGGGGCCGCGCTCCAGTCCGTCCCAGCCGCGTGCGGGGATGCCTTTCGTCTTGCAGTCGATCAGCACGAACTCGGCATGCGGGTACGTGCCGTTCGTCCGGGCGAAGACCGCGTGCTCGCTCTTGCCTATGAGCGTGCAGTCCACCAGTACGTCGCCGTGGGTCGCCGTGCCGTTGCGTATCCACGCGAACGGCCCGCGCGACGTCAGCGTGCAGTTCCTGAAGAATGCCGGTCCGCGGCCCAGTATCGTATCCCCGCCGCCTTCTATCAGGCAGTTCGTCAGGTACACCGAGCCGTTCAGCTGTATGGCGTCGCCGTCGCCTATCACCGTGACATCCTTCACGATGGTGCGCTCGCCGTTGATGAGCAGGCCCTCGGCCTGGCCGCGCAGATCCGTCGCCACCGTGAAGTTGCACAGCGTCAGGTCAGTGCAGTGGTCGGCCATGAACGGCGCGCGACGCGACGGGAAGGTGCCGAGCCACTCGTTGGTCGACACGTCGGCGGGGTGGGGGTTGAACACCTCGTTCTGCGGATAGTGGATGCGCACCCCCTCGCGGCTCTCGCCCTCGATGGTGAGGTTTGACTTGTTGCGGAAATAGACTATCTCCTCGTAGTCGCCGTTACGGACGAAGATTCGCCACTCGTCCGTGGCGAAATCCGGCACATGGTCGAGTGCGCCCTGCACCGTGCAGAAGTCGCCCGAGCCGTCACGCGCCACCGTCAGTTCGCGCCGCGAGGCCTCGGGCGCATTGCCGCGCACCGTGAAGCGCCAGCCGTCCTTCGCACCGATGCCCCTGAAGCGCCCCTTGCCGAGCGAGAACGCGTCCGGTGTCACCGTCACATAGTATGTGTGGCCGTAGCGCAACATATTGTTGTGGGGATAGATTTCGGCGGTGTCGCCGCGCACAATCACCGGATGGAAGTGGAACCCGTCGGTGAAGCCGCCGATGATGTTCAGTTGATAGCGCGACGTGTCGCGTGCCGCCGTTCCCGAGGGAGTCCCCGGCGTGCAGTCCGCGTTGGTCCTCCGCGGCTGATAGTAGTTGTACGGCTCCGCGGCATACGGGGCCTTGGGTTCCTTTGGACGGCCCTTTGTCGGCCCCGCCGGAATCGACAGGTCTAGCGAGTCCACCAGGCTGTTGTCCGCCGCATCGAAGATGCGTATCATGCCACGGGCGTTTACCGTCGGCGCCGACGGGAAGACGATGCTCAGACGTGTGTCTACCGGAACGTTCGCCGACCCAGGAGGCGGCACCATCTGCAACTTCGCGCCCCATGCGCCCAAAGCCGCCACGAGGCACCCCGTCAAAACACTTTTCCGCATAATCATAACATTCATTTTATATTCAAGGATTCAGCATAAATTTAATATTTTTATCAGTCGTCCTCGCCGGAGACCCTGATCTCTATGTCGCGCAGGAGATGGCCTTGTCTGTCGATTACGGAATATTTCCCCTTGCGTTTTACGAGAGCCTCTCCGTCATGAAAATAATACACCTTATCATATTTCAGGGGAATGACAACCTTTCCCGACTTGTCGATGTAACCCCATTTGCCTTTCTTCATGACTTGTGCAAGACCTTGGTCGAAACGCTCCACATCATCATATTTCATAGGCACGACAATCTTCCCGGACTTGTAAACAAATCCCCATTTGCCGTCAATCTCCACTGGTGCCAGCCCTTCGGAAAAACTGCCTGCACTGTCATATATCAGCGGAATGACCACCTTCCCGGATCTGTCAACATAGCCGCATTTGTCGTGTAACACGACCATTGCCAAATCTTCCTTGAAACGAGAAGTCCAGTCATACATCAGCGGAATGACTATTTTCCCCGATTTATCGATATATCCGCGTTTGTCATTATAAGTCACTTCTGCCAGTCCATCCTTGAACGAATCTGCATTATCATATATCAGCGGGATGACTATGGTCCCTGTAGTGTCGATGTATCCCCACTTCTTGTTCGACATAACCGGGGCCAGTCCCTCCGAAAAATCATAGGCGTTGTCATATATCAGCGGTATGACTACCTTGCCCGACTTGTCGATATATCCGCATTTACTGCTGTCAGTATACCCGCATTTTTCGAAGAAACTAACCAATGCACGTCCGTCATGAAAATCCAATATCCTATCGTATATCGGAGGCACGACTTCATTGCCTGACATGTCAATCAGGCCGAACTTGCCATTTAACTTAAATCTCCCGAATCCGTCGGAAAAGTAGCTTGTATAATCATATTTCAGAGGGATGACCTCCCTGAAGGTTTCGTCAATGTAGCCGCATTTGCCATTCAGTTTCACGGCTGCCAGGCCATCGAAGAAAAAGTATATCCTGTCATATTTCGGGGCGAGAATCACCTTCCCCAACCTGTCGATGATGCCCCACTTGCGGTTCGCCCTGATGTAGGCATAATCGCCACGAAAAGTACTTGCCCTTTCATATATCGGAGGCACGACCTCACGCCCCGACTTGTCGAAATATCCCCATTTGCCGTCTCTCTCAAACGGCAACAGGACATATTGCCGACCGTCCGCCTTCGCTCCGACCGCCTTCGCCCCGACCGAATCCGCGACATCCGCAGTCACAGCCGTCGCGCCAGCGCCGACGCCATCAGACGCAGGACCCGAAACCCCGGAAACAGAACCGGAATCAACAGACGCAAAACACGAAGCATCTGCAGTCAGTCCAGCCAGAACAACCCCTGCACCGACCATCACCATTTTCCCAAATCTCAACAAATCAGTATCCATAATCATAAAACATAATGGTAAAAAACATATTAGTAAACTAAAAAGTTCCACCCGCAAAGATATAAAAAATCCTCCACACTCCAGCCCATCCATGACTTTCCCTCCCCGGGATTCCTGGACATCGCCTGCCACTTGTGCTCCTCGCGCCCCGGAAAAATTCCATTTTCCATTTTATTTCCCTATCTTTGCTGTCGCCCAATCACTAACACTTTTCCACCATGAAAATAATCAAATACAAACAACATCCTGAATTCAATCGTCTGAAAAGTAAGGGAATAGCAGGCATTCTTTCCGTTATTTTCTTCTGGTGCTTTTCGATATGGTTCATTTGTATTGCCCTTAAGGATAACGGATTTTTTTCATCCATCGCATTGTTAGTGGTCTCATTTTTGGGGCTAATATGGGTAGGAATTTTTTATAGATTATTCCCCAGGAGTAAATGGGTCTGGAAAACACTCCTCGCCGTCCTTCTGGCCTACACCTTCGTCGTGGTTTTATTCCGCAAGCCTGAAAACGAGACAGGAAGCCCCTATTCCGAAGGTCTCGCCAAAGTCGAACTTGAGGACACGCCACATCGTCTCATGGCCTTCTCAGGCTCCGAATTAATCGACAACAACAATAGATCAGCCACTAAAAAATGGGGCCTCATGGACAATGAAGGCAAGATTGTCGTGCCTCCGAAATACGACAGACTGACCAAATTCAGCCAGGGTCTGATGGCAGTGAAATCAGACAGCCTCTGGGGTTTCATAAACGAACAGGGCGAAGAAGTCATCCCTCCGCAATATACCGAGGCCAAAAGATTCACTCACAGTCTCGCAGCCGTGAAATCAGGCGACAAATGGGGCTACGTCGACCGCACCGGCAAAACCGCCATCCCCTTCCAGTACGACACCGCCACCTCCTTCAACCTGGACGGCGCCACCGTAACCCTCAACGGCGAACTCCTCCGTATCGACACCTCCGGCACCCCTATCGAATGACCATTCCCTCCCCCGAATTTCTCTGGTTTCTCAGGTTCTTTGGTCTCATTCATCGAAAAATCTCTCTTAATCCCGATACCCCGTGAACCCCGGGCATCTAGGGAAAAATTTTTCCCCTAGCGAAAAAAATTTCCAAATTTTGCCAATCTATTCAGACGGAGGAGGGGAAAACGTTCGCCGGGGTTGTATCTTTGCGGCGTGAAAATTTTTTTGACCCCAGATTTCAAACTTTAACCTGATCTCTAACTTAATCTGAACTAATGATAATTTGACTTAACCTCTACTTAATCTAATCTCTAACTTAATCTGAACTACTGAAATGCAGAATTTTCCTGAAAACTATGCCGAGGAGGCGCCGCTGCGCTCCTCGCGTTTCGATGTCGCCTACGACCCTATCCTGGGTGTCGGCTCTTTCGGCGACCGCCGTATGATTTCCGTGCCTGCACCGGGTGCCTCCGCGGCCTATCTGCCGCGTACAATGCTCGATGACCCGCAGTGGCGCGCCGCCTCGGGCTCGCTCGTCGCCTACGAGCGCCTGCGCTGCCGCCACGACTTCGAGTTCTGGGCCGCGCGCTGCGTCACCATCAAGGACAAACTCACGGGGCGCATCGTCCCCTTTGTCCTCAACCATGCCCAGCGCAAGGTCCTCGCCGTACTCGAGGAGGACCGCGTGGCAGGACGTCCCCTGCGCATCATCCTACTCAAGGCCCGCCAGTGGGGAGGCTCCACGCTCATCCAGATGTACATGGCGTGGATTCAGACCTGCCTGCGCGAGAACTGGCACTCGCTCATCTGCTCGCACATCAAGGACACCTCGCGCTCCATCCTCGGCATGTACAGCGCCATGATCGAGGCCTATCCTCCCGACCTGTGGCAGGGCGCCGAAGGTGTCAAGCCCGCGTTCCGCCCATTCGAGCGCTCGGTCAACATCCGCGAGCTCGCCGGCCGCGGGTGCCGCGTCACCGTGGCCTCGGCCGAGAGCCAGGAGGCCCTGCGCGGCTCAGACATAGCCATGGCCCACCTGTCGGAGACCGCATTCTGGCCCGACACCGAGCGCAAGTCGCCCCTCGACTACATGCGCACCGTCTGCGGCTCCGTGGCCCTCGAGCCGCTGACCCTCGTGGCTATAGAGTCGACCGCCAACGGCACCGGCAACTTCTTCCACGACGAGTGGCAGCGCAACGTCACCGGACGCGGCGACAAGCGCGCCGTCTTCGTCCCCTGGTACGACATCCCCATCTACCGCTCGGCACCGCTCACCGAGGACCGTGCCCGCGAACTCTGGCCGCTCCTCACCGACTACGAGCGCGACCTGTGGCACACGTTCGGACTGTCGATGGAACAGATTGCCTGGTACCACGACAAGGCCCGCGAGTATGCGACGCCCGACCGCATGCACGCCGAGTTTCCGACCACGCCCGACGAGGCCTTCGTCAACTCCGGCGCCAGCGTATTCCCCGCCGAGGCCATTGCCGGACTGCGCCGGGGCTGCCGGGCGCCTGTGTCCGGCATTCCGGACGGCCTAGCCCGCTTTGCCGCCTCCGGCACACTCGAGGTGTGGAGCGACCGTGAGGAGATGGGCCGCTACATTGTGGCCGTCGATGTCGGCGGCCGCACGGACAGGGCCGACTGGTCGGTCATAGCAGTGATGTCGGCTGTCAGGGCGCCAGGGCTTCCGGAGGTCTGCGCCCAGTGGCGGGGGCATGTGGACCACGACATTCTCGCAGACTATGCCATGGGCATCGCCGCCTGGTACAACCGCGCCCTGCTTGTCGTCGAGGCCAACTCGCTCGAGAGCGAAAACATGGAGAACGCCTCCGAGGGCGTCCTCGCCCGCATGCACCGCGAGTATTCCAACCTCTACTGCCGTCAGTCGCTGACAGCCGACATACACGCTTACCCCGCCGTTCGTCCCGGCTTCCACACCAACCGCGCCACCAAGGCCGCCATCATCGACCACCTCATCGCCGTCGTGCGCCACGCGCTGCCCCACGCGTGCCAGCCTGCCGGGGGCTATGTCGAGCGCTCCGGAGCGGCATGCGACGAACTCGCCGCCTACCTGTGCATGCCCAACGGCTCGTACTGTGCGCGCCGCTCGTGCCATGACGATATCCTGATGACACGCGCCCTGGCCCTCTATGTGCTCCACAACGACCCCTCGGCCTCACGACCGCCTTCCATCACCTGCGAGGACCTTGCCTGCCTCGACCGCCACTACAGTTTCTAAGTCAGAAAGCAGAATGACAGGTGACTATGTAAAAAAGTCAGGGCGACAATGATCTGCCGCCCTGACCTGATTACTCTGATTACTCTGAGTTCTCTGGGTTCTCTGAGAACTCTGATTGCTTCGTCACTTGTAACTATGACTTACTTCGCGAACTTCAGTCCTGCGGCTCCGCAGCGGACGGCGTAGACGCCGGCAGGGAGAGCGGAGACGTCGGTGCCGGAGGCCGTGCCGCGGGCTACGGCCACGCCGCTCATGCTGTAGACGGTGACCTCGCTGTCATCGGCTGCGCCGAGTACGCGGACGGTTTTGCCGTCGTAGGCCAGGCTGCAGGCCACGCTGCCGGCTGCGCTGATGTCGCTTACCGAGGTGGTGCCGTCAGACACGAGGTACAGGCCCATGCCGTTGGCCGGGCAGTACTGGTAGAGCCAGCAGGCGTGCTCGTCGATGGGTTCGGCGATGAGCCAGTTGAAGGTTGAGTAGTTGCCGCCGGTCTTGTATCCCATGTCGCCGATGGGGTCGAAACTCTTCAGGACCTCGCGGTTGTTTGACATGTTGCGGAGCGTGAAGCCACCGACGTAGTTCGCGCCCGAGTTGTGGGCCAGCATGACGTTGCCGCGGATCAGGAAGCGGGCGCAGCCGCCGGTTGTGTTGCGGTTGGGGACGGTGGTGTTGCCGCGGCCCATCCACTCGGTGCTCTCGCCGCCGGAGTATTCGCTGATGCCGTAGTTGCGGACATGGTAGAGCCAGTTCTCCGAGTTGTTGTCGATGGGGACCACGTAGCCGGCTGTCGAGCCGGTCATGGTGAGGTCGCCCGAGGCTGTAGCGCCGCGGACCTCGCCGTTGGCCATGCGGATGATGTTGATGGCGGTCTGCTTGTTCGGGTAGAGGTAGATGTAGCCGAGTTCGCCAAGGACGTTGCCCGAGGCGTTGATGAAGTTGGTCTGGCCCTCGAGTTTCACGTCGGCGGTCACGCGGACGGGCTCGCCGTACGATTCGGGAGTGCTGCCTGCGGGATAGATGATGAACTTGTGGGATGTGCCTGTCAGTTTGTCGTCGCGGACGATGATGTTGCCGGCGTCATCGCGGCATGTGCCCCATCCGGCACCGCCGGGCATCGAGCCGATGCAGCCTGTGCGGTCGAACACGTAGATGAGCTTGTCGGCGCAGTTGTTGACGTAGAAGAGGCCGTTGACGGCTGTGCCCTGCTGGGCGTTGGTGCCGTCGATGTTGGCGGGGGCGTTGCCTGTCGACAGGGAGTTGAGCCAGATGCGCTCGATGGTGATGTCGGCCTGTTCGGGCTCGGCGGGCTTGGCCGAGGTGTCGAGGGTGTATGTTACGGCGCCGGCGCCGGGGGCGATTGCCAGCAGGCGGTTGGCGGCAGCGTCGATGGCGGTTGCCGTGATAGCGGGGACGGCCTCTCCGAAGGGCTTGAGCGGGTCGGCGACCTCGGCGGGCGAGGCGATGCCAGCGGCGATGTCGGCCAGTGTGAATGCGCCGGCGTCGCCGGGAACCATCGAGTAGGCCTTAAGGCCGCGGCGTCCGAACGAGCGGCCTCCGTTGGCGACGGGGGCCTCGGGGGCAGTGGCGTGGACGTTGAGGCGCGGTGTGCCCTCGCGCTCGAGGCGGTATTCGACGGTGGCGGTCAGGGGCGACTCGACGATGAAGTTCTCGCGGGCGGTGGGAGTCACGGCTATGCGGTAGTCGCCCAGAGCCTCAGCAGTCACTCCCGATGCGAAAGGGACGGTGGCGAAGTGAGTCTTGTTGCTGGCCTTGAAATCGAAGACGGCCACCTGCAGGGGCGCTGTGGCGCTCTCGGCGGCGGTGACGTAGAGGTAGCCGTTGGTCGGGGTACCGCTCATGGCCAGGCGGTGGCAGCCGTCGTAGGCGGGAACCATTCCGGCAGTGAGCAGGAGGCAGAACTGCGAGAGGTCGGGCTCCCACATGAAGACTCGGGTGTCTTTGGCGCTGACGCCGTAGAGGCGCCCGTCGCATCCGGCTGTGAGGTCGCTCAGTGTCTCGGGGGCCGTGACCGTTGCGGTGACCTTGCCTGTCAGCGGGTCGACGAGGCTCACCTGCGAGACTTCGTCCGAGGTGGTCAGGACGGCCCATTTGCCCTGGGCGTAGACCATGCGGCGGACATTGCCGGCGGCCAGTCCTGCCGGCCATGCGACACTGGTCTCGAGGGCGGGCAGGAATCGGCCGCGGGGCTGTGCGGCGATTTCGGGGAAGTCGGTCTTGTTGGGACGTATCGACGACAGCGGGTCGAGTTCGGGAACCGAGGCCGGGTCGAGTTTGTCGGTGGTGACGAAGTCCACGCCCCAGTCGCCGTACTTCTTGTAGTCGGTGTCGGAGTTGGCGGTCCAGATGTTCACCTTGAGGCCGGCGTCATGGAACTTGTCGATGGTGGCCTTGTCGAAGTAGCCGGTCTGGATGTCGACATCCATGCCGTACTCCACGCACCAGTCGAAGTGGTTGGCCCAGTACTGGCCGGTGAGGAACTGCAGCTCGATGTCGGGATAGTTCTTGCGGATGTACTCGAGGCAGGGCTTCATCGACGTGAGGATGATGCAGTTCTTGCGGAAGCCCTGTTCCTCTATGAAGGAGATGAGCAGCGGGATGTTCGACTGGTCGTTCGAGTTGATGCCGGTGGTCCACTTGAGTTCGATGAGCGGGCGGACGTTGTACTCGCGGCATACGTCGAGGTACTCCTTGGCCGAGCAGAGGCGGCCGGTGTAGACTACGCCCGAGCGTGTCTGCTTGAGTTCCTCGGACTGGAGTTCGGCCAGTGTCGAGGAGGCCAGTGTCAGTGTGCCTCCGAGACGCTTGGTGTCATCGTCGTGCGAGCACACGAACTGTTTGTCGGCGGTGAGTTTCCAGTCGGTCTCAAGCAACTGGTAGCCGCGCTTGGCGCCGTTGGTGAACGATTCCACCGAATTCTCGAGGCCGATGTCCGAGCCGCGGTGACCCACGAAAATCGGTTTGGCCCATGCTCCGGCGCATACCATGGCCGCGAGCGCAAAACTCAGGAGTTTTTTCATAATCTGTCAGGTAATTGATTTAGGATAAGAAAGTTGAGTATTTTCAGGATGAATGATTCAAGTGTCTTATGCAGTTTATTCCGGATTTGGGAACCTTTGCAGTGAGGATGCGGGAAAAAGTGTTGCACGATTGCTCAGGGACAAAAGTAAGCAAAAAATTCCGTCCGAGAACTTTTTTGTCTGAAAAAAGATTATATTTGCAAAAATAATAATAACATGAAGTCTACCGCCTTAATTCCGATACTTGTCTGCGTCGCGTCGCTCGCCGGATGCTCCGGAGGCGGACGTGGCACGGTCGAGGTCGTTGACGCCGACTCTGTCGTCGCGCCGCCGAAGGTTATGCCCGACACTTTCGTCGAGGAGGTGGTCGTTGCCGAGCCGGAGACGATACCCGAGCCCGAGCCGGTGCGCGAGGTCCTTCTGCCCGATACCTCGGACGAGTCGGCCATGCTGAGGGCGCGGATGGACGCCTCGCCCGACTCGGCGAAGTACGCCGAGGGCGTCATGCCGCTGATAGCCGCCGAGTTGCCCGAGTATGCCGAGCGGCTTCTCGACTCGCAGCACGACGGTTTCGTCGTTGCCGACAAGGGCACGCTCTACGTCTACCTCTACGACCGCTGGGGCCGCGAGCGCCGGCGCTACCACATGTGCGCGGGCAAGAACCGCGGCAATAAGGTCGAGAAGGGCGACTCGCGCACGCCCGAGGGCTTCTTCTCGGTCGAGGGCATCTACGACTCCACCGACTGGCTGTTCACTGATGACGACGGCCACACCTCGAAGGTCAAGGGACAGTTCGGCCCGCGCTTCATCCGCCTGCGCACCCCGATCTCGACCCAGATAGGCATCCACGGCACCAACGCCCCCGGCTCGCTGGGGAGCCGCTCGTCGCACGGCTGCATGCGCATCTCCAACGAAGGCATCCTCGAACTCGTCACCATGGTCGAGCCCGGCATGCCCGTCATAGTAAACCCCGGCAAAAAAGACTCCCAGATCAACACCGACGAAGAAAACCCCACGCCCTTCCTCCGTTTCTACACCGCCCCCCCCCCCCCACCCCCCCCCCCCCC
>ERZ1106943.2758-NODE-2758-length-14502-cov-4.518308_pt1 | contig 14502 bp, 8 predicted proteins | sample MGYA00403671_ERZ1106943 | MGnify/ENA primary metagenome ERZ1106943 (study PRJEB35170, sample SAMEA104062427) | human gut metagenome | biome: human gut; feature: human-associated habitat; material: faeces | place: Denmark | collected 2012-06-14 ...
GGCGGCAGCAACAGCAGCAACGGCAACGATGACGGCGTTGTTGATGCGGATTACGAAGTTGTAGACAACTGATCCCGATTACTCTGATAATAAACGGCGGTGCGGCGGATGATTCCGGCCGGTGCCGTTCAAAGAAAAACTGTTCCGCCGCAGATGCATAAAATAAAGCATTGGCGGCGGAACAAAATGAACAAACCAAGCGTAGGGGCGCGGCAGCTTCTGTCGAGCCCCGAAGGCTTGCATTGCTGCCGACAGCTTTTTTCGAGATTCGGACGCAATGCAGGTTGAATTATTATTTCATGGGGGAGCACCATGGCAGAAAAAAGAGATTATTATGAGGTTCTCGGCGTTGAAAAAACGGCGAGCGATGACGAAATAAAATCCGCTTACAGGAAACTTGCAAAAAAGTATCACCCGGATCTGAATCCGAACAACAAAGAAGCGGAAGTTAAATTTAAAGAAGCAAACGAGGCATATGAAGTCCTTTCCGACAAGGACAAGCGTGCGAAATACGACCAGTTCGGGCATGCGGCGTTTGATCCTTCGGCGGGTGCTTACGGCGGCGGCTTCAACGGCTTTTCGGGTGCGGGCTTCACGGGCTCCTTCACAGGATTTGACGATATTTTGAATTCAATGTTCGGCGGCGGTTTCGGCGGAAGAAGCAGGAGTGCGCGTGCGGATGCGCCGATGCAGGGCGAGGATTTGCGCTACTCTTTGACGATAACGTTTGAAGAGGCGGCATTCGGCTGCAAAAAGGAAATTTCGTACAGACGCGAAGAAAAATGCGCCACATGCGGCGGCAGCGGAGCAAAACCCGGAACAAGCAAAAAAACCTGTACACGCTGCAACGGCACCGGTCAGATTCGAGTTCAGCAAAACACAATGCTGGGCACGATGCAGAGTGTTCATCCCTGTGATGTCTGCGGCGGTACGGGCAAGATTATTGAACAGCCCTGCGAAACCTGCCGCGGCAAGGGCAGAGTGAGCAACGCCATGAAGGTTGTTGTTACAATCCCCGCAGGCATTGATGACGGGCAGAGTATTCGCCTTGGCGGGAAAGGTGAAGCGGGTTACAACGGAGGTCCGGACGGCGATTTGCTTGTGACGATTCGCGTGAAGAGCAGCAAACAGTTTGTGCGTGACGGCTATAACCTGTACACAAACCTTACGATTCCCGTAACGACCGCTGTTCTCGGCGGCGAGGTTACTGTTCCCACTCTTTCAGGCGAGTTGAAATATAACATTCCTGAAGGAACCCAAAGCGGAACAACATTCCGTATGCGAGAGCAGGGCATACAGAAGCTGCGCCTTCCCGGCAAGGGTGACCTTTACGTAAATGTCACCGTTGAAATTCCCAAAAAGCTTACATCGGAACAGCGCGAGTTGTTCGAGAAGCTTGCGGAATCAATGGGCACAAGTGTTCCTGCCGGAAAAAAACGGCGCGTACGGAAAAAATAATCAATAAGTTAACCATCGGTTAATAAGATAACTTTTTAAAATACAAACAGGGACGGGCAGTCGTTAAGAACTGTCCGTCCCTGTTTTTTTGTTTGCCGATGCAGCAGACGTTTTCAGGTTAACCGTATGCTGTTATGCGGACTGCATTGCTTTGCGAATTATCAGGAGCGCATCAACGGATGTTATATCGCCGCTGCCGTCAATATCGCAAATGCTGAAATCAAGGCTGCCGGAAACGGGCGCTGCAATAATCCCAAGGGACATGCGAAGCACGGTGAGGGCGTCGGCGGAAGTTACAACACCGTCGCCGTCAACATCACCGAGAAGGCTGTATTCAGCGGTGACAGTGCGGTTTTCGGTAACGTTGACAAGGCTGCCGTTCCAACCGGTGAAAACATAACCATCATGCGCAGGTGCAGCAGGCGCGGTGACATTGCTGCCGTGTTCAACGGAGACTTCGGCGATCGCGGAGCCGTCGAGTCCGTCAACGAATGTAACAGTGTAAACATTGATTGAAAGCACAGCGTCAACCGTCAGGTTTTCGGCAGGCATGGTTTCGGGAACAACCCAACCGGAGAAAGTGTACCCTTCGGGTACGGTGTATTCGGGCACGGTGATTGCTGCACCGACAGCGTATGTCTGTTCGGCATAGAACTCACCGTTGACGGTGTAGGTCAGCTCCAGATTCTTATCCTCGGTGGCATACATACGCAGAGCGCGGATGGCCTCGTAGATGCCCTGCTCGCTGAAATCGTCGGTGAGGATAACATCCCGGGCATCGTTGGCATTGCCCCACTTGCCCTTGTGGTTATCCTGGTTGTTGGTGGGAGCCAGGTGCCAGCCCTTATCCAGCGCCATGGTGTAGTACTCATAGCTGGGATAATAGCCGCCGGCGCCGATCTGGCCCTCGCCGTTGCCGGCCTCCACCATGTACATGCGGCTGTCGATGACGGGATCCCAGAAGGCGAAGTCACCGAAGGTGCCGAAGGTGTTGCCGGGGTGGTTGAACTGGCTGAGGCTGTCTGCGCCCTCCTGCTGGCTCAGCAGGGCATAGTAGGCGCGCATACCGGCATAGTCGGTCTTGTTGTTCAGGGTGGTGTTGTTGCGGGAGACGATACCGGGGGTATTGAAGGTGTTGATGTGGCCGGGACCGCCGGACCAGGTCATCTCGAAGCCGGCCAGAGCCACCAGGGAGCCGGCGTTGGCCTCGTTGAAGGCGGCCACGGCGGAACGGTAGCTGTTCCAGGTCTCCTGGCTGTAGGGGGTGGCCAGGCTCATGTCATACAGAGCGCCCTCGGGGTTGGCCGCGCCGCTCTTGTCGAAGTAGTTGGAGTGGTCGGTGAAGGCCACAAACTGCACGTTGGCGCTGTCGGGCAGGTTCTTCACATAGCTCAGAGCGGACTCCAGAGAGCCTGCGCCGTCGGAATACTGGGTGTGGCTGTGCAGCTGACCGAAGTACAGCTGATACCGGGACTCACCCACGGTGAAGAACCAGCTGAAGGAAGCGGACTTGCCGTCGGCGCGGGTGACGGTGACGGTAACATTGGTGCGGCCGTCGGTCATGTCGGCGGCGGGGGTGTAGGTGGCCTTGCCGCCGGCACAGACGGCGTTGACCTTCTCCCCGTTGACGGTCATTTCCACGGTGGGATTCTCACCGGCGTTGATGAGCTCAGCGGAGATGACAGGCCGCTTGTCGCTGCCGGTCTGGCTGCCCTTGAGCGGCGTCACGGCGCCGATGGAGGGCTCGTCCACCACGGTGACCACCAGGCTGCCGCTGTAGCTGGCGCCGGAGACATTGGTCACGCGGACGGTGAAGGTCACCTGATCGGACCCGGCCAGCATGGCGGCAGGCACATTGGCGGTGTAATTGCTGCCGTCGGCGGTGTAATCGGTGATGACACCGGCAGACCTGCCGTCCACCAGGATCTCCAGCTTCTGGACCGCCTTCGCATCGTCCACGGTAAAGGTCAGGGTGTAATCCTGGCCCCCCTTCACGGAGTCGGCGGAGGTGAACTTCACGGCGGGATCATTGACGATGCCGCCGTCCAGCTTCACGCTGTCGGCTACGCCATAGAAGAAGAAGGAGTAGATGGTGTAGTCCGTGACGTTGTACATGCTATAGGTCTTATAGCTGTCGCTATAATACTCCAGGAACTGGCTGTAGCTGCCGTTGAACTTGGCGGTGCGGCTCTCCAGCTGATAGCCGCCCACGCCGCCGGAGCAGGGCTCCACGGTCCAGTCGGCGTCGTCGCTGGCGGTGAGGGAATAGAAGGCGTTGTTGCCGGTGCCGTTGGAGCACAGGTAGCCGTAGGTCTCGTTGCGGAAGCGATAGTATTCGCCGCTGCGCTCCACGGTGAACACCACGCCGCCGTTGCCGGGAATGGCCTTGCCGTTGGCCACCTGGGCGGAGACGTTGTTGACGGCGGGGCTGTCGGTGTTGTCATTCTGCCCGGCCAGGACGCCCTGGGCATTCTGGTTGAACAGCACCACCTGCGCGCCCTCCTGGGGCAGGCTGCCGGCGGGCTGGTCCGTCTCGTCGCCTACCAGATAGAGCTGCTGGGCAAACAGAGCCTCGTTGCTGCCGATGGTGCCGAAGGCACTCCAGTTGTTCTTCTCGGCATACCACTCCAGATAGCTGCTGCGGCCCACGTTCTGGATATAGACGCAGTTTTCCGTGGCGGCGGGGAGGATGCTCCAGCCGGTGTGGGTCTTATCCAGGGGGGTGCTGGAGTATTTTTCGTCCATAGACAGCTTCTTGCCGTCGGCGGTGGAGAAGGTGTAGCTGCCGTCGGCGTTGACGCCCACGGTCCAGATGTCGGCCTTGGTATAACCGGAGAGCTTGCCATTGGCCAGGGTCACGTCGGTGCCCTTGTTATAGAAGCCGGTGTACTCCGTGGACAGGGCCTTCAGGTTGGCGGGGTTATAGATGACCACCTGGTCACCGTTCTTCAGGGGAGCGGTGGGATCATCAGGCTGACCGGGCTGGTCAGGCTTCTGGGTGTCTGCCACCAGATAAAGCTGCTGGGCGAACAGGGGCTCGTTGCTGCCGATGGTTCCGTAGGAGCTCCAATTGTTCTTCTCGGCGAACCACTCCAGATAGCTGCCGCGGCCCACGTTCTTGATGTAGAAGCAGTCCGCCGTGGCGGCAGCGCTGAGCTCCCAATCCACATTGGCCTTGTCCAGGGGAGTGCTGCTGTAGCTGGTGTCCATGGACAGCTTCTTGCCCTCGGCGGTGGAGAAGGTATAGGCGCCGCTCTCGGTGCGGTTCACGGTCCACAGCTCTGCATCCGTGTAGCCGGTGAGCTTGCCACCGGTCAGCTCCACATCCACGCCCGTGTTATAGAAGCCGTTGTACACGGAGGACAGAGCCTTTTTGTTGGCGGGGTTGAACACCACCACCTTGTCGCCGTTCTGCAGGGTGGTCAGATCGGTGACGATGCCGCTTTCCCGGGCGGGAACGGTGCTGAGCTTATACAGGGCCACGGGCTGCTGATTCTCGCTCTTATAATAGCGGAACCGGGTGCCGTTGGTGGCGGCTGCGTTATACTGCAGCGTGGTGTTGTTGCTGGCGATCTTCACATTACCATCAGCGAAGGTGATGGTGTTGAGCTCCGGAGTGGAGCCGGTGATGATCTTGTTCTTGCCGGACTTGCCGGAAATGTACTTTCCGCTGGCGGACTGCACGGACCAGCCGCCGGTCATGGGCGCGATGGTGAACGCGTACTTGGCGTAATCACCAACGATCTTGCCGTCGGTGATGGTCACGTCCACCTTGTTGCCCTCCTTGTCCAGGGCGGACAGGGAGCCGTCCATGATCAGGCTGCCCTTTTCATAGACGATCAGGTATTGACCGGACCAGTCCTCCTGTGCCTCGGTGACCTTTTCCCAGGTCCCGGACGCAGGCTCTGCCGCGAATACCGACACCGGCAGCAGGGAAACCAGCATGACCAGTGACAGCAGCGCAGACAGAAGTCTGGTGCGAACAGGTGTTTTCATCAAGCTATTACCTCCTTTAATTTCTCCCGGAGCTTCCCGCCCCACAGGTATTTTCATTGTAACATACGCTTCTGTCAGTTTCCAGTTTTATTTGCAGATTTGACACAAATTTTGCTAATATGTGCACAAGGCATGGATGATTGCACAAAGCCCTGCTTGACAAGGGGGGCGCAACTTGCTATGCTGGTGTCACCAATTGCCGAAAGGACCGGTATATATGAAGAAAAAAACGAAGGGGCCCGGCCCTGCCGCCTGGATTCGGGAGAATAAATGGACGTGCATCGTGCTGGCGGCGGCGCTGGCGGTGCTGCTGGCGGCGCGGCTGCTGGCGGCTCCCGTGCCGGTGCAGTCCGACGAGCCAGAGAACCGCGCGGATTACGAAAGCGCCTCCGTGGACCAGATCCTCTCCGATTCCACGGAGAAGGACCCTGCCTCCGACAACGGTTATCGCGGCGAGCAGCTGCTGCTGGTCACCGTCCGCTCCGGCGACTATAAGGGCCAGCAGATGCAGGTATATAACTATGTGGGGCCCCTGTATGGCGGGCCGCTGAAGGTCGGGGACCGGGCCACCATCCTGATCTCCACCTATTCCGACGGCACCGTCAATGCCACGGTGTATGAATTCGACCGTCTGCTGCCCCTTTGCATCGTGCTGGTGCTGTTCATCGCGGCAGCGGTGGCCGTGGGCGGCCGGACGGGGATCAAATCCCTGGTGGCCCTGGCGGTGACGCTGGTGTGCCTGTTCGGCGTGCTGCTGCCGTCCCTGATGAAGGGGGCCAACACGCTGCTGATGACGTTTATCGTCTGCGCCTATGTGGCGGTGGTAAGCCTGACCATCGTAGGCGGCGTCCGGAAAAAGACCGTGTGCGCCATGCTGGGCGCAGTGGCGGGCACCGCCCTGGCCCTGCTGTTCGGCCTGCTGGCCCAGGGACTGACCCGCATCGACGGCCTGCGCATCGACGACGTGGAGCCCCTGCTGCAGCTGCGGCAGACCGGCACGCCCATCGGTCTGCGGGGCCTGCTGGTGGGCGGCATCGTCATCAGCGCCCTAGGCGCGGTGATGGACGTGACCATGGGCATTGCCTCCTCCCTGTCGGAGGTCCACGCCGCCAATCCGGAGCTGTCCCGGAGGGAGCTGTTCCGCTCCGGCATGAACATCGGCCGGGACATGGTGGGCACCATGACCAACACCCTGATCCTGGCGTTTCTGGGCAGCGGCTTTACCCTGATCCTGTACCTGTATTCTCTGGGGCTGTCCCCCCGGCAGCTGCTGAGCTCGGCCTATGTATCCCTGGAGGTGGTCAGCGGCGTAGCCAGCAGTGTGGGCGTGATCCTGTCCATCCCGCTGACGGCGCTGATCACGGCAGAGGTCTTTACCCGGGAGAAGAAATCCGGAAAGAGCGCATAAGCATAGAAGGGTTCCCGCCCCCGACAGGCGGCGGACGGACAAAATTTAAGTTAAATTACAGCTTCGGGGCGTATACTTACCGTATACGCCCCCGGATGCGTTGGGGGAAAACGAAGGGAGGTGCCCGGTGAAGGCGCTGGTAAAGGAATTGCTGCACCTGACGGAGGTGCGGCAGCTGACAGAGGATGTGCGCGGCGGCGTTTCGCCGGTGCTGGTCACCGGCGTGGGACCGGTCCACCGGGCCCAGGTGGAGGCGGCCCTGCACCGGGACAGCGGACGGCCCCTGTGGGTGCTGTGTGCCGACGAACGGGAGGCCCGGCGCCAGGCCGGTGACCTGGCCGTGCTCACCGGGGAGACGCCCCTGGTGCTCCCGGCCCGGGAGCTTCAGTGGCGGCCTATGGAGTCCAGCCGCCAGTGGGAAAACCAGCGGCTGGCGACCCTGTACCGCCTGGCGGACAGCCCCGTGGTGGTCACTACCCCGGACGCGCTGGTGCAGCGGTGCATCCCGCCCCGGGTTCTGGAGCGGACGGCACTGACCCTGGCCGTGGGCCAGCAGTGGGATCTGAACGCCCTGACCCGGCGGCTGGCCGGAGCCGGATATACCCGCTGCGACCAGGTGGAGGGCCCGGGACAGTTTGCCCTGCGGGGCGGCATCCTGGACGTGTTCTCCCCGGGCATGGAGCAGCCGGTGCGCTGCGAATTTTTCGACGACGAGATCGACTCCCTGGGCATATTTGACGCCGCCACCCAGCGCCGGGTGGAAAACCGCCGGGAGGCGCTGCTGCTTCCGGCGGCGGAGGTATTGCCCGGCTGGGAGGAGCATACGGCGGAGGACGCCGCCGCCCGGCTGGAGGCCGCAGTAAAGCGCCTTGCCCGGAGGCAGGGCACCCAGGCCCTGCGGGACCTGCTGACCGCCGATGCCGCCCTGCTGCGCCAGGGGGTCACCCCCAACGGCGCGGACCGCTGCATGGCGGCGGTGTACCCGGAAAAGACCACCGCCCTGGACTATCTGCCCGCGGATGCTCTGATCTGCGTGGAGGACAGCGGCCGCACAGCGGAGGCCCTGCGGGGCTGGCTGTGGCAGCTGAAGGAGGACGTGTCCGCCGGAATGGAGGCGGGCTTTCTGGCCGGTGAGCTGGCGGATTTTGCCGCCTCGGAGCCGGAGCTGGCCCTGGGGCTGGAAAAGCATCCGGTGGTGCAGCTGGACGGTCTCACCACCGGGCGGCAGCTGCTGCAGCCCCGGGACCTTCTCCAGCTGACGGCCAAGCAGCTGTCCAGCTACGGCGGCTCCCTGGAGCTGGCCTGCACGGACCTGACCCACTATCTCACGTCGGGTTACCGGGTGATGGTGCTGTGCGGCGGCGAGGTCCGGGCCCGGAACCTCCGCCGGATGCTGGCGGACCGGAAAATCCCCGCCGCCGTGGACCTGTCCGGGGAAAAGTCCCCGGAAAAGGGCACGGTGCTCATTGCCGTGGGAGCCCTGTCCGCCGGGTGCGAATATCCGGAGGGGCGGCTGGCGGTGCTGACGGAGGGGCAGCTGACCACGCCCCTGTCCGGCCGGGCCAAAAAGCCCCGGCCCAGGCGGGACAGCAATCAGCAGAAGCTCCAGTCCTACACGGACCTGACCCCCGGGGACCTGGTGGTCCACGCCCATCACGGCATCGGCCGGTTCGTGGCCATGCTGCGCATGCCGGTGGACGGGGTGGAAAAGGACTATATCAAGATCGCCTACGCCGGGCAGGACGTGCTGTACGTTCCGGCCACGTCTCTGGACCTGGTCAGCAAGTACATCGGCCCCGGCGAGGACAACGAGCGCACCAAGCTCAATAAGCTGGGGGGCACCGAGTGGGCCAAGACCACCCGCAAGGCCAAGGCCGCCGCCAAGGATCTGGCCGAGGGCCTGATCCGGCTGTATGCCCAGCGCCAGCGGCTGGCAGGCCATGCCTTCTCGCCGGACAGCCCCTGGCAGCAGGAGTTTGAGGACGCCTTCCCCTACACGGAGACCGACGACCAGCTCCAGGCCATCCGGGACATCAAGGCCGATATGGAGCAGCCCCGGCCCATGGACCGGCTGCTGTGCGGCGACGTGGGCTACGGCAAGACCGAGGTGGCCCTGCGGGCGGTGATGAAGTGCATTCTGGACGGCAAGCAGGCCGCCATTCTGGTGCCCACCACCGTCCTGGCCCAGCAGCACTATGCCACGGCGGTGAACCGGTTCCGGTCCTTCCCGGTGAACATCGAGGTGCTCTCCCGGTTCCGGACCCCCGCCCAGGTGCGGGACATTCTGGCCCGAACCCAGGCGGGAAAGGTGGACCTGCTGATCGGCACCCACAAGCTTCTGCAGAAGGACCTGCAATTTCACGACCTGGGGCTGCTGGTCATCGACGAGGAGCAGCGCTTCGGCGTTACCCACAAGGAAAAGCTCCGGGAGCGGGCCCGGCAGGTGGACACCCTGACCCTGTCCGCCACCCCCATTCCCCGGACTCTGAATATGGCCCTGTCCGGCATCCGGGACATGAGCACCATCGAGGAGCCGCCCCACGACCGCCAGCCGGTGCAGACCTATGTGATGGAGCACGAGTGGCCCGTCATTGCCGAGGCCATCCGCCGGGAGCTGAGCCGGGGCGGCCAGGTATATTACCTGCACAACCGGGTGGAGAACATCGAGTCCACCGCCGGACGCCTGCGGCAGTGGCTGGGGGAGGATGCGGCCATCGGCATTGCCCACGGCAAAATGGCCGAGCGGGAGCTGAGCTCCGTCATGCAGCAGATGGCCGACGGCGAGATCCAGGTGCTGGTGTGCACCACCATCATCGAGACCGGCATCGATATCCCCAACGTCAACACCCTGATCATCGAGGACGCGGACCGGCTGGGCCTGTCCCAGCTGCACCAGATCCGGGGCCGCATCGGCCGCAGCGCCCGCCGGGCGTATGCCTATCTGACCTATCGCCCCGGCAAGGTGCTGACGGAGGTGGCCGGCAAGCGCCTGTCCGCCATCCGGGAGTATGTGGCCTTCGGCTCCGGCTTCCGCATTGCCATGCGGGACCTGGAGATCCGCGGGGCGGGGAACCTGCTGGGCCCGGAGCAGTCCGGCTATCTGATGAGTGTGGGCTACGACATGTATCTGCGGCTGCTGAACGACGCGGTGCTGGAGCAGCAGGGGAGGGGAAAGGACATCCGCCCCGACTGCTCGGCGGACCTGGCCACCTCCGCCCACATTCCGGAGCGGTATGTGCCCTCCGCCCACCAGCGCATGGACCTGTACCGCCGCATGGCGGCCATCCGCACCACGGAGGAGGCGTCGGACCTGGTGGACGAGCTGACGGACCGCTACGGCGACCCGCCCAAGCCGGTGATGGCCCTGCTGGACGTGGCCCTGCTGCGGGCTGCCGCCGCCGAGGTGTTCATCACCGATATCACCCAGAGGGCCGGTGTGGTGGCCTTCACCTTTGACAGCCGCGTGGACGTACCCAGCCTGATGGCCGTGTGCTCCATGCCCGGCTACCGCAATCGCCTGCGTCTGTCCGCCGGGGAGCCTCCCCGGCTCCGGCTGCACCTGGCCCCCGGGGAGGACGCCCTCTCCGCTGCCGGGAAGCTGACGGAGGAGCTGCGGCTGAAAAAAGAAGAGCTGGGCAAAGCTGCCCGGGAAGGAGATAACTTATGAAAAAAGCATGGATCCGTCTGGCCGCCTCGGTGGTCCTGTCCGCACTGCTGGTGGTGGGCATTTCCGCCAGCGGTATCCTTACCAACGGCCACCGCACCGACGGCCTGTTCTATCAGGCCAGCGGCATCCGGCCCGACGCCGAACTGCTGACCGTCAACGGAGAGACCATTGACGCCGAGGAGTATCTGTATTGGCTGGCCTATGACTGCGAGTATCTGGCGTACAACGTTCAGGACCTTGACTTTGACGCGGAGCTGTCCGAGGGGATGACCTACGGGGCCTATGCCAAGCAGGACGCCCTGGAGACCGTGAAGCTGTACGCCGTGGTTCGCCAGTGGGCCAAGCGGGGGAATGTGACCCTGTCCGACGCCGACCGGGAGGCCCTGGAAAACCAGCGCCAGCAGTATATCACCTATTACGGCAGCCAGGAGGCCTACAGCAAGCAGATCCAGGGCATGGGCGTGTCGGAGGCCATGTTCGACGCCATCAGCCGGGGCTATTACCTGTATGCCGGGGTGCGTCAGGCGTTCTGTACCCCCGGCAGCGCTCTGTACCCTGCCCAGGAGGACATTGACGCCCTGGCCCGGCAGAAGGGCTATGCCACCAGTCTGCTGCTGTACTGGCCCCTGGACGGCCAGGATGACGACAACACCCGCCTGGCGGCCGAGAGCTTTGCCCAGCAGCTGCGGGACGCCCAGGACGTTACCGCCGCATATCTGGACCTGGCGGGCCAGCTGGGCATGGAGGACGTGACGGAGGCCGGCGTCACAGCCTCCGCCGGGGACATGGGCGAGACCCTGGCCGCCGCCGTGTCGGCGCTGGAGCCCGGCCAGGTCAGCGATGTCATCGACACCGGCAGCGCCCTGTATGTGGCCGTGGGCAAGGAGCTGGACCAGTCCGCCGTGGTCAATGCCCTGTTTGAAACGCAAATCAAGGCCGCCGTGGCCGACGCAAAGGTGGAATACAACACCCGCCTGTTCAACAAGCTGGACCCCGGCGCCTTTTATACCAGGCTCCAGGAGGCCCGTTCGGCTCTCTCCTGAGGAAAACAGTTTGTTAATTTTTAGTCAAACTAACAAACGAACCGGGTTATTTCCTGTTCAGTCCTACGATTTTTCAGCGCGGAGCAATTCTGGGGGTTGACTATTCGACCGAAAATGACTACGATATAGGTACAGAGTAGAACCCCAAAACCAAATGTAGGAGGAAAATTCCATCATGAAAGATCTGTATGTCGTCAATTGCTGCCGTACCGCTATCGGCTCCTTCGGTGGTTCCCTGAAGAACACCCCCGCCGCCGAGATGGGCGCCGTGGTGGTGAAGGAGGCCCTCAAGCGTGCCAATATCGCCCCCGAAAACGTGGATGAGGTTATGTTCGGCTGCATCCTGACCGCTGCCCAGGGCCAGAACGTTGCCCGCCAGGTGGCCATCAAGGCCGGTATCCCCTATTCCGTTCCCGCTTACACCGTGGGCATGGTCTGCGGCTCCGGCATGAAGTCTGTCATCGAGGGCGCCCGTTCCATCCTGGCCGGTGACTCCGACATCGTGGTCTGCGGCGGCACCGAGAACATGAGCGCTGCTCCCTACACCCTGCCCGACGAGCGCTGGGGCGCCCGTATGAGCGACAAGAAGGTTGTCGACGAGATGATCAAGGACGGCCTGTGGGACGCTTTCAACAACTATCACATGGGCACCACCGCTGAGAACATCAACGACATCTGGGGCATCACCCGCCGCGAGCAGGATGAGTTCGCCGCAGCTTCTCAGCAGAAGGCCTGCGCTGCCCGCGACTCCGGCCGTTTCGATGACGAGATCGTTCCCGTCCCCGTGAAGGTCAAGAAGGAGATCGTGGAGTTCAAGCGCGATGAGTATCCCAAGGAGAACGTCACCGCCGACAGCATCGCAAAGCTCCGCGGCGCTTTCCCCGTGGGCCCTGAGTCCCCCAATCCTCAGGTTGTGAACACCTTTGAGCCCACCGGCATTCAGGACGCCGAGGACAAGGGCACGCCCCGCGTGACCGCCGCCAACGCCTCCGGCATCAATGACGGTGCTGCCGCTATCGTGCTGGCCTCCGGCGAGGCTGTTGAGAAGTACGGTCTGAAGCCCATGGTCAAGCTGATCGGCTGGGGCCAGGGCGGTGTTGATCCCAAGATCATGGGTGTCGGCCCCGTTGTGGCTTCCCGCGCTGCTATGGCTAAGGCTGGCGTGTCCATCGAGGACATCGACCTGGTCGAGGCTAACGAGGCTTTCGCTGCTCAGTCCATCGCTGTGGCCCGCGAGCTGCACTTTGACATGAGCAAGGTCAACGTCAACGGCGGCGCCATCGCTCTGGGCCATCCCGTTGGTGCTTCCGGCGCCCGTATCATCGTCACCCTGATCCACGAGATGATGAAGCGCGAGGACGCCAAGAAGGGTCTGGCCACCCTCTGCATCGGCGGCGGCATGGGTACCGCTGTCGTGGTGGAGAAGGTCTAAGCTACATTCTGTATCCCCAACCGGGGCCGCTTTGCGCGGCCCCGGTTTTTTTGCGCTGCTCCGCCTCCTTTCTCTTGCATGATCTCCATTCCTTTGTTATAATTAGGAATCATTACTACAAAGAAAGGTGCGTGAGCATGAAGCAGCAGCGCAACACCCGTCAGCGGCAGCTGGTTTTGGACGTGGTCCGGGGCCGCCGGGACCACCCCACTGCGGAGCAGATCTACCAGAGCGTCCGGGAGCAGGATGCCCATGTCAGCCGCGGGACCGTCTATCGAAACCTGAACCTGCTCTGCGACAACCGGGAGATCTATCGGGTAGTCATGTCTAACAGCGACCGCTTTGACCTCCGGACCGATCCTCACTATCATATACACTGTCTGGTCTGTGACAGTGTGGTGGATGTACCCTACACCTATGACCGCGCCTATGACGAAACGCTGGAGCAGGAAACCGGCTACCGCGTCCTGTGTCATCACATGGTGGTAGAGGGCGTTTGCCCTGACTGCCAACGTTCCGAAACGGGCTCTGTGCAATAATTTCTCTACTCGCTAAAATCCAACGGGTCACGGAGTACTTTCCGTGACCCGCTTTTTCGTTGGACGCCGCTATTCGGGATACAGGCCAGTTCGCTGGCAGTGCATAAAAAAGAGCCGCCCCAAGGGGCGGCCCAAACGGGTGGGATATTGGAAAGCTTCCTCGATTATGGTAGCACGAACTGGCTCTATTGTAAATGGGAGCTTTTGTCGAATGCTGTCCCCTTTCGGCGCTTTAAAATTTTTTGTGAATTTTATACATTTGCATCTGGTAAAATGCAGAGGAATGTGATATGATTTGACCATAGAGAGGGCCCCATCCCTCTTCCACGAAAGGAGCGAGCATTATGAAGTATACTTACGCATGCAAGAAAGTTCCCCTGAATGACTCCATTAAGGATTACGCTGAAAAGCGCGTGGAAAAGCTGGAAAAGTATTTCCACCGGGACGATGCGTCCGCCTTCGTGACATTTACTGTGGAAAAAGACAAGCTGTGCACCGTGGAGATCACTATCCGGGATGGTTCCACTCTCCTCCGGGCGCAGACCACAGAACCGGATGGGGATATGCGCGGTGCCATTGACGCCGCCGTCAGCTATATTGAGCGGCAGATTCTGAAAAACAAGACCCGGCTGGCCAAGCGCCTGCGGTCCGATGCCTTCCCCGCCGTTCCCATGGATGACTTCTCCGTGGCGGAGGAATCGGAGTTCCACATCGTCCGGACCAAGCGCTTCTCCGTGAAGCCCATGAGCCCAGAGGAAGCTATTTTGCAGATGAACCTGCTGGATCACGATTTCTATGTATTCCGCAACAGCGATGATGACAGTATCTCCATTGTCTACCACCGCAAGAACGGCGGCTACGGTCTGATCGTCACCGACGAGGAAGAATAAAATACAAACAGGGCGCCTCTGGCGCCCTGTTTCAGCGTGCCGGAAAAGGCTTTTTGCCCCGCTGAACAA